>WNGN01000074.1_pt1 | contig 100859 bp, 83 predicted proteins | sample 5400561 | NCBI WGS metagenome assembly WNGN01 (sample SAMN13153379, study PRJNA577476) | soil metagenome | isolation source: 115 cm soil or saprolite under Garry oak tree replicate 2 | place: USA:California | collected 2016-06-15 | reverse complement strand
ATTGCAGCGGATCCGGCAGGTCCTTGCCGCGCATCGCTTGAAACTCGAACACGAAGCACCTGGCATGATCGCGAAACACTTTGGCGTATGGCCCCAGCATGCTGTCCTTGAATAGTGCCGCGCTCAGAAAGTCCGGATTGCTCCCGGCGAGACCGGGCTGCGGCGCTTCCTGGCCGAGTCGCTTGGCGGTGATGCGGTCCCAGACCTTGCTGACGCACGGGAAGCCCGGTGGCAGCGCCTGCGCGTAAGACTCGGATAGCGGCGGTGGTAAACGTCGCCGAACCAGCCGTCATAGGTCCAGGTGGACGTGCCGAAGCGGATATTGGGAGGGATGCCCCGAGCCAGCTCGACGACTTCGCGACTCGTCGGCGGAAGCGCGTCGATTCCGAATAGATCCTGTTGTGTCACGAAGGCTGAATCTATTCGGGCACGCGCAACGCGTAGAAGCCAGGCCCTGGACTGGTCGGGTCCACCGATCCGACGAAAACCACTCCATCATGGTAGGTGGCGCCGGTATTGAAAACGGGTTGACCCCATCTCTCTCCGCCGTAGCGCCAACGCAGCTCGCCGCTCGAGGCGAATGCGTAGATCACCGCCGATGAGATGAGCGCGGTACCCTTGGCGCGCGTGATCGGCGTCAGAATCGTCCCGATGGGCCCCCAGCTCCACCGCAGTTTACCCGTCGCGAGATCCAGTCCTTCGGCGCCATCCACGCCGGTCACTACGGTACTGTCGAGAATGACCGCGCCCGCAGTGTACGCATTGTCAACGCCGCGGTAAGCCCACAAAAGCCGGCCCGATCTGCTGTCGAGGCCATACACGTTGCGGTTGTAGCATGCAATCACGAAGACCGTGTCGCGTAGGGCGGGTGGGCCAATCGATCCCGACTTTCCGAGCTGGGGATCAGTAATGGGAAAGCGCCACAGCACGTTGCCGGTCGCCGCATCGACAGCCATGGCGTGTGCGGCATTGACGACGCTGCCCGCCGGCTTCGTGGACAAATAGACGATTCCATCGCTGGCGACGGGCCGCCAGACTTGCTCCGTGCCCGGCTGTATTCCGACATCCACCCGCCACTGCATCTGGCCCGTGCGGGCGTCGATCGAGTAGAGATACCATGCGCCCGTGTAGATATGTCCGTCTGCGACGGACACCTCACTCCAACCGGGATAGTCGTCCGGTGTCTCGAATTCCCAGCGGATCTCGCCCGTCTTACGGTCCAGCGCGAATAGGTCCCAGGCAGGGACAATCAGGAGATCGCCGGCAGCGACGATGTTAGCGTGAGGCATGCCGTAGAATGACTGACCTGGCGTCGTCGGAATCCGTCGCTCCCACCGCAACGCCCCCGTTTTCGCGTCCAGCGCTACGACGCGCATGTCGAATTCAGTAGTGAAAACCGCCAACTCAGAGTCCGCGTACGGTCGAGCTGCCGCACCAGCTAAGTCTTTGTGAAACCAGAGGATCTGGCGATCGGCCGAAGGACCGGCTGACTCATGACAATCGCCAGCCAGCGTGAGAACAACGACACAAAGCAGCGCGGCGACGCGCATACCTCTTACTACACCCATCGCTTGCGGCTCTCCCAGGCTTCGGGATATATTCGGGTCCCCTTGGGACTTTTGCCAATGTCACGACGTCCTACGAGCTCGCTCGCTGCCTGTGTCTGGATTCCCCTCTTCCCGCTGCGCTGTGAAGAGGCTCGGCATGAGGGACTGGCCGCCTACCCCACAGCGCTGCTCGCACCCGACACCACGCGCAAGCTCTGGCAAGTCTCATCGCTCGCCCGCCATGTGGGGGTGAAGCCGGGCATGACGGTGAGCCAGGCAATCGGACTTTGTCCCACGCTGCGTCTCATCGAACCCGACCCCATTCACTACGACGAGCGCTTCGCGCATCTGCTTTCGGCGCTGAGCGAAGTCAGTCCGGTGGTCGAGCCAGGCGAGCTGGGGTTGGCGTACGTGGGCGCTGATGGCTTGGAGGGGATTTACGGTTCACCGCTAACGATCATCGAAGCGATTCGTCAGTCCGTCCGGCCATCTGATCGTTCCACTGTTCGACTGGGTTGGGGAGTGGGAAAATTCACCGCTTGGGTCGCGGCCAGCCGCGCCAAGCCGAGCGAAGCGATTGTTGTGCCAGCCGGTGCAGAACAGAAGTTTCTCGCTCCCCAACCCATCGCCGTGCTGCCGCTCGACAGCGATACACATCGCCGGCTCCGTCAGCTCGGCGTCCGCACCCTCGGTGCACTCTCCGCGCTTCCCGAAGCGGCGGTCACCGCGCAGTTCGGCGACGTCGGAAGACGATTGTGGCGCCTCGCCGCCGGCCGCGTCGCGGAGCCAGTCGAAGGCCGCGTCACACCCGAGCCGATCGTCGCCGCGCTCACCTTCTTCACACCGGTCGGCGAGCGCGAGCTGCTCGTGCATTCGGTCGAGCAGCTGATCGCGCGCGCCCTCAAACATCCCCGTCGCATCGGCTGGCGCGTGCAGGCGGTGCGGCTGCGTGCCGATCTCGAGCACATGGCGAACGGCGGCGGATCGTGGCTCGCCGACATTCTGCTCAAGGACCCGACGGCGGACGGCGATCGCATTGCGGCGCCGTTGAAAGTCCGGCTCGAGCAGTCGCCGCCCACCGGCGCCGTCGAGCGACTCGTGCTCGAGTTCACCGCGTTCGCTCCGGGCACGACCGAGCTGCAGCTGTTCGCGCGCGATGCCCAGGCTGCCGCCCGCGCGGGACAGCAGCGGGCGTTGCAGAGCGCCGCGCGCGAGATCCGGATGCGCGTGAAGCGTTCTCCTCTCTATCACATCGTCGAGGTCCAGCCATGGTCACGTCTTCCCGAACGCCGTTACGCACTGATCGACTACGAGCCGTAAACGAGCCGAAACCGGTGGCATTGGAGTGGGACGAGTCCGGCGCTCTCACGGTCGTCAAAGCGACCGGAGAAGCGAGCGGCAAGGTCGAAGCCATTCTCGAATCGTGGCGCATCGATGACGAATGGTGGCGCCAGACGATTTCACGCAACTACATGGAAGTGATGCTGGAGGGCGGAAAGCGCATGGTGCTGTTTCAGGATCTGATCACCGGCCAATGGTTCGCGCAGATGCCCTGATGTACGCGGAGCTGCATTGCCATTCAGCTTACTCCTTCCTCGACGGAGCGTCGCCACCCGATGAAATCCTCGCCGCCGCGCATAGCCTCGGCTATCCTGCCCTGGCCCTCACCGACCGCAACGGTATCTACGGCTCGCTGGCGTTCGCCCACGCCGCGCAGCCGCTCGGTATCCAGGCGATCACGGGTGCGGAGGTCACGCTCTCGGACGGCTGCCATCTGATCCTGCTCGCCGAAACCGCGAAAGGGTACACGAATCTCTGCCGGCTGCTCACGGAGGCACACCTCGGTGCGGAGCGTCTCGACCCACGCTTGCCGCTCGCGCAGATCGAAGAACGGCACGAAGGGCTGATCATGCTTTCAGGATCGCGGCGCGACGGATTGCTGTCGCGAACGCTGCAGACTGAAGGCCTCCGTGCGGCCTCTAAACTCGCCGAGCGCTGCCGCGGGGCATTGGGGCCTGACAGGTTTTTCGTCGAAATCCAGAGAAACAGGGTGCGCGGTGATCTCGCCCAGACTCGAGCGCTGATTGATCTGGCTGGCAGCGTGCAACTTGCGGTCGTGGCGACGGGCAACGTGTACTACCACAAACGCGAGCTGCACCAGCTGCATGATGTGATGGTTGCCATCCGGCATCGCACCACGCTCGATGGCTCGCATCGGGTGCGAAATCCGAACAGCGATTTTTACTTGCGGCCACTGGACGAAGTCGTGGCGCTGTTCAGTGACTGTCCGGATGCTGTCGCCACGACACTGGCCATTGCCGAGCGCTGCAAGGCCTTCGATCTCACCCGCGACCTAGGCTACATCTTCCCCGACTTCCGCGGGGCCGATCGCGCGCCCGCGCCGCAGGCTCTCGCCGAGCTGTGCAATGCCCGACTGCAGGAGCGCTACCCGCCCGGCTCACTCTACCACGCGCAAGCGGTGCGCCGGCTCGCTGAAGAGTTGCAGCTCATCGAGCACCACAAGCTCAGCGGCTTTTTTCTCGTCTATCACGATCTCTTCGACCTGGCGCGCGAAGTTGCCGCCGACATTCGCCGTGGCTCGCGTCGCGCGATGGGCAATCTCCTGCCCGGGCGGGGGCGTGGATCGTCCGTCTCTTCGATCGTGTGTTACCTCCTCGGCCTGTCGCACATCGATCCGATCGCCAACAAGCTCTTCCTCGGCCGCTTTCTCAACGAGACGCTCGCATCGGTCCCGGACATCGACCTCGATTTCCCGCGCGAGATCCGCGAGGAGCTGATCCGTCGCGTCTACACCCGCTACGGCCCGGAGCACGTGGGACTGGTGTGCTCATTTCCCACCTATCGGTTGCGGTCGGCGGTCCGCGAAATCGGCAAGGCACTCGACTTGCCGCTCGGCGAAATCGAGCTGGTCGCCAAGCTCGCCGATGGTCGCGCCGACGATCTGCCGGACGAGATGGACACCCTGCCGGGATTTCAGGGACGCAAAGATGCGCCGCTCTGGAAGGAGCTGTGCCAGCTCGGGCAGGACATTCGCGGACTCCCGCGCCATGTGTCGCAACATCCAGGTGGCATGATCATTTCCTCACGCCCGCTGATCGAGCTGGTGCCGCTCGAGCGCGCCGCGATGGAAGACCGCATCGTCTGCCAATGGGATAAGGATTCATGCGACGACGCGCGATTCATCAAAATTGACTTCCTCGCCCTCGGCATGTTGTCGCTGGTGGAAGAATGCGTCGAGCTGATCGCGCGCCGGACAGGAACGGCGCCCGATCTCTCGCGCATCGATTTCGAGGACCCCGCGATCTATGACCGCATCTGCGCCGGCGACACGATCGGCTTGTTCCAGATCGAGAGTCGCGCGCAGATCCAGATGATCCGGCGCAGCCGGCCACGCAACCTCGAAGATCTCGCTGTCGAAGTCGCCATCGTCAGGCCGGGCCCGATCGTCGGCGGCGCGGTGAATCCGTATGTGCGCCGGCGCGAAGCGCAGCGGCGCGCGCACGCGGCCGGCCGGCCGTACGAGCCGCCCGTGGATCACCCGCTGCTCCGCGAGTGCCTCGCAGAAACGCTCGGTGTCATTCTGTATCAGGATCAGGTGTTGCAGGTCTGCAAGGCACTCGCGGGATTCACGACCGGGCAATCCGAGGCGCTGCGTCGCGCGATGAGCCGGCGCCGCTCGCACGATCTCATCGCCGGCTTCTGGGAGGAATTTCGTGCCGGTGCTCTCGCCCGCGGCGTCCCCGAAGCCACAGCTGAGAAGGTCTTCGCCCAGGTGACCGCGTTCAGTGAGTTCGGATTCCCCAAATCGCACGCCGCCGCGTTTGGCCTGCTCGCCTACCAGTCGGCATGGCTCCGGCACTATTACCCGGTCGAATACTACGTCGCGCTCTTCAATAATCAGCCGATGGGCTTCTACTCGCTCGACGCCCTGGGGCGCGATGCCATGCGCAATGGCATCGCGCTGCGGCTGCCGGATATCAATGAGAGCGATGTGTGGTGCACGGCGGAGGGAGCAGGGAGCGGGGAGCGGGGTGCGGTACGAATTGGACTGGGGTTCGTGCGCTACTGGAGTGAAGCAACCGCGACCGCTACCGTTGCAGAGCGCGAGCAGCATGGCCCATTCAAGAGCGTAGGCGATTTCATCCGGCGTGCGCCGCCCAAGCTCAAACGCTTGGGCGTCGAAGCGCTTATGTGGGTCGGCGGGTGCGATGCCTTCGGCTTGACGCGGCGCGAGCTGCTCTGGCAGGTCGGTCTCTGGCTCCCGCCCAAAGCGTCGCGCTCGGCGGACGGCCGGGGCCGCCGGCAGCTCGAGCTGGCGCTGAACCATCCCCATGAGCAGCTGGCGTTTGGCGGCCTTGCGCCCCACGAGCGCCTGCTCGCCGAGTATGCCACGCTCGGATTCTCCGCCAGCGGGCATCCTCTGTCTTTGGTACGCAATGCCTTACCACCAGGGCTCACGCTCAATCGCGATCTGGACGACCTGAAAGCCGGCGTGAAATGTCAGGTTGCCGGGCTCGTCGTCGCCCGCCAGCGACCCGAGACCGCCAAGGGCATTGTCTTCCTCCTGGTCGAAGATGAAACGGGAATGACCAACGTGATCGTGCGAACCGACGTCTACGATCGCTATCGCGCAGCGGTGCGCGGCGAGCCTTTCGTGCTGGTCAGCGGCAAATTGGCCAAAGATGATGGAACGGTGAACGTGTTGGCGGAGAGAGTGGAAGGATTGAAGCTTCATGGGACGAGTGACGCGGGACGGGGAACGGGTGATTTTAACGATAACCCCTCCCACGTCCCCCGTCCCGCCTCCCCATTCTCTTTCTTGCGAGCCATGCGCCGCGTCGCACCCGATTCGAAGGATTGGGGATGAGCGCTCGAGCACCCTGCACCCTGGGCTTTCGCGTGAAGTCGGGCTGGGCGGCTGCCGTACTGATCGACAACTTCCCTCCCACCGTCCTGGACAGCCGCGTCGTCGTGCTGGCGGATCCCGACGTGCCCGAGGCTCGACAACCGTATCACGCCGGCTTCGGGACTGCAGAGACCGACGCGGCCAAGGTGACCAGCTTGGTGCGAGGTATCGAGCGTTTTTCGAGTCGGACTGTGGCGGGGTTGCTCGCCGATTACCGAGCGCGGCACCACGTCCGCGATGCCGGCGTCGTCGTTTCGTCGTTGACGGATCCCGCGAGCATCGCCAACCAGCATATGCGAGCCCACGCGTCGGAGGGGCGACTATTTCGCACCGTTCTCGTCGCCGCGCTAGAGCAGTGCGGTGTGACCGTTCGCGTCATTCTGGAGCGCGAGGTCTACGAGCTGCTGGGCAAAGCCCTGCGGCGCTCTCCAAGCGAGGCGAAGCACAAGGTCGCCGCGCTGGGTGAGGGTGTCGGCCGGTGGCGCGCCGAACAAAAGGTCGCGGCCGCGGCAGCCTGGCTGATCAGGTAATGGCGTTTTGAGGCCGGGCGTCGCATCCTGTAGACATGCGAATCATTTTGTGCTGCCTGCTGGTTGTCGCCTGCGGCGGAACGCCCGGTCCCGAGAAAACCGCGCCCGCGCCGCCTGCGGCTCCCATGCGCGTCTTCGATCACACGCTGCACGCGACGACGTTCAATGGCACGCGACTGACCTACCGGGTGACCGGCGACAGCGGCGCTCCGCCGGTGGTATTCATCCATGGCTCGCTGGGAGATCTGAATTCGTGGGCGGGCCAGGAGAACCTCTTCGCGCAGCGCTATCGCGTGCTGGTGTACAGCAGGCGCTACCATCCGCCGAATCCCACGCTGGAAGACAATCAGACCTACTCGCCGAAGCTGCACTCCGAAGATCTCGCGGCTATGCTGCTGACGCTCGATCTCGCGCCGGCGCAGATCATCGGCTCATCCTACGGCGCATACACCGCGCTCCAGCTGACCCGCGACCATCCCCAGCTCGTGCGTGGGCTCGTGCTCGCCGAGCCTCCGGTCGTTTCGCTGCTCACCGGGTCCGAGTCGGGAGACTCCGCCCGACGGGCGTTCTACACGTATGGCCTCGATCCGGCGCGTGCCGCCTTCGCGCGCGGGGACTCGGTCGCTGGCGTTCGCCTCTTCTACGACGTCACATCAGGACGTGGCGCGTTCGATCACCTCCCCGCCGTCGCGCGCGCCAATCTGCTGGCGCACGCCTTCGAACTGCGTCGTGAGATGCTGGCCGAGCGTGCTGACTACTACCCGCCCATCACCTGCGCAGAGCTGCGCCATATCACGACACCCGTGCTGCTGGTTCGCGGCGAGAAGAGTCCGCGGATGTTCCAGCTGATCAGCGACGAGCTGGCGCGCTGCTTGCAGAACGACACCACGGTCATCATTCCTGGTGCCGGTCACCCACCGAATGCAACCAACCCCGCCTACTACAATCTGGTCGTGTTACGCTATCTCGCGTCTCACTAGCACTCGTTGCCACCGCAGCCGCGCACTCCCTGGCGGCGCAGAGTCGTAGCACGGAGTTGCTTGCAGCGGCCCGCGCGCACATCGCGAGCCGGCAATGGGACAGCGCCGACGTCGCACTCTCGGAGGCACTGGACGCCGCACCGTACATCATGGATAGCACGTGGGCATACGTCTGGCGGGGCGTGCTCGAATACCAGCGCGGCAACCGCCAGCTCGCCCGGCTGAGTTTCCGGCGGGCCCTGGCGCTCTATCCCGATCCGGGGATCCGTGGACTCGACACGATCTCGCCCGGCCTGGCGAATCTGTTTGACACCGAATTCCGGGCGACGCGCACTTTCCGGCGCTGGGATCTCGATCAGCCCGTACGATGGCTTGCCTCACCGCAACTCGCCTACCCGCGTGAGCTGCGCCCCCGTCGTGTATCGGGCCCCGCTCTCGTCCGCGTGATCGTCGATACGCTCGGACATGTGGACGAGCGCAACATCGAAATTCTGGAAATCCCCGACCCCGCCTTCACGACGCCGTTGAAACAGATGATGACGGCGGTCATGTTCAGCCCGGCGCGCATCGCCGGGAAACCGGTGCGCAGTTTGGTCTCTTATCGCCTCGATCTCACTCCACCTGCGCCGCGGGATCCGGTCCGGCTCATCGACCTCGCCCGGACCTGGGTGCGGGCCGGAGAACCGGACAGCGGCCTGGCACTGGTCGAAGAAGCGCTCGATCCAGCAAACAATGCGACAGCCGCGGTGCGGGTCTATGCCGAGCTGGCGCGGGGGATCGCATGGAAAGCCAAGCACGACTCGGCGCGCGCCGTTGCATCGTTCGAACAGGGTCTCGACCACTATGACAAGCTGGCCGCAGAGGGCGTGGTCTTCGCTCCCTTCCTCCGCAGTCTGGCCGACTCGATCCGCTTGACAGCCAGGCGAGAATGAAGACATGAGCACGCAACTGGCGACCTTGGCGGGCGGCTGCTTCTGGTGTCTCGAGGCGGTTTTCGAGCAGCTGCGCGGCGTGAAGAAGGTCATGTCCGGCTATGCGGGCGGGCACGTCCCCGACCCGAGCTATCAGGCGGTGTGTACCGGAACCACCGGGCACGCCGAGGTTGTGCAGGTCACGTTCGACCCGGATGAGATCTCGTTCCGGGATCTACTGGGGGTGTTCTTCACCCTCCATGATCCGACGACGCTCGACCGCCAGGGCGGCGACGTCGGGACGCAATATCGGTCGGCGATCTTCTACCACGATGACGAGCAGCGCCGCACCGCCGAGGAAGTTGTGGGCGAGCTGGAGGCGGAGCACGTGTTCGACGACTCGATCGTCACGCGGATCGAGCCGCTCAAGGCCTTTTATCCTGCCGAGGAATACCACCGCGAGTACTACAGAAGGAATCCCAACCAACCCTACTGCCGCGCCGTCATCGCGCCGAAAGTCGCAAAGCTGCGCAGCAAGTATCTCGAAAAGCTGAAGGCCTAGCCGGCGGCCTTGCTCTTGCCGAGATAGGTGCGCACCAGCGGCGCCGGCCGGCGCCGGAGCAGCGCGCCGCGCAGCATATCGCGCTCCTCGGCTGGGACGTCCACGAGGAACCGCTCCTTGCCCTCCCCTTCTTTCACCACGATCGGCACCCCATCCCTGTAGAGCACGCGGTTCGAAGTTATCGCGGCAACGGCTTCGCCCGGTGTAAGAATCCCGACGAGGTTCAACGGATCCGCACCGCTGACTGCGGTCAGCTCATCGGCTCCCTGCTCCCTGCGCGTGCTGCGGAGCAATCCGATTGCCTCCGCCAAGGCGTACTGCTCCCCCGAGAACCCGCCTACGAACCGGCCGCCACGGATCTCGCCGCGCGCCTCGAGCCGTCGGTAGACCCGCAGGATGTCGCGCCATGGCGCGAGCAGCGTCTCGCGCTGCACGAGACGCCGGAATACGACCCCGTAGCGGCGCAACAGCTGCCAGGCGATCGCTTCGGCGATTTGTTCGTCGGGAATCGGCGGCCGTGCGTGCGTGCGAGCCCACCGCCCCGCCGTCTCGACGCCGAACGGCGCGATGCGGCCACGACGCCGGTAACCGCCACCCAGGGGACGCCGCCGATCCGAAGGCACGAGCAGGGCGCGCAGTCCGGCAAAGCTGTCCGAAGACACGAGGCCCCAGGCGACCAACTCGGCGAGTCCCTTCTCCACTTCCGTCCGCAGCAGGCCGGTCGCGTTCACGAGATCGCCGAAGAACAGCGCGCCGCGCGACTCGAATGCCGCCAGCAAGGCCTTGGCGGTTGAAGAAAGCGGAAGCGTCGTCACATCGACTTCGGGAAGACCAGCCCGCCAGATCTCTCCCCGGTCGCGCCGGAACACCGCGATCGGCGTGCTCTTTACGGGACCGACCTTGCGATTCCGCATTCCGACTTCCGCATTCCGAATCGCGTTCAGCCGCCCCCAGGCGATCTCGCCCGAGAGGCACAACCCGTCGAGCCAGAGTGGATCGTAGTCGGTCAGCCGCGCCGGCAGCACCTCGGATTCCCACGCCCCAGCCGCCAACTCGTAGCCGTCGAGCAGATCGAGAACGGCGGCCAGTCCCTCGGGGCCTTCCGCACGAGAACCCGTCGCGACCCGCTGCCACTTGAAGAGGAAGCGCAGGAAGTCCGCCGCGGTGACCGGCTCGATCTCTTTGCGCAGCCGGTCGAGCGTGTACCGATGAATCCGCGCGAGCAGGCGCCGCTCGCACCATTCGATCCCCTCCACGCCAGAAGAGAAGCGCCCGCGCAGCGCGAACCCTTCGTGCTCGAGGGCTGCCAGCGCGAAGTCCACGTCCGCGATGGCAAGGCCCAGTGCCTCACTGATGTCGTTGGCCGTCGTCGGCCCGACGACTTCGAGCCGTCCCCGAACCACCTCGCGAATCGCATCTTCTCTGCTCCACACCTTGGCCGCTTCGCGCTCTGGTGGCACGACCGCGGGCTCGTGGCGGGCACCCGGGAATGCCGCCTGGACCATCGGCAGTCGCTCCGTCGCCGCCCACAGCCGCTCGTCAACCGTGGTCACCCGGCCGGCGCGCGCCAGCTCTTCGTACTTGTCGTTCCACGACGCGTGCGTGCCTGCCTCGACGCTTGGTACCGCGCCCATGATCAGCAGCGCGTCGTGCAGCTCGTCTCCGGTTTCGGGATCGGGCCATGCCTGCTCCCGTACGAGATCGATGGCGGACTGGTCCAGCTTGCCGAATTCCTCGGCCGTCTTCACATCGAGGCCGCGACGCGTGATGACCGCCTGCGTCCGGCGCTCCTCGAGTGGCGCATCATCGAGGAAGGCATAGGGCCGCGCGTTCAGAACCTCGTGACAGAGTGGGGACGGTTCGGTCGTGTCACGCGCGATCAGCGTGAACTGGCCTGCGTCCATGCCTTCGAGCACGCGTTTGAGGCCTGGAAAATCCATGGCCTCAAGCAGGCAGTCGGCGATCGTCTGATTGACCAGCGGGTGATCGGGAATCTCCCGGTCACCGACGAGGTTTTCCGGGCACGCGAGCTGATCCGGGAAGACAGCAGCAACCAGGTCTTCCGCCTCCATGCGCTGCAGCGGCGTGGGCACTTTTCGCCCACCGCGGAACCGGAGCACCGCCAGGGCGCGCGTCGCGTTCCAGCGCCACCGCGTGCCGAACACGGGCGCATCGAGCATCGCCTGCACCAGCAAATGCTCGGCGGTCGCTGGCTTCAAGTACTGGAAGACATCCTCGAGCGGGAAACTGTGCTGCGGTCCGAGGGACAGGATGATGGCGTCTTCGGTTGCCGCCGCCTGCAGCTCGAAGTTGAAGCTGCGACAGAAGCGCTTGCGCAGCGCGAGTCCCCAGGCCCGGTTGATCCGGCTGCCGAACGGCGCGTGCAGTACCAGCTGCATTCCGCCCGCCTCGTCGAAGAACCGCTCCAGGACCAGGCATTTCTGCGTGGGGATCGTGCCGAGAATGACGCGGGTCGCGCCCAGATACTCGACGACCGTGCGCGCGCCCGCTTCGTTCATGCCGATCGTGTCGACCAGCCATTGGATCGCGGCGGGCGGGTCGTCCAGGCGGTCCGCGATGTCCTGCCGCAGCCGCGACACTTCTTCCGATAGTTCGTTCGTGCGCCCCGGCGCTTCGCCGAGCCAGAACGGCAGCGTCGGCGGCTGGCCTTTGGCGTCGGCCACACGCACCTGGCCTGATTCGACCTTGACGATCTGGTAGGACGTGTTGCCGAGCTGGAAGATGTCGCCGGGCGAGCTCTCGATCGCGAAGTCCTCATTAAGCGTCCCGACGAACGTCTCCGTGGGCTCGAGGATCACGCGATAATCACCGAGATCGGGAATGGCGCCGCCGGATGTGATCGCGGCGATGCGCGCCCCGCGCCGGCCCTTCAGTTTCTTGTTGATGCCATCATAGTGGATGTGCGCGCTGCGCCGCCCCCGCCGCGTCGTGAACCCCTCGGCGAGCATCTGCACGACATCGTCGAATTCCTTGCGCGTCAGATCACGGTAGGGATAGGCCGAGCGCACGCGCTCGTAGAGCGCGTCTTCGTCCCATTCTTCTCCGGCGGCGGCCGCGACGATCTGTTGGGCCAGAATGTCGAGCGGTTTGTCGGGAATGATCAAGCGGTCGAGGCGCCCCTCGCGCGTCGCGCGCACCAGGGCCGCGCATTCGATCAGCTCATCTCTGGAGAGCGCGAAGATGCGTCCCTTGGGAATCGCGCCGAGCCGGTGACCTGCCCGGCCGACGCGCTGCAGCAGCGTCGCAATGGAGCGCGTCGACCCCACTTGAATCACGAGGTCGACGCTGCCGATATCGATCCCCAGCTCGAGCGATGCGGTCGCGACCAGCGCCTGCAGCTCGCCGCGCTTGAGCCGCTCCTCCGCCTCGAGCCGCTTCTCGCGCGACAAGCTGCCGTGATGGCTGGTGACCCGATCGGCGCCGAGGCGCTCGGAGAGATGCATTGTGAGCCGCTCGCACAAACGGCGTGTGTTCACGAACACCAGCGTCGTCTTGTGCTGCGTGATCAGCTCGGCAATCCGCGCGTTCACCTCTTCCCACACGTCCGCCGACATCACGGCCTCGAGCGGCGAGGACGGGATCTCGAGCGCGAGGTCCAGCGTGCGGATGTGGCCCGCGTCCACGATCGTGGGCAACGGTTGGCCGGTTCCGACCAGGAATTGCGCGATCTCTTCGATCGGCCGCTGCGTAGCCGAGAGGCCGATGCGTTGCGGTCGCTTCCCGATCAGCGCATCGAGCCGCGCCAGCGAGAGCGTGAGGTGGCTGCCGCGCTTGTCGCGTGCCACCGCATGGATCTCGTCGACGATCACCGTTCGGACCGAGCGCAACATCTCGCGCGCGCGCTCGGACGTGAGGATCAGATAAAGCGATTCCGGCGTGGTGACGAGGATGTGCGGCGGCCGCTTGAGCATCGCCTGCCGCTCCGACTGCGGCGTATCACCCGTGCGCAGCAGCGTCCGCACCGCGACGTCGGGCAGCCCCTGCTCCGCCAGAGTCCTGCGGATCTCGGCCAATGGCTCAGACAGGTTTTTCTGGACGTCGTTGGAGAGTGCCTTCAGCGGAGAGACGTACACGACCTGCGTCTCATCTCGCAGCTCGCCCCCCCCGTTCAGTCCCTGCCGCACCAGCCCGTCGATCGCCGACAGGAACGCCGCAAACGTCTTACCGGAGCCGGTCGGCGCGGCGATAAGCACGTCCGCGCCGTTGTGTATGACCGGCCAGGCACGTCGCTGCGGCTCGGTCGGCTCAACGAAGCGATTCGAAAACCATCTTTCGATGACGGAGTGGAAACGGGACAGCGGCATAGAACCCGAAATATACCCGAAACTTCGCTAGAGGAGAACCTCGTTCAAGCTGGTGCCGCGCAAGGCGACGATCCGTTCAATCGTCTCTCCGATCTTGTTGTTCGGCGTCGACGCCCCCGCCGTAACTCCGATCGTCAGAGGACCCTGTGGCAGCCACCGCTCGCGTCGCTCTTCGCTGGAATGGATGCCGACCGGCCGGTAGCGGATGCTGCCGTCTTCACCAGCGATGCAGGCGGCATCCTCGATGTGATACGTCGTCACCTTCTCGTTGCAGATCGCCGCGAGATGGGTCGTGTTGCTCGAATTGTATCCGCCGATCACAACCATCAGGTCGAGCGGCTCCGCGATCAGCTTTAGCACCGCGTCCTGCCGCTCCTGCGTCGCCGAACAGATCGTGTCGAACGTTCGGAAATGTTCGCCGAGCGCCTCGGCGCCCCACCGCCGCGCCATGCTCTTGCCGACTTCGCCCGCGATCGCCAGCGACTCGCCCGAAAGCATGGTTGTCTGATTCGCGACGCCGACGCGCTGCAGGTCGCGGTCCGGATCGAACCCCGGGGACATCTTACCCTGGAACTGCTGGAGGAACTCCTCCGCCCTCCCCCTTCCCTCTATGTACTCGCAGACCACGCGTGCTTCGTTCATATCCCGCACGACGAGGTATTTGCCACCCGGGTACTTGTTGACCTGACTGGACGTTGCCTTCGTCTCTTCGTGGTAATTCTTGCCGTGAATCAGCGCGGTGTAACCGTCGCGGGCGTAGGCCTCGACGCGTTTCCAGACGTTCAGCACCGAGCCGCAGGTCGTATCGACCAGCACACACCCGATCGCGCGCAGGCGTTCGAAGTCCCGCACCGTCACGCCGAACGCGGGCAGGATCACCACATCGTTCGCGCTGACCGAGCTGAAATCGAACTCACCGTTCCCTGGCCGGTGCAGAAACTCGACGCCCATCGCAGCGAGCTTGTGATTCACGTGCGGATTGTGGATGATCTCGCCGACCAGAAACGTCCGCTTGCCGGGGAACTTGGTACGTGTTTCGTAGGCGTACTCGACGGCGCGGTCCACGCCGTAACAGAAGCCGAACTCCCGCGCCAGCCGGAACGTGAGGTCCCCGATCTCGAGCGCGTAGCCCGACGCGCGGATCGCATCGACCACCCGGCTGTGATAATCCGCCGTCAGCGCGCCTTCGATGGCGCCCTTGAGCCCGAATCCCTTGCGGAAATAGGTCTGTTCCACGGGCTCAATCTAACTGGACGCCGCGCCCGCCGCGGATCGCATCGAGCACGCGCTGCACCTGCCAGCCGTCGCGGAACGTAGCCGGTTCGCTCTGCGGGGCACTCCCGCGAATCACCTGCACCATCTCCCGCATCAGCCGCACGAACGAGCGCGCCCACATGTTGTTGGGTTTGGTCTGCTCCCAGAGATCGTCCGGCGCTGAGATGTCCTCGAGCGGACCGCCCGGCTTGCCGAGCTCGAGCTTCGTTTCCCCGCTGAGCACCAATGTCCCCTCGCTCCCGGTCACCTGGCCGTAGTGGCCCGGACCGTGGTGGGCCACCGTGCTCAAGGTGATGGTGGCGACAGCCCCGCTCCCCGTCTGTAGCACGCAGCTCGCGAAGTCGTCTGCGGTCACGGGACGGAGTGTACCCGATTCATCCTTGCGCTGCTTCACGAACGTCTCGACCAGTCCGGCAACATAGGTGATCTCGCTGCCCGTCCAAAACCGGCACAAATCGATGAGGTGCGACCCCACGGCACCGAGAATGCCGCCGCCCCGCGAATCGTCGGACCACCAGGTCCACGGCGCGTCGGACGCTTGCGGCCTGCCGTCTCCCCGGAGATACGGCTTCAATGACAGTTCGACGTGCCGAACCTCTCCGATCGCGTTGGAGCGCATCAGCTCGCGAGCCCGCCGCCGGTTCGGCTCGTAGCGGAGCTCGTGGTCGATCCACGCAAGCCTGTCGGGACGCTGTTCGGATGCTGTTACCATCTGCGCCGCTTCGAACGCATCCAGCGCCATCGGCTTCTCGCACAACACGTGCTTTCCCGCCTCGAGCGCCGCGATTGCGTAGCGCGCGTGCGAATCCGGGGTGGACGAGACCACGACGAGGTCCACATCCGCCGAGCGTGCTAACTCCGTTCCGTCACCGAAGACCTGCAGCCCGAATTCGCGGGCGACTGCTTCAGCGTTTGCGCGATGCCCGCTCGCGATCGCGGTGGCCTTCGCACCCGGTACGAACGCGAGGGCCGGGATTTGCACCCGCCGCGCGAATCCGGACCCGACGAATCCGATACGAATGTCGTTCGATGGACTCATGGCTTGGTATAGGCGCAGGACACACTGTCGGACGGCAATGGCAGCGGGACATCATGGTACTCGATGCGTGTGGGCGTGCGGATCGCGTTCTCGATCCCCGATCCCTGGATCTGCCCACCGATCGTCGCACCTTCCCGTCGGACTTGGACGGAGCCGGTATCGAAAAAGAATGCGTGCCCAACGTCTCTGAGTAGATACCGCACCGCGACCATCGCGCCAGGCGTGGTTGTATCACCCGGTATGACGATCGGGTAGCTCGCTGTGACCAGACTGTCGCGATAGTGCAGGCGCATCAGCACGCCACTGCCCTCGGGACTCACGGCCTCGAGCAGGACCGATCGGCCACCGGAACACCGGTGCGTCGCGGCTGGAAGCGAGAACCGAATCGTGTCTCGCGGCGGAAACGCGACAACCGCATCGACGGCGAGGGGCTCGCTGGAAGCGCCGTCGCAACAGGTCAGGAGCAGAAGCAGGGCAGGGAAGGCTCTTAGCGGGGTGATGGCGCGACTCCGAGAGATTTGCGCGCTGCGTCGGGGCTGAGCGTATGCGGGGCGAGCGACGCGATTAACCCAGCCGGCAGCGGTAACGGCTTCAGTTTCTTCCGATCGACGCAAACCAGCACCATCCAGCCCGCCGCGCCCAGCGCCGCTGCGTCCGCGCGTAAGACATCAAAATGGAGTGTCAGGGACTTTGTCCCGACCTTGCCGACGTATGCCGCAATGCGTAACCGGTCATCGAGGCGCGCCGGCCAGTAGAACTCGCTGTGCACGGCTTTGCGCGGCAAAAAGATGTCGTATTCGTCGAACATCCGTGCGTACGCCAACCCGCAATGCCGAAACATCTCCGTTTCGGCAATCTCGAACAGGCGAACGTACGAGCCGTAAAAGATGATGCCGGCGAAGTCTACGTCAGACCAGCGGACGTATTCCTCGATGACGAACGGCTGCGGCGCGGTGGCGGGGGAGGGCATCCCCCGGAGAAGCTAGGAGCCTACGGAGAGGCGCGGAAGCCTTCCACCCCGTAGGACTTGAGACGTCGCCAGAGCGTCGTGCGACTGATACCGAGCCGCCGCGCGGTTTCCGCGAGCTTGCCGCTCGTGTCCTGCAAGGTCGCGGTGATGGCCTGACGCTCTCGCTCGGCGAGTGTCAGTGGACCAGTCTGTGGAAGGATCGCGGCTTCACCGAGATTCTGCGGGCCATTCTTCAGGGGAGTGAACCTGGCGCCGAGCGTCTGCAGTCGGTTGCGGACATCGCCGCCGCCGTTTTGCCCATCGATGACCCGCCGGGCCGGCGCATTGGCGTAAAGCAGGCGACCCTGCTGATCGAAGATGACGACCCCCTCGCTGACAGAATCGATGACCGCCCGCACGAGAGGGGAGAACGTGGCGGGGGCGTTGCCCGCGGGGCTGACAGGTTTGTCGATCATTGGATGGTTATCCTCATACAAATCTTGCTGGTCCAAGGTTTCATTCCGACCAACGACGGTGTTAGGTTCGTGTCAAGATGAGACTCGCACATCCCCCAAAAGGTTGCTGGTTTGTTTCGGCTTGCGCCCCTGTGACTAAAGCGCGGTATTGACCACCGAGACCACATGCCCAAGGACGCCACCGCCACGCGGTCCACGATTCTCACAGCAGCCGTTCAGACGCTACAGCGAGCGGGTGTCGAGGGATTCACGCTCGACGCGGTCGCGAGGCGGGCCGGAGTCGTGAAGGGGTTAATCCTCTATCACTACGCATCACGCGGCCGATTGCTGCGCGCCGCCGCGTCCCAGGTCGACGCATCCCGCAGTGCGGCATTGCAGCGAGCGTTGTCCAGCGCGCCGGGGGCAGCTGGTCTGGAAGCGTGCTGGCAAGAGCTACGGCGTCAATCGGAAGACGGCACGACGCGGGCCTGGTTAAGTCTCTGCGCTGCTGGTTTGGTTGACCGATCGGCCAAGAACGCGCAGTTCGAAGACGCCGCCCGCGATGCGATCGTCGATGGCTGCGCTGTTGCGGTCGCAACGGGAGTGCCGCTCGCCGATGCGCGCGACGCCTACGACGCGCTGTGGCTTTCCTTGCTCGAAGTCACGGCCAAGACCTAGCGCCGCCGGGGCCGGCGACCGCCCCGCATCACACGCGCGCGATGCAGGGACCCAAGAGCGCGCAGTCCGTGTCGCAGCTCCTCGAGCGAGCTCGCGCGCACGGCCTCGTGCTTGCCACGGGTTACGGTATACCGCACCGGCCGATCGAAGGGCGGCAGATCCTTGAGATTGAGTCGGCGCGCCTGTCCTTCCTTCAGCCGCAGCCGCACCACGCCGATGCCATGCTCCACGTCATAATCCACGGGCACCCTGTCACCATAGAGGAAGACGGACGCGGGCAATTCGTCTAGCCGGCGCCGTTCGCTTTCCGGGATCGCCGCTTCGGGGTCGATACCGATCCGCCTCCCGATGAACGCGTCCCACGAATCCACGCCAGCGAGCTGGGCCGCAATCGCGCTGGCGACGCGCTCTCCTTGTGCCTGGCTCAGCCGGCCACCCGAGCGCCGCCAGTAGTGTCCGAATCGCTCCAACGCGCGCCGGATCTTGCCTTGATCGGGGTGAGGCGTTGCACCTGCGACCAGCCCCTCGACCAACGCCTGCCGGGCGGAATCGGCCAGCTCGGTAGGGAAGGGGCTAGGCAACGGCTCGACGTCCCGATCAAGCGTGAAGCCGAAATACTCGACGGTCCGAATGACCATGAGTCCCTCACGCCGCCGCTGCCGTTCGAACGCAACCACGGCCTTGCCGCGGCGGGCGTAACGGCGAATCGCCCGCTCCGGGATCTGCGTGCCTTCGATGCTGGCGCGTGGCACGCCGAATCGGTCCGCGAAATAACGCAGCGACCCCGCGATCGCGCCCCAACTGCCGCACACGGAGCTGCGACTGACGCGCGCCTCCCGACCGTCTGCCGTCTGCTCGTCAATGATGAGGTCGAATGGCATGATCTTGGCCAAAAGGTCAGCAAAAAGCTCCAAGGTCTTCCGATCCCCATACGGGAGCTTGGCGGGTAAGGGCAGATCCAGCTGTCGGTAGACCGACGCGGTCCCTAGAGCGATGTCCTCGATCGCCTTGACCAGCACCCCACGCTCCTCCGCCCAGCGTTCGATCTCTTCATCTCGAAATAGGTGGCGGGGCAGCCCATACACTTCGCCAAGGTATCCGTACTTGTTCACCGCCTCGGCGTACACGTTGTAGGCAGTGATGTGATCCGATCCCGGCACGATGAGTCCGCCGAGCTGGCGCTCTTCACGCGTCATGCGATGCAACGATTCGATGTTGGATGCCACGGCGACCAGGGGGACCAGCGCCGGCTCGCCGTGATACAGCATCTCGCCCCACGGCCGCTCGACGGGCATAGCCTCTACTTCACGTCCGTAAGTCGTTAGCCGGCCATGCTCTATGAGCCCTCGCTCGGTCAGCAGGTCGACGCTGTCACGATAGGCGCGCCGATCGAGCGGGACCGGCAGATCGAGCTCGGTCGCGTCGACACCGAGTGCCGCGCAGGTGATCGCCACGCGCTCCGCATCGCCGCCGAGCTGGAATTCGGGGGCGGTCGGCCGCAGCTCGTCGAACGCGAGGTCGCGGTCGCTGAGAATGTAGACCTCCCCGTGCTGGACCCGTCCGTGCACGCGGCCCGCCATTTGGAGGATCTCGTTCGCCCCTAAATAGGCTCGCGTCAATACGTTCTTCCCGCGCTCGACCACGTTGGTGTAGCGGGCGTCGTAGATGACGACCGTATCGAGTCCGCGAATGTTGAGCGCCGACTGGCCGGCCGCCGTCATTGCCAATAGGAAGGGCCGTTTGACCAAACCGTCAAGAAACGGTCGGATCACTCGGATCGGCTCGCCACCGTGATAGAAAGCCGTCGCGAGGTTGGGCCAGCTATCGCCGAGCTCACGGGCGATCTGCTCGACCTCGGCCCTCGTAGGCACGAAAACGGCCACGCCCCGACGCTCCCTCATGATGCGTTTTATGAAACGATCGTTCAAAAACTCGAGCGGCTGCTGGGCGAGCACGTTGACCTGAGCTGCTTTTGCAGGATCGAACGCGCGCGTTTCCAGGACCTCGGCGGATCCCAGATAGTCAGAGTAGAAAGTTGGATCGACTGTGGCTGACAGCCAGATGAACCGGCAGCGGGCGCGCTTGCCGAGCGCGAGACAGAGCTCCATTTCGGCTGAAGTCTGATGGATCTCGTCGACGACCAGTGTGTCCTGGGCCGTGATGAGGCCGTCCTGGAACCAGCGCCGCGCGATCCCGGTCGTGACAATCACGACGTTCCATGTGGGCGTCTCGGGCGTCGCTTCGCGCTCGCGATTGACCACCCCGACCTTGAGCGGCGCCTTGAGGATCGTCTCCGCCATCGTGCGGATGGCCAGCGTCTTTCCGGTGCCGGTCCCCGCAACGATCCCGAACCCTTGACCTGACCCGGCGAGGCGCCGGATGTCGTCGCCGTGCTCGCGCTCCAGCAGCGTTTCGAGTTCGAGACCCAGCGCCAGCTCGATTGTTTCGCAGGCGGCGCGCGTCGGAGCGATGACGATGACCCGTCCGGTAGACGGTTCAGCTGCGAGGAATGCCTGGGGATCGGGGGGGAGAAAATGGTCGCGGGAGATGCGCACTGCTGCAATATAGAAAACGGCCCAAAAAAGAAGCCCCCTCTCCACAGTGTGAGAGGGGGTCAACGGCTGAGGTGAACCTACCAGCGCCGATAGCGGCGCGCGTAGTACCGGTGAGGCCGGACGACGAAAACTCGGGGTTCTGGGTAATACCGCGGTTCAACCACGATGACGGGAGCAGGCCGGTAGCGATAGAAGTAGGGATATGCATAGCGACGGTAATAGGGACGGTAATAGGGACGACCGATGAGGACCTGGCCGGCAAAGTAGGGATCGCCGAAGCTCAATGAGACACCAACACGGGTCTGCGCGCGACCAACTGAAGTCGCAACACTAAACAACAGCCCGACGAGAATAAGGATGCGTTTCATGGCTTCCTCCTTTGGCGGAGCCTCTTAGGGAAGAGGCGTGCCATGAAGGGCGTGGTTGTAAGTTGTTTGGTACGAGTTTGTTATGACGTGAGACCCTAGCAACGGCATGTCCGTAGCCAGAAACAATTGTCCTGCTTCAGTCTCCGAAGCTGACACCGAGGTCGCGGGCTGTTGCGATGCTATCGGAGTCCAGCGGCACTCGGCGAGGCATCGCCAGCGCCTCTTCGAGCGGGACCGTCACGATGCGTGGCGGTTGGAGCGCCACCATCGTGCCGAACTGGCGTTCGGCGATCAAGCGGACCGCGGCCGCGCCGAAGCGCAGTGCCAGTAACCTGTCGAATGTCGTCGGACTCCCACCGCGCTGGAGATGGCCGAGTACGAGCGCCCGCGTCTCTTTTCCGGTCATCTGCTCGATCGAGTGCGCCACCTTGTCACCGATACCGCCAAGCCGTTCGTGCGAGGGATCGACGAGCGAGACCGTGCCGCCCTTCGGAACGGCGCCCTCGGCGACCACGACGATGCTGAAGTGTCGCCCCTCGGCTTCCCGGCGGCGGATCTTGTCGCAAACCTTGTTGATGTCGAAGGGAATTTCGGGAATGAGAATCACGTCGGCCGACCCGGCGATGCCCGAGTTCAACGCAATGAACCCCGCGAGCCGGCCCATGACCTCGACGACGATCACACGCTCATGACTCTCGGCCGTCGAATGCACTTTGTCGATGGCATCCGTGGCGGTTGCGACGGCGGTGTCGAACCCGAACGTCGCGACGGTGCCGCCAACGTCGTTATCGATCGTTTTCGGGACCCCGACCACCGGGAGCCCCTTCTTCCATAAAGCCAGGACGATGCCGAGCGTCCCTTCACCGCCAATCGCAACCAGGGCGTCCAGCCGATTCGCGCGAAAGGAATCGAGCAGCTCCTGCGTCCGGTCGCGCTCCTCCCAGGAGCCGTCCGGCAGCTGCATGCGCCATTTGAGGGGATTGCCGCGGTTCGACGTTCCGAGGATCGTGCCGCCCAGGTGCGTGATGCCGCGGACTTCATGCGGCCCGAGCGGCATGAGATCGCCTTCGCCCAGCAGGCTGCCGAATCCCCGCCTGATTCCGACGCATTCCCAGCCACGATGCACGGCGCTCAACACGACCGCGCGGATGACGGCATTCAACCCGGGCGCGTCACCGCCGCCTGTGGAGAGAGCAATTCTCACCGCTTCTTAGGAAGAGGGCCCGCTGCCTCGCGAATCAATCGCAGCACTTCACCGGGTTCGGCGTGGCGCTTCGTCGTCTTTTTGGAGAATACGTGGCGCCCGTCGACGTCCACCTCGAAGACGCCGCCCGACGATTGGATCAACCGCACTTCAGCATGCTGAAACGCATCGCGGATCTCGGCCGCCAGACCGGTGGCCCGAGGCTCGTAGTTTCAGATGACGCAGTATTCGATTGTGACGGTCATGGCGTGAACGATAGTCGCGCTTGACACCCCGCGCCACGGCGCCGACTTTGCGCGACATGCGGCTCCCGTCGCGCTTCTCGGCGGCACCGGCGCTCATCGTCCGTATCGCGGTTTCGTTCGCCGCGCTGGTGAGTTTCGGCGCCGGGCTCGTCGCCTACGTCAACGGCCGCGTTCCCGCCGGGGCGAATCTGCCGCTCGCCGGCACCCTGCTCGTCCTCGTCGCCGCCGTCACGCGTCGCTACGGCATCGCGCTCCCGGGAAACGGCTTCTCGTCGTACGTGCTCGGCGCGATGCTGTACGCGATTCTCGATCGCGGGTGGGCGTTCGCCGCCATCGTGGCTCCGCTCGGCATGCTGGTCGGCGACGTGCTCTTGCGGCGGATGCCGCTGCGCAACGCGCTGGGAAACGCGGCGCACCTGACGGCCGGATCGGCGTTCGTCGGCCTGATGTATCTCCGGCTGAGCGGCGCGACGGGGGCCGCCGCGTTATCCGCTGATAACGCCTGGGTCGTCGCCCTGACCATCGTGATGTTGCCGCTCATCGTGAACGGCACGTTCTACCTGGAGCTGGCGCTCGGCCAGACGATCGCGTGGGTCGATGCGCGGCTCACGCTGCGGTGGGAATCGATCGTCTATCTCGCGTCGGCGACGCTGGCGCTCGCGTGGTTGGCGGTCGTGCACGTGGGCGGGGGCATTCCCGTTGGAACGCGCGCGCTGTTGTTCGTCGCTTTGGTGATCGCCACCGCAGGCAGTCTCCAGGTGTTGCGACTCGGGGTGCGCGCGGACGAGCTGCACTTGATTCAGCGGCTCGCCCAGGTGATCGCCGCCGAGTTGACCCTGACGCAGAGCTTCAAACGAGTTCAGGAGCTGACCCGCCAGCTCGTGCCATGGGAACAGATGGGATTTGCCCGCTACGACGCCCGCACCCGGCAGATGGAGCTCGTCGCCGATACCGCGGCGCAGCCGGGCACGATATTCCGCTTCGATTCCGATGCCGGTCTCACCGGCGAAGCGTTGCGACTGCGCCGCCCCGTCGTCGCGCACGGCCTCGCCAAGGATCAGGTTATCGTCCCGGGTGCCGAGACGCCGGGCTCCGAAATGCTCGTCCCGCTCTATCACGCCGGCCAGCTGGTCGGGCTCTGGAGCGTGCGGCACTCCGACCCCGCGATGTATCGCCAGTCCGACGGCGATCTCCTCGAGCTGCTGGCACCGCAGCTCGCGCTGATGGTTGCGATCGACGGCTCGTTGCGACCCGTCACCGGTGCCTCCGATCAGACGATGCAGTACGTGCAAACGCTCACGGCGACTACGCAGGAGATCCATGCGTCGAGCCAGGAAGTGGCGGCTGCCGCCCAGCGCGCCAGCCACGGCGCCGGCCAGGCGACGACGCTCGTCGGCAGGGCTGCCCGCGAAGCCAGCCAGTTGAAGGAGAGCGCGGCCGAGCTGGCGGCAGCAGGCGATCGGACGCGCGAGGCGGGCGCGCAAATGGAGAAGACCGCCGACCGCGTGCGCACCGGGACGCAAGACGCTGTGCGCCAGTTGACCGACCTCGGGGCTACCACGGAGGAAAGCGCCGCGGAGGTGGGCCGGCTCCGCGAAGTCGCGACCCAGGTCGAGAAGTTTTCCGAGACGCTCGGTTTTGTGGCGAACCAAACGAATTTGCTCGCGCTCAACGCCACGATCGAGGCGGCGCGCGCCGGTATTCACGGCCGAGGGTTCGCGGTCGTCGCCGACGAAGTGCACAAACTCGCCGAGGCGAGCGGACGTGAGGCGCGCAACGTCGGTAAAGCGGTGCAGGACACCCGCCGCGCGCTGGATCGCGCCGCCCAGCTGATCGAGCGCATCCGCGGGGACCTGAGCCAGGTCGTCCAGAACTCCGCCGCGTGGGTGCAGGACCTCGATCGCATCGCCGAGGCCGCCGCCGGGACGGCGCGCGCCGGAAAACAGGTCGCCGAATTCGGTCGCCAAAGTGCCGACCTCGCTGCAAAGATCACGGAGTCACTGGGCCAGGCGCGGGCGGGAGCCGAGACTTCGAGTCAGGAAGCCCAGGCCGTCGCCGCCGCGGCTGCCGAACAGCTGCGCGCGATCCAGGATCTCGCGCACGGCGCGACCAAGTTGTCGGCCCTTGCCGAGCAGCTCCGCCAGGCGCTGCACTTCATTCGTGGAGGAAACGGACACCGCTAGACCGAACAGTTGGTGACGCGCGCTACGGGGGTTTCTCAACCCGGGACGGATTATTAACGTGGGAGTGCCGTTAACCTCAGGGGAACGACATGCGCGCCCAGATGACATTGTTGGTGTTGTGTCTCAATGCCCTTCCAGCCCTCTGCGACGCCCAACATACGCATCAGTTCGAGATCGGCGGGTACGGCTCGTATACGCGCTATGATCGCGCGTTCGAGCTGGACAAACAGGTCGGTGGTGGCGGCCGGCTCGGCTATTTCTTTAGTCCCCACGTCGGGATCGAGTTCGAACTCGGCTACCAGCAGCCGACTCCCTGGGCGGGCGGAGTCAACCCGACGGTGACGCTGGGAAGCGGCAGCCTCGTGCTGAACACCGGGAACGCACACAACCTCTTCTATGTCCTCGGCGGCTACACGCGACTCGAGTTCAGCGACCGCCCCGGCTACAGCTTCAACGACAACGCGGTGCATGGCGCGATCGGGGATCGGTTGTTCTTGGGCGACCGCGTCGCCCTCCGACTCGAGGGGCGCGCCATCTACTCTCCCAGTACGCGGTTCTCAAGCGGGAGCTGGGCCGGCCACGTCGTAGCGTCCGCTGGCCTATCCATCTTCACAGGTCCAAGTGCGTTCCGTGACGCCGACCAAGACGGCGTAGCCGACCGCAAGGATGCCTGCCCGGGCACACCGGTAGGCGCGGTGGTGGACGCGCGCGGCTGCCCGACCGATTCCGACCGCGACGGCGTGTTCGACGGCCTCGATGCCTGTCCCAATACGGTCGAGCACGCGGAGGTCGATGCCCGCGGTTGCCCCAAAGACACCGATGGCGACGGCGTGTACGACGGGATCGACAAGTGCCCCGGAACAATGACCGGGGCCCGCGTGGACGCGCAGGGATGTCCGACGGATGCGGACGGCGACGGCGTTCCGGATGGTCCCGATCAGTGTCCCAATACGCCACGCGGCGCCACCGTGGACGCTACCGGCTGTCCGGTCGACAGCGACAAGGATGGCGTGCCCGACGGCCTCGACAAATGCCCCAACACGCCGGCAGGGACGGAAGTCGATACGGCAGGTTGCCAACGCGCGTCCGACAGTGACGGCGACGGCGTCGACGACACCAAGGACAAATGCCCCGGTACCGCGGCGGGCACGCGTGTCGATGCGGCAGGTTGTCCGATCCTCTTCACCGAGGCCAAGACGCCCGTCGTGCTCCGTGGCGTAACCTTCGAAACCGGGCGCTCGGCGTTGAAACCCGACTCCTACACGATTCTCGACATCGTAGCGGCATCGCTCGCCGCCAATCCCGCTATCAAGATCGAAATCGCTGGTCATACAGATAACACCGGATTGTCTGCGACCAATGTGCGCCTGTCACAAGCGCGCGCGCAGGCGGTGCTGACGTATCTGGCGAGCAAGGGGGTCACGCTCGACCGCATGGTCGCGAAGGGCTACGGCGCCACGCAGCCAGTCGCGCCCAACACGACTGCGGCCGGCCGAGCGCTGAACCGGCGCGTCGAGCTGCGGCAGACTAACTGAGGGCGGAGGAACTCGTGAGGAGACTCGCGGCGGCATTCATCGTCCTGGCCTTTGTCGGCGGCCACCGGCTGGCGGCGCAGTACGATCGCCGGTACGAAGTCGGCCTGTTCGGCGCGTTCACGAAATACGACAAGACTTTCGGTTTGTCGAACAAACTCGGTGGGGGAGTGCGGTTCGCGTACGCCGTGACGCCGATGATCGGCCTGGAGGTGGAGGCGCTGTTTCAGTCGCCGCAGGATGTCGGCACGGCGCACATCGAACCGCTGATCGGCGGTGGCAGTCTCGTCGTGAACACGCTGAACGCGAGCCGGATGAGTGTCTACGTGCTCGGTGGATACTCGCGTCTCGACTTCGGCGGCACCAATCCGTACCGGTTTACGGACGGGGGATTCCACGGCGGTGCCGGCGTGAAGATGTATATGAGCTCACGAGCGGCGTTCCGGTTCGAGGCACGGGGCATCTACACCCCAACGACCAGCAGCACCTTCGGCCAACATGCCACGCACCTCGTTGCATCGGCGGGAGTCGCGTTCTTCCAGCCGGACGCCGGCCGACGTGTCGCGGCCAACGACGCCGATCGAGATGGCGTCTCTGACAAGGACGACGCCTGTCCCGACACGCCGCTCGGCGCTACGGTCGACAAGCGCGGCTGCCCGGCCGACGCCGACAACGATGGCGTCCTCAACGGCATCGACAAGTGCCCCAACACTCCCGCCGGCGCCACGGTTGACGCGACAGGCTGCCCGCACGACTCGGACAGCGACGGGGTACTCGATGGTATCGACCAGTGCCCCAACACACCAGCGGGCGTAAAGGTCGACGCGAAGGGTTGTCCTGCGGCGCAGGCCGGACTGGCGGATTCCGACAACGACGGCGTGAACGACCTGCTCGACAAGTGCCCCGCAACCCCGGCCGGCGCCAAAGTCGATGCGGATGGATGCCCCATCGATTCCGATCATGACGGCGTTTGGGACGGGATCGACAAGTGCCCCGACACGCCGCAAGGCGCGGTGGTCGATGCGACGGGCTGCCCGATGGACTCCGACCACGATGGGGTGCCGGATGGAATCGATCGCTGCCCCGACACCGCCCCGGGCACTGCGGTGGACGCCACCGGTTGCCCCGCCGACGACGATCACGATGGCGTGCCGAATTCGCTGGACCGCTGCCCGAACACGCCCCCTGGTGTGCAGGTAGATCCGAACGGCTGCCCCATTGCGAAGGATAGCGACGGCGATGGCGTCCCCGATACACAGGATCGTTGCCCCAACACGCCACCGGGATCGCGTGTGGATCAGTTCGGGTGCTTGCTGTTGTTCGAGGAGCACCCGGTCACCCCAGCACCGCCCGGTGCGCCACCGGCTCGTCCGACGCTCATTCTGCAAGGCGTCAACTTCCAGACGGGACGTTCGGTGCTGACACGCGAGTCGTACGCCGTGCTCGATCAGGTCGCGGCCTCGCTGATTGCCAACCCGGAGATCCGAATCGAAATCGCCGGCTACACCGACTCGACCGGCGGCAAAATGACGAACCTGCGACTCTCCATGGGCCGCGCCGGCGCCGTGCAGCACTACCTTGCGCGCAAGGGTGTCAGCCCGCTGCGGATGCGGGGGCGGGGATTTGGAGCCTCGGGCTACATCGCGCCGAATTCGACACCGGAAGGACGAGCGAAGAACAGACGGGTCGAGCTACACAAGCTGAATTAGCAGACGCCGCGAGCAGGGCCGAGGGGTCAGGACGAGCAAACCGTCCTGACCCCTAGTATTTTTGCTCGCCCCCGATCGGATCGAGCTGCGTATGCGTTTGCAACATGCCCTGGTCGCTGGATTCATCCTCGTGCCGGGCACACTTTTGCCTCAGCAGCGCGCCTGGCAATCCACCGACTACTATCGGTTGAACGTCGTCAGCAACCCGGCGCTTTCTCCGGACGGCCGACGGGTAGCGTTCATCCTGACGACGGTCGTGGAAGACAAGGACCACCGCCACACCGAGATCTGGATGGCGCCCGCCGACGGATCCGCCCCTGCGTTCCGGTACACGAGCCCCTCAACGGAAGCCACGGGTCCCCGCTGGTCGCCGGACGGCGGTCTGCTCGCGTTCTCGAGCAAGCGTGAGGGCTCGGACGACGACATCTGGTTCCTGCGGACGGCAGCCCCCGGCGGCGAGGCGTTCCAGATCAAAGGCGTGCACGCCATGCCCGTCTTTTCAGCGGATGGCCAGTGGCTGGCCTACACGTGGCGCGGCGACGAGCCGGACAGTATCAAGAAAGAAACGTGGCGCACCCGCGTTTCGCCGACCGCGATTACTCGCGGACCCGATCCGAAGCGTTTCGACGGTCGCGTGTACACGTCGATCCCCATCGTCGCCGATGAGCGGGGCTACCTGCCACCGCGCGAGCTCCGCCGTCCCAGCCATCTGTACCTCGTGCCGATCGCCGGCGGCACGCCGCGCCAGCTGACCAAGGGCGAACTGAGTCAGACTTCACCCGCCTGGTCGCGGGACGGAAAGACCATCGTGTACGAGCAGGACTCCACAGAGAATACCGAAGTCCGTGACGACGCGTATCCGGCACTGTTTCTGCTCACGATCGCCGACGGGACGACCCGTGCGCTTCGAACCGGTTTCGCGCAGAGCAGCTTGGCCGCGTGGTCTCCCGATGGCCAGACGATCGCGTTCGTGTGCTCGAAGGGCCGGGGAATGGAGAACGACATCTGCGTCGTCCCGGTCAATGGTGGAAGCACCCGAAACCTGACTGCGGACTGGAGCCTCGATCCGAACGACCCCACCTGGTCGGCCGACGGCAAGACGATCTACTTCAACGCCGAGACAAACGGCAACGTCCACCTCTTCGCCGTCGCCGCCTCGGGCGGCACAGTTCGTCAAATCACGACGGGTGAACGGCAGCTACGAGGCTTCACCCTGAGCGCCGACAAACGCTCGCTCGCCTACACGGCAAGTGACGTCACGCATGGGACGGAGCTGTATGTGGCGCCCCTAGCGCCAGCCCGGGGCACCGAGCGACGGCTGACGACCTTCAACGATTCGCTGTTCAAACAGGTCGCGCTCATCCCCGCCGATACATTCTGGTTCACCGGCGTCGGGGGCCTGAAGATCGAAGGGTGGTTGATGAGACCGTTCGGATACCAACCGGGCAAGAGCTATCCGCTGGTGCTCTCGATCCACGGCGGGCCGCACTCCAACTATGGCAATGTGCTGTTCCCGGAATTTCAAATGCTGGCCGGCCAGGGGTACTGGACGCTGTTCACGAACCCCCGCGGCTCGACTGGCTACGGCTACGCATTCACGTACGCGACGCGCGGGCGCTGGGGCATGGAAGACTATCAGGATTTGATGCAGGCGGTCGACATCGCGATCGCGCGCGCCAAACGCGGCGTGGATACGACTCGGATGGCGGTGCTGGGCGGCTCGTACGGGGGCTTCATGACGAACTGGATCGTCGGCCACACGAACCGCTTCCGCGTCGCGCAGACGGACCGCTCGATCTTCAATTGGTATTCCTGGTATGGCTCGTCGGACGCTCAGGGGCTTACCGAGTATGAGTTCCGCGGCGCGCCCTGGGAGAGCGATTCGCTCTATCGCGTGCTGTCGCCGATGGCGTATGTGAACAACATGCACACGCCGATGCTGATCGTGCATTCCGAAGACGACAAGCGTGTACCGATCACCGATGCCGAGCAGCTCTTCATGTCCCTGCGCAAGCGTGGCGTTCCGGCGGAATTCGTGCGCTATCCGCGCTCTTTCCACGGCCTCTCCCGCACCGGCCCCCCGTGGTTGCTCGTCGATCGTCTGGAACGCATCCGCACGTGGTTCGCGCACTGGATCGGGACGGGCGAGACGGCACCAGCGGCAGCTGCGAGCCAGCACTGAACGTGCGCCGGTGGGGTTTGATCGCCCTTTCGGCCGCGCTGGTGGTCGCGCCGCTGAGTGCGCAACGGCGCGCGACGCGGCGGCCTCCCACACGGACGACCGTCCCCCCCGCCGCCCCCGGGGAGCCGGGGGGGCCGGGGGGGCCGGGGGGGGCCGGGGGGGCGGGCGGGGCGGGGGGCCCGATTCCGACGCCGCGGTCCATCCTGGGTTTCGAGCCAGGTGACGATCGCAAGCTGGTCGAATGGCCGGTCCTGGTGCGGTATTTCGAGGCGCTGGCCAAGGCAAGCGACCGCATCGATTATCGAGAGCTCGGGAAAACGACGCTGGGCGCGCCATTCATCGCCCTGGTCATCTCGAGCCCGCAGAACTTGCGGCGGCTCGACCATTACCGGCAGCTTAACGCCCAGCTGGCTGATCCTCGCACGTTGCGCAGCAGCCGAGCCGCGCGGGATGCGCTGCAAAACGGCAAGACCATCGTGCTGGTCACGTCGAGCATTCACTCGACGGAAGTCGGCGGCCACCTGTCGCCGGTCGCGCTGGCCTATCGGCTGGCGACCGACACGAGCGCCGCCACGCGCGCGATTCTCGACAACGTGATTCTCTGGCTCGTCCCGTCATTGAATCCCGACGGCGTCACCATCGTGGCGAGGTGGTACAACCACACGCTCGGCACCGGCGCCGAGGGGACGTCGCCACCCGAGCTGTACCACCACTACACCGGCCACGATAACAACCGGGACTGGTACGCCTTCACCCAAGTCGAGACGCAGCTGACCGTCGACTCGCTCTACAACGTCTGGCATCCGCAGATCGTGCACGACATCCACCAGATGGATGCGAACGGCGCGCGGCTGTTCCTCCCTCCGTATCTCGATCCCGTCGAGCCTAATGTCGATCCGTTACTGATCGACGGCGTCAACGCGCTCGGCACCGCCATGGCATGGGAGCTCGCCGGTCAAGGAAAAACCGGGATCTCGATCAACTCGACGTATGATGCCTGGACGCCGGCGCGCGCATACCAGCACTACCACGGCGGCGTACGCATCCTGTCGGAGGCGGCCAGCGCCGATCTCGCCACTCCCATCGAGATTCCGTTCGACCGCCTGCAGGCACGCGAGCGCGGGTACAATCCGCGCGAGCGGTCGTGGAATTTTACGAACCCGTGGCGTGGTGGCCGCTGGTCGTTACGGGATATCGTGTCGTACCAAACTGAAGGCGCGTATGCATTGTTGACACATGCCGCACGCAACCGCGAGCGGTGGCTCGCCAATTTTTTCAATGTCGAGACGCACGCGGTCCGCGGTTGGCGCGATTGGCCGTACGCCTACGTGATCCTGGCGCGCCAGGATTCGGTCGCGCTGACCACCTTGCTCAGCATTCTGCACCGTGGCGGCGTGGAGATTCGCACCGCGACACAGTCGTTCACGCTCCAGGGACAGCGCCACGCGGCCGGCACCTATGTCGTCGTGCTGCGGCAGCCGTACGCGGCGTTCGCCAAGACGCTCCTCGAGCCGCAGCACTATCCCGACAGGCGTCTCTACCCCGGCGGGCCGCCGGAAAAGCCGTATGACGTCACGGCCCATACGCTCCCGCTCCTGATGGGGGTGACGACAATCGTCGCGAGCGACTCGCTTCGCGTCCCGCTCTCGGCGCCCGTGACGCCCAGAAGCGTGAGCCCGGTACCGCCGCAAACCGACTCCGTCCGGATCGGTCTCTACAGATCGTACGATGCCACGATGGACGAGGGTTGGACCCGCTGGGTATTCGACAGGTGGAAAGTACCGTACACATCGCTCGTCGACTCAGTCGTGCGCGCGGGAAAGCTCCACGATCAGTTCGACGTGATCATCCTTCCAGATCAGTCACCGAATGAGATTCTCGCCGGGCTGCCGCCGCGTTATCCCGCGCCGTATGCGGGTGGGCTCGGTGCGGACGGCAGCGAGGAGCTGCGGCAGTTCGTCGTCGACGGCGGAACCCTGATCGCGTTGAACGAGGCGAGCCGTTTCGCGATTCAGGCGCTGCTCCTCCCGGTGCGCAACGTGCTCGAGGCAGTGAGTGACGAGGACTTCTACGCGCCGGGCTCGATCTTTCGACTCGAGCTGGACACCGCGAACGCCATTGCGCACGGCATGCCGCGAGAAACGATCGGGTGGTTCCAGGGAGGACCCGCCTTTGAGGTCCTCGACTCGACGGTCACACGCGTCGTCGGGCGGTGGCCCGAGGACCCGGCGCGCGTGCTCCTCTCGGGGTGGGTCCTGCACCCCGACCGCATCGCCGGAAAGGCCGCAATTCTCGAAGTGCAGCAAGGCGCCGGACGCGTAATCCTGTTCGGCATGCGGCCGCAGTATCGAGGCCAGAGCATCGCGTCTTATCCCTTGTTATTCAATAGCTTACGGAAGAAGTGACGGTCTAATCCTTGCCCATGCAGGGGTTCGTTTCCTATGTTGGTGACCCCTATGAAGTTGGCTCGGCAGGCCGGTGCGCTCTTGCTCTGGGCCGCGACTTTAAGTCGCGGCCTTTTTGCCCAACAACTGCCGTCGTCGCCCGACAAGTTTCAGCTGCGCGGGGTCGAGCTGCGGTACGTCCTCCCGGAGCCGCTGTTCGACAACGCGCGCGATGCGGAGCCGATCAAGGCGCTCTACGTCAACGCGTGGGCCTTCGGCTCGAGCAAACTCGCGCACCTCGTCCGTCTCGCCGACTCGACGGAGATCAATGCCTTCGTCGTTGACGTCAAGGATGATACGGGGTGTCTGCTGTACCCCTCGGACGTGAAGGTCGCGCAGGAAATCGGCGCCACGAAGTGCGTGCGGACGCGGGACGTGCAAGCGCGGCTGGATACGCTGCACGCGCACGACATCTACGCCATCGCGCGCATTGTCGTCGCGAAAGATCCGCTGCTCGCGGAGCGGCGGCCGAAGTGGTCGGTACAGAATCGCGACGGCAGCGGGTTGTGGCGCGATCGGATCGGCACCGCCTGGGTCGATGCCTACAACGACTCAGTGTGGATCTACGCCGCGCAGCTCGCCCAGGAAGCGGTCGCGCTTGGCTTCAACGAGGTGCAGTTCGACTATGTGCGCTTCCCCGACGAGCCGAAGGAAGCGATGGCACAGGCGCTCTTCGCCGCCCGCAAGCGCGGCGAAACGCAGCGCGAGGGCGTGCAGGCGGGGATCGCCATCCTCACGCACCGCATTCAACCGCTTGGCGTACCGGTCACGTTCGACATCTTCGGGTTGACGTCATCCGCGACCGGCGATCTGGGGATCGGGCAGGTGTGGGAAGACTTCGTCACTGTGGCCGACGTGGTGCTCCCGATGGTGTACCCGAGTCACTACTATCGCGGCAGCTACGGACTCGCCTGGCCCAACGGCGAGCCGTATCGGGTCGTGCGCAATGCGTTGAGTGAAGCGCTCGAGCGCTCGCGGCCTCTCGCCAAGGCCGCGACCATCCGGCCGTTCCTTCAGGCGTTCACGCTCGGTCGGCGCAAGCCGCGCTACACGCCGCACGAGATCCGGGAACAGATCCGCGCGGCCGAGGAGTTGGGCATCGACACCTGGGTGCTGTGGAATCCCCGCAGCGTGTATCAACGTGACTCACTTCGCCCCTACCGGGATCAGATCGCGACAGTTCCGGGCGACTCTCAGTAGCGCCATATTCCCGCAATGAAAAATCTGTTCCTTCTCCTGACACTCGTCGGGATCGTTGGCGCATGCTCCGATGCCGGGGGCGTCGACCCGGACGCGATCCCGGAAGCTCAGAAACGCGCTGTCTGGATGGCGCTCGATTCCGCGTTTCGGCATGACACGACCCTCGATCCGGCATTTACCGGCGACTCCGGTCTGTATGTGCTGATGTCGACCGTCGTGATCCCGTTCGTCGATCGCGCGTCACGCATCGGTGTTGGAGCGGATACGACGCGGGTCGTGGGAATCGAGTTCGACATCGATGCGACCCAGAACGGCGCGCACGTGGTCAGCAATCTGACGGCGGTACTGGCGTGGAAGGGTTACGACGCCACCAGCCGGACTGTCGATTCGGTGTTCTTCCTGCTGGGCTCCGGCCGCGCCCCGGTCACCGACTCGCTGTGGTCACGGTTTACACTCGATACGGCGGGCACGGGGACGGGGTTCGTGATTCACCAGGCGACAGATTCGACGGTGTTGAAATGGCTCTCACGCGGCGGGCACCTGCACACGACGTCCAGTCAGTACGGGTCCGCTCAAGGCGGGTCGACATTCAACGTGGCCCGCGGCACGCTCAGCGGCGGGTTCACGATCAACGCGAAATTGGTTCCCGATTCGACTACGACGGTGACGTCGGCCTTGGACTTTGGCAGCGGCGCGCGGGCGGTGAAGATCAAAATCCGCGGCACGCTACCCTGAGCGAGAGGTCTCCAGCACCATCCCTGGCTCCCACACCGTGATGTAGCCGGTAATTGCCGAGGCGGCGACGGTGTAGGGATTGGCCAGATACAGTTGACCCGGCCCGGAGCGCCCCGGGAAGTTGCGGTTGATCGCGCTGATCGTCACTTCCTCGCGAGTCTTCGACACGCCGGGCCCCGCATTGATACAGGCGCCGCAGGACGGCTCGAGAAAGGTGGCTCCCACGCGCCTGAACACGTCGAGGTAGCCGCGCTCCTCGCAGTACCGCTTCACATCCTGGGAGCCGCACTGAATGAAGAAGCGCACCCACGGCGCCACCCGCTCGCCGCGCGCCGCGGCCTCAGCCAGCACGCGCGCATACATGTCCATGTCTTCCTTCTTCCCGGCGGTGCAGGAGCCCGCGTACGCGATGTCGACTTTGATGCGCTGAGTCACGTCATCGATGTACAGACCGTTTCCAGGATCACCCGGCAGCGCGATCATCGGCCGAATGGTCGACGCATCGATCTCGATGACCTCGCAGTACTCGGCATCGGGGTCGCTGGCGAGGCCGGAACAGAGCCGCTCCGCCTGCACCCTCGACATCTTCCGGTAGTCCATCAGGTAATCCACGGTCGCCTCGTCCGGCGCCACGTAGCCGGTAAAGCCCCCCACCTCGGCCGTCATGTTGGTCATCGTGGCACGCTCATCTACCGACAGCGACTCGACAGCATCGCCACAATATTCCACCAGCTTGCCTATCGCCTTGCCGGTCTTCACGTACGGATGCCGCAGCACTTCCAGCATGAAGTCCTTGGCGGTGACGTTGTCAGGCTTCTGACCACGGATTACGACCTTGACCGTTTCCGGCACCTGAAGGCGGACATCTTTGGTAATCCAGGAATTGAAGATCGCCGTCGTTCCCACGCCGAACGCGATGCAGCCAACAGCGCCGGCGTGCGGCGTGTGCGAATCGGAGCCGATGATCACCTGACCGGGCAGCGCGTGCGCCTCGAGAATCTTCGAGTGACAGATCGCTTCTGAGCCGTGGTGACCGAGGCGCAGCTCGCCATAGAGCTTGATCCCCTGGACCGTCGCGAACTCGCGCTGTTTCTTCTCGAGCTGCATCGCGACGTCGAGCAGTCCTTCCTTGACACGCTCCGGCGTCATCGCCTCGGGCAGGAACGTGAGGTGATCCCGGAACATCAGGATCGAGCCGGGATCGTTGACCTTCGCGTCCTTGCCGACGAGCTGTTCGAAGAAAATCGCCGCCATCGGCGTCACGTATTCGTGGCTGAAGCGGATATCGGTCAGGACAAATCCCTCGTCGCCCGGCTTCACGGCCGGAACGCCGATTTTTCCTTTCGCCGGGTCCACGACCCAGCGGCGGGCGAGGATCTTCTCACCGAGCGTCATTGGACGCCGCGGCGTGTCGGGCGGATGGAGAACGACCTCGCCCTTCAGTCGCGCCGTGTTGTAGTTGAACAACCCGCCGTGCTCGATGATGCCGCGCGTGATCTCGCCCTCACCTGCGGTGAACGTCGAGAGCGGGATGTCTTCGCCACGACGGACCTTGTCGAGAATCGAGAAATCGGTCGTGGTGAGGATACCGAGGTTCTGGCAGTTCTCGCGATAGATGCGTTCGATGCTTTCCGCCACGACCAGCTTGATGCCGGCGCACATCTCAGCGTACGGCGACTGCTCGCGCGAGGAACCCTTGCCGCGACGTTTGCCGCTCACCGCGGCGACGAAGCCGCCGCGTTTCACCGAGCCGCGCGTAATCGGAAACTCGTCGCGACACTTGAGCCCCAGGTACGGGAATTCGCCCAGGGTTTCGTCGTAGTAGTAACAGATGTACGCAGGAGTGATTTCGTCGGTGGAGATGTCGTCGCGCAGCTTCATCTCCGGCGTCCACACAGGGTGATTCCCCGCCAGCTGCGCCCGCACGAACGCGGGATCCTCCGACAGATAGAGGATCCGGCCGTTCAGGCGAACGTTGGCGTCGCGCATGCGCGAAGTATCTTCCGGGACGCGCATGTTCGCAACCGCATTGCTGCTGCTCCAAGCGACGTTTCAAAGCCCGCGCCTCATCGAGAGCTCCGGCGTGGCGGTCAGCCACGCGTATCCGGGCGTGTTGTGGACCCACAACGATTCGGGCGACGGGCCATACGTCTACGCGACCGACCTGCACGGCACTGACAGGGGGGCTTTGCTCGTTCCGGGAGCACAGGCGATCGACTGGGAGGACATCTCGCTGGGTCCCTGCCCCGTCAACTTCGTGCCCCGAGCCGGATCGTGCATCTATCTCGCGGATACCGGGGACAACCTCGAGTTCCGGCCGTACGTGACGGTGTATGCGATCCCAGAGCCAGCACCACCGGAACGCGCGGGAGATACGCTCGGGACCACGAGGGCGCCGGCGGTTCTGCGTTTGCGTTATCCCGATGGCCCGCATGATGTCGAAGCGGCGTATGTTTCGCCACACGACACAGCTCTGTATCTGGTAAGCAAAGGAGCGTTGCGGGGAAGCGCGATCCGTCTGTATCGCGTGGATCGCCGCGCCTGGAGCACCCCCGACACAACGATCGACATCGTCGTCGCGACCGTGGTGCAGACGCTCGATATCCGACCCAGCCCTGTGGCGGGCCGGGTCGTCACGGCCGGCGCGATCCGAGCAGATGGCCGTCTCGTTGCGATACGGACCTACTCAGAGATCTACTTGTTCTATCCAGGGGTTGGGGGACGCCTGGTGCCGGCGCGCGAGCGCCCCTGCAACATCGCCGGGCTCGAAATCGGGGGAGAAGCAATCGATTTTCTTGGTGATTCGACGTTCGTCCTGACCAGTGAAGCATCCAGCCGCCGTCGCGGCACAATCGACACCGTCACCTGCAGTCCCTAGCGGAGTAGAGACCTAATGACGAGCAAATGCTGGAATACTGTCTCGATGCTGGCACTCGTTGCGACGACCGCCGTGGCGCAGCGACCTGCGACGCTTCCGGTCGATACGGCCGCCATGGACGCTCACCTGCGGTTCTTGGCGAGCGATCTCCTGGAAGGCCGTGCGCCCGCAACTCGCGGCGGCCGCCTGGCAGCGGCCTACGTCGCCGCCCAGTTCCAGACGCTTGGGCTCGAGCCGGCAGGCGCGAATGGGACCTACTTTCAGCCCGTCGCGCTCGTCGGAATGACGCCGCAGCCGGCTTTCTCGTGGGGCAAGCCGGGCACCGCACCCGATACTCTCGCGTACCGTGACGCGTTCGTTGCGTGGGCGGAAAGACCGGAGGCTGATGTCTCGGCGACTGGCGAGGTGGTGTTCGTTGGCTACGGCATTCGCGCCCCCGAATGGCAGTGGGACGACTTCAAGGGCGCGGACCTGCGGGGCAAAGTCCTGCTGATGCTGGTCAACGATCCGGGTCTCGTGGACACCACCATTTTCCTCGGCAAAATCCTCACGTACTACGGCCGCTGGACCTACAAGCTCGAGGAGGCGGCTCGCCAGGGCGCGGCCGGTGCGGTCCTGATTCACACAACGGAGAGCGCGACGTACCCCTGGGAGGTGGTACGCGGCTCGTGGTCGGTCGAGCAGTTCAAGCTCGATCAACCGCAGTCGCCCAGTCTTGCGTTCGCCGCATGGGTGACGGAGTCGAGTGCCCGCGGGGCGTTGACGAAGGTCGGGCTCAACCTCGATTCGCTGACGCGGGCGGCCGCGCGTCGTGATTTCCATCCCGTGCCCACTGGGCTCACGGCTGCAGTGCGCATCCACAGCGCCTTGCGCCGGGTGGAATCGGAGAACGTCGCTGCGCGCTTACCGGGGGCGGGGGGGAGAAGCGATCCGCGACTTGCGTCGCAAGCCGTCCTGCTCACCGCCCATTGGGATCACAAGGGGATCGGCCCAGTGGTACGCGGTGATTCGATCTACAACGGCGCAGAAGACAACGCCTCCGGCGTTGCAGCGCTGCTCGGCGCCGCGAAGGCGCTGACGCAGCTGCCGCGACCCGCGCGCTCGATTCTGTTCGTCGCGACGACAGCCGAGGAGAGTGGTCTCCTCGGCAGCGAAGCCTACGTGCAGCATCCACTCGTGCCGCTCGCGCAGACCGCCGCGGTGTTGAATCTCGACGTGACGAACGTGCGTGGTGCGACCCGCGACATCGGCGCACTCGGGATGGATCGGTCGACGCTGGGCCCGGTGTTCCAGACGGCCGCCCGCGCCGAGTCGCTAAAGGTAGGATCCCAACCGGACGTGCGGGGATCGTTCTTCCGGTCCGACCACTTTCCGTTTGTGCGCGCCGGCGTGCCAGCCCTGTCGATCAAGCCGGGAATCGATTTCGTGGGACGTCCACAAGGGTGGGGCGAGGAGCAAGAGAACATCTATAACCAACAGCGCTATCACCAACCCAGCGACGAATTCCAGCCGACGTTCCGATACGCGGGGCTAGCCCAGGAGGTGCGCGTAACCGTGCGAACAGCGCGGGCCATCGCGAACGATCCGACGATGCCGCGTTGGCTCCCGACGTCGGAGTTCCAGCGGCCGCAGCCCTAACCTCACCCCCTGGCCCCCTCTCCACAACGTGGAGAGGGGGAACGGGGGTGAGGACGGAACATGGTGGAACAGAACGGGTTAACATGCGGCGATTGCCTATTGGCCGGGTGGCGGATAAGTTTGCGCCCGTTTTTGACCCCGCGGCACCGGCTGTCCCGACCTCCTACGATTGGAGCGGCGGTTGGAGATTCCCTCCACGCACACCGTGCCTCTGTCGTGGTTGTACGAGGCAGCCAGTCTTCCACTTCAGTATCGCACGCTCACCGAAGTCGTCCCCGAACCGGCTCGTGACTCCGAACAGGTAGCAGCGCTCCGCGAGCAGATGCTCCATTACAAGGAAGCGCTCGCGATCGTTCGAAAGCAAAAGGACACCGGGCTGTGGGGTGCGAACCTGTTGGCACCCGCGCCGTCGAAGGCGATGGGGTGGAAGGAAGTCGGCACCATCACCCAGTACCGTCGCCTGCTCGAGCTCGGCTGGCCACCAGACGCGCGCGTATTTCGATTTGCCGACCGGTTCCTATTTCGGCTGTTGTCGCGTGATGATGATCCCACGCTACTCGTAGAGTTTCAGCGCGCCGCCAAAAGCGATCCGGGGCTCGGCGCCTGGGCGAGAAATATGGGGGCGCAGGCGGCGGCAGCCGCTCTGGCACGGGGCGCTCACCAGGATGATCCACGGCTGCGCGGCGCCGCGCATCGGATCGCAAGCGATATCTCGATGTATTTGCGCGGCGAGCTGGCGCAAAAGCCGTTCAAGAAGGCCCAAGGCAAGACGGTGCTTGATCCGCTCACCTATCCGCCGACCGTCTTTTCGATCGAGATGCTCGCCTTTATGCCGGCAGTGCAGCGAGAGCGGGCCGGCTTCCTGGAGCGACTGGCGTCGTACTTTTCGGTACCGACACCGCGTCGCGCATTTCTCATTCTGGCCGGTAAGAAGGTCTTCCGGCCCCTGTTCGAGATTCTCGGCGATCCCACGCACGCCGACGCCCAGGGCCGTGTGAACGATGTCGCGTTTGCGGTCTATTGGCTCGAGCTGCTGGCGCGCCTGGGGATTGTCCGCCAAGTCCCCAGCGCGTTACGCGTCCTGGCCAGGCTGTACAGCGAGTGCGACGATCGCGGCATCTGGAGTCCGGCGGGACTCCGAGTCATGCCGAAGTCGACTAATCCGGTGATCTCCCACTACTTCCCGCTCGAAGGGCCGGGGAAGAGCCCAGCGCAGCGGCAGACCGATGTCACGTTCCGGCTGGCGTTGATCGCTCGGATTCTGGGAATTCCGCTCAACGTCGTCTGACAGTGGTGAGTAACACGAATAAGTAGTAGTATTTGCTACTACAGTGGCGCCAGATCTTACGCCGTTCGGCTTTACGCCCACCGAGTCCCTGGTCTACGCGACCCTCTTACGCCTTGGCCCCTCGACCGGTTACGCCGTGGCCCGCGGCGCCCGGTTGGCCCGCGCGAACGCCTACAGCGCTCTCGAGGGATTGGTCTCCCGCGGAGCCGCCACTCGCACGCCACCGCCGGAGCGGCCAGCGCGCTATCGGCCGACAGACCCGCAGTCCCTGCTCGCGCATCTTGCAACCCTGCAGGGCGAGGCGTTGGACCGCTTGGGTCGCCAACTGCGCGACCTGTCGCGGCCGGGCGAGCCCGTGGTTCGGGAAGTCGCCGGCAGTCGCGCGGTGGCAAACCTCATGATGCAGCTGGTCGCACGTGCGGAGCGGAGTGTAGAAGGAATCATGGCGCTCGAGCTGTGGCGGCCGACGTTGCCCGCCTGGAGACGCGCGAGTGAGCGCGCGCAGCTGAAGGTTCGGTTGCGCGGCGGGATGCCCGCGGACGCTCCGTCGTGGCTCGAGCCCGCAGCCGCCGATGCGCCCGCTGCCACGGTGCTCGTGATCGATGAGGCCCATGTCGTAATCACGTCGGGCGAAGGCGACGCGGTCACAGGTCTCTGGACATCACATCCGCTCATTCTGCTGCTCGCGCGACGCGCGCTGCGAACCTTCTCGTGATTGCCCGGCCACTCGTCCTCGGCAGCGTCCTGCTCGCGTGTGCGTGCCGCGCCGCCGCGATTCCCGAAGCGCAACGATATCCCACAGGCTCCGCATTCCGCGCTCAATACCGCGTGGTGGACGGTTCCCGTCTCCGTCTGATCGATTCGGGAAACGGCACACCAGTCGTCCTGATCCATGGGTTTGGTGCGTCCATCTATGGCTGGCGCTACCAACTCGTCCCGCTCGTCGCCGCGGGATACCGGGTCGTCGCATTCGACAATCGCGGTTTTGGATTCTCGGATAAGCCGGCGCACGGATACCACAATGCCGAGTACGCGCATCTCGTCGTGTCACTGCTCGACTCACTCGGCATCGCCAGTGCGGTGTTGGTCGGACACTCGATGGGCGGTGCAATCGCTGCCGAGGTCGCGCGGGCCCATCCCGATCGCGTGCGGGGCCTCGTGCTCATCGATGCCGCCGGCTTCGGTATGCGCTGGCCCGGCGTTCTCAAAGTGGCCCGCTGGCCATTCGTGGGAGCCATCGCCACCGCGTTCCGCGGGCGCTGGATAACCCGCCGCATCCTGCGCTCGACGTTCGCCGATCGGCGCAGGGTCACCGAAGCCGACGTCGATCAGTACTACGCTCCCGTCCCCGATCCCGATTATGGGCGTGCCTTGCGAGGGGTGCTCCGGGAGTTCAGGTTCGACACGCTGGGCGGTGGACGTCTCGCCAGCGTACAGACGCCCACGCTGATCCTCTGGGGCGATGCGGACCGCTGGATCTCGATCAGCGACGGCACCCGCTTCGCACATGAGCTGCCGCGCAGCGAATTCGTCGTCCTGCAGCGCACAGGGCATGATGGCGCCGAGGAATCGCCCGATCAGGTGAATCGCTTGCTGTTGGATTTTCTCAAGGAAGGTCTGTCCCGCATTCCAGAGAACGTTGCATGGTCGGCGCGACCAGTGGCGGCAACCAGCGATCGGCGATAGATTTTGTCAACCAAACGGTTGACGAAATCGCCACGTGCCGCCCAAACTCAGCAATGACAGGGCACTACGAATCATCGCCGCAGCCCGCGAAGAGTTCGCCAGGCGCGGCTTCGCGGGTGCGCGCGTCGAGCAGATCGCGGAGCGAGCAAGCGTCAACAAGCAGCTGCTGTTCTACTACTACCACTCGAAGCGCGGCCTCTTCCAGGCGGTGCTCACCCAATCCGCAGGCGAGCTGGAGAAAGCGCTCGCAGAATTCGCGCTCCCGCCGGGTGGACCGTTGGAGCGTTTACGCCTGACGCTCTCTGCGCAATTTGATTTCCTGGCGCAACACCCACAGGTGGTCGCGCTCATCGCGCAGGGGACGCGCTCCGGAGCCGCGTTCGCACCTGCAGTCAATCGCCTAGTCGTGTTGCTGGCGGAAGGTCAGGGCTTGGGCCAGGTGCGGGACGATCTCGATCCGCACCTCGCGGCTGCCCAGGCCCTGATTCTGATGGTCGGCTATCTCAATATGGAAGCGGTGGTCGCCGCCAGCGCCCGCCCCCTCGGCGCGGATGAACCGTCGCTCCGCGAGCGTTGGCGCGAAGCGGCGGTCGACTTAGTTGTGGCCGGAGTGAGCACGAGCTAGGCTCAACGGCGCTTCCGTCTCGAAGATGAGATGACCCGCTTCGAACCGGGCACCACGCAGCGCCAAGCTCAGCACTTCGCCCAGCTCCTCCACGAGATGCACCTCGAGCTTCTTGCGCACCTCTTCCGGGAGATCCTCGAGATCGCGCTCGTTTTCCTTCGGCAAGATTACCATGTTGATGCCCGCGCGGACGGCCCCAAGGACTTTTTCCTTGACTCCGCCGATTGGGAGCACGCGCCCGCGCAGCGTGATCTCACCCGTCATCGCGATGTCGTGGCGAGCGGGTCGCCGTGACAACGCAGAGACCAGGGCCGTCGCCATCGTGATGCCGGCCGACGGGCCATCCTTGGGAATCGCACCGGCGGGGACGTGGACGTGAATGTCCGTATCGATGAACGCACCTTCGGGGATGCCCAACAGATCCGCGTGTGATTTGGCGTAGGTGAGTGCCGCGCGCGCCGATTCTTTCATCACGTCGCCCAGCTGTCCCGTCAGGACGAGCTCCCCCTTACCGCGCATCACGCTGGCCTCGACGAACATGATGTCCCCGCCGACCGGGGTGTAGTACATCCCCGTGGCCACGCCGACCTGATCCTCGCCCGCCATCCGCTCGGGGTGCACCTTCGGCCGCCCGATGAGATCAGGAATGTCGGTCGGCGCGACGGTTACGGTCTTCGTTTCGCCGTCGGCGATCTTGCGGGCGATCTTCCGTCCCAGCTTGCCGATTTCCCGCTCGAGCTGGCGGACCCCGGCCTCACGCGTGTAGCTCGCGATGATCTCGCTCAGAGCAGCATCACTCAGCATCAGCTGATCGGCCTGCAAGCCGTTCTCGCGGAGCTGCCGCGGCACGAGATAGCGCTTGGCGATCTCGAGTTTCTCGCGTTCGGTGTAGCCCGCGAAATTGACCGTCTCGAGACGGTCGAGCAGCGGTCCAGGAATGTTCTGGATAAAGTTCGCCGTCGCGATGAACAGAGCCTCGGACAGGTCGAACGGCACGCCGAGATAGTGGTCGGTAAAGGTGTCGTTCTGGGCCGGATCCAGCACCTCGAGCAGCGCCGCGGCAGGATCTCCCTGGAACGAGATGCCGAGCTTATCGACCTCGTCGAGCAGGAAGATGGGGTTTTTGGCCCCAGCCTGTTTCATGCCCTGGATGATGCGGCCCGGCATGGCGCCCACATACGTGCGCCGGTGGCCCCGAATGTCGGCCTCGTCACGAGCGCCGCCGAGTGAGATGCGCACATAGGGCCGTCCCATCGCGCGTGCGATAGACTTGGCGATCGACGTCTTGCCGACGCCGGGCGGTCCTACGAACAACAGCGTCGGCGCGCGCGAGGCGCGATCATCCTCGTTGCCCGGCGCGGCTTCCTTGGGCTGCTGCTGCCGCCGCAGCTGCCGCACCGCCAGGAACTCGAGCACCTGATCCTTCACGTCCTGGAGACCGTAGTGGTCTTCCTCGAGGATCTCCGCCGCGCGCTTCAAATCGAGCGATTCCTCCGTCCGCTTGTTCCACGGCAGCTCGGCAACGGTTTCGAGATAAGTGCGAATCACCTGCGCTTCCATCGATTCGCGGCCGGCGCGCTCGAGGCGCGCGAGCTCGCGATCGACCTCTTTTCGAGCGGCTTCCGGCAAATCCAGCGCGTCGAGTCGCTTCTTGAGATCATCGGCTTCCGCCGCCTCCTCTTCCTCGCCGAGCTCCTTGCGAATTGCCTTCATTTGTTCGCGGAGCAGCATTTCGCGCTGGCGCTCGCCGAGCTCTTCCTGTACCTGCGACTTGATGTCTTCCTGAGCGTCGAGCACGGCGATCTGGCGCTGCACGTGGACCAGCACGCGGCGCAACCGATCCTCCACCGCGAGCGTCTCGAGCAGCTGCTGACGCTCCGCAGACTGAATATCGAGATGGCCGGCGACGAGATCGGCGAGGGCGCCGGGATCGGCGACACCCTGGAGCACCTGCTGGACGACTTCCGTCGGGAGGCCCGACTTCTGACCCAGCTCGGCGGCCCGCTCGCGGACCTCGCGATGCAACGCTACGAACGCTGCGTCTTTCTCATTGAGGGGAGGCAGATCAGGCGTTTCGCGGACCGTCGCTTCGAGGTAGCCATTCGTCTCGCTATAGTGGACCGACGTACCACGAGCCTCACCGTGCAGGATCAGCTGGACACCGCCCAGATTGCGCTGGATCTGGCTGATCCGCGCGATCGTGCCGGTGCTGTAGAGCACGCCAGGGGAGACCTGGTCGACGTTTTCCTTTTGCGCGACCGCGAAGACCTTGCGGTCGGGATTCTTCAGGGCGGCTTCTATGGCGCGCAATGTCGCTGGACGGCCCGCGCCAATAGGCGACGCGACACCGGGGAACAGCACGGCATCGCGCAGCGGCAGGACGGGCAAAGTCATCCGGTCTGACATGGATTCTCCAATTATGGGTTACGGGGACGAGATTCCGGAGGGTGGAATGCACCGTCCATGCCACGACAAAACGCCATAGACGGCAGGTCCGTTCCGTATTACGCCGCCAAAGCGGCGCGTGGCTGCCAACTCGACAATCGAAGAGTATCTTTTTGGCCTCGAATGGATTGCAAAGGCGCATGAACGATCCGCTGGCGCAGCGGTTGAGTCAGGCCCTCGGCTCGTCGTTTACGCTCGAGGGTGAGATTGGCCGTGGCGGTATGGGCGTGGTCTATCACGCCCGTGATGAGCGGCTCAAACGGCGGGTTGCCGTCAAGGTACTGCCGCCGGAGCTCGCGTTTCGCGAGGAGATCCGCATTCGGTTTCTGCGGGAAGCGGAGACCGCTGCGCGCCTTTCGCACCCCCACATCGTCCCGATTCACTCCGTCGGCGAAGGTCCCGACGGGCTCGTCTATTTCGTGATGGCCTATGTGGATGGTGAATCGCTCGCGGCGCGCCTCAAACGCCGCGAGCGACTCCCGCCGGAAGAGGCCCGCCGTATCATGATGGAAACGGCGGACGCGCTCGGTGCAGGACACGCGCTCGGCATTATCCACCGCGACGTGAAACCCGACAACATCCTGCTGGAGGGAAGCCGCGGCCGCACGGTCCTGACGGACTTCGGCATCGCGAAGGCGCTGACGTCCACCACGGGCCCTGGAACGCTGACCGCCACCGGTGTCGCGATCGGGACGCCACACTACATGAGCCCCGAACAGGCGGCCGGCGATCGTGAGATCGATGGGCGGTCCGACATCTACAGCCTCGGAGTCGTCGGTTATCAGATGCTCGCCGGCGAGCTGCCGTTCTCGGCGCCAACCGTACCAGGCATCTTGATGAAGCAGATCACGGAGCAGGCGCCGAATCTCCAGGAAAAGACTCCGACCTGTCCCGACGATCTCGCCGCGTGCGTGATGCGCTCGCTCGAGAAAGAGCCCGAGGCGCGCTGGCCCACTGCAGACGCGCTGCGCCGCGCGCTCGAATCGCGCAGTGCGCCACCCTATTCCTATCGCCCTTCGCGACGCACGAGTGGCCCTGGCGCATTGGCGCGTCCGGAGACGCGCTTAGGTCCGCCTCCCGCGAGGATGTCGAGCGGGGGCCGCCCCGAGCGCCGCCGCGCTACCCGGCCAACCCCCAAGCGCGAGGCCAAGAGCGATCTGACCCCCAGTGGCGAGGCGCGCATGGTCGCGAAGTTCCGCGATTCGTTCGTGTCGTGGGCGTCCGTCTGCGGTGGATTGATGCTGATCGATCTGATACAGGGTGGTGGTCTCAGCTGGTCGCTGTTTCCCACGGCAATCTGGGCCGGCTTCGGCTTGCTGCCGCAATACATGAAGCTGTGGCAAAACGGCTACTCGTGGCGCGACGTCCTCAACCGGCCGGCGGCGCCCGACGCGCGGGAATCCCTCCTTGCGGGCGCGCGTCGTCAGTTGTCGCCGCCCAAGGCGGATGAGTTCGGGCGCCATGTCGACACGATTCGGCTGGTCCGTAACGACCGGGAAGCGATTCTCAAGATCATGGAGCGAGTCCCCACGTCGGAGCGCAAGCTGCTTCCGGACGTGGTGGTGACCGTGGACGCGCTGCTCAAGCGAGCCGAGGACCTCGCGCGCATGCTGTACGGAATGAGCGCGGATATGGACGATGGCGCCCTCGCGCGGATCGAGGTCCGTATCGAGGCGGTGAAGCAGCATGAGGAAGGTGCGGAGCGTGAACGACAGCTCAGCTTGCTCGAGCGCCAGCGGCAGGCGCTCAGCGATCTGCTCGCGCGGCGAAACAACGTTGAAGAGCAAATTGAATCGTGCGTTCTCGCGATGCAGAACGTGCGGTTCGATCTCCTGCGGTTGAGATCGGCGGGCGTGGCTGCCGTGCTCAGCGATCTGACCCACGCGACGCAACAGGCGCGCGCGCTATCGAGGGACGTCGATCACGTCATTGCGGCCGCAGGCGAGATCCGTGACGTGCTCAGCGCTTCTCCCGCACCCGCGTCGCCCCCCCCTCGCGGTCAGCGGCCCCGGTCCTCGCCGTAGAGTCCCGGCCTGCCCGGCACTCTCTGACGAGTGCCGGACCGTTTGCCCGCTCCACCGCAAAATCCAACAGCTCTATGAAGCTCGCTGCAGCGGCTTCGCAGTCGCCTGAGCGTAACGCGGCGACTGCCGCAAGCTCACGATAGCGCGCCGACCCGGGGCGTCGCTCCGCCGCATACCTGAGCAAGCTGTCGGCCAGGGCGGGCGGAGCGTCCAACGCAATCTGTCCCAGGGACTGCGTGAGAAACTCGCCCGGAAAGGGATGGCGAAACGTGCCTTGCGCCGTACTCAGCGCACTCCGCGCCTCTGACGCCGCCTCATTCCAACGCGATCCCCAAACCGCCAACCATGACAAGGCAGCGCGCACCTGCGCGGTGTCGGCACCCGCGGCAAGCGCTTCGCGCAGTGCCCTGTCGGCCGGCCGCTGCTTGCGGGCAGCGGCGAGCAGGCCGTGCATGAGCAGCGCATCCGGGGAGGGCGCCCCTGCGTTATGAGCCAGCGCGGCGCCGAGCAAGGAGTCGGCTCGCGCCGTGTCCCCCAAGGCCAGTTGAATCCCCGCGCTGCGCACGCTCCACTCCACGACGGTCGGTTGGGCACGGCGGGCGGCATCGAGATATGGAAGCACGCCCGCGTCGCTGCGCCGCACGGCGAGTATTCGCAACAGCGCGAAGGGGGACGTCCCGCTGTCGCGATTTCCCATCTCCATCAGGGAGTCGAAGACGGCGTAGGTCTGGACTCCGGGATCGAGGAAGCGGCGCGCGGCCTCGAACTCGAGACGCGGGCGATCATCACTGTGGCCGAAGGTCGCCCGCGCGACGAGTCGCGCCACGCCGGAGTCGCCGAGCAGCATGCGGCCAAAGTACTGGTCAGTCGATTCGAGGCTCAGCCATTCAGCGGCGAGCGGATGCAGCGCTCCGCCAGAGCCGATCAGCTGCGTGAGCCAGGTCCGATCGTATGTGAGCGGCCGAGCGGACGCGAGCACGACGAGGTCCGAAGTGCCCCCAAACCACACGTGCACGTGTGGGAATATCTCGCGCAGGCTGCGCACGATGCCGGCCAATACCGGAAGCGGCAGCTGGTAAAGCTGAATCCATTGGCAGAAGACTCCGCCGTCGGTGAGCCTGGCGCTCGCGATACGGAAGAACTCGGGCGTGTAGAGAGTCGCAATGCCAGCCACCCACGGATTGGACGGCTCGGAGACGATCACATCGTAGCGGTGCCGGTCGAGCTGTAACGCACTGCGCGCGTCATCGATGAGCACCTGGACGCCTGGGTGAGAAAGGACTGAGCCATTTACAGCACGGAACAGACCGTCCATCGCTACGACGGCGGGCTCGATTTCCACGACTTTGAGACGCTGCATGCCGGGGACGGAAGCGAGGACCCGTGCGGTGACCCCGGTCCCATATCCGATCACGAAGGCGGTCGTGGCACCGGGGCGGGCGATCACTGGCGCAAGACCGACCATCACCTGCGTGTCCATGTCGCCCCGATCGGAGGCATCGACCTTGCCGTTTACGCGGAGGGATCGCCCCGTTTCGCCTTCCCACACGCTCACCGTGGCATTGGGGCCTTCCCGGAAGGCGAGTTGGCGCACGCCGGGGTGTGCGAGAAACTGCCGGCGCGCCGGTTTGTCCATGCGCTGCCTTGCGTAAATCGTTGGTGCCAGGTCGATCAGGCGCGTGTTCCAACCAGGCGCGGCGGCGGCCGCAACGAGGGCCAAGGTGCCGAGCCCCCCGGCGGTCAACACGCGCGCGCGGACACGGCGATCCTCCGTGGACCCTTCCGCGACGCCGCGCGAGGCGAGCAGCGCGAGCGCCAGCGCGGCGATTCCATTCACAACCAATCCGATCCGCAGGGTGGCCTGCGTCCCCAGCACGACAACCAACACGAATCCCGTGAGGACCGCACCGAGGATGCTGCCGATCGTGTTGAGCGCGTAGGCCACGCCGACATCGGCGCCGCGCGCATCGCGACTTCTGGCGGTGAGATCAGTCAGCAAGGGAAAGGTCATTCCCATGCCGATCGCGGGGATCAGGACGACCGCCCCGACAGCCACCGCCATGAGGAGGAGGCGCGGCACGGCGCTGAGATCGGGAATCTGGAAGATCGCGATGATGTACGAGGGCAATAACCCGAAGAAGACGAACAGCGCGGCAGCACCCAGCCCCGTGATCCCCTGTGCGAGGGCGGCGCTGGCCGCGGTATCGAGTCGCGGCGTGCTCCGCTTCGCAACGATGATGCTACCGAGACCGATGCCGAGCAAAAACACGAGCAGTATCAGTGTGAACGCGTACGTGGATCCGCCGACGATCATGATCAGCACGCGGGTCCAGGCGATCTCGTCCAGGAGAGAGGCGAACGCGGTCAGCCCCAATAGAACGAGCGCCAGCGTCCGGAGGTGATCGGATGCGACCGACTGGTCTTGGTATACCGCGGGCTCGGCCTTTGAGGAGCTCTCTTGTCTTTCGAGCGAGATCGCTACCGCGCCGATCGCAAGATTGAGCGCCGCGGTTGCCCAGAGCGACGCGCGCACGCCGACAAACTCGATCAGGAAAAACCCGGCGAGCGCGGTGCCGGTCATCGCACCGAGCGTATTCAAGCCGTACAGACGGCCGAGCGACGGTTTGAGCAGTCCGCGATCCTCGCCCATCAGCGCCCGGGTCAAGACCGGCAGCGTTCCGCCCATGAGCGTCGTCGGGATCATGAGGACCAGCGCCGCCAGGCCAAACCGGAGTGCGACACTGGCCGCACCGCCCAGCGACAGCGCTCCCGCCGTGCCGATGTAGATCCAGTGCGCAAGTCCGAGCACAAGCGGCGAGATGATGCCGAACGCGCCAATCGCGATTTCGAGCCAGCCATACAGCGCGGCCGGCCGTGGCGAGCGGTCCGCGGCGCGGCCCAGCCACCACGCGCCAAGGCCGAGGCCGCCCATGTAGGCGGCAACAACCGTGGTCACGGATTGGATGGTGGAGCCGAACGATTGATAGAGGACGCGGACCCAGAGCAACTCGTAGATGAGCCCGGTGGCACCCGACAGGAAAAAAAGAAGCGTGTATGCGAGTGCCGGCTTAGAACGCATGCAGCTCGCGCATCGCCTGTGCGAGATCCTCCACTTGTGGCAGGATGTAGTCCTCGAGGTTGGGTGCGTACCCCACGAATGTGTCCGTTGACGCGACACGCCTGACCGGCGCGTCGAGCCACGGGAAGCATTGATCGGCAATGCGCGCGGCAATCTCGGCGCCGTAACCCCAGGAATACGCGTCTTCGTACGCTACGATCCCCTTGTTCGTCTTCTTGATGGAGGCCGCGATCGTCTCCCAGTCGACCGGAGACAGCGAGCGCAGATCGATCACCTCCACGCTCACCCCGTCTTTCTCTTCGAGCTCTTTGGCCGCGACGAGCGTGCGTTGCACGACCGCGCCATAGGTGACAACGGTGACCGCGGTGCCCTCCCGGACCACCTTCGCTTTCCCGAATGGGATCATGAAGTTGGGACCGGGGTTCGGGGCCTTGTTGTAGGTCTGGCGGTAGAGGTGCTTGTGTTCGAGGAAGAGGACGGGGTCATCGCAGCGGATGGCGGTGCGCAGCAGCCCGTTCGCATCGAGCGCGGTGGACGGGCAGATGACCCGCAGCCCGGGCACCGACGTGAAGACGACGGCGCCGGTTTGGGAGTGATAGACCGAGCCTCCCTTGAGGTAGCCGCCGTAGGTGACGCGTACGACAGCCGGCGGGCTGAACGCGTTGCTCGAGCGCCAGCGCAGAGTGGCGAGCTCGTTGCGGATCTGGTGATAGGCCGGCCAGATGTAGTCGAAGAACTGGATCTCGACGACGGGCTTGAGCCCGCGCGTCGCCAATCCGATCGCGCGCCCGACGATGTTCGCCTCGGCGAGTGGCGAGTTGTAGACGCGGTCGCTGCCGAACTGGCGCTGCAGTCCCCAGGTCACTTTGAAGACGCCGCCCTTGCCCTTCACTTCCTTGAGGTACTGCTCGCGACTGACATCGGCGACGTCTTCGCCGAAAACGATGATGCGCGGATCGCGCGTCATCTCGTCCTTCATGCACGCGTTGAGCAGGTCCACCATCGTGGTCGGCTCGCCGGTGAAATGCGGGTCGTCCTCGGTATCGAATTGCTCCGAGGTCGGATCGACATCGGGCGAGTAGACCCAGAGGAGCGCGGATTCCGGTTTGGGCTGCGGCGACGCGAGCGCCATGTCGGCGGCCACCTGGATCTCCTCTTCGACTTGCGCCTTGATCGCCTCAATCTCGGATTCTGTGGCCACGCCGTCAGCCAGCAGACGCTTGGGGAACGTCGCCACGGGATCGCGTTTGGCCTCCTCCTCGCGCTCGCGCGGCGGCTTGTAGAGGATCTCGTCGTCGGACAGCGAGTGAGAATAGGGCCGGGTGACGTGGGCGTGGACGAGGGTGGGTCCCTTCCGCTGCCGGCACCAATCGGCGGCACGGGTCAGCACTTCGTAGGAGGCGATGGGGTCGCAGCCATCCACCTCCTGGATGAACAGATTCGGGTGGTTGGCCACGAGCTTGGAGACCGATCCTCCGGCGGTCTGCACCTCGATCGGCACGGAGATCGCGTACTTGTTGTCTTCGATGAGGAACAGCACCGGCAGCTTCAAGTTGCTGGCGGTGTTCAGGGCCTCCCACCACTCGCCTTTCCCACCACTCGCCTTCGCTGGTGGTGCCGTCCCCGGCCGAACAGTAGACGATTTCGTCCCCGTGGATGGGCTTCTCCTTAAGCTCGTCGATGCGGCTGTAGCGGAGCCACGCTTCGGCACATCCGACCGACTGCAGGAACTGCGTGCCCGTCGGACTCGACTGGCTGACGATGTTCAGCTCCTTGTGGCCCCAATGCGACGGCATCTGCCGACCGCCCGAGTTCGGGTCGTCGGCCGCACCCACCGCCGCGAGCAGCATCTCCGTTGGCGTCATGCCTAGGGTCAAGGCGAGCGCCCGGTCGCGATAGTATGGATAGAACCAGTCGTACCCGGGCCGCATCACCTTGCCCGCGGCGACCAGCACCGCCTCGTGACCGGCGCCCGAGATCTGGAAGTAGATCTTGTTTTGACGCTTGAGCTGGATCTCCTTGTCGTCGATGCGTCGCGACATGAGCATCAGGCGGTATATGTCCAGCAGATCGCTCTTGGAGAGCGTGCGCTTGGCTTGGGGAGTCGCGGTGCGGGAGCGTGTCGCCATAGATCTCAAAAATAGCCTGATTATCGAGCCGTTGCGCGAATTACGGGCGCTTGTCTTACTTCAAGACATGGACGAGGCAGCGAAGAAAGCAATTCTCCGTCACTTTCCTTACGGCCTATGCGTCGTCACCGTCGCCCACGACGGCGAAGACCACGGCATGACGGCCAATTGGATCACGCAGGCTGCGTTCGAGCCGCCCATGGTCGCGGTCGCCATCGAGAATACCTCCAAGACGATCGGAATGGTCCGCGAGTCGCACCACTTTGCGATCAACCTGTTGTTGACCGGCCAGCGCGACCTCGCGGGCAAGTTGGGACGCAATTCCGACCAGGCACCGCACAAGCTCAAAGGACTCAAGACAAAACCGGCTCCCGTGTCGGGAGTGCCGGTGTTAGTGGAAAGCCTGGGGTGGGTGGAGTGCCGCGTGGTCGCGACGCTGCCCGCCGGGGACCACACCCTCGTCCTCGGCGAGGTCGTCGGCGCCGGGGTCGAGCATGAGGGCGAACCGCTCACGTTGGCCGAAGCTGGTTTTAAGTACTCGGGCTAGGCTCGCCCTCTACGGTTTCTGGTAAACAACTCTCCCACCAACAATCGTGTAGCGAGGCTTGATCGTCCCCAGTGATTCCGCGGGAACGGCGAACGGATCGTGATCCAAGACTACGACATCCGCAAAGCGCCCCGCCGCGAGCGTGCCCCATTTCTGCTCGTTGAACGTGGCCCATGCATTGCCATGGGTATACGCGCGCAACGCTTCGCCCACTGTGATCTTCTGGTCGGGGACCCACCCATTCGGGTTTTTGCCATCGAGGGTGCGGCGCGTGACCGCGGCATACACACCGAGCATCGGATTGAGCGGGGCAACGGTCCAGTCAGATCCGAATGCCAAGGGGGCGTCCGTGTCGAGCAGGGTTCGGAAGGCGTAGGTCGTTTTGATGCGTTCTGGTCCGATACGCTGCTCGACCCAGCGGCCGTCGTCAATGGCGTGGAAGGGCTGCATCGACGGCACGACGCGACGGGCACCGAACAGGGGAATCTCTTGCGGGCGCAGATGCTGCGCGTGCTCCACGCGCAGCCGGCGGTCGCGGGGGCCATGTGCGCGGGCGACGCTGTCGTAAATCGCGAGAATGATCGCGTTGGCGCGATCGCCGATGGCGTGGACGGCGATTTGCAATCCCGCGGAATCGGCAGCGCCGACCCAGGCGCGGATGTCGGATTCCGGCTGCCGCATCAAGCCGCGGTAGCCAGCGGAATCCGAGAACGGCTCGAAGAAAAACGCGGTCCGCGATCCCGCCGAGCCGTCCATGTATCCTTTGACCCCACCGATCCGCACCCAATCATCGCCCGCGCCGTGCTGGCGCACGCTGTCGGCCACCGTGCGCCAGTCCTCTAGCGGCAGATAGAGCGACACGCGGAGCGTCATCCGGCCGGCGTGCTCCATGCGCTTGTACGCGGCAAGATTCGCCCAGGACGCTGACATGTTGCCGGTCGCGGTGACGCCGAGCGATGCGGCGTGCACCAGCGCGCGCGACAGCGCGGAGTCTTCTTGCTCGACCGAGGGCGCCGGGATGGCCGCGTCGATCAGGCCCTCCGCGTTGTCTTTGAAGATGCCGATCGGTTCACCGCGAGCATCGCGCGGGATTTCTCCGCCGACGGGGTCGCGCGTCGCGCTCGTGATCTTCGCCGCGCGCATCGCGGCGGCATTGGCCAACGCCATGTGCCCGTCGAGGCGGGAGATGAACACGGGATTATTCGGGGTGACCGAATCGATCCATTCGTGGTGTGGCAACGGAGCGCCCCGCCACAGCGTGTGATCCCAATCGCCACCGAGGATCCATTCGCCCGGCTTCAGGTGCGAGGCGTACTCCCTCAGCCGGCGCACGAACTCCTGTGGCGTCGCGGCGTCTCGCAGGTTGACCGACGCAAGCTGAAAGCCGCCAGCGATGAAATGCGTGTGACCGTCCGCCAAGCCGGGCATGATGAGGCCGCCATGCGCCTGCAGGACCTGAGTCCTGGACTCCACGTAGCGCGCAATCTCGGCGGAGTCGCCGATTGCGAGAATCTTGCCGCCGGCAATCGCGACCGCCCCGGGCTGCCCGCGTCCAGTCGAGAGGCCGGTCCAGACCGGACCGCCCTCGATCACGATGTCTGCCCTGGAGCCACAAGCGCCGAGCAGAGCCAACACAACGACGCACGACGTACCACGCACGAGGGACCTCCTAACGGAGCTTGGTGATGCGACGAATGGTGTCGAGCGCCGCGATCGGATTGCTTCCCGCGTCGGAGAGTGGCTTCGGTTTCGCGGGAGCGGTCAGGCCGTCGCGGATGTCCAGCAGGACTTCGAGCAGCAGTTGTTCGCGCTGGTAGGCGGCATCGAGATCGGCCATGCGGCGCTCGTCCTTCGCCGCCTTCGCGCGCTCGTAGGCCTCGCGATAGATCGAATCGAGGTTATCGAGGATTTGCTGCCGGTGCCGTGGACTCACAGCGGCGAAAGATATAGGTTCCGCGCATGACGCTCAAAGGGAAGCGCGTGCTCTTTTTTGCGGCTCCGCTCTACGAAGATCTCGAGCTGTGGTATCCGAAGATCCGGCTCGAGGAGGAAGGAGCCAGGACGACGGTCGCCGGAATGGGCGAGAAGACCTATCCCGGGAAACGCGGCTATCCGGTCACCGCCGACACGAACGTCGATCAAGTGGACGCCTCCGATTTCGACGCCCTCGTCATTCCCGGCGGATTTGCGCCCGATCAACTGCGGCGCTCCGACAAGGTTCTGCAGCTGACCCGCGAGATCTATCAGGCTGGAAAACCGGTGGCATTCATTTGTCACGCGGGCTGGGTGCCCATCTCGGCGAAGATCCTCAAGGGCAAACGCGCGACCAGCGTACGCGCGATCAAGGACGACATGGAGAATGCCGGCGTCGTCTGGGAGGACAGCGCCGTGGTCATCGATGGTAATCTCATCTCCTCGCGCACGCCCGCCGACCTGCCGCAGTTCTGCAAGGCCCTGATCGCGGCGCTACGACAGGGGCCGCAAGATTAGACCGCTCGGCACCTTCGGAATGAAGTAGGTGGATTTCGGCGGCATCACGTCGCCGGCGTCCGCCACGGCAAACACCTGCTCCACCTTGGTGGGATTGAGCAGTACCGCCACGGCCGCACCACCGTGCTGGACCATGCCGAGTGCCTCGTCGCCGTCCGAAACGTAGCGGACGATCGGCGTCGACGTTCCCGCAGCCAGAACCTCCTTCACGACGAGTGATTCGATCCGCGCGACATCGAGATCGCGGACCGCGGCGCTTTGCGCCAGGCTCGGCAGGCGATCAGGGAGCACGCCTGGTTTGAGGAGCAGCGCCAGGATCCGAGACCGGTCGGCGACGAGACAGGCCGTGCGATCGCCGCCCAGGGAGGCAAGTACCGTCAACGAGTCACGGCCCGAGGCGACGGGCTGCACGTCGAACCACTCGCGCCAGCGCGGCAACAGACGCTCTACGTCGCGCCCGGGCCCGAAGATGACGCGATGCGTGGGCAGTACGGCGAGGCCGGGATCCTGCGCCGATACGATGAGCGCGAGCACGCGATCCGCCGCCGGGTTCTCCAGCGCGTAAGCGCTCGCCGTTTCGTAGCGGTGATGGCCGTCGGCGATGTACAACGGGGACGCGGAAAGGGGGAAGCGGGACGGGTCACGAACGATCCAGAGGCGAATCCCGACGCCATTCAATTCGGCGGTCGCATCCGGCCTGGCGGACGATGCCGCAGCAACCGCATTCGCGAGCGCTCGATCGTGATCGGGTGCCAAGAGAAAGATCGACTCGATGTTGGTTGCTGTCGCGCGCATCAGCGCCAGGCGGTCAGCCTTTGGTCCCGCGTGGGTGTGTTCGTGCGGCCGAATCCGGCGCGGCTCGTAGCCCTCTGCGGCGACGGCTGCGAACACGCCGCGCCGCGTGCGGCGTTCCCCCGTCGGCAGGGTGAAGTCTTGGGCCAGCACGTAGAGCACTGGCTTCGGATCGCGTCCGAGCACACCGGTACGGCGCCACGCGGCCAAGCGTTCCGCGGCGACGCGGTAGCGCTCCTCCTCAGGCGCGCCCGGCGGCGCTTCCGGGAGCATGATGTGCACGATATTGTCCCGATCCAATGCGGCATACCGTGCGCGCTCAGCCGGATCGATCACATCGTAGGGCGGCGCGATCAGCACACTGAGCCGATCTGCGGCGGCATATCGCTCACCCTGAAAGGGCGCGACGAGGTCAGCCATGAGCTTGCGTGAAGCGCAGCAGCGGGTCGATGACTGGGTCAGCCAGTTCGAAGAAGGTTATTTCCCGCCACTCGCCAACGTCGCGCGACTGGCCGAGGAGGTCGGCGAGCTGGCCCGCGAGATCAATCACCAATTCGGCCCGAAGAAAAGGAAAGCGGATGAGGAGGCCGGCTCCCTGGCCCTGGAGCTCGCCGACATTCTCTTCGTGGTCATCTGCGTCGCCAACTCGCAACGGATCGATCTCGACGATGCGTTCGCACAGATGATGGCCAAGGTCACCTCCCGCGACGCCGGCCGCTGGACCAGGAAGGCTCGCTGATCTCCTCGTAGATCCGCTCGTACGACAGCAGCCGGTCAGGATCGATCGCGCCAGCCGGCGCGGCGCGCACCGCACAGCCGGGCTCGGCCAGGTGCCGGCAATTGTCGAAGCGACACTGGTCGAGAAACGGCCGGAACTCCGGAAAGCACGCGCCGAGCGCGTTCGGATCGATGCCCCAGGCACCCACTTCCCGCAGGCCGGGCGTGTCCACGACATAGCCGACTCCCGCGATGGGCACCAACTCCGCCGCCGTTGTCGTGTGCTTGCCGGTGCGCCATTTCTCGCTGATCGCCCCCACGCGCAGCTTGAGGCCCGGCTCCAATGCGTTCAGCAAGCTCGATTTCCCCGCGCCCGAGGCTCCCGTGAAGACCGAGTGCCGGCCGCGCAGCAAGTCGCGCAGCGCGGGAAGGCCTTCATCCGCCTTCACCGACGTTCCCAGCAATTGATAGCCGGCGGTCTTGAAGCGGCGCGCCAGGGTCTCCTCGATCGTGCGGTCAAGTTCGACCTTGTTCAGGACCACCGCCGCCGGAAGGCCGTTCGCTTCCGCAATGACGAGGAACCGGTCGATCATCCGGGGACTCGGCTCTGGATCACGCGCGGAAGTCACGACGATCACCTGATCCACGTTCGCGGCGACCGGCTGCGAGCGCCGGGGACCAGCTCCGCTGCTGCCCTGCGCCGCTCGACGCGCGAGTACGGATCGGCGGGGACGGATCGCAGCGATCGTCGATCCCTCGAGGACCACGACGTCGCCCGGCACGACGCGGTCGGAGTCTTGATACTTCAGCTTGCCACGGAGCGTGGCGGTGACTTCGCCCGCGTCGGTGTGGACGCGGTAGCCGCCGGCGGTGCGCGCGAGGACCACACCGTTCATGAGGGGCGCGGTCACACCTTACTCCGGGCGACGCACTGATCGAGATACGCCTTCACCTGCTCCAACGTGAGCGCCAGCACCGGCGCCAGCGCTTCATCCGGCGTCCCACCGAACGCGATGTAGTCAGTCTCGAGGTGTCCCACAGGGCGCTCGCCTTCGCCCCAGCGCACGAACAACAGCGCGGCGCCGTAGCGGCCCCCCCCGTCGGATCCGGCATCGTCAGCGAACGTGGCCACGGAGTAGGCCTGGCCGTCTGCGGCACCGAACGCCGGCGGGCGGCCGTGTACCTGCTGATAGCCCCCCAACGTGGTGTCGTCCATCAGCGACGGCGATGTACCGATTCCTTGAGAATGTTCGATGTAATGAACGCGACGTTGGCCGGACGTTCGGCCAGGCGTCGCATCAAATAGGGATACCAGTGTGTTCCGAACGGGACGTACACGCGCATGTTGTAGCCTTCCCGTCGCAACCGGTACTGCAAATCGCGGCGGACCCCGTACAGCATCTGAAATTCGAAGCGCTCCACGGGAATCTTGCGCCGCTGCGCGAAAGCCTTCGCATGGTCGATGATCTTCAGATCGTGCGTCGCGATGCCCGGATAGTTGCCCCGCTCCATGAGCCGCTCCATGCAGTCGATGAAGTTGGCATCGACGTCACGTTTGTCGGGGAAGGCGACGTCCTCCGGCTCCTTGTACGCGCCCTTGCAGAGGCGCACCCGCGCGCCCAGGCGGATCATCGTGTCCACATCGGCCGCGGTGCGCCGCAGGTACGATTGCAGCACCACGCCCACGCCATTCCCGAACTCGGCATAGAAGATGTCTTTGAAGAGCGCGATGGTCTTCGCGGTATAGCTGGACTGCTCCATGTCAATGCGCACGAACGAATCGTGTTGTTTCGCCTTGCCGATGATCGCCCGCATGTTGCCGATGCACAATTGCTCGTCGATGTCGAGCCCCATCTGCGTGAGCTTGACCGAGACATTGGTGTTGGCATTGGCGGCGCGAATGCGGTCGAGGAGATCGAGATAGGTGCGACAAGCGCGCCGCGCTTCATCGGCATGCAGCACCGATTCGCCGAGCAAGTCGAGCGAAGCGGATAAGTTGCTGCTGTGGAGGTCGCGCAGCGTGGTGATGGCCTCGTCGATCGTTTCGCCCGCGACGAACCGCGATGCCAGTTTGCGCGCGAGTCGATTCCGACGAACGAACCGAAAGATGCGGGGCTGCTCGCTCAACCACAGGAAAGCGGCGCGCAGCATCAGGCGTAGAACTTGGTTCCCTGGCGGGCATGCTCCCGCAATACCTCGGATGGCGCGAAGCGGACGCCGTGTCGCTCGGCGAGATGCGCGAGATCGCTGACGACGCGTTCGGCGCCGAGGTCGTCCGCGTACCGCAGCGGGCCGCCACGGAAGGGCGGAAACCCAAATCCGAAGATGGCGCCGATGTCGCCGTCTCGCGGATTGCGGACCACGCCCTCGCCCAGGGCCCGCGCCGCCTCATTGACCATGCCGAGCACGAGCCGCTGCAAGATCTCCGCGGGACGCGGTCCCCCGTTCGGATGGACGCCGAGCAGACCGTACACACTCTCATCCACGCCGCGTTTCTTGCCGCCTTCATAGAGATAGAACCCCCGGCCCGACTTGCGTCCGAGACGGCCGGCCTTCACCAAAGCAGCGATGCCTTCGCCTGGAATGGGCACGATGTGCTCGCCGTACGCTTCCTGCATCACACCCGCCACCTTGACGGCGACATCGAGGCCGACCTCGTCGAGCAGCGTAACTGGCCCAACCGGGAATCCGAACCGCACCGCCATGCTGTCGATGTCTTCGATCGACGCTCCTTCCGCCAGGAGGTGGCCGACTTCGTTCCCGTAGGGCGCCAGGATGCGGTTCACCCAGAAGCCGGGACTGTCCTTCACGACGATGACAGTCTTTCCCATGCGCCGGCCAAACGCGACCGCGGTGCTGATGGTCTGCGGCTCGGTCCGCGCGCCCGGGATGACCTCGAGCAGCGGCATCTTCGCCACGGGTGAGAAGAAGTGCATGCCGATGACGCGCTCAGGCGCGCGCGCCGCTTCCGCGATGCGCGTGATCGGGATCGTCGAGGTATTCGACGCGAAGACGCCGTTGGATGGCAGGACACCCTCGACTTCGCGCAGCACCTGTTGTTTCACTCCCAGCTCTTCGAACACCGCCTCGATCGTGAGCTCCGCGCGGCCGAAGCCCGCGTAGGTATCGCCACCGGAGAGGAGCGCGATGAGCCGCGCGTAGTCGTACTTCGTGATTCGCCGCCGCTTCAGTCGATCATCGAGAATCCCGCGCGCAGCGAGAACGCCCTGGCCCACGCGAGCCACCTCGGCGTCCTTCATGCGCACGTCGACTTCGGCCTGAGACACCGCGGTGCCGGCGATGCCGGAGCCCATGAAGCCCGAACCGATAATGCCAAGTCGCTCGACACGCACCGGCGGCGGCGCGTTCGCGATGCCGGGATCTTTCTTGAGCTGATTCGTCGCAAAAAAGATCTGGACCAGTTTGCGGGAGACATCGGTCACCGCGAGCTGTCCGAACAGCTGCGCCTCGCGTTTCAGGCCTTCGGTGATGCCGTGCTTCAGTCCGTACTCGACCGCCTCGAGCGCGGCGAGCGGTGCGGGGTAGTTTCCACCGGTCCGCTCGAGCACCTGTTTGCGCGCGCCGCGGAACACGAGCCGCCGGCCGAGCGGATTGCCGTCGAGCAGAAACCCGAGAAAGCCGCCGGGGCGCTTGCGTTTGGGGCGCCAGTCGCCCGCCATGCGCTTCGCGGCGGCCAGCGTGATGTCGGTGAGGATCGCCGGCGGCACCAGCTCATCCACCATGCCCAGACGGAACGCCTTGGCAGCGCGCTCGCTCTTGCCGGCGAGGATCATGTCGAGCGCCGCACGGGCGCCGACGAGCCTGGGCAGCCGCTGGCAGCCGCCAGCGGCCGGCAGGATGCCGAGCTGCACCTCGGGTAAGCCGATCTGCGTTTTCGGGTGGTCGGTGGCGACGCGATAATGACAGGCGAGCGCGAACTCGAAACCGCCACCCAAACAGGAGCCGTGAATACCGACGGCGATCGGCTTGGGAAAGCGCGCCACGCGATCCAGCATGTCCTGACCGTCGGCCGACAGGCGCTCGGCTTCGGCGGCGGAGCTCAGCGTGACGAACTCCTCGATATCGGCGCCGGCGATGAAGTTGTCCGTCTTGCCGGAGAAGAACGCCACGGCCTTCACGCTCGGATCATCCGCCAACGCGGCGAAGCAGGCGATGAATTCGTCCTTCACCGCCCGTGAGATGACGTTGACCGGCTGGCTTTTGAGATCGAGCACGACAGTTGCGATGCCGTCCGCGACATCCCACGTGAGGGCGGGCGCCGTACGGGCGGCTGGGGGGGGGGCAATCGTGGCCATCAGCGGCGCTCCAACACCATCGCGAATGCCATCCCGCCCTGCGCGCACACCGAGATCAAGCCGAACTGCACGTCACGCCGCCGCATCTCGTTGGAGAGCGTGGTGACCAGCCGCCCGCCGGTCGCGCCGAACGGGTGGCCGATCGCGATCGAGCCACCCATGACGTTGATGATGTCCTCGTTGATCTCCCAGCCCTTGGCCGCGAACCCCTGAAGATTCGAGAGCACCTGCGACGCGAAGGCTTCGTGAATCTCGATCAGACCGAGGTCCTTCCACTGGATGCCGGCGCGCTCGAGTGCCTTGGGGACGGCCCAAATCGGCGCCTGGAGCAGCTGCCACCCCGGGTCCACGGCGGCGACCGCGTAGGAGCGGATGTAGCTGAGCGGCTCGAACCCGAGCGCGCGCGCCTTCTCGTCGCCCATCAGGAGAACCGCCGAAGCGCCATCGGTCAGCGGCGAAGAGTTCGCGGCGGTGACGCTGCCGTAGCGGCGATCGAACACAGGTTTGAGTTTGGCCATCTGCTCGAGCGAGGTATCGGCGCGAATACCGTTGTCCCGCTGCACGACGGCTTCGCCGGGACGCGTGGGCAGCCAGGGCACGATCTCGGCGGTCAGGCGACCATCGGCCGTGCCCTGTGCGGCCAGCTGGTGACTGCGCAACGCCCAACGGTCCTGCGCTTCACGCGAGATGTGATTCTCCTTCGCCATTTTCTCGGCCGACTGGCCCATGGACATTCCGGTCGATGGCTCCGCGATCGCGGGCGCCACCGGTACGAGGTCTTTCGGGCGAATCTTGGCGAACGTCTTGACGCGCGCGGGGAGGGACTTGGCCTTGCTCGCTTCGACCAGGATGTCCGCCAGTCGTCGCGAGGCCAGAATGGGAATGTCCGACAGCGCTTCGGCGCCTCCCGCGATGATCACATTCGCGTGCCCCAGGGCGATCTGATCCTGCCCTGCTGTGATCGCCTGATTGGCCGAGGCGCACGCGCGATTCAACGAATAGGCGGGGATCTCTTTGGGAAACTGCGGCAGCAGACTCACTTCGCGTCCGATATTCGGCACGAGCGCCGACGGCACGACCTGACCAAAGATGACTTCGTCGACGTCTGTGCCATCCAGATTGGTGCGTTCGAGCAGCTCGCGCGCGGCGTAGCGCGCGAGATCCACGGCACGCACGTCCTTCAGCACCGTGCCGGCTTTGGCAAAGGGCGTACGGACGCCGGCGATGACAGCCACGCGACGACCGTTGAGACTCGGCATTAGATTCTTCCCCTCTTCCCGGGAATCGAAACCTACCACCAGCCCCAAGTGGAGGGGAGTTGGAGCAAACGCGAGCGGCAGCCTTGGCCTCCATGGTCGAGACGCCCGTGGATGTCCTCATCATTGGCGGCGGCATCACGGGGGCGGGGATCGCGCGCGATGCCGCGTCGCGCGGGTTCCGCACGGCGCTGATCGATAAGGCTGATTTTGGGGCGGGAACGTCGTCGCATTCCTCGCGGCTGATCCACGGCGGCATCCGCTACCTCGAGCAGGGCGCGTTCCGTCTGGTGTTCGAGGCGAGCCACGAACGGCGGGTGCTCCTCACGATTGCCCCCCACCTCGTGCGGCCACTCGCGTTTCTCTTCCCGGTGTATCGTGGCGGGCGCGTCCCCGCGTGGAAGCTGCGCGCGGGCATGTGGCTCTACGACCTGCTCTCGGCATTCCGCAACGTGCGGTGGCATCGCTGGCTACGTGCAACAAAAGTGCGGCGCGTCGAGCCCGGGCTCCGTGATCGCGGCCTGATCGGGGCGGCGCTGTATTACGACGCGCAAACCGACGATGCACGCCTGGTCATCGCGACCGTGCGCAGCGCGCTGCGAGCGGGGGCGCTCGCAGCGAACTACGTCGAGACGACGGCACTGCTGAAGCCCGACGGACGCATCCGTGGCGCCGTCGTGCGCGACGTGCTCACCGGACAAACCGCAACCATTCGCGCGCAGGTGGTCGTCAACGCGACGGGGCCGTGGTCCGACCGGCTGCGCCGGCTCGACGACCCGCACGCCCCGGCGATTTTGCGGCTCACCAAGGGTGCGCATGTCACCGTCCCGCGCCGGCGTCTCGCGAACGAGCACGCGGTGACGTTGTTCTCGCCCATCGACGGTCGCGTGATGTTCGTGCTGCCCTGGGGCGATCTCTCCTACATCGGGACGACCGATACGGACGCCGATGCGTCACCTGACGCGCTGCGCGTGACGCCGGCGGATGTGACGTATTTGCTGCGCTCCGCCAATGCGGCATTTCCTGACGCCCATCTTGCGCCGAATGATGTGGTTTCCGCATGGGTGGGGTTGCGACCGTTGCTCCGCGAGGACCACGCGAGCCCATCGCAGGTCTCGCGCGAGCATAAAGTGTTCGAAAGCGAGCACGGGCTCATATCGATCGCCGGTGGCAAGCTGACGACCTATCGCGTCATGGCGAGCGACGTCGTCGATCGGGTCGCCGCGCGGCTACACGCGCTGGATGGACGCCCGCTCCCACCGCGCGCCCCGACCGACAAGCTGCCGTTGCCGGGCGGCGAAGCCCGAGACCTCGAAGTCTTGGTCGAGGCCGCGCGGGCGAGGGGGGCCGCCGAGGCGACGGCTCAACACCTGGTGGCGAGTTACGGCAGCGAGGCTGCCGCGGTGCTCAATCTGGTCGACCGCGACCGACGGGGGGGGCTTGGCGAGCCGATCATCGCGGGCCGGCCGGAGATCTGGGCTGAGGTCGCGTACGCTGTCGAGCGCGAGATGGCGGTTCGCGTGCAGGACGTGCTGGTCCGACGGCTACACCTGTTCTATGAAATCCCCGACCACGCGCAGTCGGTGGTCTCCAAGGTGGCGGCGCGAATGAAACAGCTCCTCGGCTGGGACAATGTGCGGGAAGCCGAGGAGCTGCGGGACTACTTTCAGGTCGTGGAGCGCGGCCGCATCACGGCTTGACTCTCACGCGCGGCCGCACCCGCACCCGAGGATTCTCCTCGTCATCAATCTGACGTAATGCCCACGTCGCCGCATGGCGGACGGATCCGACTTCGTCCCGCTGTGCAGCCGTGAGTCCGTCACGCGCACGCGGGCTTTCGATTTCACCGAGCGCCCAGGCGGCGGTCGCGCGCACGTCCTCATCGGTGTCCTTCAAGGCGGCGAGCAGCGGCTCAACCGCACCGTCATTCTCGATCTCGCCCAGTGCCCACGCCGACAGCACTCGCACTTCCGGATCGGAGTCCTTGAGCGCGATAGCGAGCGCGGGAATGGCACCGGCATCCTCGATCTCCCCGAGCGCCCAGATCGCCGTGCGCCGCACGTCCGCCACGGCATCTCGCATCAATGGCTCGAGCGGCGCGATGCCTTCCGGTTTCTCGATTTCGCCCAGCGCCCACGCGGCCTGCTGGCGAACGCGCGGATCGCGGTCCTTCGTCGCGTTGCCCAGAAGCGGGACCGCCGACGCGTCTTCGATTTCTCCGAGTGCCCACACCGCGACGAGCCGGACCTCCAGCACCGGATCGTTGAGTGCGACGCCGAGCGGGCGCACCGCCCGCGCGTCGTCGATTTCGCCCAGAGCCCACGCCGCGGTGCGACGTACCTCAGGCGCGCGGTCACTCAACGCGCGAGTCAGCGGGTCGATCGCGACCTTGTCTTCGATTTCTCCGAGCGCCCACGCGGCGGTCATGCGAACGGCAGGACTGTCGTCGCGCGCGAGCGCATCAGTGAGTGGATTGATGCCGCGCGAGTCCTCGAGCTCACCCAGCCCGAGCGCGCCGGTCTCGCGCAAGTCGGCCCGCGCATCGCGGAGCAGGCCGAGGAAAAGGTCGTACGTCCCGGAGCCGCCGTGGTTACCGAGGACGCGGGCGGCGATGTTGCGGACGCAGCGATTGCCGTCGCGAATGACGGCGCGGAAGGCGCCCAACACCGCAGGGTCAAGCTCGTGTCTCTTCCCACGCATCTCGACGTGCACCCCACCACCGCCGCCAGGCATCGGCATCGGAGTCGGCATCGGCTGCGGCATCGGCATGACCGGATCGCCGAATACACGCCCCCAGGAGCCCCAGAACCCGCCGTAATTGGTGAGCGCTTCGCCGGCGAGCGCGCAGACGGTCGAGTCGCTGGTGCGGAGCTGGCTTAACACGCGCGCGACGGTCGCGGAGTCGAGGGGCGGACGGCTTTGGACGACGAGCAGCAGGGAAGCAAGCAGCGGCGCAATCATGAGCAATCCTGAGTGGAGGAGACGCCGGATTGGATAGCTGCCAAACCCCGAAAGGTTGCCGCCGCGTGAAATGCCGGTATTATCTCGCCCGGTGCGCCCCACGTCTGTCGTTATCTGCATCATCTGCATATCTGGATGTACTCGAGCCGACTCCTCCCGTCCCGCCCCCCCCCAGGCACGCGGGCCGGCCGGTCCGGCCGACTCGCTCATTCCTATCGGACCGTACGGCGATGCGGTGCGGCGCGGACGCGCGCTACTGACGGCGACCCGTGACAGTCTCCCCACGCATGTCGGTAACAGGCTGCGCTGCACGAGCTGCCATCTCGACGAAGGCCGCCGTGAAACTGGGACCTGGATCGGCGTATTCGCGCACTATCCGCAGTATCGCGCGCGCAGCGCGATGGTCGAGCCGATCGAGTATCGCATCAACGACTGCTTTCGTCGCAGCATGAATGGGACGGCGCTCGACCCGGCCGGCGCCGACATGCGGGACATCGTGACCTATCTCGCGTTCTTGTCGCGTGGCGTCGATGTCCTCCCACCGACCCCCAGCAACCGGCTCCAGAAGTGGGCCGCGTTCACCGCGGACACGGTGGCCGGCGCGCGCGTCTTTGCGGCGTCGTGCGCGAAATGTCACGGGCCCGCCGGCGAGGGAACACCAGGAGCTCCGCCGGTATGGGGTGCCGAGTCGTACAACATCGGCGCGGGCATGTCGCGCGTCCGCACCGCCGCTGAATTCATCAGTCGCAACATGCCGTTCGATGCGCCCGGCACGCTGTCCGACAGCCAGGCTTTCAATGTCGCCGCATACGTCAACGCGCATCCACGACCCGATTTTCGGGGCAAGGAGAACGATTGGCCACACGGCGATCCACCACCGGATGTCGCCTATCCCACACGGTCTCACCACTAGGAGGCTTCGCATGTACAGGCGTGGATTTCTCGGTCGTCTTGCCGCCACGGCGGCCGCTGGAGTCGCGGGACTGACGCCGCTGAGACTGGAAGGACAGCCGCGTCCCGAACCGACCACCGGCGCCGACCCGTCGTTCGAGACCTGGCTCAACCGCATCAACGGAAAGCACAAGATGATTTTCGACGCACCCGAGGTGAACGGCGGCATGCCGGTCATCTGGCCACGCGTGTGGCTCAACGGCAACAACGAGAACTACGGGACGAAAGACACCGACAACTCGGCGGTGATCGTGCTCCGCCACTCGGCGATTCCGATTGCGATGCAGGACGCGCTCTGGACGAAGTACAAACTGGGCGAGGCGTTCAGCATCAAGGACGGTGACGCTCCCGCCACCCGCAACCTGTTCCTTAAGGTGATGCCGTTGCCGCTACCGGGCACCGGACTCGAGGCGCTCCTCGCGAGCGGCGCGCAGGTGGGCTGCTGTAACGTCGCGCTGACGGTGTACAGCGCCATGGTGGCGCAGAAGATGGGCATGGATGCGGCCGCGGTGAAGGCGGACTGGGTCGCGGGATTGATTCCGGGCGTGCAGGTTGTGCCGTCCGGGGTGCTGGCCGTCGCGCGGTCGCAGGAGAAGGGCTGCGCGTATTGTTTCGCAGGCTGACTCATTGGTGTAGGGGCGCAGCATGCTGCGCCCCTACACCGATTCTATTTCCAGCCTCTCAACCCTCTCACGTAGTCATGTAATACCAAGAACTTCTCAAACAGCCGCACGCCTTTGCGCTTGCGACCGAACTCGCTGAACAGCTCGCGGAGCCGGCCGCGGCGGGCGACGTAGAAACGGAACGTCTCCGCGAAGTCTTCCTGCGGATGTGTGGCCGCGTAGGCGCTGACGTAGTCGGTCAGCGTCGTCGCAATTCGGCGCCGCTCGAAATCCACCCAGTGCTCGTCCACCACACGGTAGGCCTTGCGCACTTCGCCGAAGGCACGGCGGAATCGACCGGTGCGCGTCCACGCCCAGTGATGATAGAGGAACGAGTGGCCGAGCTCGTGCAGCAGCAGGCCGGTCAACATGTTCCAGGAGATTTCGTCGCGGCGGCGCTTGCCGGTCACGTAGCGGCGGTCGAGCTCGATCACCTTCGGTGCGCGCGGCGCGACGCCCGAAACGCCAGGCCGCAACGCAACGCGGTAGTGCCAGTCGCGGATGCGGGACACGACCAGCAGCCGCCGGGCGCGCCGCAGCGCCCGCGGGATCAGGTCGCGACCGGTGGCGTCCTCGCCGCACCAGGGGCATGTCGCCATCCAGTCGTCGACACCGCGATCGCAGTGGGGGCAGACGTTTTGGAAGTCGTCGTACCGCCAGGTTTGCGCGCGCCCACACCAGGGGCAGAAGCGCATCGGATACATCACGCCGCCACCACATCCCCAGTCGCAACGCGCGTGGAATTTGAATCCTTTGGGCGCCTTGAGCGGCTCGTCGCTCGAGTCGTCGTCCTTGATGTTCCGCCCACACCAGGGGCAGAACGACGACGCATCCGACACCATCCAGCCGCAGTACGCACACTCGGCGTTGGTCTCGCGCTGGGTGTCGCGCCACTCGAGCCGACGGCTGCAGCTGGGACAGAAGCTCCAGAACCGCTCCACCTCGGTGTGACAGCTGGGGCACCGCAGCTCGGGGGTTGGAACCTCGCGTCGGCTCACCGCGCCATCGCCTCGTCCACGATCCGCTGGATGAGCGCGTTGTACTTCAGGCCCGACTTCTCGGCCGCCTCAGCCAGTTCGTGCTCGGCGGCGATGAACGGGTTGGGGTTCACTTCGAGCACGTACACTTCGTTATCATGTGCGAGCCGAACATCCACACGGCCGTAGTCCTGCAGCCACAGCGCGTGGAAGGCGGTGGTGCAGATCTCGCCGATCCGGCGCGTCAGCTCCTCCGAGACGCCTTTGGCGAAGACGTTCTTGATCTTCTTTTTCTTCCGATACTCCTCGTCCCACTTCGCTTTGTAGGTCGCGATCCGGTGCTCGCCGATCTCGGGCTCGCCAAACGTCATTTCGGTGAGCGGCAGGACTTCCACGGCATCATTCCCGATCAAGCCCACGTAGACTTCGCGCCCGTCGACCAGCTCCTCGACGATCGCCGCCTGGTGGTATTTCTCGTGGATGAATTCCACGCGCTGCGACAACGACGCGTCCTCCTCGACCACCGACGCCTGGGCGATGCCGATCGACGCGTCCTCGAGCAGCGGCTTCACGATGAGCGGAAACCGCAGCTCCGACGGGCGGACCAGCTTGTCGCCTTCGTGGAACTCCGCAAACGCCGGCACGCGAATCCCGTGGTAGGCCAGAATCTTCTTGGTCAGCGATTTGTTCCGAGCGACCAGCAATGCGGTCGGTGAGGAACCGGTATAGCGATAGCCATACATGTCCAGCAACGCGGCGATCGCGTATTCGTGCCGCGCGTTCTTGCGAAAGCCTTCACAGCCGTTGAACACGAGCTTCGGCTGGAAGGCCGCAAGCTTGATGAGCAGCGGGGCGACATCGTCGCCGATGCCGATCATCAGGACATCATGGCCGTTGGCCAGCAACGCGCGGGCGACGTCGTACTCGGCTTCTTCGGCCTTCTGCTCGACTTCGCGTTTGAAGGCGGCATCGTCCCACTCGGGGTGTGGAGAATCGAAGATCACCGCGATCTTCACGCCACCACCTCAACGCGGACGCGACACGTGGAGATCGAGAGCACTCACCCTCTGCATATCCCGCCTGACGGTCGTGAGCCCGATGAGTATGATGGCGCCGCCCAGCACTCCGACAGCGGGCAATAGGAGCATCGCCGTCCGTAGACTGCCGGTCCGGTCGGATAGATACCCGATCAGCGGCGGCGCGAGCGCGTCTCCGGCGAGATGCGAAAAGAGCACAAACGCTCCCAGCACCGTCGCCTGCACGGCGGGCGGGACCACATCGAGAATGACGGCCGCCAGCGGTCCGTTGTACCAGCTGTACAGGAAATACGTCGCGAGGATGAGCGGTGCGAACCAGCGCAGATCCTGCACGAGCAACAGCGCCGCGCAGACCGGGGCGCCGAGGACGAACCCGGCACCGGACGCGAGGACGCGGCCGCCGGTCCAGCGCTGCTGCAACCGGTCGGCCAGTCTCCCGCCCACGAGGGCGCCCAGCACGCCGCCGGCCAGCGCCCAGACGCCGAACTCCGCGCCCACGCGCGCGACCGACAGCCCGTGCATCCGCTGCATGAATGCCGCCGCCCACGCAATGAGGCCGTTCACTGCGAACGTAATCATCGCGCCGCCGAGAAACACCCAGATCAGTGTCGGCGTGCGCAGCACCAGGACGGCCGCGCCCTGAAAGTCGTCGAACGCACCGGCCGCGACGGCGCCCGCTTCAGTCGTGCGCCGGACCGCCAGCGGCACGAGCCGCCACACGGTCCACGCGATGCCGATGCTCACGCCGACGCCGAACACCGCGGTACCGAACTGGGAAGGGATCCCTTCGAACAGTGAAAGAAACCCGGCGAGCAATGCACTGATCCCGGCACACGCGACCAGCGGCATGGCGTAGTACATCACCCCACGCGTCCCCTGATGCCACCATCGCCTGAGCGTCTCGAGAATCGGCGGCGGGGGCCGACGGTCGAGCTCGCGCAGGCGGGAGGCGAGCAACGCCAGAACCAAGCCGGGAAATCCCATCCAGATGAAGGCCCAGCGCCACCCGTACCGCTCCGCGATGACGCCGCCAAACCAGATCCCCAGCACGCCGCCGAGCGCCATCCCGACGGAATAGATACCGATCGCGAAGGCGCGCCGCCGCCCGCGGTAGTACTGGGCGATGACCGCCTGGGCGGCTGGGGCATATCCCGCTTCACCGAATCCCACGAGGGCGCGGCAGGCGAACAGCTGCCAGAACCGCCGCACAAATCCCCCCGCCGCGGTCGACGCGGTCCAGATGGCGACGCCGAGTGTGATGACGCTCCGGCGAGACCGCAGATCCCCGATCACGCCGAGTGGCAGCGCCGCAAGTGACAACACCACGATGTACGCCGAGCCGAGCCAGCCGAGCTGCGCGTCAGACAACTGGAGATCGCGTTTCACTGGCTCGAACACCGCGTAGACGACGTTGCGATCGAGATAATTGAAGAGATTGACTAGGGTCAGCAGACCCAGGACGTAGGCGGCGTACGCCCTGGAGGGAGTTGGGGGAGCAGGAGCCTGCTGCGTCTCAGGTCGCTCGGCCGCCAGTTGCCGCCTCGGCGCGTGCGTCGCGATCGGCTTTCGCTTCGAGATACGACTCGGTCAACTCGCGCATCATGTCCCCGCGCCGGTCGTACAGACGCTTCAGCTTGCGGGGCTTGCGGCGAGCCAGCGCATAGGCAGCCAGTACCGGGAAGGCCACCGTGTTATCGAGATACGCCACAACGGTTCCCGGCAGCTTATCGGGATCGACCTTCCCCCAGCTTACCGCCTCGGACGGCGTCGCGCCGGAGAGCCCGCCCGTGTCGGGACGCGCGTCCGTGAGTTGCAGATAGTAGTCGTGGCCCTTCTCACTGATCCCGAGGACTTCCTGAATCTGGGGCTCGGTCTGGAGCACGAAATTCTTGGGACTGCCGCCGCCGATGATCAGCACGCCGCTCTTGCCGCCGTGCACCTTGGCGGAGAACACGATCGCCGATGTCTCGTTCACATCCGCACTGACGTCAAACCGCAGCTTGCTGCCGGAGAGGGCTTGCTCAGCGACGTTCATACCGATAGAGGAGTCGCCCGGTGACGACGTGTAAATCGGCACTGCCGCAGCATGCGCGGCACCCAGCACGGATTTGCGCGACAACCCGAGCGCCTGCTCACGCTCCAGAACGTAGCCGCCCAGGAGGTAGTGATACTCGGCGGTGCTCATCGGGCGCTGGAATTCTTCGCGCGCGGAGACCTCACGCACAAAGCGATCGGTGGAGAGCAGCACGTCGTATTCGAAAAAGATGTCGTAGATCCGCACGACGCCTTCTTCGCGCAGCACGACATCGTCGGCGAACGGTGTCCCGCGGTGCATCGCCATGCCGAGGCCGAAGTGCGCATCGTGATAGAGATTCGCGCCCGTGGACACGATCCAGTCGACGAATCCGGCTTCGATGAGCGGGATGATCGTGGACATGCCGAGTCCGGCGGGCGTCATCGCGCCGGTGAGACTCATGCCGACGGTGACGTCCTCGTCGAGCATGCGCTCGGCGAAGAGCCGGCACCCCTCCGCCAAGCGGCCGGCGTTGTACGCCAGGAACGCGTTGTCGACGAGATCCGCCACCGTCTCCTTGCCGGTGACCGGCTTCGGATTGATGCGCTGTCCACGCAGAAATTCGTTTTGGGTCATCGCGTCGCCTGCGGGGTGGTCGTCATCGCCCGGAAGGCGCGCGTGCGGCGCTCACGGGCCTCGACAATCCAGCCCAAGGTCTCCTTCGGGTCGTCCGTCACCAGAAACAGATTCAAGTCTTCCGGCGAAATCTTTCCCTCTCCGGCGACCCGTTCTTTGAGCCAGTCGGCGAGCCCAGCCCAGTAATCGCGGCCGAACAGGACGACGGGGAACTGTTTCACCTTGCCCGTCTGCACGAGGGTCAGCGCTTCGAACAGCTCGTCCATCGTGCCGTACCCTCCCGGAAAGGCGATGAAGGCGGTCGAATACTTCACGAACATCGTCTTCCGGACGAAGAAATAGCGAAAGTTGATGGAGCGCTCGACCCACTGGTTCGTCCCCTGCTCGAACGGCAGCTCGATGTTGCAGCCAATCGACAGGCCGCCGCCCTCCTTGCCGCCGCGATTGGCCGCTTCCATGATGCCCGGCCCGCCTCCCGTGATGATCGCGAAGCCTTCCTTGGCGAGCATGCGTGACGTCTCGCGCGCCGCGGCGTAGTAGCGGTCGCCCTCTAGCGTACGCGCCGACCCGAAGATCGTGACCGCATTGCGGACGTCGGACAGCGTGTCGAAGCCCTCGACGAACTCGCCCATGATGCGCAGCACGCGCCACGGATCGGTGCTCGTGAACGACGCCCGCCGCTCGACCGGAACGACCTGCGGCGGGGTGAGAAGTTGTTCGTCTTCAGTGAGCGGGCTGCGAGGCGAGGCGCTCGGTTGCTCGGACATGGTCTTCCTGCACGTTATAGAAGAAAGGCGAGAACCGGACGTGTCCGGGCCGGCTGTCGGCGACGATGCCGCCAGCCGCCAGATGGCGCACGCTCGCCGCCGGATCCGGCATGGGAATCATGACGATGGCGGACCGCCGCTCGGGCTCCGGCGCCACCTTGGGCGTGAATCCGGCGGCGCGCACCGTGGCGATCAGGTCTTCCGTCAGGGCGGCGGTCGTCTCCCGTATGGCCGGCACACCGATCTCGTCGATGTATTCGAGTCCGCCGAGCTGTGCGTAGACGGCGGCCAGGGAAGGGGTGCCGAGCTCGAACCGACGGGCATCGTCGTGGAACGTCAGGGCTCTGGGGTCGAACGCAAACTGCTCCCGCTGGCCGAACCAGCCGGAGATGCCAGGCTCGAGGTGGCGCGCCACCGCTTGCCGCATGTACAGGAAGACGATGCCCGGCCCGCCGAGCAGCCACTTGAGCCCGCCGGCGACGAGCGCGTCCACGCCGGCATGCTGAACGTCGACCGGAATCTGCCCCACGGATTGATAGGCATCGATCAGACACAGCGCGCCGTGCGCGTGCGCCACCTGGGCCACCTGCTTGATGTCCTGGATCGCGCCGGTCGTGAAATAGACGTGCGACGTGACCACCAGCGCAGTCCGGTCGTCGACCGCTCGCGCGATCGCCTCGACCGGCACGCCGATGCGGTCGGGACTCTCCACGACCACCAGCTCGATACCCTTGCGCACCTTCGCGAGCCACTGATACGCGACTGTTGGAAAGTCGAGCGACGTGATGACGACCTTGGGGCGCTTCTTGTAGTCGAGCGACTCGGCGACCGCGCTCAACGCGACCGAGATGCTTGGCGCGAGCGCGATTTCGGCGGGTCCCTCCGCGGCGTTGACGATGCGACCGTAGCGGCGGCGGAGATCCTCCAGCGCCTCCCACCACACGTCATACCAGGCGGAGGCGCCGCGGCTCTGCCAGATATCGAGGAATTCCGCTACCTTGCGGCGAGAGCGCTCGCCCAATGCTCCCAGCGAGCACGTGTTCAGGTACACGCGGTCCCTGAAGATTGGAAACTCGCCACGGTATTTGGCGAGTCCAAGCGCGTCATAGGCCGGGAATATACAGAAGGAATGCAGCGTATCGCGAGTTGGTCCGGACTGTATCTGCGTTTGGCGTTGAAGGCGCTGTTGCGGCCGCGACTCGCCATTGATCTCGTGCGTCTCACGTGGAGTTTTCGCGCTCGCGACTGGTACCGCCGGCCCCCGTTTCTCCCGATCCCCCCGCGCGACTACATGCAATGGCGCATGTTCACCGCGTACGGCGATGAGCACGCGATCCCGCCCGTCGACGACGTCGTGAACTTCGCGCGCTGGCGGCGCGAGACGATGGGCCTGTGATCGAGATCAAACGCCGCGCGGCCGCGCTCGGATTTGCCGCAACAGGGATCGCACGACTCGATTGTAATCCACACGCGACCGAGCTCGATCGCTGGCTCGCGGACGGGCACGCCGGCGCGATGACGTACTTGCATCGCCAGGCGGAGAAGCGGAAAGATCCGCGCAAGATCATGTCGGGCGCGAAGGCTGCAGTGGTGACTCTCACCAATTACTACCATGGGTCGACCGACCCCGTGGCGACGCGCCGCGGTCGCGTCGCCCAGTACGCCTGGTCGTCGGACTACCACGATGTCCTCGGCGCCCGCCTCGAGCAGCTGGCCACTGCGGTCCGCGAGCTCGTGCCTGGCTCGACGACGCGCTGTTACGTCGACGCCGGCCCGGTGCCCGAACGCGAGCTTGCACAGCTCGCTGGGTTAGGCTGGATCGGCAAGAACATGATGCTCATCCATCCCGAGATCGGCTCGTTCACCTTTATCGGCGTCATTCTGACCGACGCCGCGCTCGAGCCCGATTTGCCGTTCGAAGCGGACCGCTGTGGCACGTGCCGTCGCTGCCTGGATGCGTGTCCAACCCAGGCATTTGCGGGACCCCGCGATCTCGATGCGCGCGCCTGCATTTCGTATCTCACCATCGAACACCGGGGCGAGTTCTCGCCGACCGAGCGCGCGCAGGTCGGTGACTGGTTGTTCGGCTGCGACGTGTGTCAGGACGTCTGTCCCTGGAATGTGAGCTTTGCGCGCGAGACGCTCGATCCGGAGTTTGCGCCGCGACCTGAAGTCGTCCACCCGGATCTCCATGCCCTCGCGCGGATCGAAGCGCGCGAGTTTGAGGAGCGATTCGCGGGCACGCCCTTCACCCGGCCGGGACAGCGCGGTATGCGTCGCAATGCCACCGCCGTGCTGGACGCATGACGACGACCGAAGCGATCGGCGCGCTGCAGCGCAAACTCGCCGAGGGCCTCGCCAAGATCGACCCGCATCACCGCCTGCTGGGCCGCCCCGTGAGCTATCGCGTGATAGACGGGCAGATGCTCGAAATTACCTACCGCGACGTCGCCGGCATCGCGGAGGCGGAAGTACTCGGCGTGAAGCGCATCATGGGCAAGGATTGCTACTGCAGCGTGAGTCCGCAGACCGCGGAGCAAATCACCGTGAGGTTCGTGGTGCCGCTGAAGTAGAGTTGCGTGACCCGGTACGTGGGGTGAGGTTTCTTTTCCCACGTTTCGAGTCGAGAATCCTATGCGCCGCATCACGGTCATCTGTCTCGCAGTGCTCGGCAGCACCCTTTCCGCGCAAACGCCGTACAAGACGCCGCCGCAGGTCATCGTCGACATCCTGGATGCGCCGCCGTTGCCGGTGGCGAGCATCTCCCCCGATCGGCAATGGCTGCTGCTGCTCGAGCAGCGCAGCATGCCAACGATCGCCGAGCTGGCGCAGCCGATTCTGCGGCTCGCCGGGAACCGCATCAACCCGCGCACCTCGGGCCCACAGCTCCCGGGCGGTATCACAGGACTCGTCCTGAAGCGCGTCGCCGACGAGACCGAACGGCGTGTCAACGTCCCGACGCCCGCGGCGCTGTCCTACGTCATCTGGTCGCCCGACAGCCGCAACGTCGCCTTCGTCCAGACGCGCGACTCGGGGCTCGTTCTCTGGGTCGCCGACGCCGCCAGCGGACAGACCCGCGCCCTTACCGGGGCCACGCTCAACGCGACGAACGGCCCACCTTGTCAGTGGATGCCCGCCGGCACGAACCTGTTGTGCGAATTCGTGCCCGACGGCCGCGGCCCCGCACCCGTCGAGCCCGAGACCCCAGTGGGTCCGACGATTCAGGAAACCCGCGGCCGCGCCGCGCCGGCGCCGACCTTCGAAGACCTTCTGAAGAACCACTTCGACGAGCAACTGTTCGACTACTACTTCACTGCGCAGCTCGCACTGGTCGATGTGGTGACCGGCGCCCGCACCGCAGTCGGCAAGCCCGCGATCTTCGAGCGCGTGGACGTCTCGCCCGGCGGCGAGAACGTGCTCGTCATCCGCACGGTGCGTCCTTTTTCCTATCTCGTGCCGAGCGGTGGTTTCCCGCAGGAGATCGATGTCTGGAACCTGAAGGGCGACGTCGTGCGCCATATCGCGACGTTGCCCTCGAGCGAAGGCGTGCCGATCCGCGGCGTCCGCACGGGCCCGCGCGGCGTCAACTGGCGCCCGGGCACGCCCGCGACCCTCGTCTGGGCCGAAGCCTTGGACGGCGGCGACCCGCGCAGCAAAGCCGAATTCCAGGACCGCGTCGTCACCGTGAGCGTGCCGTTCTCGGCCGAACCTACTCAACTCGCCCGGCTCGGTAAGCGTTACAGCGGCCTCGTGTGGGACACGCGGGGCGTCGGCCTCCTTGGGGAGTTTGACCGGGAGCGCCGCTGGTCCAGGACGTGGATCATCGACGCTACGAAGCCAGGCACCGCGCCGGTTCTCTTGTTCGACCGCAGCGCCGAAGATCGCTACAGGGACCCGGGGTTCCCGGTCACGCGCATGACGGCCGCCGGTGATTTCGCGATCCAACGGACCGGCGACTGGATCTATCTCTCGGGTACCGGGGCCTCCCCACAAGGGGACCGGCCGTTCCTCGACCGCCTCAACCTCGTCACGAAGAGAACGGAGCGGCTGTGGCGCGCCGATACGGTCCACTACGAATCGGTCGTCGCGCTGCTCGACGACGCCGCGAAGCGCGTCGTTACCCGGCGCGAGTCCCGCTCCGAGCCGCCCAACTACTTCCTGCGCGAAGGGACGAACCTGCGGGCGCTCACCGCCTTCAAGGACCCCGCCCCGCAGCTCAACGGGATCCAGAAGCGCCTCCTCACTTACACGCGTGAAGACGGCGTGCCGCTCTCGGGCACGCTCTATCTGCCCCCGGGCTACACGCCGGGGACTCGTCTCCCAGTTGTGATGTGGGCTTACCCGATCGAATTCGCCTCGGCGAGCGCGGCGGGGCAGGTCTCGGCGGCGCCCAACCGCTTCAACATCATCCGCGGGCCGTCACACCTCTTCTTCCTGACGCAAGGTTACGCCGTGCTCGACGACCCGAAGATGCCGATTATCGGCGGCGACACGGCGAACGATCACTACGTCGAGCAGCTCGTCATGAGCGCGCGCGCCGCGGTGAAGGCGGTCGTGGACGCCGGCGTCGGCGACGCCGACCGCATCGGCATCGGCGGGCATAGCTACGGCGCCTTCATGACGGCCAACCTGCTCGCGCACTCGGATCTCTTCCGCGCCGGCATCGCGCGCTCGGGCGCCTACAACCGAACGCTCACGCCGTTCGGCTTCCAGAACGAGGACCGCACGTTCTGGCAGGCGCGCCCGGTGTACTTGCGGATGTCGCCCTTCGTGTACGCCGACTCGATCAACGAACCGATCTTGATGACGCACGGCGAGGCCGACAACAACTCGGGCACCTTCCCGATCAACTCGGAACGGCTCTTTGCCGCGATCAAGGGGCTGGGAGGGACGGCGCGTCTGGTGATGCTGCCCAACGAGGCGCACGGGTACGTCGCACGGGAATCCGTGCTGCACACGCTCGCCGAGATGATCGACTGGTTCGACCGCTACGTGAAGAACGCGCCGCCGCGGTCGCCGGGAGTATCGTCGGGCGTTCGCTGAGACTTCACTTCGCGGCGACGCGCGACACCACGTCGTAGTAGAAGCGCACGCCAAACCGCAGCGCATCGAGACTGATGCGCTCGTCGTTGCCATGCACACCACGGGAGTCACCCTGTGTAAGCGGGAACGGCCCCAGGCCGTAGCTCGCGATGCCCATGCGCCGGAAGTAATGGCTATCGGTGAATCCCGGCAGCATCAACATGGTGACGAGCGCATGGGGATCGCGCGTGTGCGCGACGGCGGTGATCGCGCGAAACATCTCGGTCTCGGTCGAGCTTTCTGTCGCCGGCCAGTTCGGCCCCTGCGGGCGAATCGTCACGGCGCTATCGCCCACCACACGCGTCAGGTCCGCGAGAAACGCCGCCGGATCCTGGCCCGGCACGAGCCGCACGTCGATCGCCGCCGTCGCGACAGGCGGAATGACGTTGGTCTTGTCACTGCCCTTCAATCCGGTGATCGAAATAGTGTTGCGCAACAAGGCATTGTAGGTCAGGTCGGCCGTGATCACCCGCGCCGCGACCGAATCACGCAGCGCGGTGCGGATGTCGCTGAGCCACCGGCGCACCGTCGTATCCCGCTCTACGCCCGCGAGATCGCGAAATGAGCGCTCCACGGCGGGCGTCACCGTCAGCGGCGTTTCCCAATCGGCGATGCGCCGCAGCGCGCGCACGAGCCGGTGAACAGGATTGTCGGGCGTGGGCCGGGAGCCATGCCCGGCGGTCCCGTGCGCCGTCACATCGAGCCAGAACGGCGATTTTTCCGTAGTGCCGATGCCGTAGAACTCGATGTCCCCGTGACCGTCCGCCCGCGTCAACCCGCCTTCATTCAAGAGAAACTCGGCGTCTTTGACGAGGCCCGGCTGACGGTCGGCGATCCAGGCCGCGCCCACGCCGGCACCGATCTCCTCGTCCGCCGTCGCGAGAAAAATGACGTCACGTTTGAGCGGCACATGCGCGCGTTTCAAGGCCAGCAGCGTCATGAGCTGCGCGATCGCTTCACCCTTCATGTCGAGCGCGCCGCGACCCCAGATGTAACCGTCCTTGATCAGCCCGCTGAACGGATCCACGCTCCAGTACTCGGGAGACGCGAGCACTACGTCCATGTGGTTCAACAGGATGACGGGACGCGCGCTGCCATCACCGGCCAGCCGCGCGTAGAGGTTGGCCTTGCCGGGAGCGGGCTCGAAGATGCGCGCCTCGATGCCGTCGCGCTGCAGCACCTGCGACAGCCAGCGCGCCGCCGCGATCTCGTTGCCCGGTGGGTTGGTCGTGTTGATGCGGAGGTACTGCGAGAGCAACGCGATCGCTTCATCACCGAGCGCTTTCCAATCACCTTCCGTTGGCGCGGCAATGACCACTGCGCGCGCGGGGGTCTCGAGCACCGGCGCCGAGGAGGGACCTGCGAGCGGCGGCATCGCGCGATGCGCGCACGCCGCGGTGCTGACCAGCGACATCACAAGGAGTCGAGAGCGCACGCGTTAGTCTAGCACGAGGGTCTCGCCATGCGCGAGTTGGCGATAGCCGCCCGGCGGCAATCCCGCCGCCTTCCAGGCGGCCCGTGCACGCACCGGCGGTTCGTCCATCGCTTCGTCGGTGAGTTTGAATGTGCCCCAGTGAATCGGCACCATCACGCGCGCCCGTAAGGCGCGAAACGCCTCCACCGCTTCTTCCGGATTCATGTGGAGGTAACGCATGAACCAGCGCGGTTCGTACGCCCCGATGGGCATGAGCGCCACATCGAAGGGACCGTAGCGCTCGCCAATCCTGCGGAACTCGGGGTGAAAGCCCGTATCGCCGGCGAAGAAGACGCGGTGGCCTGCCGCGAGCGCGAATCCGCACCACAGCGTGTCGCCCCGGTCGCCGATGCCGCGACTGCTGAAGTGGAGCGCAGGCGTCGCCGCAATGCGGAGCGAGGCAAACGTGTGTTCCTGCCACCAGTCCAGCTCGATCACCTGACGGGCGCCGCGCCGCCGGACGAAAGGCGCCAGACCAAGGGGCAGAACCCACGCGGCCTGAGGATGCGCGCGTGCCAGGCGCTGGACTGTGCCGGAGTCAAGATGATCGTAGTGATTGTGCGACTGCAGTATGAGATCGAGCGGCGGCAAGTCGTCGAAGGCGATTCCAGGCGCGACCCAGCGCCGCGGCCCCGCGAACTGCGCCGGCGAGGCTCGCTCGCTCCAGATCGGATCCGTCAACACGTTCACGCCGTCAAGTTGGATCAACAGACTCGAGTGTCCGACCCAGGTCACGGTGAGGTTCGAGGCGGCCGCTCGGGGCGATACGAACCTGGGTTGGACTCGAGCAAAGATCGACGCGTCCGGGTCCTTCGGCCGCGGCCGGGTCGTGCGATGCACGAGCATCCACTTCAGCAGGCTGCCGAACCCCGGCACCGCTTCGGCAACCCACGGATTACGAAATCCGCCGCCCGGGCGGTGATGTGATGGAAGTCGGTCGAGACTCACGGCCGGGCAATATAGCCCTGCTATGAGCCTCGGTGTTTTAGCGGTGGGCGCCCGGGAAAGCCGCGAGCGACACGTTGTGAGTGGTCTCGGAGCCCTGGTTCACCGCGACGTTCGAATCGACGGCGGACGCAAAACTGTTTTTCGGCGCGTCGACACTCACCTGGTACGTGCCAGGCATTAGGTACGCCAGGCGATAATGCCCGGCAGCATCGGTCTTGCCTGTTGAGATCACGTACCAGTAAGCCGGGCCGCCCGCCCAGGCGGTGACCGTCGCATCGGCGACAGGTCCGACCGAACCTGTGCTCGCGTCGTGTGTCACAGTGCCGGCAATGCTCCCCGTGGCCGCGCGGTTCACCGCTCGAATTGCGGGGAAGAAATCGAACGCACCGTCGCCCCGGTTGTTGTAGGGAAAGCTTCTGCCCACGTCGAAATCGAGGACGATGACGGCGCCGGTGTCCGGCACATCGATCGGAGCCTCGACGAAAGTCCCGTACGACTCCTGTCCCGAACCATTCCAGCGGAGCGCTGCCTGCGATCCGTTCTTCCAGCGGATGCCGGCCGACGAGTCGACGTTGACGGTGACGAGCACCGCTTTGTATTGATCGGCAGTTACCTCACCGATGCCGAGCGAATCGGTCGCGCCCTGTTGCAGTGTCAGCAGGTCGATCTGGCGGTGCGGCGCCGCGACGGTCACCCAATGCATACTGTCCGCCGAGGTGCCCGTATCGGGATGCGTCGAGAGCGCGATACTGATGATGTAGACCTGCACACTCTGAACTGAGTCGAATGGGAACGGGGCGTCGGTGAGCAGGACCTTCGCCATGGGTTTGGTTCTCGTTGGACTGAGCGGTCCGCGGTCGTCCTTGTAACAGCCCACGGCGATGCTCGCGACGGCGAGCAGGGCAAGCGGCAGTCTCGACATCGTCAAGTTTCCTCCTCACGGTACAGCACAGTGCTGCGGTCACATGAAATACCCTGCTCCTGAGACGAGACGTCACAGCTCCTGACGCCTTATTGCGACGCTTTACTGCGACGCTCGGATTCGACGAAGTTCCGTGACGCCTTTGCTTTTGACGGTGTCCATGTGACGTATTTAGGTAGAGTATGGGTATAGAGAGAGTGGAATCAAGCGACGCAGAGCTGGTGCGCCGGATCCGGACCGGCGACATCGGCGCCTACGGCGCGCTGGTTTCGCGCTATCGCGATCGCCTCGGGCGTTACGCGCTCCACATGCTCGGCGATCGCGAGGACGCGGAGGAAGCGCTGCAAGACAGCTTCGTGCGCGCGTACCGCTCACTCGCGCGTTGCGACGATCCCGCACGGTTCGGCGCCTGGCTCTACGGCATCCTGGTCAACCGCTGTCGGACGAGCGGCGCCCGCGCGGCGCGGCGGCGCCGCATGTTCGTGCGTGACGCGGACGCCTTGCACGGCGCGGCGCACGCCGACCAGAGCGACCGCCTGGAATGGACGGATGCGGTGGATCGCGCCCTCGCACGCCTCGCGCCCGAGTCCCGCGAGGCGTTCTTGTTGAAGCACGTCGAGGATTTGGAGTACGAAGAGATCGCGGAGCTGACCGGCGCCGGTGTATCGGCGCTCAAGATGCGGGTGAAACGCGCTCGCGAGCAGCTCCAGCGTTACCTGAGAGAGGCCGAGCATGTTTGAGCACGAAGACGATGTCGTGCAACGCGTAATCGAGCAGTTGCGGCGTCCGGTGGCGATCGATCCGGCCCTGGACGCGCGCGTCATGGAGGTGATTGCAGCGCCGCGACCCCCAACGCGGGCCATCTGGCCGTGGCTCGCCGCAGCGGCGGTGCTGGTGTCGTTGATCATGTGGCGGCCGTGGTCCCGGAGCTTCAGGGTCGAGGCCGCGGCCTTTCAGTTTGTTCTGGTCGCACCGCATGCGAATTCCGTATCCCTCGTCGGCGACTTCAACGACTGGGATCCAAAGCGCTCGCCGATGCGCACCGCGAATGGCATCTGGGCCACAGTCGTCCAACTCGCGCCGGGACGCTATCGCTACGCATTTCTCGTGAATGGGGTCGAATGGCGCGCCGATCCCGGCGCGCCAGCCGTCCCGGACGACGAGTTCGGCACGCCGAGTTCCGTGGTTACGGTAGGAGGAAGAGGATCATGATGCTCGCCCTGCTGCTCGTCGCCGCACAAGTTGGGGCCCCCGCCCCCGCTCTAATCCAGGATCCGCGCCTCGACCGTCTCGATCCGGACACGCGCGTGCAGGTCTCAACTGTTTTGGACTCCGCGCGTCGTGTGGGACTTCCCACAGAGCCGCTCATTCAGCGCGCGCTGGAAGGTGCGACGAAGGCCGCACCCGGTTCTCGGATCGTGGCCGCCGTGCGCCGATTGTCGGCGGATCTCAGGGTGGCGCGCATCGCGCTGGGCGGCGAGGCATCAGCGCCTGAGCTCGAGGCGGGTGTCGCCGCGTTACGCGCGGGTGCGAGGCCGCAAGTCCTCGCCAATCTTCGCAGCGCGCGGCGAGGGCTGCTGACGGTGGCCCTATCCGTGCTCGCCGACCTGGTCGCGAGCGGCGTCCCGGCCGACAGCGCCGCCGTCGCGGTGCTCGCGCTCGCCCCTCAGGCTCGCGATGCCGATCTGGTGGAATTCCGCCGCGCGGTGGAGCGCGACATCGCGCTCGGCGCGCCGCCCGGCGCGGCCACGTCGGTGCGTGTGAACGCGGGCGCCAATGTCCAATCCGCCGGTTCGAACCCCGGCGCACAACCCCGGCCCCGCCGCCCGTAGTCGCATCACATCTGTGCGGACGCTCGCCCTCATCGCCTTGGCGTGCGGAGCGGAGGCCGGCGTCCATCAGGGAGTCGCGCAGATCGCCGCGAACGTCGAAGCCGGAATCTCCGATGTTCGCTACGATGGATTCTTGGCGTCCGCGGCGGCGTCCATTTCGCCGACGATACGGTGGGAACACCCACGCGGCCGTAGCCTGGTGAGCGCCCGCGGCACGTATCTCCGATTCGAGAGCGGCCGCCACAGTCTCGATGGCTCCGCCCACGGCTCCTGGTTCGCCCCGCTCGCCCGCCACTGGCGCGGCGAATTGGGTCTTTCGGCCGGGTCGAGTCAGTACGCGAATATCGCGAGCTTCAGTCACAGCGAAGCAGAAGCGCGTCTTCACCTCATGGCCGACGACCATGGTGGCTGGATCGGTGCCACCGTAGGTCGCTCCTTCTTCCGAAGCGCTCCGCGGCGCGTGCTGGTCCTGGCGACGGGTCTCTGGGTGTTGCGGAACAACAAGACGATGTTCGTTTCGCTCGACCGCTCATTCGTGGGCGACACCGTGTACACGGACGTGCGGTCTTCGGGCCGCTGGCAAAGAGGCGCGATCGTGCTGGAGGGAGTTGTCGGCGTGCGTATCTGGAGCCACGGTGGCGGGCGCGGCGTGTTCGGAGAGGGCAGCGCGACCATGACCATCAGCCCCGAAGCCGCCTTTGTCCTGTCTGCCGGCCGCTATCCCACGGATGTGGTGAGCGGCAGCATCGCCGGCCGATATCTCACCGCTGCGATGCGCATCGGCACGATCCGCGTCCGGAAATCCGCTGCGCCCATCTTGTCGATCGAAGCGCCCCCCCCGGTACCCAGCGGGTCAGATGGACCGGAAACGCGACTGACGATTCAGACTCGGCCCGACGATGTGCTCCTGACGGTTTTTGCACCGCACGCAGGTCTGGTCGAGATCAGCGGCGACTTCACCGACTGGCAGCCTGTCTCGTTGACTAGGAATGCTGTCGATCACGAATCCTGGGTCGGAACATTCCGGATCTCGAGCGGCATGCACCGCATCAACGTCCGTCGTGACGGAGGCCCATGGCTCGTTCCGGAGGGCACGCGACGCAGCCCCGACGACTACGATGGCGAGGTCGGTATCTTCATCGTACCCTAACGGGCGCCGCCCGCCAGCCGGCTCGCCTCGGGCCGCCGGCGCAGCAGCAGCATGGCCCAGACCCCGATGGCCGGCCCGATTGCCAGGACACTCATGCTCCAACGCCACCCCCCCCCGATCGCTCCGGCGACGTTCGGTAGCAGGTAGATCGTCGCACAGGTGAGAAGGAATCCCAGACTGGTTTGCAGCGTCAATGCCGTACCGACGTAGTCGCGCGGCGCCAGCTCGCTGACCGCCGCGGAGAACTGCGCGGAGTCGGCCACGACAGTGACCCCCCAAAGCAGGAGTAATGGAAGAAGGGCAGCCAGCGGCGCTCCGAAGAAGAATCCCACCAGGATTGCGCAGCTGCCCGATACCACCATTGCCGCGCTCGTCAGGAGCGTCCGACCCCAGCGATCGGCGTACTTCCCTCCGAGCCAGCAGCCCACGGCACCGCTGCCCACGACGGCGAACGTCACTAGCGCAGCGAGACCGGTGACATCGGCCCGCGCTCCGCGGCGCGCGTGTTCGCTCGCCGCCACGAACGCCGCGATCCACGTCCACATCGCGTACAGCTCCCACATGTGGCCCAGATAGCCGACGTTTGCGAGCAGGGTAGCGGGGTCTTTCAAGATTCGAGGAGCGGCGGCGAGCGAAAACGGCGGCGACGGGGCAGCGAAGGGCCCGTCGCTCGGCACACGAAGTACCAGGACTCCTCCAGCGATCGCACTCACGGCGGCAACCGCGAGCACGACGCGCCAGGCGGCCGGGGCGACCGCCCAACGGACGAGATGCGGACTTGCCGAGCCCAGGGTGAGCGCGCCGACGAGAATCCCGATGGCCAGTCCCCTTCCTTCTTTAAACCAGCCCGCTGCGATCTTCATTCCCGGCGGATAGACACCTGCCAGCGCAGCGCCTGTGAGCAGTCGACACGCGATACCCACCCGTATGCCGCCCGCCGCCGCCACTCCCAGTGTGGCGGCTGCCGCCAATACCGCCGAACCCGCAACCAGGTGCCGGGCTGAAACCCGGTCAGCCAGTGTTAGGATCGCACTCACCAGAGCGCCGGCGACAAATCCCAGCTGCACGGAAATGGTGAGCCACGCGGTTCCGGCAGGCGAGAGCTGCCAAGCGCGTGCGAGTGCGGGGGCGATGGCGGACGCGCTGAACCAGGGGGCCATTGCCAACAGCTCGGCGAGGGCCAGGACAGCCAATACCCGCTTCGGATTCACAAACCGGTAGGATGATCCAGAAAGACCCAGGGCAAATCGAACTTCTTGGAGACGTGCTCGGCGAGCGCCTTGACCCCCACCGTCTCGGTGGCGTAATGGCCCGCGTAGAAAACGTTGAGTCCCAGCTCTTCAGCATCGAAGAATGTCCAGTGCTGGCCTTCCCCGGTCACGAACGTGTCGAGTCCGGCTGCAGCCGCATGCGGGATGAGCGAACCTCCCGATCCGGTGACGATGCCCACTCGCTGCACTCGTTCAGGTCCGAACGCGAACAGTTTGGGCGCCGTCCCGAGCGTTCTGGTCAATGCCCATGTCAGCTCGTCGCGAGTCCCTCGGTACTCGCCCCACACACCGGCCGGGGCGCCGTGATAAGATCCGAAATCACCCCGCAGCTTGATGTCGAGCAGCTGGGCCAGTACGTGGTTATTGCCAACGTCAGCATGACGATCGAGTGGCAGGTGGGCGGCGTAGAGCGCGATGTTGGACTTGATCAAACCGGCAACGCGACGGTAGGCGGGGCCGACGAGTGGCCGCAGACCGCCCCAAAAGATGCCGTGATGGACCAACAGGCAGTCGGCGCGTTGCTCGGTCGCGTGCCGCACCGTGGCCTCGCAGAGGTCGACGGCCGCGGCAAGCCGCGTGACCTCGCCCGAGTTGCTGACCTGGAGGCCATTCAGCGCCTCGGGAGCGTCAGCACTTTCCTCGGCAATGTGGAGATACTCATCGAGAAAACGGACGAGAGTGTCTAGGCGCACTTAAGACACCGTAGGCACACTATCGTAGCAGTTACCGAACTTTCCACACGCGGGAGTCCAGTAAGTGATAACAACATAACATGTTAGAGAATCCACATCCGACAACCGTGGCCGTGTGGATATCTATGCCCGTGCTAACGCTTGACCGCTGCGCGTGACCTGCGGAGGCTGGCCGGCGTCCTCTCCCATCCTCAGTACGCCGTTGATCTCTCCACCTTCCTGAATGAGCAGCTTCTTGGTGTGCACGTCGCCATGAACGACGCTGGTGGCTTGCAGCTCCACGCGCTCTTCCGCGTAGATGGCTCCGCGCACTTCACCGCCGATGATGGCCTCACGGCTTATGACGTCGCCCTCTACTTCCCCGCCCCGTGCCACGAGAACCTGTTTCGCGGCGCGCACTGTGCCGTTTACGGAGCCCTCGATCTTCACGACTCCGTCCGCCGCGATATCGCCGACGACTCGCATGCCGGCGCCGATGATCGAAAGGCCGGGAACGCCTTCGCGTGCGCCCCCCCCACCCGATCCTGGAGTCTTTTCCGAGAACACGGACATCAGCGCGTCCCCCCCTCTTTCACGAGGTCAAGCGGATCGACGGACTTGCCGTCGTGACGAATTTCGAAATGTAGATGCGGTGCTGTGGACCGCCCGGAGTTACCGGACAGACCGATCACTTGTCCGGCCTGAACATCGTCGCCTTCCGCCGCCAGCAGCCGTGACGTGTGACCATACATCGTCTCATACCCGGATGGATGTCGCAAGAGGACGAACAGCCCGTAGTCGGGATCATAGCCGGCCTGCGTGACCGTGCCGCCACCGGAGGCGCGGATCGGGGTGCCGACCGGGACGGCAATGTCGATGCCCGGATGCGATTCGTCCACCACGCCCGGGCGCACCTGCCCGCGCGTCACAAACCCCGGTACGTCGAGTGGCCAGTGAGAGGGAATCGACGCTCCTGTCTCGTAGCGCTTTGTCGCGCCGGGCAAGGAAGCGCGGATCGGGACCGCGCGCATGGCGGTCGTGAGATCGGCTGTCCGAGCGACGCTGCCGCCCTTGCCCGTGGGGGCGGCAGGCGCTTTTACCCCGAGCATCTGACGCAGCTCTTGATAGTTCGCTTCGGCGCGATTCAACGCGGAGGCGAGCTGCTGCACACGACTGTTCTCGACGCGAAGTCGCGAGACCTCGCGCTCGAGTCCTGGCACGCGGGCGTAGCCACGGAAGATCGGTCCCGCGAATGCGAAAAACAGAACGACGGATACGGCAATGGCGCCAGCGCCCCACTTCCCCGCCTCTAAAGCCCAGCGTGGGAACCGGTACTGTTTGGACTCAAGATCGCCGTCGGCGTGGACGACGATCGTCACGCTGCGGCTGCCCCGTTTGCCTCTCTTCATCCGTCGAATGGCGCCCCGAGGATGAGTTCGAGCAGCCGAGCGAGATCGTCGTTCGAATAGAACGACAGATGAATTTGCCCTTTGCCTTTGGCGCGCAAGGTCACGCGCACGTCGGTACCGAGGCGGCGGCGGAGCGCGTCCTCGACGCGACGCACTTCGGGAGCGACGCCAAGCCCGCGCTTCATCCGCGGCCGGCGCTCGGGTGCACGACCGCCGCGCACGCGATCTTCGACTTCGCGCACCGAGAGGCCCTGCGCGACGGCTTCGCGCGCGAGATTCGTGACGATGCGTAGATCCTCCAATGCGAGGAGCGCGCGCGCGTGCCCCACCGACAGCTGGCCCTCGTGCAGCATCTGCAAGACGACTTCCGGCAGTTTGAGCAAGCGCAGAGCATTGGCGACCGTCGAGCGGTCGCGACCGACCGCGTCCGCAACATCCTGCTGCGCGAGCTTGAACTCCGCGATCAGCCGCTCGTACCCGCGCGCCTCGTCTACGGGCGACAGATCGTCGCGCTGCAGATTCTCGATCAGGGCCAGGGTGAGCAGCGTGCGATCATCCGCGTCGCGCTGCACCGCGGGAATACGTTCCCAGCCGAGTTGCTGGCACGCACGCAGCCGCCGCTCGCCGGCGATCAGTTCGTAGCCGCCCCCCCCATTTGCGCGCCGTACCACGACCGGCTGCAGCAGGCCGGCTTGTTTGATGGAGGATACCAGTTCTTCGAGGGCGGTCGGATCAACGGTCTTTCGCGGTTGGAACGGGTTCGGCTTGATATCCTGAATGGGCAGCTCAACGAGGCTGCCTTCGCGCTCGGCTTCTTGGCGCGTCGGCCCTAAGAGAGCCTCGAGACCCCGACCGAGACGGCGTCTTCCTGCGGCGGTTTCCGTCATGCGGGCACCTCCGGAGACGGCAGCGATTCAATGGCAGGCAGGCTTGGCGACGGGGGAGCGCCCTGCTCGACCCGGCGAATCAACTCCTGGGCGACAGCCAGGTAGCTCTTGGCACCGATCGACTGCACGTCGTACAGGATGATCGGTTTTCCGAAGCTGGGCGCTTCCGCCAGACGCACGTTGCGTGGGATCGTGACGCTGAACATCCGGCCGCCGAAGTACTCCTTCGCTTCTTCGGCGACCTGCTTGCAGAGATTCAGTCGCGCGTCGTACATCGTCAGCAGCACGCCTTCGATGGCGAGCGCGGGATTGAAATTGCGCTGCACCAGCTTGACGGTGTTCAGGAGCTGCGAGAGCCCTTCGAGCGCGTAGTACTCGCACTGGATCGGAATGATGACGCTGTCGGCCGCCGTCAGCATGTTCAGCGTGAGCAGGCCGAGTGACGGCGGGCAATCGATGATGACGTAGCCGTACTCGTCGCGCAGGTCGCGCAGCGCCTCTCGCATGCGATTCTCGCGTCCATTCTGATTGACCAGTTCGAGCTCGGCACCCACGAGGTCCTGGGTCGCGGGAACGACGTCGAGATACGGGAAATGGACATGCGGAAACCGCGATTGAACGAGTGGCGAACCGTCGATGAGCGCTTCGTAGAGCGAATGTCGAATGCGATCGCGTTCGATTCCCACGCCGCTCGTCGAATTTCCCTGCGGATCCGCGTCGATGAGCAGTGTCTTCCGCTCGGCGGTCGCGAGCGACGCCGCGAGATTGACCGCGGTCGTGGTTTTGCCGACGCCGCCTTTTTGATTTGCGATCGCGATTGCGCGTGACATTGTAACTCGTTGATGGTTAATAACTTATGTAGCTAGGAAATGGATGCGAGTCCAATATATGTTCGTTTCACGTGAAACGAAAGAGCATACGTTTCACGTGAAACTGCAACAATCGGTCTAGGCGACTCTCCGACGCCAGCGGGTCGCTTCGAGCACGAGACTGTGAAGGTCGCTCGGCGTGACGCCAGGAATACGCGCGGCCTGCGCAAGCGAGGTGGGACGGACGCGATCGAGCTTCTGTCGCGCTTCCGTGGCGAGTGTCCGCAGCTCGAGGTAGGGCAGGTCAGGCGGCAGGACGAACGACGCCAGCTCGGCAAGGCGTGCCGCAGCCTCGCGCTCTCGCGCCAGATAGCCGTCGTACTTGATCTCGACTTCAGCGGCCAGCACCGCGTCCGCAGGTGAATCCGTGATCCCCGTCGCCGCAAGCAATCGCCCGAGCGAGACTCCGGGTCGCTTCGCGACGACGGCGATGCGCTCGCTCTCCGTCAACTTCGTTCCAGTATCCTCGAGCGGACCCTCTGCCTGCGCCGGTGTGATCGTGGTCTGTCGCGCGAGATTGAGGATCCTCTCCTCCTCGCCGAGGCGCCGTTCGGCCGCCCGCAACTCCGCATCCGTGAGGAGACCGAGTCGCTCGGCGAGCGGAAGCAGGCGCCGCAGCGCGTTGTCCTGACGGAGCAACAGCCGAAACTCGGACCGGGACGTGAATAGACGGTACGGCTCGTCCACTCCGCGCGTGACAAGGTCGTCGACGAGAACTCCGATGTACGCGTCATTGCGACCGAGGACGACGGGCTCTTCGCCGCGGATGCGGCGGACCGCGTTGATGCCAGCCACGACGCCTTGGCCCGCCGCTTCTTCATATCCTGTCGTCCCGTTGATCTGACCGGCAAAGAACAGATGCTCGACGCTCTTCACCTCGAGCCAGGGCGTAAGCTGCGTCGGCGGATAATAGTCATACTCGATCGCATAGCCGGGGCGTGTCATGCGCGCGCGCTCGAGCCCCGGGACCGCGTGCAAGAACTCGAGCTGCACGGCGACGGGGAGGGAAGTGGACAGCCCGTTCACGTACAGCTCGCTCGTGTCGAGGCCCTCGGGCTCGAGGAAGATCTGGTGGCGCTTCGCCGCGGGGAACTTCACGATCTTGTCTTCGACGGATGGGCAATAGCGCGGCCCGCGACCACTGATGACGCCGCCGTACAGCGCCGACTCCTTCAGGTGGCGCTGGATGATGTCCTTCACTGCTTCGCCGGCCCACGTGATCCAGCATGGGACCTGACCCGGGCGGTCGACGCGCTCGTGGAAGGAGAAGCGGAACTCCTCCGTGTCGCCGTCCTGGCGCTCGACCTTGCTCCAATTCACGGACCGACCATCGACGCGGGGTGGCGTACCGGTCTTGAAGCGCGATACTGTAAGTCCTGTATTAGCAATAACTTGCGCCATCTCAACGGATGGCGCGTCGCCGGCGCGTCCGGCGGGAATCTGAGTATCGGTGCCGAGGTGAATCCGGCCACGCAGGAATGTCCCGGCCGTGATGATGACGGCGCGCGCGGTAAACCGCCGCCCATCGCCAGTCTCGACCCCAGTAATCCGCGTGCCCCCCTCATCGAAGAGCAGATTTGTGACCATCCCCTGCGACAGCTCGAGGGCGGGGGATTGCTCGAGCAGGAAGCGAACGGCGCGCTTGTAGAGGGTGCGGTCCGCCTGGGCGCGAGGGGCCCAGACGGCGGGACCCTTCGAGCGATTCAGCATCCGGAATTGGATGGTGGCACGATCGGCGGCGCGACCCATGATGCCGCCGAGGGCGTCGACCTCACGGACGACGGTGCCCTTTGCAATGCCGCCGATCGCGGGGTTGCAGGACATCTGCCCGATCGTTTCGAGGTTGGAAGTAAGCAGCAGAGTCCGGGCGCCGAGGCGCGCGGACATGGCGGCCGCTTCAGTACCGGCGTGCCCACCGCCGACGACGATGATGTCAAAGTCACCAGACATGGGGTCAAACTACTAAGCTAGGACATGCAAAGGCTAGACGCGGCAGACGCACCGCGGGCAACAGTCAACGGGTTTTGGGACGATCGGCTGCTTGGAGGGATACTATAGGACGCTCTACGAAGCCTTTGCATGTCCTAAGCAGTTCTTACCCACCGCATGAGTTCCTTCACGTTCGGACGCTTACCTGTCATCAGGATTCCCACGCGATAAATGCGGGCGGCAACCCATGTCACCCCTACGATCGCAAGGGCGAGGATACCGAGCGACGTCGCCAGTTCCCACATCGGCATGCTTCCCGCTGTCCACCGCACGGGTGTCGCGATCGGCGTGGTGAATGGCACGAGCGAGAGCGTCTTCGCGAATGTCGAGCTGGGATCGTTCGTGAGCGCGAGAATGGACAGGTAGGAAATCATCAGCACGTAGGTGACTGGCTGCTGCGCCTGGCGCGCCTCCTGCTCGTTGCTCGACATCGCGCCCACCGCCGCGAACATCGCGGAATAGAGAAGAAAGCCGCCGAGGAAGAAGGCGATGAACACCGCAAGGGTCGCGGCCGGGATGTGCGGCAACGTCAGCTGCACCGAGGCGGGATCGGCCCCCAGCGCCCGGGCAATCGGGCCGCGCAGCGAGAGCAGCACACGCGCAGAGACACCCCAGATGACGAACTGAAAAAAGGAAACGGAGCCAGCGCCAAGGATCTTCCCCAGCATCAGCTGGAACGGGCGCACGGACGACACGAGCACCTCGATAACGCGCGTCGTCTTCTCCTCCAAAACCGAGCTCATGACGTTCACGCCGTAGAGCAGGATGGCCATGAATAGCAGGATCGCCATGAGATAGGCAGTGAGGAACGACTGCGCAGCGCTTTCGGACGTGGTGCGGCCGTGAGAGATCTTCTTTTGATCCAAGGCGATCCGAATCTGGGCCCAATCGACGAGCCCAGGATTCACCCCTTTTTGCTCCAAGCGCTCCTTGACGACGAGGCGACCCAGCGTTCGCTGCAGATTCTCGATCGTCTGCATCCCGAGATTCGACGCCTGGTACTCCGCGCGACCCGTCTCGATGAGATCGTTGGTGACGATCAAAAAGCCGTTGAGGCGCTTCGACTCGACCTCATCTTTCAGGGAATCGACGACGCCCGCTCGCGCGGGTACGAGTGTCGCACGGAACGACCCACTCGCCGACAACGCGGCGATCACGCGGTCTCCCAAACCTCCGGTGGTCGAATCCACGACGGCGATAGTGCGAACGCCGCCGCCCAGCGACTGGACGATCTGGAAGACGATGATGCCCGCAAAGAGCACCGGTCCGAGGATCGCTGAGACCCAGAACCACCGGGTCCGCACGCGCTCGACGAACTCGCGACGAATGATCGCCCAGACTTTATGCATTCGGCCCACCGTTTTTGGCGTGCGGTGCGGTCGCTGCGGCAGTCGCAGCTTCGGGTCCAACCAAATCCACGAAGATCTTGTGAAGCGAGGGACTCGCCAGCTCGAAGCGCGCGAGCCGCGCGCCGGAATTGACCAGGGCTTTCAGGATCTCCTGGGCATCGGCTCCGGGCGCCAGCTCCAGCTCCGCCTCCTGGCCGAAGTCCTGGATCTTCGCGACGAGCCGCCGGTCCGAGAAGATCTGTTGCGCATTCCCCTGGCCGCCGTCGAATGCAACGATCACGTTCTTACCGCCGTGCGTCTGCTTGACCTCCGCCAACGTTCCGTCAACGAGCTTCTTCCCGCGGGCTATGATGCAAAGCCGGTCACACAGCTTCTCGGCGTGTTCCATGATATGTGTGGAGAACAGCACGGTCTTGCCGCGGCGCCGGTAGTCGACGACCGTGTCGCGCAAGACCTGCGAGTTCACCGGATCGAGCCCGGAGAACGGCTCGTCGAAAATGACGAGATCGGGATCGTGCAACACGGTGGAGATGAATTGCACCTTCTGCTGCATCCCCTTGGACAGGTCGGAGACTTTCCGCAATCGCCAGTCGGCGAGCCCGAGCCGCTCCAGCCACTCGAGCGCCTTGACGCGGGCGGCGCGCCGCGACACGCCTTTGGCTTCCGCCAGAAAGACCAGCACGTCGAGGACCCGCATCCGGGGGTACAGCCCGCGCTCCTCGGGCAGGTAGCCGATGCGGGCGGAATGCGTACGGCCCCCGCCGACCTGATCGAACAGCCGGATCGAACCCGAATCGGGCTCGTAGATGTCCATGATCATGCGCAGCGTGGTCGTCTTGCCGGCGCCGTTGGGGCCGAGCAGTCCGTAGATGATGCCCGGCGCCACACTCAGGGAGAGTCCATCGACGGCGGTATGACCGGAAAATCGCTTGGTGACGCGATCGACAATGACTGGTTCTGACATGCCCCGAAGCTATCGGGGTATGCTGATTGGGGAAGGGGAAACTCCGAAGAGATCGCCGGCCTTGCGAACGGCAATCACCAGCGCGTCGATATCGTCGACGTCATTGTAGATGTAAAAAGAAGCGCGCGCGGTAGCGGCGACGCCCAGCCGCCGCATCAGCGGCTGGGTACAGTGATGGCCGGCGCGAATACAAACGCCGTCGCGGTCCAGAATCGTGGCGAGGTCGTGAGGGTGAATGTCGCCGTAGGTGAACGGCACGACACCCGCGCGGTGGTCGCGCGGTCCATACACCGTGACGCCTTCGATTTGCGACAGCCGCTCGATCGTTAGGCGGGCAAGCTCCTGTTCGTGAGCGGCGATCTTCTCCATACCGAGCTGTTCGAGATACGCGATCGCGGCGCCCAGCCCGACAGCAGCCTCCACGTTCGGGGTCCCCCCTTCGAACTTGTGCGGGATCTTGTTCCACGTGGATCGGTCATCCCACACACGCTCGATCATTTCGCCGCCCCCGTGGTAGGGCGGCATTGCGTCGAGCAGCGCCGGCTTGGCGACCAAAGCCCCGCTGCCCATCGGAGCCAGCATCTTATGACCCGAGAGCGCGTAGAAGTCGCAGTCGATGGTCTGGACGTCGACCCGCAGGTGCGGACTGGACTGCGCCCCATCCACCACGGTCACCGCCCCGGCCGCATGGGCCAGCTTGGAGAGTTGCGCGGCGGGGTTCACCGTCCCCAGCGAGTTTGAGACATAGGGGAATGCGACGATCTTGGGCTTCGCCTCCAAGGCCCGCCCAAAGTCGGACAGGTCGATGCGCCCGTCCTCCGTGATCTCGACCATTCGGATCGTGGCGCCCTTTTCCTGACAGAGGATCTGCCACGGCACGATGTTCGAGTGGTGATCCATCGCCGTCACGACGACCGTATCGCCGCGCTTCACGTTGGTCCGCCCCCAGGAAGCCGCCACGAGGTTGATGGACTCGGTGGTGCCCCTGGTAAACACGACGCCTTCGCGCGCCCAGGCATTCACGAAGCGGGCAACGGCTGTGCGGGCGGCTTCGTAGGCTTCCGTGGCCTCGACCGCTAGGGCATAGGCGCCCCGGTGCACGTTGGCGTTGTGGAAGCTGTAATAGTGAACGATCGCGTCGATGACTTTGCGGGGTTTTTGACTGGTCGCCGCGTTATCGAGATACACGAGCCGCCGCCCGTTCTCCTTCTGCAGAAGAATCGGGAAGTCGGGTCGGATTCTGGCGGTATCGAGCATCAAAAGTCCCGGGCCGACTCCGTAGTCACCGGCTCGGCACTGTTCTGCAGCGCCGCGTGCAACGCGTGCCAGGCAAGGTTGGCGCATTTGATCCGGCTGGGGAACGCGCGTACGCCCGAGAACACCGCCAGCTTGCCGGGCGCATTGGTACCGCCCGAGAGCATATCGCGAAACAGCTGAACCATCGTTTCTGCGTCGGCCGCAGTTTTGCCCTTCACGGCATCCGTCATCAGAGACGCCGACGCTTTGGAGATCGCGCAGCCGGAGCCCTGCGGCATCTGAAAGCCGATGTCGGTAATCGTGTCGCCCTCGAGCAGCACATACAACTGAATGCGATCGCCGCAGAGCGGATTGTTGCCTTCCGCTTTCCGGTTCGCCGATTCGATGCGCTTAAAGTTCCGCGGATTGCGGTTGTGATCGAGGATGACCTGCTGATACAGCTCGCTGAGGTCACTCATGGCTGCGCGCCACGCGATCCCGCACGATGCGATCGAGCTGGGCCCGGAGCGGAGCAACCTCCATGCGGCCGAGGATCTCGGCGGCGAAGCCGTAGGTCAGGAGCCGGCGCGCTTCGTCTTCGCCAACGCCGCGGCTCCGCAGGTAGAACAGCGCGCGGGGATCGAGCGGTCCCACCGTTGAACCGTGCGTGCACTTCACATCGTCGGCGTAGATCTCGAGCTGCGGTTGGCTGTCGGCGTGCGCGTCGGTCGACAGCAGCAGGTTGTTGTTGGTTTGCTTCGAATCGGTCTTCTGCGCACCGGGCCGGACGATGATGCGCCCGGTGAAGACGCCGCGCGAGCGGCCGTCGAGCACGCCGTTGAAGTACTCGTGACTCTCGCAGTGGTCGGCGGCATGATCGATCGTCGTGTGATGATCGGCGTGCTGCTCGCCGGCGAGCAGGTACAGCCCGTTCAGAATCAACGTGCCGCCTGGACCCCCCATGACGGCGCCAATGTCGTGGCGGGCGAGCGCCGACCCGAACGCGACAAAATGAAGATTGAGGGTGCTGTCACGTCCCTGATGCGACTGGGTCGCAGCGACGTGAAAGGCGCGATTGCTCTCTCGCTGGACGCGATGGTAGTCGACGCGAGCACCATCACCGACGACGATCTCAGTCACCGCGTTCGTCCAGTACACATCCTCTTTTAGCGCCGCGTACGTCTCGACGATCGATGCGCGCGCCTCACGCTCGACCACGACGAGGTTGCGCGGATGGACGACAACGTGCTGGTCACCCGTCGTCAGGAACAGCAGTTGAATCGGCTCCGCGACGCTAAGCTTCGCCGGCACATGCAGGAACGCTCCGTCCGCAACGAACGCCGTGTTCAGTGCGCAGAACGGTCGCCCCTCAGTCGTCGCGTACTTGCACAGATGCTGGCTGATGAAATCCGATTGATCCCGGAGAACCTGTGCCAAACCGTCCAGGCGAACACCGTCGGCCAGCGGCGTCGAAAGCGAGCGTTGGAAAAAACCGTTGACAAAGACGAGACGATGGCCCGTCTCACCAAGCAAGAACGGCCGAATGTCCGCCAGCGTCGGCACGCGAGACGGCGGCCGCGCCAACTCAAACTGCGTTTCGGCGATCGGCGCGACGCTCGTGAAGCGCCACGCTTCCTGCTTCATGTTGGGGAAGCCCAGATCGACGAAGCGGCGGATCCCGCCCTCGCGCAGAGCTTTCAGCCAGGCCGGGACGCCGGAAGCCCCATTCGCCGCCCATGCCTGGTAGGAGCCGACCAGTCGCTCGACAGAGCCTGTTTTCACTGCCATCGTCACGACACCATTACGCCAGCACGCAGCCAGTCGTAGCCTTTTGCCTCAAGCTCCAATGCCAATTCGGGACCGCCGGTTTTCACGATGCGTCCGTCCGCGAGAACGTGGACGACATCAGGCTTGATGTAGTTCAACAGGCGCTGGTAGTGCGTCACGATCAGGAAGGCGCGATCGGGGTTGCGCAGCTTATTCACGGTCTCGGCGACGGTTTTCAGCGCATCGATGTCGAGGCCCGAGTCCGTCTCATCGAGGATCGCGAGCCGGGGCTCGAGGACCGCGAGCTGCAGGATCTCGTTGCGCTTCTTTTCACCGCCAGAGAAACCTTCGTTGACTGGACGGTTCATCATCGAGTCGTCCCAGCCTATCGCCTTGAGCTTCTGTTCGAGAAACTGCAGGAAGTCGATCGGATCGAGCTCCGGTTCCCCCCCCCCCCGCTCTCGGCGAAGTGCGTTCAGCGCCGACCGCAGGAAATAGGAATTCGTGATGCCGCGAATCTCGACCGGATACTGGAACGCGAGGAAGACACCTGCCCGCGCACGCTCCTCCGGTTTCATGTCGAGTAAATCCTTGCCGTCGTACTTCGCCGTGCCCCCGAGCACCGCGTACGCCGGATGGCCGGCGAGGGCCTGCGCGAGCGTGCTCTTGCCCGAGCCGTTCGGCCCCATGATCGCGTGCACTTCGCCGTCGCGAATCATGAGATCGACGCCCTTGAGGATCTCGTTACCTGCTACTGCGACTCGCAGGCCTTGGACTTCGAGAAGCCCCTTCTTGGCCATTACCCGACGCTTCCTTCCAAGCTGATGCCGAGCAGGCGCGTGGCCTCCACGGCGAATTCCATGGGCAGCTCTTTGAAGACTTCCTTGCAGAAGCCATTCACGATCATCGACACGGCATCCTCAGACGAGAGGCCGCGCTGGCGCAGATAAAAGATCTGGTCCTCGCCGATCTTCGAGGTCGACGCCTCGTGCTCCATGATCGCGGTACTGTTGCGCACATCGATGTAGGGGAAGGTGTGCGCTCCGCACTTATCACCAATCAGCATCGAATCGCACTGCGAATAGTTCCGGGCGCCTTCCGCGCCTTTCATGATCTTCACCAGTCCGCGGTAAGTGTTCTGCCCGCGTCCCGCCGAGATGCCCTTGGACACGATCGTCGAGCGCGTGTTCTTGCCGAGGTGAATCATCTTGGTCCCCGTGTCGGCCTGTTGCCGATGACTCGTCACCGCCACAGAGTAGAACTCACCGATCGAGTTGTCGCCCTGCAGGATGCAGCCGGGATACTTCCAGGTGATCGCCGAGCCTGTTTCGACCTGCGTCCACGAGATCTTGGAATTGCGGCCCGCGCATTTGCCGCGCTTGGTTACGAAGTTGTAGATGCCGCCCCGTCCCTCTTCATCCCCAGGGTACCAGTTCTGAATCGTCGAGTACTTGATCTGCGCGTTGTCCAGCGCGACCAGCTCGACCACCGCGGCGTGCAGCTGGTTCTCATCACGCATCGGCGCTGAGCAGCCCTCGAGGTAGCTCACATAGCTGCCCTCGTCCGCGATGATGAGCGTGCGCTCGAACTGGCCGGTGGAGGACGCGTTGATGCGGAAGTAGGTCGACAGCTCCAGTGGACACCGCACGCCCTTCGGCACGTACACGAACGAGCCGTCCGTAAACACGGCTGAGTTGAGCGCCGCGAAGAAGTTGTCGTTATACGGGACGACCGTGCCGAGATACTTCTGGACGAGTTCAGCGTGCTCGCGGATCGCCTGCGAGATCGGACAGAAGATCACACCGTATTTTGCAAGCTCCGCCTGAAACGTCGTGGCGACCGAGACGCTGTCGAAGACCGCGTCCACGGCGACACCCGTCAACCGCTTCTGCTCTTCGATCGGGATGCCGAGCTTCTCGAACGTCTGGACGAGCTTCGGATCGACCTGCTCGAGCGAATCGAGCTTCGGCCGCTGCTTGGGCGCGGCATAGTAGCTGATGGCCTGGTAGTCGATCGGGCCGTACTTCACGTTGGGCCAGTGCGGCTCGCTCATCTTCAGCCAGTTGCGATAGGCTTTCAGGCGCCACTCCAGCATCCACTCCGGTTCGCCTTTCTTGGCGGAAATCAGCCGGATCACGTCCTCATTCAAGCCGGCCGGCACGACCTCCGATTCGATGTCGGTGACGAAGCCGTACTTGTAGGGTTGCTGGACATGAGCTTCAATACTGGTCATCGCGGCTCCGGAAGTCATTAGCGGACATAAACTTGGCAGTCAAATCGGCTGTCCAATCGGGAATCCTAATGGTTTTGTCGGGATTGTCAACCAACCAACGAAAGACACGCCTTTCCTAATAAATGTCTCGATTCCATTCCCTCACGAGCCTTTCGTAGTCGTCAGGCGTGTTGATCTGGTCGACGACCGCGGGATCGTCCACCGCGACGCTCACAACATCCTTTTCATGCCTGTGCAGAACCGCGCGCGCACCCTCACCTGTCGCTTCGGGACTCTCCAGCAACTCCGCGAACAACGCCGATCGCCATACCACTGGATGACCTCGCCGCTCCGCGAATGTGGGCACGATGACGTTTGCCGCCGTTCGGCGGTGCGTTTCGAGGATTCGCTCGACGGTGGTGACGCGCACGTGCGGCAGATCGACCGGCCAGACGAGCACGGCGCTGGGCTGCAGAGGTTGGAGTGCACGCAGCGCCGCTCGCAATGAGGCGATGGGGCCGGTCTCGGGCTCGGGATTCTCCACGATCATGCAGTCGTGATCTGCCAGGACAGGCTGGATGCGAGGAGCGTCCGGCCCAAGGACTACGACACGCGTCTTTACCTCGAGCGCCTCGAACGCTTCCATGATCCGCACAACGAACGGGAGGCCGAGGAAATCCAAGAGGGCCTTGGGGGACCCCATTCGGGCCGACCGACCGGCCGCCAGGACAACGCCGGCTAAAGACATAGGGGCTAAGAGACTAAGGGCCTAAGTGGCTCTACGGCTAGAGGGTAGTTGCATGACGGGCCGAAAGGGGCAATTTTGGCGCCGCCCATGGCAGCCCGACGCATTCGCCAACTCGGCGACCCTATCCTGCGGGTTCGCTGCACCCCGGTCGAAGACCCCAAGTCACCGGCGGTGCGACTGCTTTCCGACGACCTGCGGGACACCCTGCGCCAGGCGCGAAAGAAGTACAATTTCGGCCGGGCGGTGGCTGCACCGCAGATCGGTGCTCCCGTACGCGTGGTGCTGGTGGAGGTTGCGAAGTTCCGCGCGACGATGATCAATCCTGAAATCACCGACGTGGGAGCCGATGACTTTCAAGTCTGGGACGACTGCTTCTCGTTTCCGAATCTGTTGGTCCGCGTTACGCGCGCCTACCGGGCCACGCTCCGCTACACCGATTTGAAGGGAAACGTGAATACGATGGATCTGGAAGGGCCGATGGCGGAGCTGCTCCAGCACGAGCTGGACCATCTCAATGGCATCCTCGCCCTAGACCAGCCGAGCGGGCTTGATCCATTCGCGTTTCGGGCTGAATGGGAGAAGCACCACAAGCCGACCGAACGGTACGGACCCCCCCGGCTGCGAGAAGTCTAGCCCAGGTTACATTCAAACATCGACAGGGGTGCCCCGGCGCGGTGCCGCGGGCTGAGATCACACCCTCAGAACCTGATCCGGTTCGTACCGGCGAAGGGAGTTCAGTATGACCTGCCGTACCCAGATGTTCTTCGCCCGCCAGGGCACGATCACTCCCGAGATGCATCGTGTGGCCGAGCGGGAAGCGCTACCGCCCGAGACCGTTCGCGACGAAGTCGCGACCGGCCGGCTGATCATTCCCGCGAACGTCAATCACCTCGCGCAGCATCTCGATCCTATGGCGATCGGCAAGGTCGCCAGCGTCAAGATCAACGCCAACATCGGCAATTCCGCGGTCGAATCGGACTTGGGCGGCGAGCTCGAGAAGCTGCACCACGCCGTGCACTACGGCGCCGATACGGTGATGGACCTCTCGACCGGCGGCAATATCGATGCGATTCGTGAAGCAATCATCGCTGCGTCACCAGTGCCGATCGGCACCGTGCCGATCTATCAGGCGATAGAAGTCGCCGGCGACGTCACGAAGCTCACGGCGGACGACATCCTCGACAACATCGAGCACCAGGCCCAGCAAGGCGTGGACTACGTCACCGTGCACGCCGGGATTCTGCGCGAGCACGTCGGCTTCGCCCTCGGCCGGGTGACGGGGATTGTGAGTCGCGGCGGATCGTTGATGGCGTACTGGATGACGCAGCACGGCAAGCAGAATCCGCTGTACGAGCACTACGACCGGCTGCTGGACATCGCGCGCCAGTACGACGTCACGCTGTCGCTCGGCGACGGACTGCGTCCCGGCTCGATCGCCGATGCCACCGACAAGGCGCAGCTCGCGGAACTCACCGTGCTCGGCGAGTTGACCGAGCGCGCATGGAAGAAGGACGTCCAGGTGATGATCGAAGGGCCGGGACACATCCCCATGCATCAGATCGAAGTGAACGTGCGGCTCGAGAAAGAGCTGTGCCACGAAGCGCCGTTCTACACGCTCGGACCGCTCGT
>WNGN01000040.1_pt1 | contig 101058 bp, 88 predicted proteins | sample 5400561 | NCBI WGS metagenome assembly WNGN01 (sample SAMN13153379, study PRJNA577476) | soil metagenome | isolation source: 115 cm soil or saprolite under Garry oak tree replicate 2 | place: USA:California | collected 2016-06-15 | reverse complement strand
GGCGACGTGAACGGTGACGGCCAGGGCGGGAACGACCTGATCTACATTCCGCGGAGCCAGAGCGAGATCGAGTTCGAGACCTGCACGCCCCCCGCTTGCGGCGCGAACGTCACGCCCCAGCAGCAGTGGGACGCGCTCAACGCCTTCATCGCCCAGGACGGCTACCTCAGCTCGCACCGCGGGCAGATCGCCGAGCGGTTCGGCGAGTCGAACCCGTGGTACAGCAATGTCGATCTCCGGATTCTGCAGGACTTCACGGTGGGCGGCGAGACGCGCCACACGTTCCAGCTGAGTGTGGACGTCCTCAACTTCCTGAACATGCTGAATTCGTCATGGGGGGTGCGGAAAGTGGCGAGCGCCGCCGCCACGTCGCCCCTCAAGCTGGTGCGGTTCGATACGACCAACCCCGCGGCGCCGGTACCGGTGTTCAACTTCACCGGACCCGCGACGACGTTCATCGACGACCCGAGCCTGTTGTCGCGCTGGCGGATGCAGATTGGACTGAGGTACATCTTCAACTAGAGCGACGGTAGACGACGGCACAGGATGGTAGAGGACGGTATCGTCCTCTACCGTCCCCTACCGTCGTCTACGTCCTCTCCAGCAACACCGTCCCCGACATGCGGCGCATCTCCTCGCGCTTGGCGCGCGGGTAGAACCGCCCGATGAAGTTCCACAGCCACGCGAGCGGCACGGTCCGCTTGAGCCGCAGCGACTCGTCCCACGTCGACCGGAACTCCGCCTCGCGCCAGCCGTGCGCCGTGAAGAAGCGCGTCCCCTCAGCGGGCGCGAAGCGGAACGGCGCGTTCCCGGCCGCCAGGGTGCGCCCCCACGTCTTGGCCATCATCTGCAGCAGGCGGGGAGACGCGAGGTCGATCAGCCACCAGCGGAGCGCCGTATGGGCGTGCAGGTCATCCGCCAGCCCGCCCACGTCCTCGGGCGTGAGGTAGATCAGCAGCCCCTCGGTCACCACGAGCACTTGCCGGCCAGCGACCGCGATCTGGGCGAACAGCGCGCGCCGCCGTGCCCGATCGGCGAGGTCGACCGCGGCGTACTCCAGGGCGCAGCGCGGCCGCTCACCCGCCATCTGCTGCTTCTTGTAGGCGATCATGTCGGGCAGATCCACGTCGATCCAGCGCAGCGCCGGCGACAACGGCAGCCGCCAGGGGCGTGCGTCGAGGCCCGCGGCGAGATTCAGCACGGTCCCGACGCCGTCCCGCTCGATGGCCCGCAGGATCAGCTCGTCGAACAGGCACGTGCGGACGACCATCGGCCAGGCCCAGGTGCGGGCCTTCGGCATCGTCCGCACGATCGCCTCGCCTTGCGGGCCCGCGAGGCGCCGCGCGTAGGGGTCGTGGAACAAGGCGTCCGGCCGGTCCGACTCCCACGCGCGGTACATCGCCACCCAGCGGGCGGTGTCGGAGACGTGCGTGATCGGGGTGTCGGCGCTCACGGGTGCGATCCTCGGGGACATGCGGCGGTAGAAAGCTAGGCCCGCGCCCGCGCCGGTCAACCGCGCTTGTGCGGCGCTTCGCGGCGCGCGAACTTTCGCCCGTCCGACCCGGTAGCTCAGTTGGTAGAGCAGCGGACTTTTAATCCGCAGGCCGCGGGTTCGATTCCCGCCCGGGTCACGTGCCCACCCTATCGCATCCGCGCACACTTTTGTCGCAGGTTCGATGCGATTCGCCGCGACGCCTGCCGCCTCGGAGGGCCGCGACTAAGGCACGGGCCTTGCCCAGGAGCGGGAGCGAGCGTCACGGGGAGTGGGCTGGGAGTTTGCCATCGCGGGTTTGCGCCCGACTCGCTGCTTTTCAGAGTGAGAGAACCACGGGCCCCGGATGGTTTTTTGCCCACTCCCCGTGACCAGCCGCTTCCGGTCCGGGCAATAACACCGCTTCATTCGCGCGTAGCCGAGCCGTCTCCCCCCCGCGTATTATATTCGGCTCGGCCATGCCACCCACCATCTGGATCGACGGACAGTACCGCGACGGCGCGAGCGCCACGGTCTCGGTCTACGACCACGGGCTCTTGTACGGCGACGGCGTGTTCGAAGGCATCCGCGCCTACAAGCGCCGCGTGTTCCGCCTGCAGCAGCACCTCGACCGCCTCTATGCCTCGGCCAAGGGCATCTGGCTCGACATCCCGATGGCCAAGGACGCGATGGGCCGCCTCGTCGAGGAGGCGGTGCGGAAGAGCGGCCTCGAGGACGCCTACATCCGGCTCGTCGTCACGCGCGGCGCCGGCGACCTGGGGCTCGATCCGCGCAAGTGCCCCAAGCCGTCCATCATCCTCATCGTGGACGAGATCCATTTGTGGCCCGCCGACCGCTACGACAAGGGGCTCACCGCCCTCACCGCCGCGACGCCCATCGGGCACCGCGAGAGCCTCTCGCCGCGCATCAAGTCCCTCAATTACCTCGCGCACATCCTCGCCAAGGTCGAGGGGATCGCGGCGGGCGTGGACGAGGTGCTCATGCTCGATCCCGGCGGGTACGTGGCGGAGGCGAGCGGGATGAACCTCTTCGTCGTGATGAACGGCACCATCAGGACCCCCCCCGCCTACATCGGGATCCTCAAGGGCATCACGCGCGACGCGGTCATCGAGCTGGCCCGCGACGCGAACTACGCCGTCGAGGAGCTGCCCCTCAACCGCTACGACCTCTACACCGCGGACGAGGTCTTCCTCACCGGCACCGCCGCCGAAATCGTGGGCGTGTCCAAGCTGGATGCCCGCACGATCGGCAAGGGCGTGCCGGGCCCCGTCACCCGAGATCTGTCGAAACGGTTCAAGGCGTTAGTCACGCAGCGTGACTGACTATTCACACGACATCATTGTCGTCGGCGGCGGCACGGCGGGCCTCGTCACGGCCGCCGGGGCGGCGGCGCTGGGCGCCAAGGCCGCCTTGGTCGAGCGCGACGCGCTGGGCGGGGACTGCCTGTGGACCGGGTGCGTGCCCTCGAAGGCCCTGATCGCGTACGTGAGAAGACAGGGGGATTGGGGACGCGGGACGGGGGGAGGGTCCCCGCACGCCCCGTCCCCCGTCCCACGTCCCTCGTCCCCCTGGCCGGATGCCGTCTCCTGGATGCGGTCCGCCCGGGACCGCGTCGCGCGGCACGACGACCCCGAGCGCTTCCGGGCGATGGGCGTGGACGTGCTGCTCTCCCCCGCGCGGCTCGCCGGGCCCGAGCGGGTCGAGGTGGACGGCCGCACCCTGCGCGCCAAGCGCATCGTGCTGGCGCTGGGCTCCGTGCCGGCAGCGCCTCCCGTCCCGGGGCTCGCGGAGGCCGGTTTCCTCACCCACGTCACGGCGCTCGACCAGCCGGCGCTGCCGCCCCGCATCGCCATGTTCGGCGGCGGGCCCGTGGGGCTGGAGTTCGCCCAGACCTACGCGCGCCTGGGCGCGCAGGTGACGGTGCTCGAGCTGCTGCCCGAGCTCCTGCCGCGGGAGGATCCGGAGGTCGGCCGCTACGTTCGAGAGCAGCTCGGCCGGGAGGGGATCACCGCGCTCACGGGCTTCCGTGCGACGCGGGTGGCGCGCGAAGGGCAGGAAAAGGCGATCCACGGCGCCGACGGCCGGCGCATCGCCGTCGACGAGATCTTCGTCGCCGCCGGCCGGGTACCAAACACGCGGGACGCCGAGCCGGGGCGTGCCGGCGTCGAGTTGGACCAGGGGGCCGTGCGCGTGAACGACCGCCTGGCCACCACGGCGCCGCGTATCTGGGCCGCGGGTGACGTCACCGGCGGGCTGCAGTTCACCCACGTCGCCGACTACATGGCGAAGGTCGTCGTGCGGAACGCACTGACGCCCTTCCCGACGACGGTGGACTACCGGGTCGTTCCCTGGGTGACGTTCACGGACCCGGAAGTGGCTCGCGTCGGGATGACCGTGGAGGAAGCGGCCGCCGCGGGCGAGCGGCCGCAGGTGTTCCGCTCCGACTTCGCCGAGCTCGACCGCGCGATCGTGGAGGGGGGAAGCGCGACGGCCGGCTTCTGCAAGGTCGTGACACGGCCGAACGGAAGGATCCTCGGCGCCACCATCGTGGGACGCGGGGCGGGGGAGCTGATCATGGAGTTCGTGCTCGCGATGCGCCTCGGGCTCCCGTTGCCGCGGCTCGCCCGCTTCATCCACCCCTATCCCACGATGAGCGAGATCGTGAGCCGCACCGCCGCCGCCTGGTACCGCCAGAAGTACACGGGGACCCGGGCCGCCCGCCTGGTGCAGCGGCTCGTGCGCTGGTGGCTCTGAGCTCGCGGGCGCGCGGAGCCCTGAAGCTCCTCGCACTGGTGGTGCTGCTCGCGGGCGGCGTCCTGGGTCTGCGCGCCGCGGGGCTGGGAGGGCTGTTCACCGCGGAAGGCGCGGGCCGCCTCGTCGAGCTGCTGCGCCAGTCCTGGTGGGCGCCGCTCGCGTTCGTGGCGCTGTACGTCGTCGCCACGGCGCTCGACTTCTCGGGAGCCGTGCTCACGCTCGCGGGCGGGGCCGTGTTCGGCTTCGTGTGGGGCGCGGTCCTCAACACGATCGGCGCGAACCTGGGCGCGAGCGCCGCCTTCTGGGTGACGCGCCGGCTCGGCCGCGAGGGCCTGCAGGCCTTCCTGGGCGCCCGGCTCGGGGCGCTCGACCGCGTGAGCGCGGAGCAGGGGTTCGCGTGGCTGTTGCGCTTGCGCTTGATCCCGGTCGTTCCCTTCAACCTCTTGAACATCGCCGCCGGCCTCACGGCCATGCCGTGGCGCACCTTCGCCGCGGCCACCGCGATCGGGATCCTGCCGGCGACGCTCATCTACACCTACTTCGCGGACGCGCTGCTCTCGGCGGGCGTGTCCCACGAGGAGGCGCTGGCGAAGATCGCGCGCCTCTCGGTCGCTCTGGTCGCGCTGGTGCTCGCGAGCCTGGTGCCGACCATCGCGCGGCGCCTCGGGTGGCTCCCGCTGGCCTTCGTCCTGCTGGTGCCGCGGGCGGCGGGCGCCCAGGCGATTCCCGACCATGCGGCTTTCACGGCGATCTTGCGGGACTATGTGCGGGAGGGTCGGGTGGACTACGCCGCGCTGCGGCGCGACTCCGCGCGGCTCCGCGCATACCTCGATAAGCTCGCCGCGACGGACTCGGGCGTGCTCGCCGCCGCGCCGCCGGCGACGCGGCTCGCCTTCTGGATCAACGCGTACAACGCCTGCATGCTCGAGCGCGTGATCGGGCGCTACCCGATCCGCTCCGTCAGGCGCATTCCCGGAGCGTTCACGGCGAAGCACTGCCGCGTCGCGGGCGCGGCGCGCTCCCAGGACGACATCGAGCACGGGATCATCCGGCCGATGGGGGAGCCGCGGATCCATTTTGCCGTGAATTGCGCCGCGCGTTCCTGCCCGGCGCTCGCTACCGAGGCCTACGCCCCCGAGGGCCTGGACGCGCAGCTCGACGCCGCCGTACAACGCTTCGTGGACAACCCCCGCCAGTTCCGGCTCGAGCTCGCCCCGCGTCCCACGCTGTGGGTGAACAGGGTGCTCGACTGGTACGGCGGCGATTTCGGCGGACCGGCGGGCGTCAAGCGGTTCTTCTTCCGCTACCTGCTGGCCTACTCCGCGGCGGAGGTGCTGCGCCCGGACGTGCGCATCGAGTACTTCGACTACGATTGGACCCTGAACGACACGGCGGCCGACCACCCGTGATCGGCGTCGTGGTCCCGACGCTCGACGAAGCCGCCCGCCTCCCGCCGCTGCTCGACGACCTGCGGCGCGTCGTGGTTCCGCTCGACATCGTGGTGGCGGACGGCGGCTCCAGCGACGGCACGCCCGCCGTGGCGCAGTCGGCGGGAGCCCGGGCGATCGCGGCGCCGCGCGGGCGAGCCCGCCAGCTCAACGCGGGGGCCGAGGCGGCGCGGGGCCAGTGGCTCCTGTTCCTCCACGCCGACTGCCGGCTCCCGCCCCTCGCGCGGCGGGCCCTGCTCTCCGCGCTGGTCGACGAGCCTGACCTCCAGGCCGCCGTCTTTCGGTTCGCCGTCGATCTCGAGCCGCCCGCGAAGGGCTTCATCGAGCGCGGCCAGCGCCTGCGGCAGGCGTTATTCCGGCTCCCCTACGGCGACCAGGGGCTGCTCGTGCGGCGGGAGCTATTTCAATCGGCCGGCGGGTTCCCCGATATTCCCATCATGGAGGACGTCGCGATGATCCGTCGCCTGACGCGTCGTGGAGTGAAGATTCGCACGCTGCCCGCCGCGCTCCTCACCTCCGGCAGGCGGTACCGAGAGCGCGGCGTGATCAAGACCTGGCTCCACCACACGCTCTTGATCGCCCTCTATCTCGCCGGTGTCTCGCCTCGACGCCTGGCGCGCCTGCGCCGTGCCGAGCCGTCCCCTGTCCCCGACTCTCGATCGCCCGCTCGGTAGCGTGCGCATCCTCGGCATCTTCGCCAAGGCTCCGATCCCCGGTCGGGTGAAGACGCGGCTGGCCGACGACGTCGGTCCCTCGGCCGCCGCGGAGGTCTACTGGCAGATGGGGATCAAGATCGTGGCCGCCACGGCGGGGTCGAGTCACCGCTCGGTGCTCTGGTTCACCCCGCCGGAGGAGGCGGCGTACGTGCGGGAGTGGCTCGACCGCGTGGCCCACCTCGAGTTCCGCCCTCAGGTGGGCCGTGACCTGAGCGCGCGGCTCACCCACGCCTTCGCGCGCCACTTTGCGGACGGCGCGAGACGGGTCGTGATCATCGGCACCGACTGTCCTGGCGTGAGTCGTCACCTCATCCACCAGGCGTTCACGGCGCTGGGGCGGCGTGACATGGTGCTGGGGCCGGCGCTGGACGGCGGCTATTACCTCATCGGCCTCGCCGCGCCCCACGCGGCGCTGTTTCGGGGAATCTCCTGGTCCACGGGGAGCGTAGCGGCGCAGACCCGCACGCGGGCCCACGCCCTGGGGCTCTCCTGCCACCTGCTGCGGCCGCTGCGGGACGTGGACACGGCTCGGGACGCCCGGGCCGTGGGGCTGCTCCGGCCCTGACTGGGTGTTCAACTATTGACCGGACTTAGGGTTAGCCCCATATTGGGCCTCCCTTGTTTGCGGCGAGGTGACCTATGCCATGGAGAGTCATCGCCCTAGGCGACCAAGTTTGGCACGTGGACGCCCTCGCGGAGCGACCCGCAAACACGGATGCGTGGCAGCTGGTGCTGTCGTTTCGCGCGGCGGCGGGGGGGCAGGGTGTGGGGGTGGGGGCGGGGGCGGGGGCGGGGGCGGGGAAACGGGCGTTTTGGACGCCGTATCCGTTGGAGGCCACCTCGAAATCCTCCCTGTTCATCCAGGCGGAGCGGATTCCTGACGCCGCGCTGTCGCAGCTCCTCAGCCAGCGGCTTGCGTGAGCACGATCGACCTCCAGGACTTGCGGCGGGTCGTCGGGGCAGTGGCCCGGCTGCGCGGAGAGGCGGTCCGGGAGGTGACGGTGCGCTCGGATCTGCGACAGCTCAAGGTGGAGCTCGAGAGCGGCCTGATTCTCGTGGTGTCGGCCGAGCGGGACGCGCACGACCGCCCGCGACTCGAGGTGGACGTGGTCGAGGCGCCGCAGGACGCGACCGCGAAACAGCAGATCGAAGTGCGGTTCGACTGACGTGGTGGCCCCGGTCGGAGGCGCGCCCAGTGGTGAACGGTTGCGCTTCAAGGACTTCCTGTTTCAGCGGCTCGCCAGCGGGCGCTGCCGCTCGAAGGTGGTGCTCGCCTGGGCCGACGGCCGCCAGTTCGTGGGCGAGGCCGACGGGGTCACCTCGCAGGCCGGTGAGCTGCGCTGCTCGGCCCACGCCTGCGTGCAGGCGCTCGAGCGGGTGGTGCAGCCGGAGATGGGCTTCGAGCTCCTGGGGGTGAAAGCGGTGCGAGCCTTCGACGCGACAGTGGTGATCGTCTCCCTCTCGGCCCGGCAAGCGGCCAAGGCCTCCCGGCTCGTGGGCTCCTATCTGACCGAGACCGATCCGCCCCGCGGGGCGGCGCTCGCCGTGCTCAACGCCACGAACCGCCTCCTCGGCAACTTCTTCGCGACCCGGTGATGCGCCAGAGGACCATAGTCCCGCTTTCCGCGTTGCTCCTGCTTGCCTCCGCTTGCGGCGGTCGTGCGGGCCCGGTCGCTACGAGCATCCTGCCGGTGGCACCCGCCGATTCCGGGCCGACCGCGACCGTGGACTCCCTCGGGGCGGTCGTGGCCCGCCAGGCCGGGGATTCGGCGGCCGACCAGGCCGTCCTCGACAGCCTGCACGCACCGCGGGGACGGCACGCCGACAGCGTCACCTCGCGGCCGGCCGCCGCGGTCCAGGGGGTCGCGGCGGTCCGCGGGGAGGACGTCGAGCGGGAGGCCGTCCGGCTGTTCGGGCCCGAGGGGCGGGCGGTCGTGGGAGGGGAGGTGGCGGCACCGCGTTTCGACATCGACGTCACGAGCTTCGCCGCGAATCGCCGAGTGCTCGAATACCTCGAGTTCTTCCAGGTCGATGCGCGGGATCGCTTCGAGATCTGGCTGCAGCGGCTGGGCCGTTACGAGGGCATGATCCGCGAGCGGCTGCGGGCCAAGGGGCTTCCGGAGGACCTCGTCTACCTGACGCTGATCGAGAGCGGGCTCTCCAACACCGCCGTCAGCCGCGCGCGGGCCGTGGGCATGTGGCAGTTCATCGCCGGCACGGCGCGGCTGTATGGTCTCACGGTGGATCCCTGGGTGGACGAGCGGCGCGACCCGTTCCGGGCGACCGACGCGGCGATCAACTACCTCGCCGACCTGCGGGAGCGCCTGGGGAGCGTCTACCTCGCGGCGGCGGCGTACAACGCGGGCGTGGGGCGGGTGGAGCGAGGCATCGGGCGGCTGCCGGGCGAGCCGGATTCGGTGGGCGACCACACGTTCTTCCAGCTGTCCGATCGGCGCTACCTGCGGCGCGAGACCCGGGACTATGTGCCGAAGCTGATCGCGGCATCGCTCATCGCCAAACAGCCGGGCCGCTATGGCTTCGACGACGTGAGCCCGGCGCCCCCGCTCGTGTTCGACGAGATCACCATCCCCGACGCGACCGGACTCGACGTGATCGCGCGGCTCGCGGACACGACGGTGGCGACGATGCTCGAGTTGAACCCGCAGTTCGTGCGCGGGATTACGCCGCCGGCCCGGAGCGTGGTCGTGCGCGTGCCGCGTGGGCGGGGGACGCTGGCGGCCATGCGGTTCGACAGCCTTCCCGCCACCGACCGCATCACGTTCGTGGACCATTATGTGGGCCGCGGTCAGACGCTGTCGGACATCGCGCGCCGCTACCGCGTCAGCGTGGCGCTGCTCCAGAGCGCGAACCCGACCCTCCGGCCTCACGCGCTGCGCGTGGGCCAGCGCATCATCGTGCCGATGAGCGGGCGCGTGGTGCCGCTCTCCGCCTGGTCAGTGCCGCCGGAGCACACCTATCGGCGCATTTCCCGGGGGGGGGCGGCTGGGGGAGGCGCACGGCTGGCTCCCGCAAACGGGGCGGGTGGAGTCGGGGAGCCGCTCGCGACCCACCGCGTGCAGCGTGGCGAGACGGCGAGCACGATCGCGCGTCGCTACGGCGTCGGGTTGACGGCGCTCTTGAATTACAACGGTCTCACGATGGGCTCGATGCTGCGGGCGGGGGATATCTTGAGGATTCCGCCGAAGTAGGTGGCCGGGACGACGTCTCCTCGGCCACCTCGGTTTCTTCAAGCAAGTCTTAGGACTTACGGCGGGTGCCTCTTATCCCTTGCGTCGGTAGCCCTTCATGAGCGTCGCCGCATAGCCGTTCTCGGGATTCCTGCCCGAGTTGAGCAGCTCCGTCACCCGGCCCGGACCGCGGTTGTAGGCGAGCAGCGCCAGGTCCAGCCGCCCGCTGTAGCGCTCCAGTAGATCGTGCAGGTAGCGGAACCCGAGCCGCAGGTTGGTGTCCCGCTCGTACAGTTGGCTCGTCGTGAGACCAGGCTCGTACAGGCGCGCGGTGCTCGGGAGCACCTGCGTCAGTCCGAGGGCGCCCTCGCGGCTCTTGGCGCGGGGGTTGAACCCCGACTCGACCCGCACCAGCCGGAAGGCCAGGACCGGGTCCACCCCTTCGGCGAGCGCGATGTCGTAGGTCGCGGCCGCGAGATCGGCGGGAACGCCGTAGCGGCTCGAGTACTCGATGATCGCGTCCGCCCGCTCGAGCTGCAGCTTGGCGACGGCGAGCTCACCCTTGGCGGCTTCGAGCTCCTGTGTGAGCGAGCGCAGCTCGCCCAACACCGGCGCTGTGACGGGGACCGGCTGATCGTCGGCCGTGGCGCGCCGGGCCCACCCGCCCAGGCTGCTCACCACGAGCGCCCCGAGGAGGATCCCGCCGCCCTGCAGCATCAACTTCCGGGTTGTCGTTGTCATAACCCTCTCGTGTCTGGTCCCGTCCGGCACCGCCAGAAACTCGCGGCCTAGGGTCAAGCGCCGGTCAATCATCGCGGGTGGCGTTCCGCCGCCAATCCCCGCGAGTACCGCCAGTCTTCTCGAGCAGCCGCACGGAGAGGATCTCCATTCCCCGGTCGACAGCCTTCACCATGTCGTAGACGGTGAGCAGCGCGACGGATACCGCCGACAGCGCCTCCATCTCCACGCCCGTCCGTCCCACCGCCTTGGCGGCAGCCCGTACCCGGACTCCCGGCAAGGTGTCGTCCAGCGTCGCCTCGACCTCCACATGGTCGAGCCCTACAGGGTGGCACAGCGGGATCAGTTCCGCCGTGCGCTTCGCCGCCATCGTACCTGCGACCTCGCTCACCGCGAGAACGTCGCCCTTGACCACCGCGTGCTCCGTCACGAGGCGGTAGGCTTCGGCCGACATCCTGATCGCGCCCTCCGCCGTCGCCGTGCGGACCGTGATGGCCTTGTCGGCGACGTCCACCATCCGAGCCCGGCCCGCCGCGTCGAGGTGCGACAGCTTCATCGGGGCGACTCCAGATCCTCGCCCAGTACGGCGGCCACGAGTTGCGGGTTCACATTGCCCTGCGCCAGCTCCCGCGCGTCGAGCACCCGAGCGATGGCGGACACGACTTTTCCCGAGTCCTTCCCCGCCCGTGCTTCACTGCGCAACCGAGCGAGCAGCTCATCCAGCATCGCGGTGAATGCGCCGCGTGCCTGAAACGGCTGGAGACCGAGCGCGAAGCCGAGGCGCCCTACTGGACCGCTCCGCACCGCATGCAGGAACCGCTCGCCCCCCTCTCCGCGTTCCGCCCCCCCATCCGCAAGGAGCCTGCCGATGCACCCCTCAGCCGCCGTAACTCTTTGCGATAGCGACGGTTCCGTAGCGAGGCCAAGCTCGCGCTGCGCGAATGCTGTCACGACGCTGTCGGCCAGTCTTGCCACACGCACTCGCACGACGCGAGACCGGATGGTCGCCAGCAGCGCGTCGGGCTCCGCCGTCGTGAGCACGAACACACTGTCCGCGGGTGGCTCTTCGAGCGCCTTCAGCAGGGCGTTCGCGGCCGCCTCGGCCCCCGTCTGTGCTACCAGGCGCTCCGCGTCCCCGATCACAAACACCTTGCGCGGCCCCATCACCGGAGTGAGGGCGAGCTTTCTCAAGAGCAACCGCACCGAGGCGATGCCGTGGCTCGCCATCCCGGACGGCGGCTCGTACAGGGGTCGCTCGCGGCGGGCGGCCAGTACCTCGCCCAGCGCCTCCTCGGCCAGCTCGATCTGCTTGTCGGCGTCGGCGGCCCGTCTTTCGAGCTCGACCGGGACGAACCAGTGCAGGTCGGGATGCGAGAGCGTGAGAACCAGTCGGCAAGGCCGACAGTCACCGCACCCCTCCTGTTGTCCCTGGCCCCTGTTGCGCTCGCACAACAGTGCTTGGCCCAGCCATAGCGCCAGCCGTTGTTTCCCGACTCCCCGGGGCCCCTCAAAGAGCAACCCTTGCGGCAACCGGCCGGAGGCGAGGGCGCCTGCCAGCCGGTTCCGAGTCCCCTCGTGGCCATACAGGGGGGGTAAGGGCATGGGCAAATCTACCCCCGGGTATGGTTTGGACCACAAGTAGCAGTTTGTAAGATGCCGTCTGTAAATAAGTTAGCCGCAATCCATGGGACTTGTGCCACGTTAACGCCATTTGTGCAAGATACTTCCACTCATAAGTGAGCGCACACTCGCGAGAAAAGCCCTAATTTCCTATGTTTTCGGCTTACATTCGGTACGTCTGACCATCAGCCGCGTGACGGTTGACCTGGTTCGGCGGGCTGACCGATGAGGAGCTCGCGTGCCGCGCGCAGTTGGTGCGGCTGGCCCACGATGGACAGCTCGTCGCCCGCGGCCAGGGGCAGGCGTGGGTCGGGAGTGGGGATGTCTTGGTCGGCGCGGCGGATACTGAGGACGAGGGCTCCGGTGCGGGTGTGCAGGCGCGTTGCCGCGAGACTCCTGCCGACGGCCTTGGCCCCCGGCGGCAGCAGGACTCGCTCCGCACTCATCCGCGGGAGGCCGCTGAGGGCGGGGAGCTGCTCGAGTTGCAGCGGGCCCTGCGCGCGCAGCGCCTGATAGTGAGATGCGCGGATCCTCGTCACGAGGGTGTCGATGTCGCCCTGCGGTACCTGGTAGTGCGCGAGCACGCGGGTGAAGATCTCGATCGAGGTCTCGAACTCCTCGGGGATCACGACGTTCGCCCCCAGGCGCGCGAGCTCGGGGATCTCGACGACGTAGCGGGTGCGCGCGATGATGTGGAGCGTGGGATTGAGCCCGCGGGCCACCCGTACCATGCGCCGAGTGGCGGCGGGGTCGGAGATCGCGACGACGAAGAGCCGGGCGCGGTCCACGCCGAGCGCGCGCAGGATCTCCTCGCGCGTGGCGTCGCCGTAGAACGCCGGCTCGCCCTGAGCGCGCGCGTGCCGCACCGTCTGCGGGTTGAGCTCCACGATCAGGTAGGGCACGCGAATCGCCCGCAGCGCCGCCGCCAGATTGCGGCCGTTCAGTCCCAGACCGGCGATGACGACGTGATCCGCCAGGGGCTCGGTCGCGGGGGCCACCTCTTGTGGGCGCAGTCCCGGGAGCACGCGGTCGAGGCGGATGACGCGGTCCAGGCGGTCGAGCAGGGCCGGCCCTCCTTGGAGCAGGAACGGCGTCAGGATCATCGTGAACACCGCGACCGCGAGGAAGCTCTGGTACAAGGGTCCGGGGAGCAGGCCCGCGGCCCGGCCCTCCCGGGCGAGGACGAACGAGAACTCGCCGATTTGCGACACGGCCAGCCCCGCCAGCAGGGCCACCCGCGCCGAGTAACCCAGCAGCGCCGGGCCGACAGCGGCGGTGAGGGTCTTGCCGGACAGGAGCACCGCCACGCCGGCGAAGGTGAGCGCGGGGTGCTGGAGCACGACGTCGAGCTGGACCAGCATCCCGACCGCCACGAAGAAGAGCGAGATGAAGATGTCGCGGAAGGGCAAGAGCTCCGCCATGGCTTGGTGGGCGTAGTCGGACTCCGAGATGACGAGCCCGGCGAGGAACGCCCCCAGCGCGAGCGACGCCCCCACCGCCTCGGTGCCGAGCGCGGTGAGCGTGCCGACGAGAATGATCGCGATGAGGAATAACTCGCGGCTCCGGGTCTTCAGGATCTCGGCGAGGACGCGCGGCACGACCGTACGGGCGGCGACCAGCACCCCCACCACGACGAGTGCCGCCTTGCCGAAGGCGAGGAGGAGCCCGGCGGCGCTCCCGGCGGCGCGCCCCGCGAGGAACGGCAGCGCGAGCATCATGGGCACGACGCACAGGTCCTGGAAGATCAGGACGCCCGTGGCGAGCCTGCCGTGGGGGGTGTCGATGTCCCCCTTTTCGGTCAGCAGCTTCAGGACGATTGCGGTGCTGGACAGTGCGGCCAGGAAACCAAGGAACAGGGCCACCTGCCATCGCGTCGTCCCGGCTGCGGCGGCGGCCGCGGTGGCCGCCACGGTGAGCCCCACTTGGCACGCGCCGGCGACGACGACCTGGCGCCCCATCTCTCGGAGCCTGCTGAGCGAGAACTCGATCCCGATCGTGAAAAGGAGCAGGATCACGCCCACTTCGGCGAGGCCCTCGACCCGATGCACGTCGGGGATCAAGCCGAGCGCGTTGGGCCCGAGCACCACGCCCGCCACGATGAACCCAGGGAGGGCCGGCAGACGCAGGCGGTGGAAGACGAGGACGACGAGCAGCGAAGCCCCGAAGATGACCGCCAGGTCGCGCAGCACAAGCAGTTGTTCCATGGCCCCTCTAAGATACCGGAACCGAATCCCCGGGCAATATGGTAACTCGTTTTGCGATAAGGTGTTCCGTCGCTGTGACGGAGCGCACACGTGGCGCGTGGTGCGCCCTGCGGCGCTCGCGGCATGGAGGCGTGATCGTTGGGCCGCCTTATCTTGGGCGTTCCCCTTTCCAGTCCAGCTCTGGAGGCCGCACCCGGCCGTGAGTCCCAAAGGCATCAAGATCCTCCGACCCGACGACGACGACCGCCTCGTCGAGCTCACCCGCACGGAAGAGACGCTGCGCGCGACGGCGCATCAGCAGGAGGCGGTGGCGCATCTCGGCCAGCAGGCGCTGGCCGGGGCGCCGGTCTCGGAGCTGATCGACGCCGCGGTCGCCCTCGTGGCCCGGGTGCTCGAGGTCGATTTTTCGTGCGTGCTCGAGCTGCGCGCGCCGAGCCGCACCCTGGTGTTGCGGGCCGGCGTGGGGTGGCGGGAGGGGAGCGTCGGGCGGACCGTGGTGCCGGCGACGCCCGACACGCACGCGGGGTACGTGCTCCGTTCGCCCGGCGCCGTGGTGGTGGAGGATCTTGCGGCCGAAACGCGCTTCGGCTCGGCGCCCCTCCTCGACGCGCACGGTGTGGTGAGCGGACTGAGCGTCATCATCCACGGCAAGGAGCGACCGTTCGGCATCCTCGGCGCGCACAGCGCGCGGCGGCGCGGCTTCACGAGCCACGACGTCCACTTCTTGCAGGCGGCGGCGAGCGTGCTCGCCACCGCGATCGACCGCGCCACCGCCGAGGAAGCGCTGCGGCGCAGCGAAGAGCATTTTCGCTCGCTCATCGAGAACGCCCTCGACATCGTGACGGTCGTCGGGGAAGACGGCACCTTCCAGTACGCGAGTCCCTCCGTGGAGCGACTGCTCGGCTACCGTCCGGGCGAGCTGTTGCAGCGCAACGCATTCCAGTTCGTGCACCCGGATGACTTACCGGTCGTCGCGGAAGCGCTGGCCCGGGCGATCAAGGATCCCGCGGCTGCACAGATGGAGGCGTTCCGGTTCCGCCACCGCAACGGCGGGTGGCGCGTGCTCGAGGCAGTCGGGCAGGCACGGGTGGGGCCGGACGGGAGGGCGCGCTTGATCGTGAACAGCCGCGATGTGACCGAGCGCAACCGCCAGGATCGGGCGCTGCGGGAAAGCAAGGAGCGTCTGCGTACGGTGATCGCGGGCGCACCGCTCGTCCTGTTCTCGTTTGACCGGAACGGCACGTTCACGCTGGCCGAGGGGCGGGGGCTCGACGCGCTCGGCGTGCGCCCGGCGCAGCTCGTCGGGCAGTCGGTGTTCCAGCTGTACGCGGACCTACCCCAGGCGCTCGCCGATGTGCGGCGGGCCCTCGCGGGCGAGGCGTTCTCATCGGTGGTCGAGGTGTACGGCATCGTGTTCGAGGCCTCCTATACGCCGATCCGCGACCGGGACGGGAGCCTGGCGGGTGTGATCGGCGTGGGCACCGACATCACCGAGCGCCGCAAGGTCGAGGAGGCGCTGCGCCGCTCGGAGGAGAGCAGCCGCGCGCTGGTGCAACACGCGACCTATGGCATCTACCGCTCCTCCCCCGAGGGGCGCTTCCTCGCCGTGAATCCGGCGCTCGTGAAGCTGCTCGGGTACCCGTCGGAGGATGCACTGCTGGCGGTGGACATGGCCCGCGACGTGTACGCGGACCCGGAGGAGCGCCCCCAGGTGATCGCCCGGTTCGACCACAGCGACGCGGTGCAAGACGTCGACGTCACCTGGAAGCGCTGGGACGGCAGGAAGATCCTTGTGCGGCTGAGCGGCCGGGCGGTGCGGCGGCGCGACGGCTCGATCGATTGCTTCGAGACGCTGGCGGAGGACGTGACCGAGCGGCGCGCATTGGAGGAGCGGCTGCGCCAGTCGCAGAAGATGGAGGCGATCGGCCAGCTCACGGGCGGCATTGCCCATGACTTCAATAATCTGCTCACCATCATTCTCGCCAACGCCGAGCTGATCGCGCGGGCGCTCCCGACGGAGCGCTCGGACGCGCAGGCCGACCTGCGGGACGTGATCTCGGCTGCGCTGCGGGGACGCGTGATGGTGAAAGAGCTGCTGGGCTTCGCACGGCGCTCGAGCCTCAACCTCACCGCGGTCGACCTGGCCGGCGTGCTGGCGGATCTCTCGGGGATGCTGCGGCGCATCCTGCCGGCGGACGTCGAGATCGTCACCGCCGGAGATGAGGGGCTGCCTGAGGTACGCGCCGACCTGCACGCCACCGAGCAGGTCGTCTTCAACCTCGTTACCAACGCCCGGGACGCGATGCCGAATGGCGGGGTGTTGCGGATCGAGACCCGGCGCGTCCACTTGACGGACGAACAGCGCGCCAGCGGTGGCGCCACGCACGACGGCGACTTCGTGTGCCTCGCGGTGGAGGACACGGGCGTCGGGATGGACGAGCAAACGAGGCGGCGCATCTTCGAGCCGTTCTTCACGACGAAGCCGGTCGGCCGGGGCACGGGGCTCGGCCTCGCCACGGTGTACGGGTTGGTGCGGCAACACGGTGGCTCGATCGAGGTGGACAGCGAGCCCGGCAAAGGCACCCGGGTGCGCGTGTACTTCCCCGCGGCCGAGGTCGCTGCGACGCCGCTCCAGCGAACCTCGGGACCGCAGCAGGCGCGTGGCGGGTCCGAGACCATTCTGCTGGTGGAGGACGACGACCAGCTGCGGCGGGCGACCAAGCGGGTCCTGGAGGACGCGGGCTACCAGGTGCTGACGGCGGCCGACGGGCAGGAAGCCCTCGACGTGCTGCGCCAGCAAGGGGAGGGGATCCGGCTCGTCGTCTCGGACCTGGTGATGCCGCGGCTCGGCGGTCGCGCGCTGCACGACCAGGCGCGGCGCGAGGGCCGGGCGATGCCCTTCTTGTTCGCGAGCGGCTACTCGGACGGCGATCGCAGCGGCCGCGCCCCGCTCGATCCGTCGCTACCGTTCTTGTTCAAGCCCTGGACGCCGAACGACCTGCTGAACAAGGTCCGGGAGCTGCTCGACGCGAATACCTAAAAAGGCGTGGGGAGTGGGGAGTGGTACCTGACGGTGCAATCCGGTAGGTCGGTGCGCACCGGATAGAACCACTCCCCACTCCCCACGCCCATGTTATTTTCCGTCGAGCACCTCCCTGACTTTGCGCGCCAGCCTATCGGGCGTAAACGGCTTCTGCAGGTAGGCCATCCCCTCTTCCAGCACACCATGGCGCAGCACGGCGTCGTCGGTGTAGCCGGACATGAAGAGCACCCGGAGCGTGCCGCGCCCCTGGAGCAGCCGGTGCGCGAGCTCCCGCCCGCTCATCCCCGGCATCACCACGTCCGTGAGGAGCAGGTTGATGGGTCCGACGTGGCGCTCGCTCAGCTCGAGCGCCGCCGGGGCGGCCCCCGCCTCGAGCACCCGGTAGCCGTGGGCTTCCAGCGCCTTGCGGGCGAGCGTCCGGACCATGGCTTCGTCCTCCACGAGCAGGACGGTCTCCGAGCCGTCGCCGGCCACGATCGCCACCGCCGCGCCGGGCTGCGGCGCGGCCTCCTGGACCTCCGGCAGGTAGATCCGGAACGTCGTGCCGCGCTGCGGCTCCGAGTCGACCCAGATGTAGCCCCCGAACTGCTTCACGATGCCGTACACGGTGGCGAGGCCGAGCCCCGTGCCCTTGCCGACCGGCTTGGTCGTGAAGAACGGCTCGAACAGGTGGGACTTGGTCTCCGCGTCCATCCCGGCGCCGGTATCGGTGATCGTGATCAGGACGTAGCGGCCCGGGACCTGGCCGGGTCCGCCCACTTCATCCGCGGCGGCGTTCGCCGTCTCGATGGTGAGGCGCCCACCCTGCGGCATGGAGTCGCGGGAGTTGACGGCCAGGTTGATGATCACCTGCTCCAGCTGCCCCGGGTCGGCCTTGACCCTGCCGACCCCGTGGCGCAGCACCGTGACGAAATCGATGTCCTCGCCGATGACCCGCCGCAGCATCTTCTCCATGTCCGCGACCACGGCGTTCACGTCGAGTACCTGCGCCTGCAGCACCTGCTTGCGGCTGAAGGCGAGGAGCTGCTGCGTGAGCGACGCCGCCCGCTCGCCGGCGCGGCGGATCTCGAACACGTCCTCGCGCGCGGGGGCATCCGGGGAGAGCTGCTGCAACAACAACTGGCAGTAGCCCAGGATCGCCGTGAGCAGGTTGTTGAAGTCGTGCGCCACGCCGCCCGCGAGCTGCCCGACGGCTTCCATCTTCTGCGCCTGGCGGAGTTGCTCTTCCAGGCGACGCCGGCCGGTGACGTCCTTCGCGAGCACCAGCCGGGCCGGCCGTCCGTCGAAGTCGATGGAATCCGCGGACACCTCGACCTGGATGAACGTCCCGTCCTTCTTGCGATGGCGGGCGTCGACGTGGGTCGCGGCGCCCGTCGCCGCGTGCTGCAGGGCTGCCTCGAGCCGCTCCTGCTCTTCCGAGGGGCGGATGTCCCGGATCGTCAGCGCGAGGAACTCCTGGCGCGAGTAGCCGTAGTGGCGCACGGCCGCCTCGTTGACCGCGAGGAAGCGCAGCGTCTCGACGTCGTAGACCCACATCGCCTCGGGGTTGGACTCGAACAGCAGGCGGTAGCGGTTCTCGCTGTCTCTGAGCCGCTCCTCGCCGCGCTTGCGGTCGATCGCCATCGCGACCTGGGCCGAGACGAACTGGAGGATCGACTTGTCCGTCTCCCCGTAGCGGACGCCCTCGGCGTAGCTCTGGGCCACCAGCACGCCGATCGTGTTGTCCCCGATCGTGAGCGGCACGCCGAGCCAGTCGATCGAGGGCGCGCCGATCAGCTCCACATATCCCCGCTGCTCCAGCTCGCGGTGCACCTCGGGGGTGACGAGCAGCGGCGCCCCGGTCCGCAGCACGTATTCGGTCAGCCCCTTGCCGGGCCGTTTCGGGGGGAAGTCGCTGTCGTACTGGTCGACGAAATACGGGAAGCTGATGATGTCGCTCTCCGGGTCGTACAGCGCGATGTAGAAGTTGTTGGCCGGCATCAGCCCACCCACGATCTCGTGGATCGCGCGGAACAGCTCGTGGAGCGTCTCGGCGCGATGGGCCGCCTCGGAGATGCGGTAGGTCGCGCGCTGGATGCGGTCCGCGCGGCGTCGCTCCGTGACGTCGCGGTACGTCACCACGATCGCGGCAATGGCGGGCTCCCGGAGGCGGTTCACCGCCACGGCTTCGAGGTCGCGCCAGGAGCCGTTTTTGTGGCGGGCGCGCAGCTCCGTGCGCTGCGGCTCGCCGGGTCGCTCGGCGACCTGCCGCAGGAACGTCTGCGCCGCGGCCACGTCGTCGGGGTGAATGAGCTCGAACGCCTTGCGCCCGATGTTCTCCTGGTACGCGTAACCCAGGACCGGCTGCGCCGACTGGCTGGCGTAGAGCACGGTGCCGTCGGGCCCGAGCAGCGTGATGACCTCGGTCGAGTGCTCAACCAGGGCCCGGAATCGCTCCTCGCTCGCGGCCAGGGCTTCGCCGGACGCCGGAGGGGCCGGACGTGCGGAGGGGGCGGGGGGCGTGGGCGGGGGTGGTCCGCCGGAGGCGGGTGGGACGGCCTTCCGGCCCCTGCGACGGCGGGGTTCTCGAGATCTCACAGGCGACGCGCGCTCCGGGGGGCTGGGCTCACCGGCGAGAATAGGTGCAGACGCGGGCAGCCGCCAGAGGGCCCTAGGCCCGTGCCACGCACACGAGGTCGCCGGGCCGTCGTTCGGGCATCCGGCTATTGCGGCGGCCGGTTCACGAGCAACCAGTAGAGGCCGAGGTCGGAGACGGCGCGCGAGAAGGCCTCGAAGTCGACCGGTTTGACGATGTAGCTGTTGGCGCCCAGTCGGTAGGCGGCGGCGATGTCGGGTTGCTCGGCGGAGGACGTCAACACCACCACGGGGATGGTGCGGGTGCGCTCGTCGCCCTTTAAGCGGCGCAGCACCTCGAGGCCGTCCACCTTGGGGAGGTTCAGGTCGAGCAGGATCACTCTCGGCGTCACGCCGATGTCGCGCAGGGCGTTGGGCGCGTTCCCGAAGAAGAAATCGATCGCCTCGGCGCCGTCCCGGCAGACGAAGAGCTGGTTGGCCAGGTGGCGGGACGTCAGCGCCCGCAGGGTGAGCTCGATGTCCGTCGGATTGTCCTCGACCAGCAGGATCTCGACTTCGTGGGTCGGGTCCATGCGACAAATCTAGCCGGGGCCGCTCAACCGCTGTCGAGGGTCTCGCGCACCTTGCGGGCCAGCGCTCCCGAGGTGAACGGCTTCTGGAGGAAGGCGATCCCCGGATCGAGCACGCCGTGGTGCACGACGGCCTCGTCGGTGTAGCCGGACGTATAGAGCACCTTCAAGCCGGGCCGCACGGACTGGAAGCGGGCCGCGAGCTCCCGGCCGCTCATCCCCGGAAGCACGACGTCCGTGACGAGGAGGTGGATCGGCCCGGCGTGGCTCGCCGCCAGCTCCAGGGCGTCGGCTCCGCTGGGCGCCGCCAGGACGGTGTAGCCGTGGGAGGCCAGCATCTTCCGCGCGAGCGTGCGGACGGCCTCGTCGTCCTCGACCAGCAGCACCGTCTCGGTGCCACGGGGCGTTTCGCGGGCGGCCGGCGTGGGGGCGGGGAGCTCGAGTGGCTGATCGACGCGGGGCAGATAGATCTTGAACGTCGTCCCCCGGCCCGGCTCGGAATAGAGCCAGATGTTCCCGCCGCTCTGCTTCACGATGCCGTACACCGTCGCGAGCCCGAGCCCCGTGCCCTTGCCCTTCTCCTTCGTGGTGAAGAACGGCTCGAAGATCCTGGCCTGCGTGGAGGCGTCCATGCCCACGCCCGAGTCCGAGACGGCGAGCATCACAAAGGGACCGGCCACCACGGCAGGGTGCTCGAGTGCGTAGCTCTCGTCGAGCTCGGCGTTCGCCGTTTCGATGGTGAGCTTGCCGCCCCGCGGCATCGCGTCGCGAGCGTTCACGACCAGGTTCATGATCACCTGCTCCAGCTGCCCCGGGTCGGCCCGGACCGCGCCCAGGTCGGACGCCAGCGCGGTCCTGAGCGCCACGTCGGCCCCGATCAACCGCCGCAGCATGTTGTCGACGCTCGCGACGACGGTGTTCAAGTCGAGCACCCGGGGGGCCAGCACCTGCCGGCGGCTGAAGGCGAGCAGCTGGCGCGTCAGCGCGGCGGCCCGGTCCGTGGCGCGGAGGATCTCCTCCAGGTCGCCGCGGCGCGCGTCGTCGCCGGGGAGATCCTCCCGCAACAACTCCGCGTAGCCGGCGATCGCCGTCAGGACGTTGTTGAAGTCGTGAGCGACGCCGCCCGCCAGTAGCCCAACCGCTTCCATCTTCTGCGCCTGCAGCAGCTGCATCTCGAGCGCTTTGCGCTCGGTGATGTCCACCCAGGAGCCGAACACCTCGACGGGCCCACCGCCCGCGTCTCTGGTGAGGCGTGCCTCGTCGTGGATCCAGTGATAGCTGCCGCCCTTGTGACGGAAGCGGTACTCCAGGGCGAGGTGGTCCCTGCTCAGGATAGACGGGATGGCAGCGAGCACGGGGTCCCGGTCTTCCGGATGCAGGTGGTCCGTCCACCACGTGGGCCCAAGCGCCTCGGCCGCTGCGTAGCCCATGATGCGGGTGATGTTCTCGCTGACCCAGGTCGGCCGGAACGTCTCGCCGTGCACGCTCGTGGCGTACAGTACCGCGGTGCTGGAGGCGGTCACTTGTCGCAGCCGCTCCTGGGTCACGCGCAGCGTCGCCTCGGCGCGCTTCCGGTCACGGCGCTCCCGCGCGTCCCGCAGCTCGCGCTCGACCGCGGGGAGCAACCGCTTCAAGTTGCCCTTGGTGACGTAGTCCTGCGCGCCGGCGCGCATCGCCTCCACGGCCGTGTCTTCCCCGATCGTTGCGGACACGAAGATGAACGGCAGGTCGAGCCCGCGCTCGCGCACCAGCGCCAGTGCGGCGGTGCCGCTGAAATGGGGCATGCTGTAATCGGCGAAGAGGATGTCCCACTCCTGGCGCGCCAGCGCCGCCCGCAGGGCGTCGGGCGTGTCGACCCGCTCGAACGCCGGCTCGAAGCCGCCACGCCGCAGCTCGCGCACCAGCAGCAGCGCGTCGTCCTCGGAGTCCTCGACGATCAGGACTCGCAATGGAGCATGCATATCAGAGCCTTCGGGGCACTGGCGGTGCCCGGTTCATGAGCAACCAGTACAGCCCGAGCTGCTTGGCCGCCTGGGTAAATTCCACGAAGTCCACCGGTTTCCGCACGTAGCTGTTGGCGCCGAGCCGGTAGCCATCGATGAGGTCGCGCTCCTCGTCGGACGAGGTCAGGATCACGACCGGCAGCAGCCGGGTGCGCTCGTCGGCCCGGATGCGCTGCAGCACCTCCAGCCCGTTCACCTTCGGCAGTTTCAGATCGAGGAGGACCACCGCCGGCAGCTCGTCCGGCCCGGCGCCGCCCTCCGCGCCGAAGAGATAGTCGAGCGCCTGTACGCCGTCCTGCGCCACGACTACGTCGTTCGTCATGTTGTGACTCTTGAGCGCCCGCATCGTCAGGGCGATGTCGTCCGGGTTGTCTTCCACCAGCAGGATCTTTCCCGCGTTCACACGGCCTCCGCGCCCGCCGAGCGGGCCATCACAGGGTGAAGTAGAAGGTGGCTCCCCGATCGACGGCTCCCTCGGCCCAGATCCGGCCGCCGTGCCGGGTGATGATGCGCCGCACCGTCGCGAGACCGACGCCGGTGCCCTCGAATTCGGCCGCGGAGTGCAGGCGCTGGAACACCCCGAACAGCTTGTCCGCATACTTCATGTCGAAGCCGGCACCGTTGTCCCGGACCACGAACGCCCGCTCGCCGTTCACATTGGTGGATGCAAATTCGATCTGCGGCCGCGGCTGTTTCGCGGTGTACTTCCAGCCGTTGCGGAGCAGATTGTCGAGGGCCACACGGAGCAGGCGCGGGTCCCCCAGCGCCTGGAGCCCCGGGGCAATCGCGAATTCCACGTGCCGCTCCGGCGTCGCCCGTTGCAGCTCGGCCACGATGTCCCGCGCCATGCCGCTCAGGTCCACGACCTCGGTGCGCATCTCCGCACGTGTGACCCGAGCAAGTTTCAGCAGGTCGTCGATCAGGGTCGCCATCCGCTGGCTGGCGGCGCGCACCCGCTGCAGGGAATCCCGTCCCGCCTGGTCGAGCTGCGCGGCGTAGTCTTCCAGCAGCACGTGGCTGAATCCGTCGATGCTGCGCAGCGGCGCGCGCAGGTCGTGCGACACCGAGTAGGCGAAGGCGTCGAGCTCCTGATTGGCGGCGAGGAGCTCCGCCGCATTGCGCCGCACCGCCTCGTGGCGCTCTTGGAGCTCCTGGGTCCGCTCCGCGACCCGCTGCTCCAGCTCCGTGGCGTAACGCCGCAGCTCGCGGTTCTGGTCCTCGATGCGGACGAGCATCTGGTTGAAGGCGTCGGTTAGCGTGCCCAACTCGTCCTCGCCGAGCTTGGGCGCCCGCACGGAATAGTCCTGACGTGTCGAGACTGCCGTCGCGGTTTCCGCAAGCGCGAGGATCGGTGCTGAGATCCGTCCCTGAAGCGCGGCGGCCAGGGCATAGGCGGCCAGCATCGCGATCGCGAGGACGACGATGGCGATGACGCCGGAAAGCCGGAGGGCGTCCGATGCGTCCTTCGTGTCCGACGCTATGTAGAGAGTCCCCAACCGCTTCCCTCCCTGCGCCACGGGCGTAAACCCTACCAGACGTCCGCCCTCGAAGCGGTAGCCGTCCGGCTGCGGCGCCGCAGGGATAAGATCGGCGGTGGCGGCTACTGGATAGGTCGCCAGCACCCGCGCGTCCTGGTTATACAGCGCCGCGGCAACCATATGCGGGTCGTACTTCAGGGCTGCCAGGATTTCTGTTGCGTCCGCCTCGTTCGCAAACGCCAGGGCGGCGGTGCTGTTGGCGGCAAGAATGCGGGACCGCGTGGCCAGATGACTCTGTATCGTCCCCCGGAACGTCACAACCTGATAGGTTACGAACGCGGCCGATGTCAACACCAAGACCAGTCCGCTGATCAGGAGGAGGATCGCAGTCAGCTTCCGTTTGATCGGCCAGTCCCGCAGCGGCGACATCTCAAGGCCCGGGCCGGGTGATGATCTCGGCCACGCGGAGCAACTTGGAGCTGATGGTCAGGTGTGCCGCCTCCGTCGCAGCCAGGTTGAGCTGGAGCCGGATGCGGCTCCGGTCGGTCACGAAGCGAATCATGCCGCCGCGCTCCGCGAATCCGTCGGCGTCACTCACCGTGAGGATCGGCCGGTTCTTGAGGCCCGCCAGAATGCTCTGCGGTCGGTCTCCCTCGGGCCGACTGACGAACAAGATGTGGCAGGTCTTGATCTCGTCCACGCTGTGGTAGCGTCGGATCTGGAATCGCCGCCCTCCCAGGCGCTCATCACCCACCGTCTGGTCCAGGACGCGCCCGAACGGATCATCTCCGAGAACGCCGATCACGAGCGGCGTGTCGGCCGCGGGAAAGGCCTCGGCTGGCCACTCGACGAATTGCGCGAAGTTGAACAGGAACACGGCCTTCACGTCGTATTCCGAGGCCCGCACGGCTTGCGCCGCCAACCCGCGTCCGGCCACGAGCAGCGCAGCGAGGGGGAGCGCCCGCGGCGCTCGGGCGAGCATCGCGCTCAGAAGCGCCATTCGACCAACCCGTACACGCCACGTTCGATTTCCCGACGCGTGGCGGGTGCGCCGAACTCCGCGTGTCGGTCGTGTAAGAGGTTCTGACCGACGAGCGAGAGATCGAGTTGCGGCGTCGGCTGCCACGTGAGCTTGGCATTCAGCTCGGCATAGCCCGGGACCTGCTGCCTCGTGATGTCGTCGACCGCACGCATCCCGGCGTCCAGTCTCAAGTGGGCGGGCAAGTCGAGCGACGAAAACAGGAAGAACTGGCGATCGGGAGTCTGCGATTCCGAGGCACCCCGGGTGGTGTCGGTGCTGCCGGGGTTGGGCCAGATGTGGATGCGCAACTCCGTGTGACCGGCGCGCACGCGCCATCCCTTCGTGATCAGGTAGTCGGCGGTCACCTCCGCACCGTACGACTCGCCGTACTGCCCATTGGCGATCACCGCTGGAGATGGCGTCGGCGGGTTGACCTGCTCCACGCTGCGGAGTCCGTGGTAGCGGCTGTAAAACGTGGCCACGGAGAGTGCGAGAGCGCCGCGCTGGTGGCGGTATCCCAGCTCGTAGGCCAGCTCTTCTTCCGAATGGAAGCCCGGGCCCCCGGCGATAAGGTAGGGTGGCTGACCGGGAAAGAACAGCTCGCGGTCGATCCGCGACGGCGTTCGCAGCGCGCGCGCGACGGCCGCCCACAGGGTCCCCGACGGGCTGAGCCTCCAGCTCACACGGCCGCTGGGCTGGATCTCGTAGCCGGTGTAGTCGTTGTGCTCGACCTTGGTGCCGAGTGCCACGTGCAGCCTGTCGGGGATGAGCGCGATCTCGTCCTGGACGAAGCCGGTGAACCACTGGCGCGTGACGTGCGGCGGCAGGAAAGCCAGCAACGCGCTGTTGACGACCCGATCGTTGATCAGACGGTAGCCCAGTCCCCACACCACGTCATGACGAGCGCCCAATCGGGTAGCGTGTTGCAGATCGACGTCGTAGATGTCGAGATCTTCGCCAAAGGTGCCCGGAATGTTCCGGTTAGTGCGGTCGTAGTACAGTTGGGCCGTGACGGCGGAATTCGCGGACACGGTGTGTGACCACTTGGCGACCACGTTACCGCCGCTCACGGCGATGTCGCCGGCAGTCGCCTGGCTGATCCGGCCGTTGTAGAGGTCTCCTTGCATGGTGACCTGGTTGATCGGCGACGCGTCCCAATCGAGCCGGAACCCAGCCTGTTCCATGTGCCAGTCGTCGGTGGCGTCCTGGCCACCGGGCAACACGCTCGGCTCGCGAGCCCAGCCCTTGCCGTAGATCCGATAGTTCACGTGAGAGCCAAGCGCCCCTCCGTAGCGGGTGGTCCCAAAGCCGCGCAACTCGGTACCGCCGCCGCCCGCGACCACCAGGCCCTGGGTCTCCCTGGCACGCTTGGTGATGACGTTGATCACGCCGTTCACGGCGTTGGCCCCCCACAGCGTCGCGCCGGGGCCGCTGATGACCTCGATGCGGTCGACGTCCCCGAGGGGCACGTCCTGCACGTCCCAAAACACGCCGGAGTACAACGGGGTGTATACGGTGCGCCCATCGATGAGCACCAGGAGCTTGTTGGCGGTGGTGCTGTTGAACCCGCGCGCGCTGATGGCCCAGTCGCGCGAATTGACCTGCGCCACCTGCAAGTTGGTGGCGAGACGCAGGGCCTCGGGGAGACTCGAGGCGCCGGAGCGGCGAATGTCCTGTTGGGTGATGACCTGGATGGCGGAAGCCGCCTGCGCCAATCTCTCGGGACGCCTCGAGACGGACGTGACCTCCAGGTTCATCAGTTGTTCGATGCTCAGCTTCTTCAACGCCGCAGCGGACGCGCTGGAGTCCGGTTGCTGGGCCAACCCGGGCTCAGGGAAGCAGATGAGACCCAAGGTGAGGAGTATCGATGTCGCGGGCGCAACGGTCCTCGGGTCAGCCATCGGTCCGCACCTCCTCGTCTATCACGCTTCGCGAACATCGATCATGCCCGGCCGCCGCGACGTCCGGCTGCCAGCCGGCCAACGCGCCGAGGCCGATGACGATGACCACGCCCCCGGCGACGCGCGGTATCCTCGCGGTGTTCAAGAACGGGGTCTCAGGCTCCCTCCTCGCTCGATGCTGTCGATCCTCAAGAAGGAGGGTGGCACCGTGCCAGGGGGGGTGCTAGGGCGATTTTGCGGCACCAAGGGGCGATTTTGCGGCATCGGCCTACCGGAGGACGTGTTCATGACACTTGAGCACGTCGAGCACACCGAGGCCGGAAGATTGGCGCACGTCGTACAGGCACAGCGTGTCGACGCGGAAGCGCTGCTGCAGACGGTCGTAGCCCAGCTCGTACTCGAGCAGCTCGTGCGGCGCCAGCCGCGTACCCAGACCACCTGACACGTCACCGACCACCCGCAGCGAGTGCGCGCCCGCGCGGGTGGCTGCGGCCAAGGTCGTTTCCCAGTAGTCGAGTTGAGCGGGCGGAGAAGCGGCATACTCCGAGAGCACCAGTCGCCCCTCGTCCATGGCCGCGTGGAGGGAGGGGCGGCGTCGCTCCAGATGGGCAAGAATCTGATCGCGCGCATCAGGCGCTGCCGCCAGGTGGCTCACACTCCCCGGGTGTAAGCCGTCCGCGAGGAACCCTACGGCGAGGTCAACCCGGCTCAAGTCGCTCGCATAGAGCCCACACATGTGGCTCCCGGTGGGACGCGTGGGTGCTGGACCAGCCACCGGTTGCGGTTCCACGAATGCGAGCAGATCGGTGCGCCGGAACCGGCGCTCACGCTTGCGGCCCAACCGCAGACAGGCCAGCCGACCGGCATTGGTCCAGCGCCGCAGCGACGTCTCGCTGACCTTGAGGAACTGAGCAGCCTGCTTGATGTCCAAAAGGTCGTCTTGCCGCCGATCCATAGGACCACGTGGCCACGAAAGACTACGAAAGTATATGATAGGCCACAGCAAACAAGATCCGCTCCAATCTCCGTGGGCCAAAAGTCACAGGGGGAGGCTCGGCGGGCGAGTCTCCCCCCTGGGCGCTTCGGTCTTGCGACGCGCTCAGTACCCGCTGGCGTTTCGCTCGGTGCCGATGAACGTGCCGTTGCGGAAGGTGTTCGGGCATAGCGGGTGGACGAACGGCGAGGCCGGATCCACGGTGGAGTACAGGATGTCGTCCACGGTGCTCCCGCCCGGCGGGTTCAACCCGGCCTCGTCGCGCACACGCTTCGCGATCTCGTGGTCGGTGCACGCCGTGTCGCCACTGATGCCGAGGCCACCGATGATGTGCCGGCGGGCGTTGTAGAGCGGCACGCCGCCGCCGAACGTGGGGAAGTCCCGAGCAATTCGCCTAGTTGCCCTCGTTTTGGGACCAGGCAGCGCCCGTGCTGAAACAAAGTAGGAGAACAGATGCGAGGAGCGATTGATGGGGCTTCCTAACCCCGGAGCGGCCTTACAGGCCGCGGGCAAGATCACACGCAGGAAGGGCGGTCGGCAGGTTGACACTTACTGGCTTTAGGGACAGCTTCGCGGTGACATCATGCCACCGCGCGCATGCGCTTGTGTGGTAACATGATAGCGGGTATGGCTGGAGGCTGCACCATGATCGGGCGGCTCGTGCTCCAGTGTTGGTGGGAGCGGGATCGATGATGGCCCGGCTCGGGATCGAGCTGGGCGCGCGCACGCTGCGCGGCGTGCGGCTCGAGGGATGGTACCGGACTCGGGCGCGCACCGTGGAGATCGAGTGGGACCGCGAGCATCCGGCGGAGGCGGTCGCGGCGCTGCGCCAGCACCTCGGGCCCGCGCCGCGCATCGCGCTCGCGCTCGACCTACCCCTCCTGTTCACCAAGCAAGTCAAGCTGCCCGCGCTGGAGCCGGCGGCGAAGCGGAGCATTCTGCGGCTCGAGCCCGAACGGTTCTTCGCCGTGCGAGCCGAGGACATCGTGCCGGCTGTGCGCGGCGAGGACGACCTCGTCTTCGCCGCCAAGGAGGGACCGCTGGCAGAGTGGGTGGCGGCGCTCGAGCACCTGGGGCCGGTGGATGTGGTCGAGCCGGGGCCAGTGGCGCTGGCACGAGCGCTCGGGAGGGCCAGCGTCACGACTGCCGTGACGCTGCTGGACGCCGAGCGCGACGGGATCGGCGTGGTCGAGATGTGCGAGGGTCGCGTCGTCCGCGCCCGCCGCGTATTCGGCGGACTCGACGCTGTCGCTTCGGCCCTGCGAGCCAATGGCAGCACGCCGGCGACGCTGTATCTCAGCCCCTGGAGCGAGGACCGGGGGCGCGCGCTGGGCGCGCTGCTCCCGGACGCGACGCTGCGCGCCCTGCCTGCAGTGGCCGACGTGGATGGCGCCTTCCTCCCAGCCTACGGCGCCGCGCTGGCGACCGGCGCGGCGCGGGATTTCGCGCGGACGCTCGTTCCCCCGGAGCTCGCCACCCGCATCACCACGCGGCGGCGGCGTGCGCTCGCTCTCGCGAGCGCGGCGTGCGCGGCCGCGCTCGCGTTCGCACTTACCTCGGTGGATGCCTCGCGCGTCCGCGCGACGCGAGAGCTTGGGGCCGGGCTCGAGGCCCTGCGCCAGCGCGCGGCGCCGGCGCTCGCCCTGCAGAACGAGCTCGACGCGCTCGACCGCAAGGCGCGAGCGATTCGCCAGATCGAGAGCGAGCGGGCCGCCCCGCTGCGGGTGCTGCTCGCCCTCTCCCAGCACCTGCCCGCGGGCGCCTACCTCCGGGGCCTGCGGCTGTCCGGCGGCGATGGACAGATCGACGGGTACGCCCCGAACGCGTCGCGCCTCGTCGCGCAGCTCGGCGGGGTGCCGGAATTCCGAGACGTACACTTCCTGTCCGCGACCAATCGTGTCGCGGCGGGCGACAAGACCTATGAGAGCTTTGCGCTCGCTTTCCGATACGCTGCGGCGCCTTAAGCCGCGCGAGCGGCGCGTGATCCTAGGCGGTGCGAGCGTGAGCGCGGCCGCGCTCGTAATCGTGCTGGGCATCTTGCCATTCGGTCGCCGCTGGGCGGCGCGCGAGGACGCGTATGCCGCGAGCCGCGAGCAATGGGTGCGCCTCGCGACCCTCGCCGCGAGCACGGACGGGCTGCGGCGCACCCTCGCCGAGCAGCAGCGGGCGTTCGCCGCGGACGAAGCTCGGCTCGTGAGCGGCGCCACGCCCGCGCTCGCGGCCTCGTCGCTGCAGGGACTGCTGCAGCGCTACGCCGACGAGAGCGCCGTGCAACTCGATCGGGTGGACGTCGCGGGCCAGCCGCGCCCCGACAGGCCGGGCCTGGTCGCGATCCCCGTGCAGCTCCAGGGTCAGGGGGACATTTACGGGCTCGTCGACTTCCTGTACCGGCTCGAGCGCGGCGAAAAGCTGCTCGTGGTGGACGACCTGACGCTGAACGCCGGCGTCGCATGGATGCCGAGCGCGGGGTTCGCGGGCGGCAGTCGGTCCCAGCGCCTCACGTGGTCGGTCCGCCTCCACGGGCTCTACGGCGCGGCAGCGAGAGAGAGTGGCTCATGACCACCGTGCGCGCGCTTTACGGTGCCGCCCTCGTGCTCGGGGTCCTGGGCCTGTGGCTTCGTCTCGGGCGATCGCCGCTGCCCCAGACGGCCGCTGCCTCGCTGCCCTTACGGACCGCGGGCCGCCCCACGACCACTCCTGAGGGCGCGACTGCGGCACCCGGCTACGAGGCGATCGTCGCCGCGAATATCTTCTCGCAGACGCGCACGGCACCGCCGGTGCGCTTCGCGCCGGCAGGGCGCGCGGCCAGGAGGACGGCGTCCCCCTCGCGCCGGCCGGCACTCACGCTGTACGGGATCACCGTCGGCCCGCAGGGTGCCGTCGCCCTGATCGACGGCGACCCGAAGATCCCGGGCGCCGAGATCTACCGGGTCGGCGACGCGGTCGCGGGCGCGCGGCTCGTGGAGATCACCGACTCCACCGTCACCCTGGCGCAGCCGTCCGGGCCGCTCGTCCTGCGCTTGCCATCCGGCGATCGGAAGAAGCCATGAAGACGCTCGCGCTGCTCGTGTCGCTCGCGCTGCAGCAGCCGCAGACGATCCGCATCAACTATGTGAACGCGGACCTCGGCGACGTCATCCGCTCGCTGGCGACCGTGCTCGGGGTGAACGTCGTCCTCACCGACGTCCCCAGCCGGCGCGTAACCTTCCAGACCCCGGAGCCGGTGCCGGCGCCGCAGGTCGGTGCCGTGCTCGAGGCGATCCTTGAGAGCCAGGGCCTGGTGATCGTGCAGACCGGACCCGTGGCGCAGGTGATGCCGGAAGAGAAGCGCCCCACGACCGGCCCGGTACGCGTTGGGAAGGAGCTCCCCACCCCACCCCCGCTGGGTCTTGTGACGCAGATCGTCCCACTCGACTACATCCGTGCGGAAGAGGGCATCACGCTCTTGAAGCAGGTGGCGAGCAAGACCGCCCGAGTCGAGGTTGTGCCGCGCTCGAACGCCGTGTTGATCACCGACCGCGGCGTCAACATCGCGCGCTACCTCGACCTCCTCCGACAGCTCGATGTGAAGACCGGCGGTGAAGCAGGGCTGCGCACCTACGTCTACCCGCTGAAGCATGCGAGCGCCACCGAGCTCGCCGCAACACTGGGCCAGGCGTTCGGCGCTGTCGTCGCGGCGCCGCCGGCGCGCGCGCGCGTCCAGGCGCTCGAGGAGCGCAGCCTCTCCGGCGCGCTCCGCTCGCTCAGCGAGCGAGAGGCGCAGTCGCTGCAACAGCGCATGCAGATGCCGGTTGCTCCGCCTTCCGGCCTCGCCGCCGCGCCCGTCGCGGGCGTGCCGGAGAGTGCCCAGGCCGGGGGGCCCGGCCTGGTCGGCCGCACGACCATCGTCCCCGACCAGGCCACCAATGCGCTCGTGATCCGCACCGCGGCGCCCAACTTCTCGGTGCTCCAGGAGACGATTGAGCAGCTCGACGTCCGGCCGCCGCAAGTGCTGCTGGAGGTGTTGATCGCCGAGGTCACCCTCGACAAGGCGAGCCAATACGGGATCAACTGGCAGTTGCTCACCCAGCGCGGCGTCGCGGGGGACTCGACGCGTGGGATCGGCGTCGGCGTCGGCCCGCAGACCTTCGGGGACACGCTGCTGCAGCGCGCTCAGGGCCTCGGCGTCCGGCTGGTCAGCCTGGCGAGCTTGAATGTGCGCGCGATCTTGCAGGCGCTCGCCACGCGCACCAACGTGCGCGTGCTCTCCACGCCCCGGATCCTCGCGCTGAACAACGAGGAAGCGCGCATCCTGGTCGGCAGTGAGGTCCCGTTCGTGCAGTCGACGCTGTCGAGCTTCAACGCGGTCCTGAACCAGGTCGTCCAGTTCCGCAACGTGGGCACGCAATTGACCGTGGTCCCCACCGTCAACAACGACGGCTACGTCACCTTCCGCGTGCTGCAGGAGGTGAGCAACGTCTCGCAACAGACAATCCAGGCCGCACAGAACGCCCCCGTGATCACCACCCGCGAGGCGGAGACGAGCGCGATCGTGAAGGACGGGCACACGATCGTGATCGGGGGCCTGATCGGTGAGACGACACAGGCTACCGAGTCGGGGGTGCCGCTGCTCAAGGACGTCCCGATCCTCGGCTTCCTCTTCAAGACCCGGGGCACGAGCCGGCAACGGACCGAGCTCGCGATCTTCCTGACGCCCTACGTCGTCTACACAGACGAGCAGGCAGACTCGCTGCTGCGGCGGGAGCAAGAGCAGTTGCCCGGCATGAAGCAAGACCTCGACAGCATTCTCAGTCCCCGGCGACCGTGACGCGCCTGCGCGGCCGCTCCCCCGTCGGTCCCGTCCGCGCGCCCGAGCCGTCGGCCGGAGGGCCGGCGCAGGTGGCGGCGCCGACTCCCGGGCCCGCCGAGCCACCGCGCGCGGCCGCCGACCTGCGCTCCGCCGCGGCAGGCCCGCTCGCCCAGCGCCTCTCCGCGAAATACCTCGAAGAGCACTGCCTGTTGCCCCTCGCGGTCGCGGGCAGCGGGGAGCTGGTGGTGGCGGCGGGCATGCCGCTCGACCCGACCGTGATCGACGAGCTGTGCTGGACATTCGAGCGCCACGTGAGGCTGGTCGAGGCGCCCGCGGCCGAGATCCACGCCGCGATTCTCTCGGCGCAATCGCAGGCCACGCCCGAGGTCCAGGCCTCCGACCTCCGCGGCAGCGACCTCGTCGTACTGGCCGACGAAGAGGAGACGATCGACGACCTGCGTGCGCTCGCGAACCAAGCGCCCGTGATCAAGCTCGTCAACGTCCTGATCCTGGAGGCGCTGCGCGCGCGCGCGAGCGACATCCATCTCGAAGCCGGCGCCGAGGGCCTGCGCGTGCGCTATCGCATCGACGGCGTGCTGCAGGAGATCTCCCACCCCCCCCGCCAGTATCAGGCCGCGGTCATCAGCCGCGTGAAGATCATGGCGGGCTTGAACATCGCGGAACGGCGACTCGCCCAAGACGGGCGCATCCGTTTGCGGCTCTCCGATCGGGAGCTCGACGTGCGCGTGTCGATCACGCCGAGCCTCCACGGCGAGAGCGTCGTGCTCCGCCTCCTCGACCGGGGCGCCGGGGTGCGCGACCTGGCCGAGCTCGGCATGCCGAACCGGCTGCTGGAGGACTTGGAGCACCTGATCCGCCAGCCGCACGGCATCATCCTCGTCACCGGGCCGACCGGGTCGGGGAAGACCACGACGCTGTATGGCGCGCTCGACCGACTCAACCAGCCGGGCGTGAAGATCGTTACCGTCGAGGACCCAGTCGAGTACCAGGTGGCGGGCACGACGCAGATTCCCGTCAATCCCAAGATCGGCCTCACCTTCGCCGCCGCGTTGCGCTCGATCCTGCGCCACGACCCGGACATCATCATGGTGGGCGAGATGCGCGATCGAGAGACGGCCGAGATCGCGATCCAGGCCGCCCTCACGGGCCATCTCGTGTTCTCCACCCTGCACACCAACGACGCGCCGAGCGGCGTGACGCGGATGGTGGACATGGGCATCGAGCCCTACCTGGTCGCGGCGACGGTGCAGGGAATCCTGGGCCAGCGACTGGTGCGCGTCGTGTGCGATTCGTGCGCGGAGGATTTCCAGCCGCCGCCCGACGTCGTGACGCAGGCGGCAGTCGCCCAGCCCGACATCCCCAAGCCACGCTTCCGGCGTGGCAAGGGATGTGACGCGTGCTCGGGGACCGGCTATCGAGGGCGGACCGGGTTGTATGAGCTGATGCGGATGAGTGAGGAGCAGCGCGCCCTGGTCGTCAAGCGCGCGCCGCTCGCCGAGGTGCGGGCGCTGGCGCAGGCGCAGGGCATGGCGCCGCTGCGCGCGGCCGGCTGGGCCAAGGCGTGCGCGGGAATCACGACGCTCGAGGAAGTGCTCCGCGTGACGCGCGACGAAGTGCTCGGATGAGGGCGCGGTTCCGCTACCAGGCCGCGACGCTCGACGGCCACACGGTGGAAGGGGTGGTCCAGGCGGCGTCGCGCCAGTCGGTGCTCGAGGAGTTGCGGCGCCGGCAGCTCTATGCGGTCACGGTGGACGAAGCGGCACCCGACGGCGTGGCGCGCGCGGGGCGGCGACTGGGCCGCCGGGCGGCCGTCGCGCTGTGGACCCGCAACGTCGCCACGCTGCTGGGTGCCGGCGTGCCCCTGGACCGGGCGCTCGCCTTCACGGCCCAGCATGCGAGTCATGACGGGCTCGCTGAGGCGGTGCGCCAGGTGCGCCGCGCGGTCCAGGAAGGCGCGAGCTTGGCCGACGCCCTGGCACGGCACCCCCGCTACTTCGACCCACTGTTCGTTGCGATGGTCTCGGCCGGCGAGTCCAGCGGAGCGCTCGAGATCGTGTTCGATCGGCTGTCGGAGCACCTGGAGGAAGGCGCCGAGCTCCGCTCCCAGGTGCGCACGGCGCTGCTGTACCCGGCGCTCATGGCCATCGTGGGCGGCATCGGCCTCGGCGTGCTGCTGGGCTTCGTGATTCCGCGGTTCGCGGGGATCTTCGCGGACGTGGGCGGCACCCTGCCGCTCAGCACGCGCCTGCTCCTCGCCGCGAGCACCGTGCTGACCAAGGGCTGGTGGGCGTGGTTGCTGCTGGCTGTCGCGACGGGGTACGCTCTCCCGCACGCCCTCGCGCGTCCCGAGATGCGGCGACGCTGGCACGCGGCGCGGCTCGCCTGGCCCTGGGTGGGCGACCTGGAGCTCAAGTACGCGACCGCGCAGTTCGCCCGCACCCTCGGCCTGCTCCTGAAGAGCGGGGTGCCGGCGCTCCCGGCCCTGAGGATCGCGCGCGCCTCCGTGACGAACTTGGTCGTGCAGGCTGGCGTGGACCGGGCGGCGGGGGCGCTGGCCGAGGGGAGCGCGCTCGCGCCAGCGCTCGCGGGGACGCTGCCGCCGCTCGCCCTCCAGATGATCGCGGTGGGCGAAGAGAGCGGTCGCCTCGAGGATCTGTGCCTCCGCGTCGCCGACACGTACGACGGCGAGGTGCGGCGTGCGCTCCGGACCGGCGTGGCGCTGCTCGAGCCGGCCCTGATCCTCGCGTTCGGCGGGCTCGTGGGGTTCGTCGCGCTCGCTATGCTGCAGGCGATCTACGGGATCAACCTCAAGACGTTCTAGCTCTCGGCTACAGCTCCCGCTCCCAGCTCGACTGCAGCACCAGGCGACGCCCCACGATCGCGAACACCGCCTGAATCTCGTGGGTCAGGGGATGCCCGTCCTGCCACCCACGACTGACGAGCATCAAGCGGGTGGGAACGGTCGACACCAGCAGCACCGCTGCGACCACGCCAGGCATCGACGGCTGGTGCACGGGGTCGAGGTTCACGAAGACCTCACCGGCCTCGCGACGCGCGACGATGCCCGGTGCCGCCGCCGCGAGGCCGGGCAGCGCCGCGAGCACGGGCTCGGGCGCCGAGTTGATGTTCACGAGCCCGTCGCTCCAGACCGTGACGTACGGAGCCACCGCCAGGGCCAGGGAGTCGTCGATCCCTGGAACGCGGGAGAGCTCGGCGAGGCGGCGGATGGGGGCGGCCTTCAACGCGGCGGCCACCGTGTCCGCGCGCGCGTCCGATGTGAACTGGCCGAACAGCCCGTGCAACGTGGCGACGTCGGCGCGGTTCAGGTCGATGCGGGCGTTCAGGTCGAGTGCGGCGACGCCGAAGCGCGCGCCGCCGAGCTCCACCTCCGTGAGCGACGCCAGGCGGGCTTCGAGCTGCCGGAACAACGAGGCACGCTCGAGCGGGTTGGGCGTCGAGTCGAGCAGCCGCTCAATGGTGACCGTCGCGGCCAGAATCCCGCTCTCCGCCGCGTAGCGCGCGACCGTGCGCGAGCGCAGGCTCGAGAGCAGGGCCGCCTCCGCCCGCGCCTTGGAAGCGACTTCGGCGATGATCACGCCCAGCAGCACCAGCAGCCACAGGACGAAGATCAGCGCGACGCCACGCTGGTCGCGCCGGGTCACCATGGCAGGCTCCCCGGTGCACCCGGGGACGTGTTGCCGGCACGCGGGGCGTCGCCGCGCGCGAGCCGATGGAGATCGAAGCGGCCCTCGCCGGGGAAAAACACGGTCACCGTCAGGAGGGTCAACCCGGGCTGCCACGGGTGGGTCGTGACCTGGCGCCGGAACCCGCCGGGGAGCGTGTCGGGCCCCGACGGCTGCGTGCTTCCCAACTTGGTGCGCTCCATCGCGTCCTCGGCGTACGCGATCGCTTGCGACCACTCACGGGAGCTCGCGACGAGCGCGTGGCTGCCGTGGAACACCTGCACGTAGGCGACGGCCACGAGACCGAGCACCACGAGCGCCACGAGGACCTCGAGGAGTGTGAGGCCTCGCTGGCTGAGGACGCGCCTCACGGGCTGCCTTCGAGGGAATCCACGACCGGCGCGGGGCTCGGAGCGAGCTCCACGAGAACGGGCGGTCCCAAGGGCTCCGAGTCGTGCCACAGCATGATCGCGACCGCGCGCGGCATCACCTTTCCCGAGAGCCACTCCTCGAGCCACTGCGAGCCCCAGGGCGCGAGGACCCGCGCGTCCCACCGGGTCACGGCGGGCAGGGCGAAGGTCACGGGTATGGGCGGCGCCCGGCCGATCGGCACCGCCACCACTTCGAGCCCGCTGGCGCTCGGCCCAAGCGTCACGAGCCAATCGTAGCCGGGATCGAGCGGTGTCCCACCGCCGGCCGTCACGAAGGACAAGCGGCCGGCCTGGAGCGTGAACCCGGGATCGCCGGGGCGCTGCGGTGCCTGTGCATTGCGGAGCGCGTCTTGGAGGAACTCCCGCCGGGCCCGACCGCCCTGCAACCGGCCGAGATCCGCCCCCAGCCGGGCGCGTGCGTCGAAACTCACCTGCGCCGTGGCGTATGCCAACAACGCCACGATGCTGGTGAGCACGATGGCGACCAGGACCTCGAGCAGGGTGAATCCGGAGGCGCGCCTCACGCCTCGAAAAGTTCGACCGAGCAGCGATGCGGCGCAACCGTCAGCTCTGGGGCAAGGCGGTGGACGTTGCAGGGGACGCGGCCCACCGCGTAGCTTCGAAGGCATATGCGGCGTTCTCGCGAAGGTGCCCGCGGCTTCACGCTGATCGAGATCCTGGTCGTGATCATCGTGCTGGGCCTGCTCGCCGCCCTGGTCGGGCCCCGCATCCTGGGGCGCGTGTCCGAGGCGAAGAGCGCCACCGCGCGCACGCAGATCGAGCTCCTCGGCCTGGCGCTCGACAACTACCGTCTCGACAGCGGTGCCTACCCTACCACGGAGCAGGGCCTCGATGCGCTGCAGACGAAGCCCACGCGGGAGCCGATTCCGCTGAACTGGCGGGGACCCTATCTGAAGAAGGCCGTCCCGCTCGATCCCTGGGGCCGGCCCTACATCTATAGATCTCCCGGGGAGCACAACCCGTCCGGTTACGACCTCTACACCTTCGGCCGCGACGGGCAGCCCGGCGGCGAAGACGAGGACGCTGACATCACGAGCTGGAGATGAGCCGCCCGTCTCACCGCGCACCGATCTCGCAGGTGAGCGGCTCGAGCGTGATGGCGCCGGCTGCGGCGGCGCTGCGCACGTCGAAGGCGCAGGTCCCGAGTGGTGACACGATCAGCGTGACGGGGGCTGCCAGGAACGGCTCGAGGCGCCCGCCGGCGAGCGTCCCTTCGAGCGGGTTCGCCCCACCCTCCAGGCGCCACCGGCCCGTCGGCTCGATACTGAGATAGAGCACCTCGCCGCGCCGCGCCGCGGCTTCGCGGGCGCCCGCGACGACATCGTTGAGGGTCGAAGCGTGGTGGTGAGGCGCGAGCAGCGCGGGCGCGACCAGCGCCGCGGCGAGCCCCATCATGATGAGCACCACCAGGATCTCGACCAGCGTGAACCCGGGACGCGCCGGACCGCGCCGTGCCATGCATCCAAGTTGACCGCCAATCGGGGCCCCGTCAAAGACGGCGGGGCGGCCTGTCTACAGCCGCCCCGCTGTGAAGGTCACCCCCGCGCCGTTATAGGTGCATTGGCATGGCACGGTGCGAGCCGCGCCGGACCGGGCGGACCCGGCTCGGCAGGCCAGTCGTATCGAAGGGCAGCGTGCGCAGGAACTGCGGCGTGCGGCGCGCCTGCGTCACGTGCTCGAACCCCGAGGCGAGCGTAATCAGCATCGGCTCGCTGAAGGCTGTGCCCATGAAGCTGATGCCTACGGGCACGCCGAACACGAAGCCCATAGGCACGTTGATGATGGGGTAGCCCACGATCGCCGCCGGTCCAGAGGTGCCGATGACGAAGTGATCGCCATTGATCAGGTCCGTCGGCCAGGCCGGGTTGTCCGTCGGGGCGACGATCGCATGGAGGTTGTTCTGCGTGAGCAGCTGATCGATGCCTTCCGTCGCGCCAAACAGTCTATCCGCGGCGAGCGCGTCATTGTACGACATCCCGAAGCCCGGCTGCACCGCGTTGGGGTCGGTGGAGAAAGTCGCCGTTAGCTCGAAGATCTCCTGGCCGAAGAACTGCAGCTCCTGGGCTGCGTGCGCGTTGTTGAAAGCGATTGCGGCAGCTATGTCGCCACCCGCGAGCGGCACGCCGGACCGAGTCGCCAAGTAGTTCTTGAGGTCGATCTGGAAGTCGAAGAGCAGGACGACAAACTCCGGGCCCCCGGAGAAGATGTCGCCGAAGTGCGGGAATGACACATCGACCAGGGTCGCCCCCGCGCTCTGGATCGCCGACAGCGCGTCTTCGAAGACCGCGTCCAGCTTCGAGCTGAACCCTTCGAACTCACGCGCGACGCCGATGCGCGCTCCCCTCAGCCCGTCCGGGTTGACGAACTGCGTGTAGTCGACCGGCAGCGTCGGGCGTGCTTGGCCTGATTTGCCGAGCGGGCTCGTGCCGGTCGCCGGGTCGCGCGGGTCCGCCGTCCTGCTGACGATCGCGCCGAGCACGGCAGCCGCGTCCGCCACGGTGCGCGCGTGCGGGCCGACGGTGTCCTGCGTGTGGGAGATGGGCACGACGCCAGCGCGGCTCACCAGCCCGACCGTGGGCTTGATGCCAACGACGCCGCTGGCGTTCGCCGGGCACACGATGCTGCCGTCGGTCTCGGTGCCGATGGAGACTGCGGCGAAGTTCGCCGAGGCCGCGGCGCCGGAGCCAGAGCTGGAGCCACAGGGGTTGCGGTCGATGGCGTAGGGGTTGTTGCATTGCCCGCCGCGGCCCGACCAGCCGCTGGAGGAAGAGAAGCCGCGAAAGTTGGCCCACTCGCTCAGGGTGGTCTTGCCGAGAATGACGGCGCCGGCGGCGCGCAGCTTGGCGGCCACCGTGGAGTCACGGGTCGGCGGCGTTCCTACCAGGCCCAGCGAACCGGCAGCCGTCTGCATGCTGTCCCCGGTATCGACGTTGTCTTTGAGCACGATGGGGATGCCGTGCAGTGGACCGCGCACACGTCCGGCTCGGCGCTCCGCGTCCAGCTGCAGCGCGATGGCCTGAGCATCCGGATTGACTTCGATGATCGAGTTTACTTTGGGTCCCTTCTGATCGAGCGTTGCGATGCGCGTCTGATAGAAGTTCACCAGGGAGATCGCGTTCAGCTGGCCCGCAGTCATCGCCGCCTGCAGATCGGCGACGGTGGCTTCGGTCGGGTCGCCCGTGGGCGCGATCTCAGGCCGAGGCGTGCGGACGGGCCTCCCTCCGGTGAGGGACGCGGCGGCTCCCGCGAGCGCACTCAACTCAAGGAAGTTTCTCCGACTTAACTCCTGTGACGTCCTCTGCGCGGGTGTCGGGGTGGACCGTGCTCGGTTCAAGAGCTCTTCGACGCTCCGCAGAATGGCAGAGGCCTTTAGCCCTGGGGACATGGCGAGTTCCTCCCGTCCGGTTCGCTGGAAACGACGTGGATATTTATGCTGCCGAGGGACTAGAGCTCATCTCATAAGGGTCGCGGGGGGGGCCGGGGCTTGAAATACCGCGCCGCCAGTCGGGCGTCAAGTACCGACGCTTTGAATCAAAAAGCAACGTCCGTGTGCGATACAGGACCCGAGTACAGGTCGCTCCTTGCCATGGGTGATAGCTGTAGCCTGCTGGTCCCGTCACAGAGATGGAGAAGCCGCCGATCCCCCCCGATGCGGAGAAATCGCACGCTCCAAAGGTGAACTGGTAGCCGAGCTGGCCATTGACCTTGGCGTCACCGATAAAGCTCACGCAGTTGCCGCTGTAGCTGATCGAGCGGACGCCATTGGAGCTGGTCAGGTCCAGGCTCTTCCCGGGATCGTGGTAGACGAGCGTGCCGTTCTCCTGTGGCTGCCGCTTATCCACGAAGGACATCTCATCGTGCTCATCATCCTCTCCCTGCCCCTCGTCTTCTACTTCCTCTTCCCCTTGGACACCAGCGCAGCTGCCCGTGGTGACCAGCCCCGCCGGCGCCTGCAACCGGTAGGTGAAGTAGGGCACGCCGACACGGAATGACCGCGGGTCGTCGGGGTTGTCAGTGCCCGTGCGCTGCATGGATAGCGGACTCACGATATGGTCGTCGGCGAAGGCGATGTTGACGCGGTGCTGCGGATCGAGCGCCACCTGGAAAAAGTCGGCCAGGTTGCGGTCGGGGCTTCCTCCCAGCCCTCCGGTCGAGATCGTGCCACGGTGGATGACATGGTCGCTGGCGGTGAGCTGTGTGAACGTCGGTGTCGCGGCGTGGCCGTTGACGGTCTCCACCACGTATACGTTCCATTTGGCCCACGTGGTCATGCAAGTGGTGGTTCCGTCCGTGCAAGCACCGTTCTGCTGCGGCGCGTGGCCCGGCTCCATCACCGTCCGGTCGTTCGAATTGCCGGCCTTGTCAGCTCCCAGCCAACCCACGACCACGTGGCCGTTGGCGTCGGCAGCCACCCAGGGGAAGACATTGGCTTTGCCCAGGGTCGGAGCCTGGTTGACGACTCGAGCCGGTGTCCAGGTTTTGCCGTGGTCGCTCGACGAGGTGAAAAAGATGTTGCTGTTATCGGACCACACGGAATAGACAAAGCCGACCTGATCTGCGGCCAGCGCGGGGAAGATATTGGCATTACTCGCCCCCACGGGGCCGGTGTAGATCTTATGGTCGGTGAACATGAACGCGGGCAGGCCGAGCTTTGCGTCAATCGAGACTCCGACGTAGGCCGAACGCATCGGCCGGCCGAGGGCGTTTTCCGTGGCGTTGTCGGGCGCCACGAAGAGTTGGTACAGGTTGCCGCGGCTGGAGCAGCTGCTGTGGTCGATCTGGATCTGGGCCGCCAGATTCGCGGTACCGTCCGGCGTGGCGGCTGTCAAGAAGGTTTGCGGATCGATGGCCTGGCCGAATCCGTTCACGTAGGTGACGCCGCCATCGTTGGAGCGCTGGACATCGATATTGAACGTGGCCACGTCGTGGTAGGCGAGGTACACGGTCTTTGGACCGATAGCGTCCATCCACTGGCGGTCGTCGCCGGGAATCGCGGCCACCAGCGGGTTCGGCGGACTAAAGTTGTCGCCGCGATCGGTGGAATGCGTTCCCGTTACGCCCGGCACCAACGTTAGGCTGGTCAGCGGCAGGTTCGGAATACCGGTGGTCGGGTCCGCACGGTTGACGGCGATGTCAGCATCGCCACCGCCGGGCGCGAGGCCGAGATTCTCTGGAGTGCCGACGTTATTGGCACACCCACCGTTCGTCAGGCTAAAGATGCCGCAATTATCCGGCTGGCCTTCATACTTGAAGGGCAGCGTCTGGTTGGCGTTGGGCGAGCCGTCGAGCCTTGTATTCCAGCGCCACAGATCCACGCCTCCGGGAACACCACGGATGGAGACCACGTAGGCCGTTCCTTGGGCATCGACGCGGTCGCCGGGCTCCACGCCCCGGACGATGAACGCCAGGGGGCTCGCACCTGTCGGCACCGGCGCCAACTGTGGCAAGCATAAGCTTTGGTTCGGGCTGAAAGGAGCGCTCCCTGGCCCAACGAACGGCGGAATCGCCTCCGCGATCCCACGACTACTCGGACAGTTGCGTTCGTTGGCGGTGGCCTGAGCAAGAAGGGTGGGGGCAGCGAGCGACAAGGTGCCTACGACAGCGGTCAGCGTCTGGAGCTTGCCCATGGTTTGTTCTCCGTGCGGCGGTTGGATTCCGCTAGCTTCCACGACGGCGCGATGCGCCCGAAATTGGGCAGCATCTCACATGCCATGGAGTCGCCGGAGGAGCTCGGCGCGACCTGTTACCGTGTCATGCCACAGCCGCGAAACCGTCGCGTGTCCAACAGTGGTCCTCGCCGCGGTACGCTTGGGTTCAACCGCACGGTGCGCCGAAGCTTAGGCACCAGCTTGAGGAAAGCCGGCGCCCACTACTTGAGCCGTTGGGGGGCTGCGGCTCCGCCGGACGCGGACTCGGCCGGGCATGGCGACCGACGCCGCGCCCCGGCGCGATGCGTCGGCGCCACAGTCTCTTTCGTCGAGGGATCTACGGGGGGAAGCTCCCGAGGCAGGACTCGAACCTGCGACCCGCCGGTTAACAGCCGGCTGCTCTACCAGCTGAGCTACTCGGGAAGAGAAACGTCAGACATCAGACGTCAGCGTCGGGCGAAATATCGGGCTTCCGGGACCTGACTTCAACTGGGTCCGTCGCCCCCGACGTCTTCCACGGCAGCTCCGCAAGCGCCATTCCTCCCACGATCAGCGCCCCGCCCGCCCACTGCGTGAGCGAGAGTCGCTCTCCCACCACGAGCCACGAGGCCGCTGCCGCAAACAACGGCTCGAAGCAGAAAATCAGCGCCGCGCGCGCCGCCGACATGTGACGCTGCGCTGCCGCCTGCAGCACGAACGACAGCGTGCTGGCGAAGACAACCGTCCAGGCGAGCGCCGCAGCGAAGGCGGGCGTCCAGTCGATCCGCGCCCGCTCGAACAGCCCGGCCGCTACCGCCGAAACCAGGGCCGTGCCCGCGACCTGCATCCACACGAGCCGGCGCGCGTCGCTGTGACGGGACAGCACGCTGACGGCCACGATCTGCCCGCCGAAGCAGAGGGCGCAGACGAGCGTGAGGAGGTCGCCGCGGTTCAGCCCGCCCGCGTCCGGGGCGGTGAGGAAGTACATCCCGACGCCGGCCAAGGCGAGCGCCGCGGCGGCGAGCCAGCCGGGGCGCTGGCCCAGCACCACGAAGCCGATCACGGGGGCGAGCACCGAGGAAATGGCCACGATGAACGCCGAGCGGGACGGGGTCGTGACGAGGAGCCCGAAGGTCACCGACACGAACCCGACGGCGACGAGCGCGCCCAGCAGCAGGCCGCCCGCGAGCTCCCGGCCGCGGGGCAGGGGGGTGAAGCGGGTCCCCGGCGCGAGCAGCAGCGCGGCCGTCCCGAAGCGGACGGCGAGGAACGCGAGCGGCGTCGCGTAGGCGAGCCCGCTCTTCACCGCCACGAAGCTCGTGCCCCACATGGCGGTGGCGAGGAGCAGCGTGAGATCGGCACGGCGGGGGGTCACCCGTCCAGCACCTCGCGCACCTTGCGCGCCAGCCCGTCGGGCGTGAACGGCTTCTGAATGAACGCGGTGCCCGGGTCGAGCACGCCGTGCTGCGCCACCGCCTCGTCCGCATACCCGGACATGTACAGCACCCGCATCTCCGGCCGCTGCTCGGCGAGGCGATGCACCAGCTCGCGGCCGCTCATCTCCGGCATCACGACGTCCGTCAGCAAGAGATCGATGGGGCCCACGTGCTGCCCGGCCAGGCGCAATGCGTCCGGGCCGCCGCTGGCGACGAGCACGGTGTAGCCGGCGTGCTCCAGGATCTTGCGGGCGAGCAGGCGTACCAGCTGCTCGTCCTCGGCGACCAGCAGGGTCTCACGCCCGCCGGCGGGGGCGACCGCGGCGCGCGCGGGGCCGGCGCGCTCCGGCGCCTCCGCCACGCGCGGCAGGTAGATGTGAAACGCACTGCCGCGGCCCGGTGCGGTGTCCACGGCGATGTGGCCGCCGCTCTGCCGCACGATGCCGTACACCGTGGCGAGGCCGAGCCCCGTGCCCTTGCCGCGCGGCTTGGTGGTGAAGAACGGCTCGAACAGGTGCGCCCGCGTGTCCGCGTCCATCCCCACTCCTGTGTCCGTCACGGCGAGCGACACGTACGGCCCGGGCGGCGCCTCGGGGACGGGCGAGGCATCGCCGCCCGAGAGCGCGGCGTTGGTCGTGCCGATCGTGAGGCGCCCGCCCTGGGGCATCGCGTCGCGGGCGTTCACCGCGAGGTTCACGAGCACCTGCTCGAGCTGCCCCGCGTCGGCTCGCACGGCGCCCAGCGCGGGCTCCGCGGCCAGCACGAGCTCGATGTCCTCGCCGATGAGCCGCCGCAGCATCTTGGCGACGTCGCTCACCAGGTGATTGAGGTCGAGCACCGTCGGCTGCAGCACCTGGCGTGCGCTGAAGGCGAGCAGCCGGCGGATCAGGTCCTTGGCGCGTGTGGCCGCGTCGCGGATGATCTCGAGCTCCTCGCGCAGCGGCCCGGCCGGCGGGACGTCGAGCAGGCCCAGCTCCACGGCGCCGAGGATCGCCGTCAGCACGTTGTTGAAGTCGTGCGCGATCCCGCCCGCGAGCCGGCCGACGGCGTCCATCTTCTGCGCCCGGAGCAGCTGCTGCTCCAGGCGCCGGCGCTCGCGCCGCACGCCGGCGTCCGCGACCGCCCGGGCGACGGCGGGCCCGAGCCGCTGTAGCCGGTCCTTCATGATGTAATCGGTCGCCCCGGCTCTCATGGCCGCCACGGCGGTGTCCTCCCCCACGCTCCCCGATACGACGATGAACGGCGCATCGCTGCCGTGCGCCTGCAGCACCGCCAGCGCGGCGGGGGCGTCGAATCCCGGCAACGTGTAGTCGCTCAGGACGACATCCCAGGGCTGGCGGACGAGCGCCACGCGCATCGCGTCGGCGCTCTCCACCCGCTCGTGGCTCGGCTCGAACCCGGCCTGCCCGAGCGCGCGCACCATCAGCTCCGCGTCGCTGGGGGAGTCCTCTACGATGAGCACCCGCAGCGGGGTGCGGGGCGGGGAGGTCATGACAGCGCAGCCAGGTAGCGGCCGGTGGCGGAGTCGGCGGTCCGGGCCACCTGCTCCGGCGTGCCCTCGGCCACGATGCGGCCGCCGTCCGCCCCCGCACCGGGCCCGAGGTCGATGACCCAGTCGGCGCGCTTGATCACGTCGAGATGATGCTCGATCACGAGCACCGTGTGGCCCGCATCCACCAGCCGGTCGAGCACCTTGCAGAGCGTGCGCACGTCGTCGAGGTGCAGGCCCGTGGTGGGCTCGTCCAGAATGTAGAGCTTGCGGTTGCCGCGCCCCCGGCCGGCCCGCGCCCCTGCCAGCGCTAGCTCGCGCGCGATCTTGAGCCGCTGCGCCTCGCCGCCCGAGAGCGTGGTCGCGGGCTGGCCGAGCCGCAGATAGCCGAGCCCCACTTGCTGCAGCAGCCACAGGGCGCGCGCGAGACGCGGCTGGCGGTGGAAACGCTGGAGCGCGTGGTCCACGGTCCAGTCGAGCACGTCGTGAATCGAGCTGCCGTCGAGCTTCACCGCGAGCACCTCCGGCTTGAAGCGCTTCCCCTGGCACACGTCGCACGGGACGAACACGTTGGCGAGAAACACCATCTCGATCAGCACGTGCCCGGCGCCCTCGCACGCCTCGCAGCGCCCGCCCGCGACGTTGAAGGAGAACGTGCTCGCGCTGTAGCGCCGCTCGCGCGCCAGCGGCACCGCCGCGAACAGGCCGCGCAGCTCGTCGAACGCCTTCACGTAGGTGATGGGATTGGACCGCGGGGTGCGCCCGATGGGCGACTGATCCACCAGCACGACGTCCGCGAGCGCCTCCCACCCCTCGAGCGAGCGCACCTCCCCCACGGGCTCACCCAGGTGCTGCTTCGCGCTGTGGGTCCCCCGCAGCCGCGCCTCGAGCTGACGGTACAGCACGTCGTGCACCAGCGTGGACTTCCCCGAGCCCGACACCCCCGTCACTGCGGTGAGCGTCCCGAGCGGCACGCGCACGTCCACGTCCCGCAGGTTGTGCAGGCGCGCGCCCTTCACGCCGAGCCAGCGGGCCGCCGGGCGCCGCGCCGACGGCACGCCGATGCGCTTCTCCCCCGAGAGGTACTGTCCCGTGAGGGTCCCGGCCTCCCGCACGCCGGCGGCGGGGCCCTGATAGACGACGCGCCCGCCGGCCTCGCCGCTCCCGGGGCCGAGCTCCACCATCCAGTCGGCGCAGCGCATCGCCGCCGCGTCGTGCTCGACTACGACCACCGTGTTGCCGACGTCGGCGAGCCGCCGCAAGAGCCCGAGCAAGCGGTCGATGTCCGCCGGGTGCAGCCCGATGGACGGCTCGTCCAGCACGTACAGGGTGTCCACGAGGTGCGATCCCAGGGCGTTGGACAGTGCGATGCGCTGCGCCTCGCCCCCGGAGAGCGTGCGGGTGAGGCGGTCGAGCGTCAGATATCCCAGCCCGACGTCGTTGACGAAGGCGACGCGCGCCGCGAGCTCCGCGAGGATGTGCACCGCCACCGCGCTCTGGAAGGCCGGCAGCGCCAGAGCCGCGATCCAGTCCGCGAGCTCGCGCGCCGTGAGCGCCGCCGTCTGCGCGATGCTCTTGCCGCCCACGCGCACCGCCAGGGCCTCCGGCTTGAGTCGAGCGCCGCCGCAGGCGGGGCAGGTCTTGGCGAGCTGGTACTGACGCAGGAACACGCGGATGTACTGCTTGTAGCGCTTCGCCTCGAGCCGCTCGAGAAACGGGAACATGCCGAGGTAGCGCCCGGTGGCGCCGTGCAGCAGCAGGCGGCGGTCGCGCTCCGGCAGGTCGCGCCACGGGGTATCGGTGGCGATCCCCTTGGCCCGCGCAATCTCGCGCAGCAGTCGGCGCCGCCCCTCGTAGCGCGGCTTGGTCCAGGGGTCGAGCGCGCCCTGGGCCAGGGTGCGGCGCGCATCGGGCACGATCAGCGACTCATCGTACTCGAGCACCGCGCCGAAGCCGTTGCACGCGGGGCAGGCGCCGCGCGGGTTATTAAAGGAGAAGAAGCTGGGAGCGAGCGCCGGGGCGGGCGTCCCGCAGGAGGAGCAGGTCGGATGCTCGGAGAAGCGGCGCCGGTCGCCGTTGTCGAGCGTCACGGCGACGCCCTCGCCTTCGCTGAAGGCCGTCGCGACCGCATCCGTCAGCCGCCCCCGGCTCGCGGCCGACGCGGCGACGCGATCCACCACCACCAGCACCTCCGCTCCCTCCCGCACCCGCCGCTCGGCCTCGGGCGCGTCGAGCCGCACCAGTGCTCCGTCCACCTGGGCCCGCACGAACCCGGCGGCGCGTAGCTGGGCCGCCAGCTCGACGTCCGGGCGATGGGCGCTGGGCGGCAGGGGAAACGAGACGACAATTGCGGATTGCGGATTTCGGATTGCGCATTCCGAGACCGGCCCCGTCGATTCCGCAATCGGCAATCCGCAATCCGCAATCAACGCGTCCACCACTTCCTGCACCGTGTCGGCCTTGACCTCCCGCCCGCACTTCACGCAGTAGGGCGTTCCCACGCGGGCCCACAGGAGGCGCAGGAAGTCGTAGATCTCGGTCGCCGTGCCCACCGTGGAGCGGCTCGTCGTGGTCGGGTTCTTCTGCTCGATGGCCACGGCGGGCGAGATGCCGTCGATGCTGTCCACCAGGGGCTTCGGCATCCGCTCGAGGAACTGCTTGGCGTAGGTGGAGAGCGACTCGATGTAGCGCCGCTGTCCCTCGGCATAGAGCGTGTCGAACGCGAGAGAGCTCTTTCCCGAGCCGGAGGGGCCGGTGATCACGGTCAGCGCGCGCCGCGGCAGCTCGACCGTGATCCCCTTCAGATTGTGCTGCCGCGCGTTGCGGATGATGACCCGGTCGGGGAACGCTGACATAACCCTCTAAAATAACGAGGGAGCGGGGAGCAGGGAGCGGTCCCTACGCTGCAGACCGTGCGCTCGGTCCGCCCGGATGGTACCGCTCCCCGCTCCCCTCTCCCCGTCCCGGCGGCCTGGGCTTACCTTCGGCCTCCATGGCGCTCGCCCTGACGCCGCGTTTGCTCCGCCGCGGGCTCGAACTGTTCGCCGTCATCTCGCTCATCGGCGTCCTCCTCGTCCTGGTGTTCTTCGGCGAGAACCTGCAGGGGTTCCTCTCCGGTCTCGCGAACCTGCGTTGGGGATGGATGCTCCTCGGGCTCGGACTCGCCTCCATGGACTGGATCGGCGGCGGCACCCGGCTCTGGGTGGTGGCCCGGCACGTGCATCCCGGCGTGCGGCTCCGCGACATGGTGATCGCGGGCGGGATGAGCGCGTGGGCGGCCTATCTCACGCCGTTCCAGACCGGCGCGGGTCCCACGATGATGTGGGTGATGCGGCGGGCGGGCGTCCGGCTCCCCGAGGCGATGACGTCCACGTTCATGACGTTCGTTGCAACCGTCATCTTCTTCGCCGTGGCGGGCCCCCTCGCCATCTACCTCGGCGCCGGCAAGTCGCTCGCGGAGCACAACGTGGTGCTGGGCATCACCTACTACGGACTGTTCCGCGCCAGCCTCCGGATCTTCGGCGTCATCGGCGTCGTCATGCTCGTCACCATGATCCGCCCCACCTGGGCACGCGACGCCGTCCACTGGCTGGCCACGCGGCTCGAGCGCCGCAGCCACCGGGTGGCCGTGCGGATCGAGCAGCTGCGAGAGGGGATCGACCGCGCCCATGAGTGCCTCGTGCTCTTCGGCAACCCTCGGGGCTGGCTGGCGCTCTTCTGGGCCGTGCTGCTGTCGGCGCCCTCGCATGCCAACAAGCTCCTCGCCGGCTATGTCGCCCTGCGCGCGCTCGGGATCGTGCCTAATTTCGTCGACATTCTACTGCTCCAGACCTTCATCACCTTCCTGCTCTACTTCGCGCCGACTCCGGGGTCATCGGGGCTCGCCGAGCTGCTCTCGGCCGCCGTAATGAAGATCTACGTGCAGGCCCCCGCGCTCCCCACGTACATCCTCATCTGGCGGTTCATCAACAGCTACGCGACGGTGATCGTCGGGTCCCTGGTGTTCTGGCGGTGGCTGCGACGCGGGCTCATCGGGCGCGAAGAAGCGGTGCTGGCGGACGAACCGGCGTGACGGGGCGTAACCCGTGTTTCCTTGCGCGGTTACGCGGCCGGCCGTAACTTCCGGCTCGGTTTCGCGGCGAAAGGCTGGCAGCGATGGCGCTGTTGGAGCTCGGTCAGAGGAAGTACTCCATCCCGGTGGGCGAAGTCGTGCTGGGGAGCGACGCCGGCTGCGCCATCTCCCTCACGGGCGCGGGCGTGCTGCCCCGACACGCCCTGCTGCTGGGCCAGGCAGACGGCCAGGTCGTGATCCGGAAGGCCGCCCCCGCCGCCGAGGTCACGATCAACGGGGTGCGGCTGGGGGCCGAGCCCACCCCGCTGCTGCACGGCGACAAGGTCGAGGTGGGTGACCACGAGCTGACCTTCGTGGACGAGCGCCGCAGTGGCAGCACGCAGTACGTGCAGGCGCTGCCACAGGCGATGGCGCAGGGCAAGGGAGGGGGCGCGGCCGCGAAGCCGGGCGCCACGGGAAACACAGGCGGCCGGATCGTGAGCCTCACCGACGGGCGCGAGTACGTGATCGCGGGCCAGTCGCTCGTGTTCGGCCGCGAGGCGGGGTGCGACGTCGTGGTTTCGGGCAAGGACGTGTCGCGGCGGCACGCCGAGATCGTGCAGACGCCGAGGGGCTACCTGCTCGTCGACTCCAGCACCAACGGCACGTTCGTGAACGAGACGCGCGTGGAAGGGCAGCGCATCCTGCAGCGGGCCGACGTGATCCGGATCGGGGACGAGCAGTTCCGCTTCTACGCCGACGTGGTGCCGGCCCCTCCCACCCCCTCGGCCCCTGCGGGCCCTCCACCGGGGCCGGCCGCTAGCGCGCCCCAGGCCGCGCCCCAGGCTCCACCGGGCGCGAGCGAGCGGCTCAGGGATACCATGCACGGGCTCGAGCCGGTGCCGCGGCCGTCGCAGGCGGGCTCGCTCGCGAGCTTCCTCGTGAAGAGCGGCACCCTGAAGGGCCAGCGGCTCCAGGTCCGGACGCCCGTGGCGAACGTGGGGCGCGCCGACTACAACGATCTCGTCCTTGCCGACGGCTCCGTCTCCACTTCCCACGCGAAGCTGCAGCGTCGCGAGGGCGTCTGGGTGCTCGTGGACCTCGACTCCACGAACGGCACCTTCGTGGACGGCGAGCGGGTGCACGGCGAGAGCCCGCTCGCGCCCGGTGCCGCGGTGCGCTTCGGCGACGTCCAGCTCGTGTTCGAGCCGACCGACGACGCTGTGGGAGTCGCGAAGGGCGGCGGCACCCAGGTCCTCAGGACGCCCCAGTCGGTGCCGCCCGCCGCCAAACCGGCCCCACCCAAGCCGGCCCCGTCCAAGCCCCCGCCCGCGGCGAAGGCTACCCCCGCTGCCCCCGCTGTGCCCGCTGCCCCCGCCCGCGCCGCTCCTGCGCGGCCCGGGGGGAAGCCGGGAGGCAAGCGGCCGCAAACCGCGCCGCCACCCGAGAAAAAGGGTAAGGGGTGCGGGGCGGGGGCGGTGATATTGCTGTTGGGCGGGGCGGGGGTAGCGGGGCTCATCCACTGGCTCGTAGCGTAACGATCAGCGTGCACATAACCTGCGCCGGCCGTACCGATGTCGGGGTCATCCGCTCCGGGAACGAGGATAACTACCTCATGGTCCCCGACCGCGGGATCTTCATCGTCGCGGACGGCATGGGCGGGCACGCGGCGGGCGAAGTGGCGAGCGAGATGGCGGTGCGCTACATCGCGCGCGAGCTCGGCTCAATCCGCGGACTCGGCGATGACCAGGTAGCCGACCGGATGCGCGCGGCGATCCGGGCCGCCAACGGCGCCATCTTCCAGCGCACCCTCACCGAGCACGACAAGCGCGGCATGGGCACCACCGTGACGGCGCTGGGGCTCTACGAGACGCACTTCCTGATCGGACAGGTGGGCGACAGCCGGGCCTATCTGCTGCGCGAGGGGAAGCTCAACCAGCTCACGAAAGACCACTCCTACGTGCAGGAGCAGGTGGACGCCGGCTACCTCACGCCGGAACAGGCGCGCACGCACCCCTACAGCAACGTGATCACGCGCTGCGTGGGGGCGAACAGCGACGTGATGCCCGACGTCTACCTCGGGACCGTGAAGCCAAAGGACCTGTATCTGCTCGCCTCGGACGGACTGACCGGGATGTTGGAGGACCCTCAACTGGGGGAGCTGCTGGCCCGCGACCGCATGCCGCAGGAGCACGTGGACGAGCTGATCGGCGAGGCGAACCGGCACGGTGGGCTCGACAACATCACGGCGATCGTGGTGCGGATCGATTCGGTGGACATCCCGCTCGGCGACACCCAGCAGATCACGCAGCCGGGAGCGCGGCGCAGGTGAACCTGGCCCGGGGCTTCAGCCCTGGGACAGCAACCCGCGCCCCGTCTCCACCCGCCTCGCCACCTCCTCACGCGGCAGCATCACGAGCTCGACGATCCGCTTGGGCTCGAGCGCAACACGCTCCAGCACGAACACGCGCAGTCTCCGCGCCGCGCGGTAGAGCTCGGGCGCCACGCGCGGCAGGCCGGTGAGGCGCTCGACCGTGCCGTTCCCCTTCACGAGGGGGAGGTCGACGTCGAGCATCCCCTCCTTCGCGGGGAAGTCGAGGAACAGCCCGCCCGGCTGCGCGCCCAGCTCGGCCGCGAGCCGGTCCTCGACCCGCTCCACCAGGTCTGGGTCCGTGGCGGGCCAGGACGGGGTGGTGATGGGGAGCTCGGTCGCGGGCACGTCCAGGGCGCGCTTGGCGAGCTGCCGCTCCCGCAGGCGCCGCGCCAGCCCGTGGACGTCCGCCTGCAGGAGCTCGTGGATCAGGGCGTCGTCGGTCGCGAGGGCGATCGCTTCGGCCCGGAGCCGGCCGCCCGCGATCGCCTGCCGCACCAGCCGCTTGAACATCGCTGTGGCGCTCCGCACCGCGTGGTGCCAGTAGACGGTGCGGTACATCTGATACTTGGCGAACAGCAGCGATTCCAGCGGCGCGAGTCCCTTCTCCGTGAGCGCGAGCGTCGCGCCGCCGCCCGGGCCGGGCGCCAGGGTGAGCGAGGTGAGTAGCCGGTCCACGTCGATCACGCCGTAGGGGACGCCGCACATCCACGCGTCGCGCGACAGGTAGTCGAGCTTGTCCACGTCCAGCGACCCCGACACCAGTCCCGCGAGCGGCGCGCGGCTCCGGCCCTGGATCAGCCGCAGCAGCGTCTCGCACGGAGCCCCGATTTGTGCCAGCCGCGTGGCGAGGTCGCCGCCCGCGAGGTGACGCTCGGCCAGGGCTTCGTGATGCGGCAGCCCGGCCTCCTCGAGCGCATGCGAGAAGGGGTAGTGCCCGATGTCGTGCAGCAGCGCCGCCAACCGGACGGCGAGGGCGTCGCCCCCGTCGAGCCGGGTGCCGGTCGTCTCCTCGAGCTGAGCGAGCGCGCGCCTGGCCAGATGGTAGGCACCCAGCGCGTGCTCGAAGCGGCTGTGGGTCGCGCCGGGGTAGACGAGAAACGCATGCCCCAGCTGGCGTACGTAGCGAAGGCGCTGCACCGCGGGGGTGTCCACCACGGCGAGCGCCTCGGGGTCCAGCCGGATGTTGTTCCAGAGCGGGTCGCGGACGACCTCGAACTGGGACGGTCTCACGCCCGCGGTCCGGCCTCCCGCACCGCGTGATGCACCTGGTCTTGGAACTGCTCGAAGTTTTCCCGGAACATGCGCGCCAGGCGCGTGGCCTGCGCGTCGTAGCCGGCGGGGTCGCTCCACGTACCGCGGGGCAACAGCATCTCTCCTGGCACGCCGGGCACCTGCAGCGGCACCTCGAGCCCGAACACGGGTTCGGGCGTCGTGGGGATGCGGTCGAGCGTCCCGGCGAGCGCCGCGCGCACCATCGCCCGGGTGTGGGCGAGCCGCATGCGCTGGCCCGCTCCGTACGGCCCGCCCGTCCACCCGGTGTTGACGAGCCAGCATTGCACGCCGTGCCGCGCGATTCGCTCGCCCAAGAGCGACGCGTACACGTTGGCGTTGAGGGGGAGAAACGGGGCCCCGAAGCAGGTGGAGAACGTCGCCTTGGGCTCGGTGACGCCGCGCTCCGTCCCGGCCACCTTCGCCGTGTAGCCCGACAGGAAGTGGTACATGGCCTGCGCCGGTGACAGCCGTGCGATCGGGGGCATGATGCCGTAGGCGTCGCAGGTGAGGAACACGATGTGCGCCGGGTGGCCCGCCACGCCGCCCGGGACGTGGTTGGGGATGAAGTGGATGGGGTAGGACGCGCGCGTGTTCTCGGTGATCTCCGCCGACTCGAGGTCGATCGCCCGGGTCGCCGGGTCCACCACGACGTTCTCGAGCACGGTGCCGAACATCCGCGTCGTCGCGTAGATCTCGGGCTCCCCCTCGCGCGACAGCCGGATCACCTTGGCGTAGCAGCCGCCCTCGAAGTTGAACACGCCGCTGTCGGACCACCCGTGCTCGTCGTCCCCGATGAGCGCGCGCTCCGGGTCGGCGGAGAGGGTGGTCTTGCCGGTGCCCGACAGCCCGAAGAACAGCGCCACGTCACCCGCCTCGCCCAGGTTGGCGGCGCAGTGCATCGGCAGCACGCCGCGCCGCGGGAGCAGGTAGTTGAGGATCGTGAACACCGACTTCTTCAATTCGCCCGCGTACCGCGTGCCGCCGATCAGGATCGTCTGTTTCCCGAAGTTGACCACGATGAACGTGCCCGAGCGCGTGCCGTGCACCGCCGGGTCGGCGGGCAGCTCGGGGGCGTGCAGCACCAGCCAGGACGGTATGAAAGAGGCGAGGTCGGCCGGGGTGGGGCGCAGGAACATGTTGGAGACGAACAGCGCGTGCCAGGCGTTGGGGGTCACGAAGCGGATGGCGATGCGGTGGTTCGGGTCCGCCCCCGCGAACAGGTCGCGCACGCACAGCTCCTGATCGTTCAGGTGACGGGCGACGTCCACGCGCAGGCGGTCGAACTGCGCCTCCTCGAAGGGCTGGTTCACCCGCCCCCACCAGATGTCGGCGTGCGACGATGCCTCGCGCACGACGAACTTGTCGTTCGGGCTCCGCCCCGTGTGCGGGCTGGTAACCGCGCAGAATGCCCCGCCCTCGGTGATCACGCCTTCGCCGCGCCGCACCGCGTGCTCGTAGAGGGCCGCAGGGGAGAGGTTCCAGTGAACGGAGTGCTGGGGCGCGAGTCCGGCGGCTTCCAGTGAAGCACCGGGCCCGCTGGGCGGCTCGGCCAGGAAATGGGAGGGAGGCGGGACGTGAATGCTCATCGGGCTCGGGGCGCGGCGGGGCTCAGGCCCGCGGGCGGCGGCCGTGCTCCAGCGCGTCCACCGCCGCGATCACGGCCATGTTGACGATGTCGTTCACCTCGGCGCCCCGCTGCAGGATGTGGACGGGCTGCGCCATCCCCACGAGGATCGGGCCGATCGCCTCGGCGCCACCGATCCGGTGCAGCAGCTTGTAGGCGATGTTCGCCGCGTCGAGGTCCGGGAAGATCAGCACGTTCGCCGCGCTCCGCAGCTTCGCGAACGGGTAGGCCTTGGTCAGGATCCGCTCCACCACGGCAGTGTCGGCCTGCATCTCGCCGTCCACCTGCAGCGTGGGCTCCCGCTCGTGCAGCAGCGCGACGGCGCGCCGCACCTTGTCGACGCTGGGATGCTTCACCGAGCCGAAGTTCGAGAACGAGAGCATCGCGACCCGCGGCTCGATCCCGAGCCGCCACACGAAGCTGGCCGTCGCCGAGGCGATCTCCGCGAGCGTCTCCGCGTCCGGATCGATGTTGACCGTGCAGTCCGCGAAGAAGTACGTCTGCTGCGGAAACACGAGCATGTAGATGCCGCTGACGTGGCGCCGGCCCGGCTCCGCGCCGATCACTTCGAGCGCGGGCCGGATCGCGTCGGGGTAGTACATGTCGACCCCCGCCACCACCGCGTCGGCCTGCCCGGCGCGCAGCATCATGAGGGCGTGGTGCATCGGGTCGAGCACCCGCGCGCGGGCCTCGCGCAGCGTGATCCCGCGGCGGCGGCGCAGCTCCCACAGCGCCTGGGCGAACGTCTCCTGGTGCGTGCTGGCGCGTGGGTTCGCGAGCGCGATGTCCTCGAGCGTCACGCCCGCGTCGTCCGCCTGGCGGCGGATCATGTCCGGATCGCCCAGCAGGATCGGCTCACCGATCCCGTCGTCCGCGAGCACGCGGGCGGCGCGCAAGATGCGGGCGTCTTCTCCTTCCGGGAAGACGATCCGCTGCGCCTGCTGCTGGGCGCGCGTCGAGAGCCCACGCATCACCTCGCGGGCCTTCCCCAGGCGCGCGTCGAGCTGCGCGCGATACTCCTCGACGTCGATCACGCGGCCCGCCACGCCGGAGCCGATCGCCGCCCACGCCACGGCCGGCGCGACCCACAAGAGCACGCGCGGGTCGAACGGCTTGGGGATGAGGTAGTCGGGGCCGAAGCGCAGCCGCTCGAGGCCGTAGGCGCGCATCACGGATTCGGGCACCTCCTCCCGTGCGAGCGACGCCAGCGCGCGGGTCGCCGCCATCTCCATCTCCTCGTTGATCTGCTTTGCCCGCACGTCGAGCGCGCCCCGGAAGATGAACGGGAAGCCCAGCACGTTGTTCACCTGGTTGGGAAAGTCCGAGCGCCCCGTGGCGATGAGCGCGTCCGGCCGCGCGGCGCGCGCCTCGTCCGGCATGATCTCGGGCGTCGGGTTCGCGAGCGCGAGCACGATCGGCCGCTTGGCCATCGCCTTGAGCATCTCACCGGAGACGATCCCGGCGACCGACAGGCCGACGAAGACGTCCGCGTCTTTCAGCGCCTCCGCCAGCGTCCGGGCCTTCGTGCGCTGCGCGAACCGGCTCTTGTACTGATCGAGATCGGCCCGCTCGCTGTGGATCACGCCCTGGTGGTCGCACATGAAGATCTGGTCGCGCTTCACACCGAGCCGGACGTAGTGCTCCGCCGTGGCGATCGCCGCCGCCCCGGCGCCCGCGAACACGACCTTGATCTGCCCGATGTCCTTCTTCAGGAGCTCGAGGGCGTTGAGCAGCGCGGCCCCGGAGATGATCGCTGTGCCGTGCTGGTCGTCGTGGAAGACGGGGATGGAGAGGGTGTTGCGCAGCGTCTCTTCGATGTAGAAGCAGTCGGGGGAGCGGATGTCCTCGAGATTGATGCCGCCGACGGTCGGCTCGAGCAGCTGACAGAAGCGGATCACGTCATCCGGCTGCTCCGAGCCGATCTCCAGGTCGAACACGTCGATGTCGGCGAACGCCTTGAACAGGATTCCCTTGCCCTCCATCACCGGCTTCCCGGCGAGTGGGCCGATGTTCCCGAGGCCGAGCACCGCGGTTCCGTTCGTGACCACCGCCACGAGGTTGCCTTTGGCGGTGTAGCTGTAGACCTCATCCGGGCGCTCGGCGATCTCGCGGCAGGGCTCCGCCACGCCGGGCGTATAGGCGAGCGACAGGTCGCGCTGGTTCTTGAAGGGCTTGGTGGGCGAGACCTGGATCTTCCCAGGGCGACCCTGCGCGTGGTAGTCGAGGGCCTCCTGGCGACGGCTCGGCATCGAGGACACAAGTCCTTTTTTGTGAAGGAGTTATGGTACGGGGGCGCGACGGGGCTGTCAAGCCTGCACGCCGCCCCCAGCCGCGCGCCGCAGCGCGATCGCCCCCAGCAGCACGACCCCGTACATGCACACGATCAGCGGGCCGGTAGGCAGATCGCCTGCGAGCGAGAGCCACAGCCCGAGGATCGAGGCGAGCGCTCCCGAGGCCCAGGCGATGTAGGCGAGGCGGCGCATGTCACGGGTGAAGAGGAACGCGACCACCGCTGGCACGACGAGGAAGCTGAACACCATGAGCACGCCGGCCACGGGCACGGCCAGGGTGATCACCACGCCGAAGGACAGATAGAACCAGAAGTCCCACCAGCGGATCTTCCACCCCGCGCGCTCGGCCTCCTCGGGATGGAAGGAGATCGTGAGGAACTTGTTACGCAGCATGTAGTGGAACACACCGAGAGCCGCGTAGGCCACCGCCAGCTTGGCGATCGTGGGCCACGTGACCCAGAGGATGCTTCCGGTGAGCGTCTTCTCGATCGCCTCGCCGCCCCCGGGCACCTTGTTGGCGACGAGGATCGCGGCAGCAGAGGCGACCACATAGACGATGCCGATGAAGGCTTCCTGCGGAACGCGGCCCTTCGCCCCCGACGTGCGCGTGAGGGCGAAGACGAACGCGCCGAGCGCGGTCGCGAGGAGGGCGAACAGATACGCCGTGCCGGAGTCGGGCGCCACGTGAACCAGCAGTGCGGTGAGGCCGCCGAGCGCCGCCATCTGTGCCAGGGACAGGTCCACAAAGATCACTTCCCGCGCGATCACGTGCAGGCCCAAATAGGACAGCATGGCGACGAGCACCATGCAGGCCACGAACGGCGGGATCATCAGCTGGAGGCCGCTCACCGTTTCCTCCCGGTCACTGGGCCGCGGCGCTGGGCCCGCCGAAGGCGCGGGCCAGCTCCGTGATCCAGAGGTTGACGAGGTCGAAGTAGGTGTTGACGCCCGGCGCCCCGCCCGTGTTGGAGGGCACGATGACCGCCTTGGCGCCGGTGCGCTGGGCGACTTCCTGCACCTGGTTGCGGTCATAGTAGTTGGTGGACAGCAGCACCTGGATCTTCCGCTGCCGCATCGCGTTGATGATCTCGAGCACGTGGCCCGGCGTGGGCGGGATTCCGGGCTTCGGCTCGATATAGTCGAAGCAGGGGAGCCCGAACTCCTTCGAGAAATAGTCCCACTCCTTGTGATAGCATGCCACTTCCTTGCCCCGGAACGCCGCGCCCTGCTTGAGCCAGCCGCCGAGCCGCGTCGTGAGCGAGGCGCCCTGGTATTTGTGCCCGTCCAGGAATTCGAACAGCTTCCCTTGGCGGTCGAGGTCGACGAGCGTCGCGCCGCTCAAGATCTGAACGAGCTCGTCGCCGTACAGCGCGCGGTAGATCCGATCCTCGAAGTCCTTCTCGCGTGCGGTGAAGTAGTCGGCGCTCTCGGGTGCGACCCGCTTAAGCCCGGTGAGGATGTTGCGCGCGATCTGGACCGCGTTGACCGGCGAGGTCCAGATGTGCGGGTTGCCGAACACGTGGATGTCGCCCTGGGTGCGCGAGAAGCTGGTCGGCACATCGAGCAGGTCGATACCCGCGTAGGCGGCCACATAGCCGGGGCCGCCTTCGGTCACCTTGGGGTTGCTCGCCTTGTCGAGCAGCGCGGGCACCCACAGCTCGAGGTCGAGCCCCGTCGTGACGAACAGATCGGCCTGCGCCAGCGCCGGCACGAAGCTGGGCTTGGGCTGCACGTAGTGCGGGTTCTCATCGCCCGTCGCGATCGAGGAGACGATGCCACGGTCGCCGGTGATTTCGCGCGCGATCGCCGCATAGGTCGTTAAGGACGTCACCACGCGAACGGGCGCTGGTGGAAGCGGTGTACCGCCGGCCGTGAAGGCGAGCAGCAGCGGGAAGAGTCGCAGCATGTCAGTAGATCTCGTGTTTGTGGGGTCCGATGGCCCAGACCGCCTGGAAGGCGAGCTGGTGCGTGCCGCTCGCCGCGGCGACCTTCTCCCAGCGGTACTGTGCGCGCAGCATCACCCATTCGCTCTCCCACAGGGTGAGCGACGGGACGAGCTGCCGCGTGATCACGCCGCTCGCGGGGGCTTCAACGTAGTCGTAGCGCAGGCCGGCGATCCAGCGCTGGCCGAGCTTGTACGTGCTGCTTGCGTATCCACCCAGCCGCGTCGGGCCGGCGCCGGCGTATTCCTTCTTCAGGGCGAACAGCTCGGCGCGCAACGTCCACTCGCGGTACAGCGCCTCCGCTGGCGGCCGCCAGGTAAGGCGAAACTCGAGCCCGCCGACCTTGGTCCGCAGGCTCGAGTCGGGGTCCGTCCCGTACAATGCCGTGCCGCCAAGCTGTGCGTAGGTGGAGCGGGACAGCTGCCAGAAGTTGAGCAAATGGACGAGGTACGTCGGGCGGCCGGCATTACCGAACAGCTCCGCATCGCTGGCGCTGCGGGTGACCTGTGCCATGAGTTCATGCGTGCCGAGCCCGCCGAACGCCCGATATAAGGACACGCCGGTCCCGCTGAGCCCGTCCTCGCCCAGGTAGGTGGTCACGGCGAGAGGATACTCGGTCTCGGGCACCGCGTGCAGGTGCCAGCGGTTCAGCTCGCCGAACTGCTGGCGGAACTTGCCGATGTCGAACCGCAACCGCCCCGGAAGGCCAGTCCAGTAGGCATAGCCCTCCTCGACGCTCACGTTGCCGTTCTCCAGGCTCACGAAGATCTTCGTGTGCGAATACGGATCGAGCGCCGACTGGAATCCGACTTCGAACTCGCGCGCGTCGAAGTTGTCACGCTGGATCCCCGGCTGTTGCCCGTAGGCGCGCACGTCCCCCGTCACGCTGATCTCCGGGTTGAGCTGCGCCTGGTTCCGCTCCCGGCCGATGAACCGCGTGGGCGTGGTGTCCCGCTGGGCGGCGGTGTCGCTGCGGCCGGTGGCGGCCCGGGCGGCACTCCGCAGCGCGGCGAGCTCGTCCGTCGCCGCCGTGTCCCTGGCCGGCCCCGCGACTTGGCCCTGCGCCGCGGCGCGCGCGAGCGCGGTCCGCACGCTGTCGAGCCGCACTTTGAGCGCGCGGATCTCCGCCGCGAGCGAATCCACCTGCCGGGCCGTGGGCTGCTGCGCCGCCAGCGGGCGTGCGCCCGCGCTGACGCAGGCCAGCGCGGCCAAGACGGCGAATCGGTCTCGGATCATGCGTGGACGTCCCCCGTTCAAATGCGTTCTCCCGAACGAGCACGTCGGCCGTGGCGGACGCGCGCGGACTTGGTCCGGAGCCCTCGAGGGGACTCCGGCGTCAGGAAACGGTGACGGGAGGCGCCCGGGGCGGGGCGCTGAGATGAGCGGGGCGGCTGCGGGGAGCGGGGTCCGCCGCTCCGGGGCGGCGCTCGACGAGCGTGAGGTCGGGGGCGGCGTGACGGACGACGAGAAGCGCAAGCGGGGCACCGGCGAAGTGGCACAGCGCGCAGCGCAGCTCGTCGTGCAGCACCAGGCAGCCGCTCGAGTGCCGGGACTCCACGTGCGCCGGCGCGCTCAAGCGCTCGCGCGCGTGCGCCAGCGTCACCGCGCCACTGGCGAGCGCCTGCACCACCACGAGCAGTGCGGCGAGCCACCTCCGGACGTCCTTCACGCGAGCTCCATGGTCGGCGTCTCGGGGCGGGCGCCGCGCGCATAGGCGCGCAGTCGCCGCAGCATGCGCCGGTCGTGCCGCACCGGCTCGTCCCCTTTCGGCGTCTCGATAATCTTAATCACCCGGCGGAACCGCGGGTCGCGCATCAACCGCCGGAACAGTTCGGCACCGATCGTGCCTTCGCCGATCCACTCGTGGCGGTCGAGTCGCGATCCGGGCGCGGCCTTGGAGTCGTTGAGGTGCAAGCACTTGAGCAGTGCGAGCCCGACCTCGCGGTCCAGCCGCTCCCACACGCCCTCCGGGTCGCCGGCTACGTCATACCCCGCGGCGTGCAGGTGTGCCGTGTCGAGGCAGAAGCCGACGCGGGCCCGTGCCGCGACGGGCAGCGCGTCGCGCAGCGCCCGCAGCTCTTCGAACGTGGCGCCGAGGGCCGTGCCCGCGCCCGCCGTGCCCTCGATCAGCACGCCTACCTCGCCCGGCACGGCGGCGAGGCACTCGGCGTACCCGCGGGCGTTGCGGTCGAGGCCCGCCGCACGGTCGTCCATGTAGTTGCCCGGGTGCGACACCACCCACGGGATCCCCAGCGCGCCGCAGCGGACGAGCTCCGCGATGAAACTGCGGATGCTGCGCGCGCGCAGCCGCGGGTCGGGCGAGGCGAGATTGATGAGGTAGCTGTCGTGCGCCACCACGGTCTCGGGCCGGATGCCGGCACGCGCGAGCGCGGTCCGAAACCGCGCCACCTCGTCCGCGGCGTGCACCGGCTCGCGCCACTGGTTCGGCGTCTTGGTGAACAGCTGCAGCGCGCTGGCGCCGATCTCCCGCGCGCGGGGCGGGGCGGTCGCGACCCCGCCATCCGTCGAGACGTGCGCGCCGAGGTAGTCGTCCGTCACCGCCACTCCGGCTCCTCCGTGAACGCGAGCCGCGAGATCAGCGGCACGAACCGCACGCCGCCGGCCCGCCGCTCCCGCGGCGTCCCGTCGCGGCCCCGTTCCCATATGACCAGCTCCTGGCTGGCAAGGTCACCGATCGGGATGACCAGCCGCCCCCCCGGTGCGAGCTGGTCCGCGAGCGGCTGCGGCACGTGCGGGGCGGCGGCGGTGACGAGGATGCCTTGAAACGGCGCGGCCTCCGGCCATCCCGCAGCCCCGTCGCCCAGCCGCGTCTCGATCTCGGTGAGCCCCAGCCGGCGAAACCGCTCCTCGGCCTCGACCAGCAGGTCCGGCAGGCGCTCGATGGTGTACACGCGCGCGCCGAGGTGCGCCAGCACCGCGGCCTGATAGCCCGAGCCGGTGCCGATCTCGAGGACCTTGTCCCCGCGCCGCGGCGCCAGGCACTCGGTCATCAGGGCGACGATGTAGGGCTGCGAGATCGTCTGGCCACTGCCGATGGGTAGCGGAGCGTCGTCGTGGGCGTCGCCCGCGAGGTGCGGCGGCACGAACCACTCGCGCGGCACCCACGCCATGGCGGCGAGCACCCGGCACTGCCTAATGCCGCGATCCACCAGCTGGCGCGCGACCATGCGGCGCCGCTGACGCCGCGTCTCGCGAGCGGGCGGGCTCACGCGTGCGCGCTCCGTGCTTGCCGTGCCATCCACTGAACTATAGCTTGACCCGCTTCCACACGCGGGCCACAGCCTTGCCGGAGCCCCAATCCCGGATCCTCCTCGTGGGCGACTCCGCCGCCCGACCCGAAGGGTTGGAGCGGTTTCTGGTGCGTGGCGGCTTTCAGGTGACGGAGGCCACCTACCCTCCCACCGGCCCCGACCGGCCCGATGCCGCTCCGCCGGATCTCCTCATCTTCTCGGTCGATGGCCGCGACGCCGGACTCGGCGGCGCGGTGCGGGACCTCGCGACCTCCCAGCGTTACGCCGGGGCACCGCTCATCGCGCTCGTCGCGGAGGGCGGCCCGGACGCCGTCACCGAGGCCCTCCAGGCCGGAGCGCAGGACGCGATGGCCAGTCCCGTCCACTTCGGGGAGCTGCGCGCCCGCATCGACGCCGACCTGCGGGTCCGCCGCGACGTGCAGGAGGCGCGCGAGGCGCTGGGCACCCGCGATCTGCTGTTCGATATCTTCCAGGAAGTCTCCGCGGTGCTGCGCGCGGACGAGATCTTCCAGACGCTGGTGCGCCGGGTCGGCCAGGCGTTCGGGCTGACGCACTGCTCCTTCGTGCTCACGGCTCCCGGCGAGGAGAAGGGGCGCGTCGTCGCGGTATACGAGAACCCCTCCATCCGCGATCTGCGGGTTGACCTGGAGCGCTATCCCGAGATCCAGGAGGCGATCCGCACCGAGCGCCCGGTGGTGATTCACGACGTGTACGAGCATCCGCTCTTCGAGACCATCCGCAAGCGCTGGACGCAGCAGCAGCTCGAGGTGAACGTGCAGTCCGCGGTGGCGCTGCCCGTGTTCGTCCAGGGGCGCGCCGCCGGGGTGTTCTTCCTGCGGACCGTGCAGGGCGACCCGCGACTGCGGCCGCAGGACGTGTCGTTCGCAAACACCATCGCGCAGGCCGCGGCGCGCGTGCTCGAGAACGAGGAGCGGCGGTCGGCGATCTACCGCCGTCAGATCAGCGCCGGCGTCACCGATGTGCTCACGGGGTGCGCGAGCCTCGACGCCCTCGACCGCCGGCTGCGCGACGAGTTCGAGCGTGCCCGCCGCTACTCGCTGCGGTTTGTGCTCGTGCTGCTCGACATCGACCGGCTGCGGGAGGTCAATGAGCGGCTCGGCCAGGCCGCAGGGGACCGCGTGCTCGCGGAGTTCGGAGCCGTGATGCAGCGCGAGATCCGGGCGCCGGACTTCGTGGCGCGCTACGGCGGCGACGAGTTCGCGCTCATCCTGCCCGAGACGGACGGCGAAGGCGGCCGCCGCTTCGTGGATCGACTGCGCCAGGTGGTGAACCGCCACACCTTCCCCGACCTCGGTCCGGGCCACATACCGGCCCTGTCCGCCGGCGTCGTCGCATTCCCGCACAGCGAAGCGCTGCGCCCCGAGGACCTGTTCACGCTGGCCGAGGCGGCGCTGGACAAGGGAAAGAAGGACGCGCCGGATCGCATCGGCGTAGCGGGCCAGTAACGGCGACGATCGCTAGCGCTTCCCCCGCAGCCAGTTCACGGGGTCGAGCGCGATGCCTCCCTGGCCCCGGATTTCGAAGTGCAGGTGCGGCCCCTGATCGCTCGCCGCGCCCCCAACGTGTCCGATGACCTGACCGCGGGCGACCCGCTCGCCTTTGGTGACGACGGCGTCGCCGAGGTAGCCGTAGAACGTGTAGTAGCCCCCGCCGTGGTTCAGCAGGACCGACGTGAGGTAGGTGCCGAGCGGGCCGGCGAGGCTGACGCTGCCCGCGGCCACCGCGCGCACGGCCGTGCCGGCCGGCGCCGCGATCCCGATGCCGTGCCACGGGATGCGGGTCCTGTTGGGGCCGGCCGCCGTGCCGAACTGGTAGAGGATCTTGCCGTCCACCGGCCAATCGAGCTGGCCCAGGTCGGCGGTCGTGATCGTGGCGGCTGCGGTCGCTGCCCCCCGGGCCTCCGCCTCGCGGCGCGCCCGCTCGAGCGCGGCAATGCGGTCGTTGAGGCTGCGCTCGTCCCGCTCGAGCGACGAGAGCCGCTGCTCCGCCTCGCGGGCGCTGCGCCGCGTCTCGACGAGCGAGGCCTGCCGCGCGTGCTCCAGGCTCACGTAGCGCTGCAGCTCGTCGCCGCGCTCGCTGCGGCGCCGCCCCAGCGCGTCGCGCGCGTCGAGCAGCGACTGGCGCTCGCGTGCGATGCGGTTGCGCAACTTCGTCATGTCGTTCGCGAGCAGCCGGTCCTGGCGGCTCACCAGGTAGAGGTACTTGTAGCGCGACAGCAGGTCGCCGAAGCTCTCGGCCGCGAACAGCACCTGATACACGTACAGCGGCCCACGCTTGTAGATGTCCACGAGGCGCCGCTCCAGCACGGCCTGCTTCTCGACCAGCGCGTCTTCGGCGAGCAGCAGGTCTACGGTGATGCGGTCGATCTGACTCGTGAGCCCGTTGATCTGACGGTCCAGCTCGTTGACGATGCGATTGGTCGTTTCCTTCTGGCGCTCAATGTTGGACAGCTCGTCGGTGAGCGAGTGCGCCTCCGTGCGCAGCCGCTCGAGCTCCTGCTCCACCTGCGAGCGCTCACGCCGGATGTCTTCCAGCCGTCGCTGGTTGTCGCGCAGCTGCTGGTCGAAGGGTGGGGGACGCTGCGCGAGAAGCGGAGGGCTCAAGAGGACGACGTAGCAGAGCGACGTCACGAGAAGGCGTCCCGAGAAGCCGTGGTCAACGTCTTCACGTGACGCAGTCGCTCGCGACGCCGTCTCGTGACGTCGTTTCGTGACCGCGACGGGGCTCATACCCGGCGCAAATGTCTTCCGACGCTCGTCGCGCTCCCGACCAGCCCGATCAGCGTCCCGAAGATGACGACCGTTCCCGCCTGCTCGCGGGTGAAGAACGCCGCCTGGATGAGCCAGCGGTTGATCAGCACGTACGCCCCGTAGGACAACCCGATCGCGACCAACCCTCCCAGCATCCCCTTGATCGCTCCCTGGAGCAGGAAGGGTCGGCGGATGAAACCGTCCGTCGCGCCCACGAGCCGCATGATGGCGATCTCGCGGCTGCGTTGCAGCACCGCCATCCGAATCGTGGTGCCGATGATGATGACGGCCACCGCCGCGAACGCGGCCCCGACCACCAGCCCCACCGCCGCCGCGATCTGCTGCAGCCGGTCGAGCTTCTCGACCCAGTCGCGCCCGAACCGCACGTCGTCCACGAACCCGAAGCCCCGGAGCCGGTCGGCGACCTCGTTCACGTGCTCGGCGTCGCGGAAGCCGGCCTTGAGCTTGACCTCGATCGAGCCCGGGAGCGGGTTGCGCTCGAGCTCCTGCAGCACGTCGCGGAACTCGACCAGCTCCGCCCGGGCGCGCGCGAGGGCCCGGTCCTCGCTCACGTACGTCGCCGACGCGACCTCCGGGAACGCCTCGATGTCCTTCTGGGCGAGGGTGATGCTCTCGATTGGCGTGCCGGGGAGCAGGTAGGCCACGATCTCGACCCGCTCGGCGACCTGGCGCAGCGCCTGCTGCAGGTTCACGGCGACGAGCCCGAACAGGCCGACCGCGAACAGCGAGAACGCGATCGTCGTGACCGACAGGGCGGAGAGCAGCGGCGCCCGGCGAAAGATGAGGACCGCCTCCCGCAGCACGAGTCTCACGGGCTCGCCGCCTGATCGCGGGGCTCGTCCACCGCCGAGTCGTAGACCAGCGCACCCTCCTGCAGCTCGATCACCCGGTAGGGCGCCTGGCGGACGAGATCGAGGTCGTGCGTCGCCATGACCACGGCGGTGCCGCTCGCGTTGATGTCGCGCAACAGCTGGAACACGCCCCGCGTCGCGCGCTCGTCCAGGTTGCCGGTGGGCTCGTCGGCGAGGAGCACGGTGGGCTCGTTCACGAGCGCGCGCGCGATGGCGACGCGCTGCTGCTCGCCGCCCGACAGCTCGCGGGGGTAAGCCTGCGCCTTCGCGGCGAGCCCCACCTGGGTGAGCACCCGCATCACGCGGGCCGGGATGGTGGCGCGCCGGGCGGCGGTCACCTCGAGCGCGAACGCGACGTTCTCTTCCGCCGTGCGGTCCTCGAGCAGCCGGAAGTCCTGGAAGACGATGCCGAGCCGGCGGCGCAACATCGGGATGTCCTTGCGGCGCAGCTCGGAGAGGTTGAACCCGGACACGCGCACCTCACCGCTGGTGGGCGGCTCGTCGGCGTAGACCAGCTTCAGGACCGTGGACTTGCCGGCACCCGAGTGGCCCGTGAGGAAGACGAACTCGCCCTTCGCGATGTGAAAGGAGACGTCCTTCAGGGCGAGGCCCCCCTTGGGGAAGGCCTTGAACACATTGGTGAGCTTGATCACCTACAGCTGCGCCAGGGCCTGCGTGAAGTCCGCAATGATGTCGTCGGCGTCCTCCAGTCCCAGAGAAAATCTCAACAAGCCGTCCGGAATGCCAGCCCGCGCGCGCTCCTCGGGGGTGAGCGAGGCGTGCGAGGTCAGGCGCGGCTCCGACACCAGGGTCTCCACGCCGCCTAGGCTCGGGGCGTGCGCCGCGATCTTGAGGGCCCGCAGGAAGCGCTCCGCGCTACGGGCGCCCCCCTTCAGCTCCACGGCGAGCATGCCGCCGCACCCCGTGAGCACGCGCTGCGCGGTGTCGTAATCCGGGTGGGTGGGGAGCCCGGGGTAGTGCACGGCCCCGAAGGCGGGCTGGGTGGCGCACCACTGCGCCACCCGGAGGCCGTTCTGGTTGTGCCGCTCGACGCGCACCGCGAGCGTGCGCATACCGCGGTCGATGAGCCACGCGGCCAGCGGGTCGAGTGCCTGCCCCCACACCTGCATCAGCTTGCGCACCTCCTCGACCACGGGCTCCGCCGCGGCCACGGCGCCCGCGATCACGTCGGAGTGGCCGTTGAGATACTTGGTGGCGCTGTGGATCACGATGTCGGCGCCGTGCTCGAGCGGCCGGAAGTTGATGGGCGTCGCGAAGGTCGAATCCACGAGCAGCACCAGCCCCTCGCTCTTGCAGATGGTCGCGACCGGCTCGAGGTCGATCACGCGGATCAGCGGGTTGGTCGGCGTCTCGACGAAGATCGCCCGGGTCGTCTTCTTCATGGCCCGCTTCCAGTCGCGCGCGTGGGTGGGGTTCACGAAGGTGACGTCGATCCCCAGGCGCCCGAACTCCTGGGCGAACAGCCGGTGCACGCCGCCGTAGATCCACTCGCTCGAGAGCAGGTGATCCCCGGGCCGCAGGACGGCGAGATGCGCCAGCGCCACGGCGCCCATGCCGCTCCCGACGAAGAGCGCGGCCTCCGCGCCTTCGAGCGCGGCGAGGCGCCGGGCGATGGCGACCTGGTTGGGATTATTGCCGTAGCGCGTGTAGAGGACTTCCGCCGTGGAGCCGATCGGATTGGTGAAGGTGCTGCTCTGGTAGATCGGGGGCGCGATGGGCGCCCAGTCGGGGCGGGCATCCGGGTCGCCGTGGACGGCACGGGTGGAGAAGCCGAGCCGCCGCTTCACGAGAGCGTCAGCGCGATCGTGCCTCCCGCGGAGCGCGCCGCGAGCCGCCGCGCCACGAGCTCCTCCACCAGCGCGGCCGCCGCCTGCGGCGCGCCGAGCGCGTCCAGCGAGCCGTCCGGGCGCTCGAGCAGGACGGCGAGCCCGTGCCCCGCCAGCACCGGCTCGATGGCTTCGCGGTGGCCGTCGGTGATCCCGGTGAGCACGAGCACCGCGGGGCGCGCGCGCAACAGCTTGGCGACGATCTCGTCCGCGCACGAGTAGTCGATGCAGCCCACGCCCGTGAAGTCCATCCGCGCGATCGCGAACGCGGGCTCCGCCGCGGCGATCGCCCGCTCGATGTGCTCGCGCACCACCCGACCCGTCGTGCGCGTCACGAGGTCGGTGTACACGCCCGACACGGTCTCCTGCAGCACGGCGTGTACATCGATGTGTTGGATCACCGCTGGGCGGACTCCTGCTCGGGAATGATGATGAGCACCTGGGCGCCGGGGAACGGCGGGACGCCCTCCTGCAACGGCACGTCGTCGTCCCACTTGGGGACGATCGCGATGCGCGCCGTCCCGCTCCGGATGGCGATCTTGCCGTCCCAGCGGGCGAGATAGCGTCGGATACCGGCGAGCCCCTGCCCGCGGCCCGGGTCTCGGAAGCGGCTCACGCCTTGGATCAGCGCCGCCTCGAGCGCCGCCGCGTCGCCCCAGCGCTCGCCGAAGCGCTTCGCCTGCGTCGGCTCGAGTGAGTGGCGGAACCCCACGCCGGCGTCCGCCACCGCGATCACCACCACCCGCCGCGCGAGCTTGCGGCGCCAATGGTAGCTCTGCACCGCGACCCAGCCCCCGGTGCCGGCGTGCTCTACAATATTCTGACACGCCTCCGAAAGCGCCATAGCGAACCCCATCGTCGCCTTCGGCTCCAGCCCCAGCTCGGACGCCAGGATGGCGGACGCGCGCTGCTGGATCCTGCTCACGACCGCATGCACGTCTTCGGCCGCGCGCACCGGGGTCACGGGCAGGAGCACGTCGCTCTCGTCGCCCCTGACTCGCGGGACGCGGCCGTGGATCTCGAACAGCTCGGCCGCCTCGCGGAAGAAGCCGGCCCGCGCCCAGTAGCGCAGCACATCGGCGTGGGTCGGGGCCGTCAGCAGCGGCTTCTCCCCGCCCGCCCGGCGCGCCGCCTCACCGGCCGCGAGCAGCCCCACCAGCCCGTAGGGCGACGCCCACTCGGCGGCGTGCGCGTCGAACAGCAGCCGCTCGCCGTCCTTGCCCGCGGCCGCGAAGCCGCTCACGAACTGGCCGAACGAGCGGTCGTCGAACTGGACCGGCACCTCGACCAGCCGGGTCATACCGTCGTCAGCTTCCCGAGCAGGTGATCGCGCAGCCCGCTGGCACCGCGGTGCGACACGTTCCGCATCGCCATCCGGCTCGCGAGCCGCAGCGCCTCCTCGAGCCCGCGGCCGGCGAGCAGCGCGGCCACCACGGTCGCGCCGAAGACGTCGCCGCAGCCGGTGGGATCCCCTTCGAGTACCGCCCCGCCGTCGACCGGTACCAGGGCGCTGCGGGTCGGGTTCCCCGTGAAGTAGGCCGCCCCCCGCGCTCCCAGCGTGACGCACACGGCGTTGCAGCCCTGCGCCAGCGCCCCCGCGGCGAGCGCGAGCGGGTCGTCGCCCAGCTGCGCCAACTCCTCCTCGTTCAGCTGCACGTAGTCGAAGCAGCCGAACCAGGCCGGCGCCTGCGGCAAGGGCCGGGGCACGCGTGTCCCGTCAGGCTCCTTGCCGAGGAAGAGGCTATGCAGGTCGGCGTAGAGGAAGCGTCGGAAGCTGTGTCGCAGCAGCTGCGCGGTCGGCAGGTCCATCTCGTAGCCAGAGATGAAGTTCAGGTACAGCGCGTCGAGGTCCGCCACCATCGGCCCGAGCTCGGGCCACGTCCAGGGCGGCACGCCTCCGGACATCTGCTCGCAGCGGCGCTCCAGCGCGTAGTAGCGCAGCGTCACCCGATTGTTCGGCGTGGGGACTTCGATGAAGCGGGCGCCGGGCGCCACGTGCCGCAGGGTGCCCAGGAAGGCGTTCGCCCGCCCGGCCAGGTCCCGTCCCACCTTCACCAGGGGCACGATCTGCCACTCGGACGCGAGCGTCGCGTCGAGCGCGGCGAGGGAATAGGCCACGCCGCCCCACTCCTCCGCGGCAGGCTGGGCGGGATCGCGGCCGTAGATCGTGTCCCATACCATCGACCCCACGACGCCCAATCGCTTCACAGCCGGCCCCACGTGCGCTTGACGAACACCGCGGCCGCGCCGTACACGCCGGCCGTGCCGGTCAGGGCACCGGGCACGATGCGGCACGCGTCCACGGCCGGCTTGAAGGCTCGTCGCTTCACCTCGCTCCGCAGCGGCACGAACAGGCGGTCGCCGGCGAGGGTCACGCCGCCGCAGATCACGACGACCTCGGGATTGAACACGTTGACGATGTTCGCCACGCCGGCGCCCAGGACGTGCGCAGTGTCGCGCACGACGTCGAGCGCGTAGGCGTCGCCGTCGTGCGCCGCCTCGTAGACGACCTGCGCGGTGATGCGCGCGAGCTCGCCCTTCACGTAGCTGGGCAGGGTCGTCTCGGCCCCCGCCTCGATCCCCTCGACCGCGCGGGCGGCGATCGCGGGCCCCGAGGCGTAGGCCTCGAGGCAGCCATAGTTGCCGCACTTGCAGCGGCGCCCGTTGGAATCGATGGTCATATGGCCGATCTCGCCGGCGATGTCGGAGGCGCCGTGATAGATCTCGCCGTGGAGCACGATGCCGCCGCCGATCCCGGTGCCGATCGTGAGGCCGACGACGTGGTTCGCGCCGCGCGCCGCGCCGCGCCACCATTCGCCGAAGATGGCGCAGTTCGCGTCGTTGTCGAGGGTGGCGGGCAGTCCCAGCGCCTGCACGACGCGGTCCCGCAGCGGGAAATTGGTCCAGCCGAGGTTCGGGGTCAGCAGCACCACGCCGCGCGCCGTGTCGAGCGGACCCGGCGCGCCGATTCCCACGCCCGCGATCTCCTTGCCGCGGGCCGCCGCGACCGAGGCGCGGGCGAGCTTCACGATGCGCGCCACGACCGCGTCGGCGCCCTGCTCGGGGAACGTCGGCTCCGACACGAGCCCGACGAGCTCCGAGCCGTCCTCCGGGACGGTCCCGGCGACGATGTTCGTCCCGCCGATGTCAATCCCGACGACGTAGCGCACCGGTCTCCTCGATGGCGGCGAGCACGCGATCCACGGACAGCTCCCGCATGCACCTGTGGTGGCCCAGCGGGCAGGCCGGCGGGCCGTGGTCGGAGCAGGGGCGGCAGGCGAGCCCCACGAGCCCGACGCTGACGTCCGCCTCCCGGACCGGGCCGAACCCGAATTCCGGGATCGTCGGCCCGAACACGGCGACGACCGGCGTGCCCATCGCGGTCGCCAGATGCAAGGGCGCGCTGTCGTTCGTGATGAGCAGCCGCGCGCGTGCGATCAGCACGGCGCACTGACGCAACGTCAGGTGGCCGCAGGCACTGACCGCCCGACCGCCTGACCGCCCGACCGCCGCCGTGATCTCGGAGGCGAGGCCGGCGTCCTCGGCCCCTCCCACCACGACGATCCCCTCCCGCCGCGCGAGCCGCTCCGCCAGGTCGTGGTAGTAGGGCCAGCGCTTCGTGCCCCAGATCGATCCCGGCGCGAGCGCCACGAAGCCGCCGGCGAGCCCGCCCGCGGCGCCCAGCCATGCGTCCACCGCCGCCTCGTCGGCGGGCGTGGCCGAGAGGCGCGGCACGATGCTGTGCGGCGGCTCGCCGGCGAGCGTCAGCAGGCGGTCGCTCTCGTGCCCGCCGGCCGGGCGGTGCCGCACCTCCGTGTAGAGGAGCGGCCACCCGTCATGGAACCCGACGCGTCGCGGGATGCGGGCGAGCCAGGCCAGCGCGGCGCTGCGGAGCGAGCGATGGGGAAGATAGGCAGCTTCGTAGCGTTCGGCCCGCAGCGCGCGCGCCAGAGCGAGGAAGGGGGCCACGCCGCGGTCCCGCCCGCGCTTGTCGTAGGGGATCGCGCGCCGCACGCCGGGGTGGGTCTCGATGAGCGGCAGCGCCGCGGGCGTGGTCACGACGTCCACCGGGCCGGCGCGCCGCGCCAGCGCCTCGAGCAGCGGCGTCGTGAGCACGACGTCGCCCAGGAACGCGGTCTGGATGACGAGTGCCGTTCCAACTCTCTCGTGGGCCGATCCGGTTGTCTGCAGAACGGGGTTCCGTTGGAACGGCACGAGGCTAGTCAACCTGGAGGACCGCGAGGAACGCTTCCTGCGGGATCTCGACCGTTCCCACCTGCTTCATCCGCTTCTTGCCCTCGCGCTGCTTCTCCAGGAGCTTGCGTTTGCGCGTGACGTCGCCGCCGTAGCACTTGGCGGTCACGTTCTTGCGCAGCGGGCGGATCGTCTCGCGCGCGATCACCTTGGTCCCGATGGCCGCCTGAATCACCACCTCGAACAGCTGTCGCGGGATCAGGTCCTTCAGCTTCTCGGCGATCTTGCGGCCCCATTCCTGGGCCTTGTCGCGGTGGATGATCACGCTGAAGGCATCCACCGGCTCGCCGTTGATCAGCATGTCGAGCCGCACCAGATCGCCCGCCCGGTAGCCCGTGAACTCGTAGTCGAGCGAGGCGTAGCCGCGCGACAGCGTTTTCAGCTTGTCGTAGAAGTCGAGGATGATCTCGGCGAGGGGGAACTCCCAGGTGAACTCCACGCGCGTCGGGTCGAGGTAGTGCATCCCGCCGTACACGCCGCGCCGCTCCTGACCAAGCTTCATGATCGCTCCGATGTACTCGGCGGGGGCGACGATGCGCGCCTTGACGTACGGCTCCTCGATGCGGTCGACGGTGGAGCCGTGCGGCAGCTTGCTCGGGTTCTCAACCAGCTCCATCGTTCCGTCGGTCTTGTGGACATGGTATTCCACGTTCGGCACGGTGCTGATGAGCGACAGGTCGAACTCGCGCTCCAGCCGCTCGCGCACGATCTCCATGTGCAGCAGGCCGAGGAAGCCGCAGCGAAAGCCGAACCCGAGCGCGACCGACGTCTCGGGCTCGTAGTGCAGCGATGCGTCGTTCAGCTGCAGCTTCGCGAGAGCGTCGCGCAGCTCCTCGTACTGCTCGGCGTTCGTGGGGTAGAGGCCGGCGAACACCATCGACTGGATGTCGCGATAGCCGGGCAGCAGCGGCACGTCGCGGTGCTCGGCGTCGAGCACGGTGTCCCCCGGCCGCGTGTCCCGCACCCCGCGGACATTCGCCACGAAATACCCTACCTCGCCCGCCTCGAGCTGCTCAGTTGGCTTGTGGCCGAGCTGGAGGTAGCCCACCTCGTCCACGTGGTAGAGGTCCGCGTTGTGCGCGCCGAAGGCGATGGACATCCCCGGCCGAATGGCGCCGTCCACCACGCGGATCGACGGCGTGGCGCCGCGGTAGCGGTCGTAGTAGGAGTCGAAGATGAGCGCGCGCAGCGGAGCCTGCGCGTCGCCCCGGGGCGCCGGGACGTGGTGCACCAGCGCCTCCAGGAGCTCCGGGACGCCGGTCCCCTCCTTGGCGGAGATCCGCAGGATCTCCTCCGGTCTGGCGCCGATGAGGTCGTGGATCTCCTGCGCCCGCCGGTCAGGCTCGGCGCCGGGGAGGTCGATCTTGTTGAGGACCGGGATGATCTCGAGGCCCGCGTCCATCGCGAGGAACAGGTTCGAGATGGTCTGCGCCTGGATGCCCTGCGACGCATCGACCACCAGGATCGCCCCCTCACAGGCGGCGAGCGAGCGGGACACCTCGTAAGTGAAGTCTACGTGGCCGGGGGTGTCGATCAGGTTCAGTTCGTACAGCTGGCCGCTCTTCGCCTGGTAGTGCATGCGCACGGCGTTGAGCTTGATCGTGATACCACGCTCGCGCTCCAGGTCCATGGTGTCGAGCACCTGCTCGCGCATCAGCCGCTTGTCGAGCGTCCCTGTCAGCTCGATGAGCCGGTCGGCCAGGGTGGACTTCCCATGGTCGATGTGGGCGACGATGCAGAAGTTGCGGATGTGGGATTGGCGCATTGGCAGCGAAATATAGCTGTCAGCGATCAGCCGTCGGCCGTCAACTCAGTCGACGCTGACAGCTCATAGCTGATGGCGCAGTGTAGATTATACGGAGACCCTCCTTGCCACCAATCACCGGCTGGTTCGATCCCGCGCCCAAGGGCGGCTTCGTCCGCCTCCCGGCGAGCAGCTACCTCCCGGCGAAGGGCGACCCCTCGGTTCGGCTCCCCGGACTGCGGCGCGGCGATCTCGTCGCGCTGGAGAATGGTCGCGTGCTGCGCGTGAACGGCGCGCCGCCGGGTCCGGAGCTGGCCCACCGCCCCGAGTTCGCGAACCTCGGCGCCGTGCACCCCTCGCGTCCGCTGCTGCTTGAGACCCCCGGGGCGTCGGGCCCGCGGACCGCCGAGATCCAGCGCGTGGTGGACCTGGTGTGCCCGTTCGGCTTCGGCCAGCGGGCGCTGATCGTGTCCCCCCCCAAGGCCGGGAAGACGGTGATGCTGCAGGCCGTGGCCGAGGCGGTGGCCGTGAACTATCCGACGGCGACTCTCCTCATCCTGCTCGTGGACGAGCGGCCCGAGGAGGTGAGCGAGATGGAGACGTGGGGTCGCGGCGAGGTGATCGCGTCGAGCTTCGACCTCCCGCAGGAGCGGCACGTCGCGGTGGCCGACATGGTGTTCGAGCACGCCCGCCGCCAGGTGGAGCTCGGCAAGGACGTCGTGATCGTGCTCGACTCGCTCACGCGGCTCGCGCGCTCGCACAACACGACGGGGCGGTCGAGCGGGCGCACCATGTCGGGCGGCCTCGATGCCAACGCGCTCGCCAAGCCGAAGGGGCTGTTCGGTGCGGCGCGCGCGGTCCCGGAGGGCGGCTCCCTCACCGTCGTCGCGACCGCGCTCGTGGAGACCGAGAGCCGCATGGACGAGGTGATCTTCGAAGAGTTCAAGGGGACGGGCAACGCCGAGCTGCGGCTGACGCGCGCGCTGGCCGACCGGCGCATCTACCCGGCGGTGGACATCGCGGCGAGCGGAACCCGGCGGGAGGAGCTGCTGGCGGACCCGGCCACGGTGCAGGCCAAGCGCGACCTGCGGCGGGGTCTCGTGGGACTGCCGCCGGAGAAAGCGATGGAGACGTTGCTCACTCAGCTGCGGCGGACGAAGACGAACGCGGAGCTGCTCGCTCCGTCGTAGCGCCCGTCAGTTGCCCGCGGCCTGCACGATCCGGCGATAGCTCTCCGGGTTCCACTTGGGCCGCTCCGGCGCGTTCGCGATCTCGAGCCCGAGGTAGAACACGAGCTTGATGACGCGCGACTCCTTCTCCGCGTCGATCTTCGCGACCTCATCCGACACCTGGTGGTAGTCGGGGTGGGTACCGTTGAAGAAGAACAGGATCGGCACGCCTTTGCGGGCGAAGTTGTAGTGGTCCGAGCGGAAGTAGAAGTTCTCCTGCGGCCAGATGTCGTCGATGGGCGTCATCCGCAGCTCGGGATGCGCGGCGGCGACGCGATTGAGCGTCCGGCCCAGGTCGGAGTGCTCCTTCCCGATCACCGCGATCGTGTCCTTCCAGTTCCGCCCCACCATGTCGCTGTTCAGGTCGGCGACGATGTTGGAGAGCGGAACCGTGGGGTGCTCCGCGAAGTACTCGCTGCCCCACAGCCCCTTCTCCTCGCCGCTCACGGTCATGAAGACGAGGGAGCGTTTGGGGCGGGGGGTGAGCCGGGAAAAGGCCTCGGCCGCCGCGATGACGGCCGTGGTCCCGGACGCGTCGTCGTCCGCGCCGTTGCAGATGGAGTCCGCGCCCACGGCGCGGCAAGCGGGGTTGCCCGGCCCCGCGACCCCAATGTGGTCCATGTGCCCCGTAAAGAACACGTACTCCTGCTTGAGCTTCGGGTCGCTCCCCTCGAGCACGCCGATGACGTTCGGGGCGGACAGCCGCTCCAGCACGCGCTCCCTGGCGCGGAACGTGACGGTCGTTTCGGGCAGCCGACGGCCGGTGCGGGTCTGTTGCGATCGCAGCGCGGCCGGGTCGATGCCCAACGCGCTCGCGGCCGTGGCGTCGCGGATCTCGACGAGGCCGAACTGCGGGAGCGTATCGCGCGCGGCCTCCCGCCACGCCAGCACGATCGTTGGAACCGTGAGGTGCGCGAGCCGGCTCGACCACTGGGCGTCGGGCCGGTCGGAGATGAGGAGCGCGCCGATCGCGCCGGCCTCCAAGGCGGCCTGCGCGGTCGCGCCATCGAACGGCACGCCCCGGGGCGTGGCCGTGGCGATCAGGGCGATCCAGGCCCCGCGCACGTCCACGCCGGCGAGCGGGTTCGCGGAATCGGCGGGCCCGGCGAACACCACGACGGGCCCCGCGACCTCGCGCCGGGGCAGCGGCGCGAACGGCAACAGGTTCACCTCGACCCCGGGTTTGAGCGTCACCGTGGTCCGGCCCGCGATCACGAGAGCGCTCGCGGCCGTGTCGAGCTGCTCGTGGAGGATGCCGTACCGTTGCAGGAAGCCGCCGCTGTCCCCGCCGGGTCTCAGGCCGACGCGCTTGAACTCGCCGGCGACGTACGCGGCCACCTTCTCGAGTTCGGGGCTCGGCGTGTTGCGACCGCGCATCGAGTCGTCGGCGAGGATCGCGATGCGGCGATGAACGTCGCCGGGCACGATGGACCTCACGGCGCGCTGGACCGAGGCCGGAATCTGCGCGGCGAGCGCGCCAGGAAGCAACGTGAGCCACACGTAGGAAAGCCGACGCACGCGACCCTCTCCTTGAGGGAAGGGAAGCGGAAAACTAGCGCCTCAGGGCTTGCGGCGCCTCAGCTCCGGGTCGCTACGCTGGGGTTTGTCCTTGGGCGCGTCCCGCTTCGGCACGGCGCGGGGCTCGCTCCTGGGCGGAGGTGGCGCAGGCTGCGCGCGCGGCGACCGCTCCGCGGCGCGCGACTCGACCTGCGGGCGACTCTCCGGCTGGCGGCGCTCGCCGCGCGGGGCGCGCACCTCGGGGCTCACCGAGAGGGCGGACCGATCCGGACGCTCCGGCCGATCGCGGCGATCCGCGCGGTCCCGCCGTTCTCCTGCGTCGCCGCGGTCCGGGGTGCCAGGGTTGTCGGGCCGGTCGGGGCGGTCCGGCCGATCGGGCTGGCGGCGATGCCGGTCGTCGTTGCCGGGCTCGCCCCGGCGCTCACGCTCGTCTCCCGTCCCGCCCGTGACGTCCGGACGGCGGCGCGGCGGGGGAATGATCCCGATGCCCCCCAGGTCACGCCCGCTTACGCCGACCTCGCGCCGGCGATCGTCGTTCGCGGGCCGCTGCGCCACCCGCGTGACGAATACGTCCGTGCGGCTGCGGTCCTTAAAGATGAAGCGCGGCTCGGGCCGGTACGGCCGGGTGAACACCACGCGGGTGCCGCCGTAATAACGATAGGGGTAGTAGTACGGGTCGTCGAACACGACGATACGGAAGCGCACGCACGTGTAGTCGTACACCGACCACAAGGGATAGCTCACATAGGTGTGGCAATCGTAGCACAGGAACCGCGGATAGTCGTAGTGGCGGTTGACGTAATACGGCGTGATGTCGTAGTCCCAATCGCGGTAGTCGGCCGGCAGGATCCGCTGCGCCAGGTCGGTCAGGGCGACGTACGGATCGCCGTGCACGCGCCCGTCCGCGATGGCGCGATAGTCCCAATGGTCGCCCGTTTCGAAGGCGTCGTACACGAACGGGTCGGCCGCCGCGACGGCGAAGATGTAGCCGACGCCGGGGTAGTCGTCGATCGAGAAGGCATCCCGCTCGTAGCCGCCCTGGATCTCGTACTCACGGCCGCCGCGGGCGAAGTTGTCCTCCCAGGGCTCGAGCGGGAACAGCACCCGCACGCGGCCGTCGGTATCGACGCGCAGCACGGTCACATAAGCATCGACCTCGCTCCGGAAGAACACGCGAGCGCCCTGACCGCCGGCGTAGGCATCGTCGCCCCGGTTGGTCCAGACTTCGATGCGGGTGCGAGACGATGCGTCCGGCCACCCGACGGGCTGACCGGAACTCGCGAGCAGGGTGAGCGCTGCCAGTTGTGCCAACATGGTTCCCTCCGGGGCCGGGAGAGGAGCAGGGGGCATGCCACCCGGGCTGCGGCCGGAGATCGGTTCAACCAGTTGTCGGAGAACAGATTATGCGATGTCGTGCGGCGTATCACCCCGCTCCCGGGTGTCCTCTACCCCGGACAATCCGCCGATTATTAGCTTCCGCCACCCATGGTCGACTCCCGACGCCTTGATCTCCTCGATCCCGCGGAAGTAGCGCGGCTCGGCGGGATCGAGATCGTGGCGCAGGGAGTCGTGGAGGGGTTTCTCGCCGGCATTCATCGCTCGCCCTTCCGGGGGTTCTCAGTCGAGTTCACGGAACATCGGGCCTACCAGCCCGGCGACGAGCTGCGCTACCTCGATTGGAAGATCCTCGCCCGCGCGGACCGCCTGTTCGTCAAACAGTTCGAGGAGGAGACGAACCTGCGGGCGATGATCCTGCTCGACGCCAGCCGCTCGATGGCGTGGCGCGGCGACCCGGCACGCCTGACCAAGCGGGGCTACGCGGACCGCCTCGTGGCCGCGCTCGCCTTGATCCTGCTGCGGCAGCGCGACGCGACGGGGCTGATGACCTTCGACGAGGCGGTGCGCCAGGTGATCCCCGCGCGCGTGAAGGCGGGCCAGTGGACGAGGCTGGTGCGCGGACTCATCGACACGCCGGACGGCCTGGGAACGGCCGCTGAGACGGCGCTGCGCCAGCTTGCCGGCTTGCTCGCCCGCCGCGGGCTCGTCGTACTCGTTTCCGATCTCCTCCTGGACCGCGGGCTCGCCCTGACCGCGCTTCGCTACCTGCGGCACCGTGGCCACCAGGTGATCGTGCTGCACGTAATGGACCCGGCCGAGCTGGAGTTGGCGGGGCCGCCCGAGGTGCGCTTCCGCGACCCCGAGAGCGCGGCGAGCGTCGTCGTGCGCCCCCGCGAGCTCGCCGGGGCCTACGCCGCGACGGTGCGCCGCGAGATCGCGGGGTGGCGCGCCGCCTGCCGGCGGCACGGGGTCGCCTATCATCACATCCGGACCGACATGCCGTTCGGCATGGCGCTGCGCCTGCTGGCGTGACGTTTCTCCATCCGCTGGCGCTGCTGGGGCTCGCCGCGGCGGCGATCCCCGCGCTGCTGCATCTGCTCGAGCGCCGCACACCACCCGAGGCCGAGTTCCCGCCGCTGCGCTACCTGCGGGACGCGGAGCGTCAGAGTGCGCGCCGCCTGCGGCTGCGCCACCTGCTGCTGCTCATCCTCCGGACGGCGCTCGTGGCGGTGATTGTGCTTGCGGCCGCGCGGCCGATCTTACCCACGCGGGTGGGCGGGGGGAGCGGGGGGAGCGGGGGGAGCGGGAGGGGCTCGACCGCCGTGCACGCGCCGACGGCGCTCGCTGTCGTGCTCGACAACTCGTTGTCGGCGAGCGCGGTGGTCGACGGGCGGCCGGTGCTGGACCGGCTCAAGACGCTGGCGCGTGCGTCGCTCGCCCAGGCGGCGCCGGGCGATCGTCTTTGGCTCGTGCTCGCGGACGGCGTGGCGCGCGCGGGCTCGCGCGAGGCGCTGCTCGCGAGCGTGGACGGCACCACGGCCACGCCGCAGCGCCTGGACCTCGTGCCCGCGGTCGGAGGCGCGGCGCGCCTCGTCGCCGCCGAGCCTCTGCCCGCCCGTGAGGTCCACGTGCTGAGCGACCTGCAGCGTACGGCACTCGGCGCGGGGAACGTCGACGTGCCGGGCGTCGCAGAGCTGGTGCTCGCGCCGCCCGCGCGCGTGCCGGCCAACCGCGGCATCGCCGCAGCACGCGCCGGCGACGGCGGACTGACGATCGCGGTCTCGGGAACGCCCGGAGCAAGCGCTGCGCTCCTCGTGGCGCGGGTGCAGCCGCCGGGCAGCGCGCCGGCGCGCGCGCGGGAGGTGGGGCGCACGCTCGCGGCGCCGGGGCAATCGGTGACGCTGCCGCTCCCTCCGCTCGCGCCGGGATGGTGGATTGGCGAGGTGCTGCTCGACGCCGACGAACTGCGCGGCGACGACCGGCGGCTGTTCGTGGTTCGCGTGGCGGCGCCGGCGAGCGTCACGGCTGAGGCCGATGTCGGACCATTCCTGTCGGCGGCGCTGGCGGTGCTCCGCGTGGCGAGGCGTGTGGTGGTGGGAGGCGAAATCGCGATCGGCGAGCGGCTCGGCGCGGCCCGCAGCATCGTGTTGCCGCCGGGGGACCCCGCGCTCCTGGGGCAGGTGAATCGCGCGCTCGCGGCCCGCGGCGTCCGCTGGCACTTCGCGCCTCCGGGTCCGCCTGGCACCCTCGCGAGCGCGGATCTCGCCATGGTCCGCGGCGTGCAGGTGAATCGGCGGTACCGACTCGAAGGGACCGAGGGCGATTCCGGCGTCGTGGCCAGCGTCAATGGCGAGCCGTGGCTGGTGCGGGACGGAGGCGTCGTCCTGCTCGGCAGTCGCCTCGACACGACCTGGACCGCCCTGCCGGGGGCGCCCGGCTTCGTTCCGTTCGTGGACGCGCTCGCGAACCGGATCGCGCGGGGGGAGGCGCCGGTGGCGGAGGCCGTGGGTGCGCCCCGCGTGCAGTTCTTCACGCGGGGCGCCGACACCGTCGGTGCGACCGTATTCGGGCCCGACCCCCGCGAGTCCGACCTCACGCCCGCCACGCCCGACGAGGTGCGCCGCGCCTTTCCCGGTGCGCGAGTGCTGGACGAGGCCGGGCTCGCCGCCGAACGCTTCGCCGCAACCCGGCGAGCGGACGTGAGCGGCTTGCTGCTCGGCTTCGCTCTCCTGCTCGCCGCCATCGAGCTCGCGGTCGCCTCCATGAGCCGCTGATGCCGCTCGACTTTCTGCTCGACCGCTTCACCGAGCTCTCGGATACCCGGGCGCTGGTGGAGCGGCTCCTCCCAGCCGGGACGCGGCTCGCCGTGTCCGGACTCCCGGGATCGGCCCCGGCCGTGCTCGTCAGCGCGCTCGCCCGGCAGCTGCCGCAGCGGGTCTTCGTGTGCGTCGCCCCGACGGCTACCGACGCGGAGCGCTGGCTCGCGGACGTGGCGACGCTGGCAGGCGAGACGGCCGCGTTGTACCCGCAGCGCGAGGCGCTGGGCGCCGAGGAAGCCCATTTCGAGATTGCGGGGGAGCGGGTCGAAACGCTGGAGGCGCTGCTCAGGGCGCGGGTGCGCATTCTCGTCACGACCGCCCGGGCGACGGCGGAGCGGACGGGGGTACCCGCCGCCCTGGCCGCCAGGCGCATGGTCTTGGAGCCGGGTACGGGGAAGGGGGAGGGGAAAAGGGGTTCACTGAGTGACAGCCTGCGCCGGCTGGGCGAGATGGGCTACGCGCGCGTACCGACCGTGACCGAGGTGGCGCAGTTCAGCGTGCGCGGCGGCATCCTCGATGTGTACGGCTTCGGCATGGCGGCGCCGGCGCGAATCGAGTGGTGGGGCGACGAGATCCTGTCGCTGAGGACGTTCGATCTTGACACCCAGCGATCGGGGGAGGCGGTCGCTCGGGTGACGGTGCTGCCCGTACGGAGCGAGGGGGTAGGCGCGGACAGCGTAAGGGCGCAGCATGCTGCGCCCCTACCTCGTACCGGGCAACGTCAGTCGCTGCTGGATCTGCTGCCGACCGACGCGGTGATGGTGCTCGATCAGGAGTCGGCGCTCGGACAGGAGGTGGAGCGTACCTGGGCCGACGCCGCCCATCATCTCGAAGTGGCGCGGCGGCTAGGGGAGGACCCTCTCCCGCGCGAGGAGTTGTTCCTCGAGCCCGCCGCCTGGCGCGCCCGGCTCGGCGGGTTCGCGCGGGTTGCGGTCAACGCGGGAGATGCAGCGGTGCGCTTCTCGCTGGCGCCGCCCGAAGCCGTGGATCGCGACATGCGGCGGCTGCGGCAGATCGTGGCGGGCGCCCCGCCGACGGTGATCCTGTGCGACAACGAGGGACAGCTGGAGCGCCTCGAGGAGCTGCTCGGTAGCGACCGCGCGACGCTCGCGATCGGCGCATTGGACGGTGGCTTCATCCTTCCCGGGCTCAGGATCCTCACCGATCACGAGATCTTCCGTCGTGCCCGGCGCATCCGGCGGCCACGGCGCTACCGTACGGCGGCGCCGACGGCGGCGACACGCGCGCTGGAGCCCGGCGATTACGTCGTCCACCTGGAGCACGGGATCGGGATCTACCGCGGCTTGCAGACGATCTCGGTCGGCGCGGAGGGGGGAACGCTCGAGGTCGCGGTGGTGGAGTACGAGGGGGGCGACCGGCTGAACGTGCCGCTCTACCGGCTCGACCAGCTCGAGGCCTATCGTGCGGCCGGCGACGGTGAGGCGCCGCCCCCGCGGCTGCACCGGCTGGGCGCCACGACGTGGCAGCGCCAGCGCGACAAGACCCGCACGGCGATCCGGAAGATGGCGGCCGACCTGCTCGACCTGTACGCACGGCGCCAGGTCGCGAGCGGCTTCGCGTTCCCGCCCGACACGCCCTGGCAGCGCGAGCTGGAATCGGCGTTCCTGTACGAGGACACGCCGGACCAACGCCGCGCCACCGAGGAGGTCAAGCGCGACCTGGAGCGGGCGCGGCCCATGGACCGGTTGCTGGTCGGAGACGTGGGATACGGGAAGACGGAGATCGCGCTGCGTGCCGCCTTCAAGGTCGTGCAGGCCGGGAAGCAGGTGGCCGTGCTCGTGCCCACGACGATTCTCGCCGAGCAGCACGGCCGCACCTTCCGCGAGCGGCTCGCCGATTATCCGGTTCGCATCGAGGTGCTGTCGCGCTTTCGCGGCGGGCGGGAGTCGAGCCAGGTCGTCGGCCGGCTCGCACGGGGCGAGGTGGACATCGTGATCGCAACGCACCGGCTCCTCTCCGCGGACGTCACGTTCCGCGATCTCGGGCTCTTGATCGTGGACGAGGAGCACCGCTTCGGCGTCCGGCACAAGGAACGGCTCAAGGCGCTGAAGCTCGCGGTGGACGTGCTGACGCTGACCGCGACGCCGATTCCGCGCACGCTGCACCTCTCGCTCGCGGGACTCCGGGACCTCACGCTGCTCGAGACCCCGCCGAAGGACCGCTCGCCGGTGCTGACGTTCATCGAGCCGTGGGACGACGCGCTGATCGAGGAGGCGATCACCCGGGAGCTCGACCGGGACGGGCAGGTGTACTTCGTGCACAACCGCGTGGAGACGATCGACACGATCGCCGAGCGGGCGCGCACACTGGCCCCGGCGCGGGCGCGCCTCGCCGTGGCGCACGGCCAGCTCCGCGAAGCGGACCTCGAGGCGGTGATGGCCCGCTTCGTCCGGGCCGATGTGGACGTCCTCGTGTCCACCATGATCGTCGAGTCAGGCCTCGACGTGGCGAACGCCAACACGATGATCGTGAACCGCGCCGATCAGTTCGGGCTGGCACAGCTCTACCAGCTGCGCGGACGCGTCGGCCGGAGCCACCGCCGCGCCTACTGCTACCTGCTCGTCCCGGACCTCGTGGACGCCGACGCGGAGGAGCGCCTGCGGGTGCTGGAGCACCATACCGACCTCGGGTCCGGGTACCGGATCGCGCTGCGCGACCTCGAGCTGCGGGGCGCGGGGAATCTGCTGGGCGGCGAGCAGTCGGGGCACGTGCAGGCGGTCGGGTTCGATACGTACTTGCGCTGGCTGCAGGAGACGGTCGAGGCGCTGAAGACCGGGAAGGGGGAAGAGGGACGGGGGAAGGGCATCGCGCCCGAGGTGATCCTCGATCTGCCGGCGCATCTGTCGGAGGACTACGTGCCCGACGACGCGGCGCGGCTCGATCTGTATCGCCGGCTGGCGCGGGCGGAGCAGCCGTGCGAGATTGAGGCGGTGCGCGAGGAATTGCGCGATCGGTTCGGGCCCCTCCCGGACGCAGCGCAGCGGTTGCTCCTCGTCGCCGATCTCCGCGCGCTCGGCGCGCGGGCGGGATTGGAAACGGTCCTCGTCCGCGGCGATGAGGCGCGGCTCACCTTCCGGCGCGACGCCCGCGTGCGGCTTGCGGGTCTGACGGCGGCACTCGACGCGGTGCAGTTCGAAGCCGAGGTACGGCGCGCGGTTCCCCTCTCGCTCCGGCTGCGCCGGCTGGGTGGCGAGGCGATCGGCCCGGGCTTGGTGCGGGCCCTGACCGCCGTTCTCCAAGACCTTCAGGCATAGGAGCCGGGATGGGTCGCTTGCGGTTGGCTGTGCTGGTTCTCACGCTCGGCGGCTGCGAGCCGTTGCGCCAGGCGTTTTCGGCGCGCGCCAGCGTGGTCGCCCGCGCGGCCGGTCAGGAACTCACGGTCGAGCAGTTCGCCGACTGGGTCGGGCACAGCGCGAAGGTCCCGCTGCAGCCGAGCGCGCTGACCGGCCTCGCGAACGTGTACGTGGACCACATGCTGTTTGCCGCGGCGCTCGCGCGCGGGAGGGACCTGCACGACTCGCTGCTGGTGCTCGCCGCCGGTTGGCCCACCGTGTCGCAGCTCAAGTGGGACCACTTCCACCAGCGGCTCCTCGCCGCGCGCACCAAGCTCAGTCCGTCCCAGGTGGACTCCGCGTACGCGGCGGGCGGCGTCCGGCTGTTCCAGCACATCCTGCTCCAGCTGCCGCCGAGCGCGGCCGCGCCGCAGGAGCGGACCAAGCGCACCGAGCTCGAGGGGCTGCGTCGCGACATCGTGGCGCGGGGCGGGGTGACCTTCGCGCAGCTCGCCAGGCGCTACTCGGAAGACCCCGGCTCGAAGGCGAGCGGAGGCTATCTCGCCGCCTCCCCGCCCGGCCAACTCGTACCGGCCTTCGAGACCCCCGCCTGGCAGCTCGAGCCCGGGGGCATGAGCGCGGTGGTGCGCTCCTCCTTCGGGCTCCATCTGATCCGACGCCCGCCCCTCGCCGAGGTACGGGACTCCTTCCGCGCGGGGCTCGAGAACACGCTCACCGGGCATCTCGACTCGATCTACGTGGACCATCTCACGACCGCGTGGCAGCTACGGGTCGCCGACGGCGCTCCGGCGCTGGCGCGGCAGGCGGTGCAGGATCTGGTGGCCGCGCGCAAGGACTCCCGCACGCTCGTCTCCTATCGGGGCGGCGCCCTGCGCGTGCGCGATCTCGTGCGGTGGCTCTTCGCCCTCGACCCGAACGACGTGCGCGCCATTCCCGGCGCGTCGGATGATCAGCTGCGGCAGTTCCTGAAGGTGGTGACCCGGCAGGCGCTGCTGATCGAGCAGGCCGATTCCGCCGGGGTGCAGCTCACGGCGGAGGACTGGCGCCAGATCCGGGCCGAACACGACTCGATCGTGGCGACGCTCGAGCGGGTCCTGGGCATCACGCCCCAGCTGCTCAAGGACTCGGCGGGGACGCCGGACGCCCGCATGCGGCTCGCGGCCGCGCGCGTCGACGCGTATCTCGGCCGCGCCTTCCAGGGCACGGCCCAGTTCTACGCCGTGCCTCCGTTCCTGGGCGAGATCCTGCGCGCCGAACTCCCCTGGTCGGTCGACCCGGGCGGGATCGGACGCGCCCTGGAGCGGGCCCAGGCGATCCGCGCGACCACTGATTCGACGCGGCGCCCGCCGCCGGGTCTACGTCCCGCGCCCGGTCCGCCGCCGATCCCCGCCGACACGGCCCGCAAGCCCGGAGGCGGCCCGTGACGCTGCGGTCGGGACTCCGCTCCGTGGCGCTGCTCCTGCTCGGTACGGTGCCCGGCGTCATCCGCGCCCAGGGCGGAGCGTCCGGCCAGATCGTGGACCGCATCGTCGCCGTCGTGGGCACCACGCCCATCACGGCCTCGCAAGTGGAGGAGCAGCTCGCCCTCATGCAGTCCGAAGGCCAGCAGCTCCCGTCCGATTCGGCGGGGCGGGCGGCGCTGCGGCGGCAAATTCTCACTCAGATGGTGGAGGACGAGCTGCTCGTGCAGCAGGCGCAGCGGGACACGAACCTCAAGGTGACGGACCGGGAGGTCCAGGACCAGGTCGAGCAGACGGTCCAGAACGTGCGCAAGCAGTTCACCTCCGGGGCGGAGTTCCAGTCGCAACTGCGGGCCGCGGGGTTCGGGTCCGAGGAGGAGTGGCGGCGTTGGCTCGCAGACAATCAGCGCCGCTCGATTCTGCGCGACCGACTGCTGGACGAGCTGCGTCAGAAGGGCAAGTTGCGGCCCATCCCGCCGTCCGAGGCGCAGATGCGCACCTTCTGGGAGCAGAACCGCGGCCCGCAGTCGAAACGCCCGGCTTCGGTGTCGTTCCGCCAAATCGTCATCACGCCGAAGCCCGACTCGGCGGCGAAAGCTCGCGCGCGGCAGCTCGCGGAGTCGCTGGTCGTCGTGCTGCGGGGTGGCGCCGACTTCGCAGACGTGGCGCGGCGCTTCTCGAGCGACAGCGGCTCCCGCGAGGCGGGCGGCGAGCTGGGCTGGTTCCGCCGCGGCCGCATGGTGAAGGAGTTCGAAGACGTGGCGTTTCGGATGCGGCCCGGCGAGATCTCCGGCGTCGTGGAGACCGAGTTCGGCTACCACGTCATCCAGGTGGAGCGGGTGCAGCCGGCGGAGGTGGAGGCGCGGCATGTCCTGATCGCGCCCGTGATCTCGGCGGCCCAGCTCGCGCTGGCGCGGCGGCTCGCCGACTCGGTGCACGACGCGCTCGCCGGCGGGGCGTCGTTCGACACGCTCGCCCGCCGCTATCACGATCCTAACGAGCCGAAGCTCGCCGACGCGCTGCCCGCCTCGCAGCTCCCCCCCGACTACCTCAAGGCGATCGGGAACGACTCCGTACCGGGCCTCAAGCCGGTGATCGCGGTCGCGGAGGGGACGGCGCGGGCGCGGTTCGTCGTGCTGGAGCTCATCAGGCGCCTGCGGGAGGGCGAGTTCGCCTTCGAGGACGTGAAGGATCGGATCCGCGACGCGTTGAGCCAGCGACTCGCCGAGCAGCACTATCTCGACTTGTTGCGACGCACGACCTACGTGGACATCCGCCTCTAGCGCCGTGGCTGCGCGACCGCGCCTCGCCGTCACCCTGGGCGACCCGCGGGGGATCGGGCCGGAGGTGGTGGCGAAGGCCCTGGCCCTGGGGGCGCTCCCCGCGGACATCGTCGTGCTCGGGAACGGGGAGCGGGGAGCGGAACCCTCCGCCGCACCGCCCCGTCCCGCTCCCCGCTCCCTCCTCCCGGAAGTGGCAGGCCGGATCGCCGGGGAGGCCGTCGAGGAGGCGGTCCGCCTGGCCCTCACGGGAGAGGTCGACGCCATCGTCACGGGGCCGGTTCACAAGCACGCCCTCCATCTCGCCGGCTACCGTTATCCGGGCCTCACCGAAATGCTCGGCCATCTGGCCGGAGACGTCGAAACCGCGATGATGCTCGCGACGGGGACGCTGCGGGTCGTGCTCGTGACGACCCACCTCCCGCTACGGGACGTGCCCGCGCAGGTGACGGCCGAGCGGGTGGTGCGGGTGGGCCGCCTCGCCGAGGCGGCGCTGCGCCGCTGGTGGGGCCTCGAGCAGCCGCGCCTCGCGGTGTGCGCGCTCAACCCGCACGCGGGGGAAGCGGGTCTGTTCGGCGAGGAGGACGATCGCGTGTTGCGCCCCGCCGCGGCCCGGCTCGGCGCCGCGGGCCCCATCCCCGCCGACACCGTCTTCGTGCGCGCGATGAAGGGGGAGTTCGACGCCGTGCTCGCCCCCTACCACGACGTGGGAATGGCGGCGGTGAAGGTGGCGGGCTTCGGTCAGGGCGTGAACGTGACGCTGGGGCTGCCGTTTCCGCGGACCGCTCCGGACCACGGAACGGCGCTCGACATCGCGGGGAAGGGGGTCGCCGATCCGTCGTCGATGCGGGCGGCGCTCGAGCTCGCGGTGCAGCTAGCGGCTCGCAACCGCCTCCCGGAGCCTGTTTAACAGTCGCTGATGCAGCTCGAGCTGCAGCTTCTGACTCGCCCGATTCACCACCACCACCGCCCCCACGTCCAGAATCCTGGCCCGCTCGACGAGCCCGTTGTCCCGCAGCGTGCCGCCCGTGTCCACGAGATCCACGATCCAGTGCGCGAGGCCGAGCAGCGGCGCCACCTCGACGCTGCCGCTCACCGTGATCACCTCAACGCCCAGGCCCGTCTCGGCGAAGAAGCCGCGCGTCAACCGGGGGTACTTCGTGGCGACGCGCGGGGTCACGCCGCCTGGAAGCGACGGGTAGGGAACGTGGGCGGGGCTCGCGACGACCATGCGGCACGCGCCGAAGCCCAGCGCGAGCGGCTCCAGCACGTCCGCCTCGGTTTCCCGCAGCACGTCCGTGCCGGTGATGCCGAGGTCCGCGGCCCCCGATTCGACGTAGACCGGCACGTCGGCGGGCTTCACCAGCAGGAACGATAGGGACCCGTCGCTCGAGGGAACGACGAGCTTGCGCGTCGTGGCGGCTCCCGCGGCCCCCGCGCCGATGCGCTCAAACAGGGTGAGAGCGGGCTCGAGCAGCCGCCCCTTGGCGAGCGCCACCTTCAAGCTCACGGCGTTGTCTCCGCGAGCCCATCGAGGTCGAGCGCGAGTCCGACGGCCGGGAGCGGCCGCCCGAAGCGGCCGATGAGATCGTCGTATCGCCCCCCGGCTCCCACGGCGCTGCCCGCCCCGCTCACGAAGATCTCGAAGTGCATCCCCGTGTAGTAGTCGAGCCCGCGCACCTCGCCGAAGTCGTAGACCACGTGGCGGCGCTCCTCGTCCGCGAGCGCCGCGTCTATCTCCCGCAGGCGGTCGATGGCCATTCGGGCGTCGGGCGCGACGCGCGCCGCGCGGTCGAGCGCCTCGCGCCGGCCGATGATGAACGGCAGCTCAGTGAGCGACCCGGGCGCCGCGGTGGCGAGGCCGGCGGCGTCCTTGCGGTCGATGAGCCGCCGCACGCGGGTCCGCTCCTCGGGCGGCAAGGCGTCGAGCGCGGGCGCCAAGGCCCCGACATGCCCGAGGTTGACCTGGTATTCCTTCGGGGACGCGCGTCGTACCAGCTCGAGCGCGAGGCGCAGCACCTCCACGTCGGCTGCAATTGCGGCGTCGCCCAACAGCTCGGCGCCGACCTGCAGGATTTCGCGCGGCCGGCCGCCGCCGTTCGCCCGCTCGGGGTCCTGGCGGAACACCGCGCCGCTGTAGCAGAGGCGGAGGGGTGTGGGACGCTCGGCGAGCTTCGTCGCCGCCAGGCGGGCCACGCTCGCCGTGAAGTCGTAGCGCAGCGCGAGCAGCTTGCCGTCGAGGTCGAAGAAGCGGATCAGGCGGTCGGCCACGTCGGCAGCGCCGGCTGCGCGCACGAACACCTCGGCGTACTCGAAGGTGGGCGGGATGATCTCCTCGTAGCCCCCCGCGCCGAGTCGCTCCAGCGCGGCACGCTGCAGCGTCCGCCGGCGGCGCACCGCTTCCCCCGCCAGGTCGAGTGCGCCGGGGGGGATCGGCGCGATCGTCGAGCGGAGCTTCACGTCGCCGCCTGGGCGACCAGCCGGACGGCGCCCACCCGGCGCCCGTCCATCTCCACGATCTCGAACACGGCGCCCGGCACGGCGACCTGATCCCCCACCCTGGGGAGCCGGCCCAGCGCGCCGAACAGGTAGCCGCCGATCGTGGTGTAGTCGCCCACGTCGAGCTCGAGCCCGAAGGCGTCGTTCACGTCCCGGAGCGGCGTCGAGCCGGCGAGCACCGATGCGGCATCGGGCGTCGCAGACTGCTTCACCGCGGCGGCCGGCCGGTCGTACTCGTCGTAGATCGGGCCGACGATCTCCTCCAGCAGGTCCTCCATCGTGACGAGGCCGGCGGTGCCGCCGAATTCGTCGAGCACGATCGCGAGATGGATCTTCTGGCGCTTCATGTCGGCGAGCACGTCCTCGACCTCCCGGGTCCCCGGGACGAATACGGCGGGGCGGAGCACGGCCTGGAGGCGCCCGCCCTTCGCCGAGCGCACCCCGGCGAGGATGTCCTTCGCGTGCACCAGACCGACGATGTCGTCGAGCGATTCGCGGTACACCGGGTAGCGTGAGCGGCCCGCCACCGCCACCTGGTCGGCCGCCTCCTCGAGCGTCAGGTCGAGCGGCAGGGCCACCATGTCCGTGCGCGGGGTCATCACCTCGCGGGCCGTCTTCTCGCTGAATTCGAACACGCCCTCCAGCATCCGGGCGTCGCCGGCGTCGAGACCGCCGCGCCGCCGGCTCTGGGCCACGAGCATCCGGATCTCCTCCGGCGAATGGATGCGCTCCAGCTCCGCCGTCGTGCCCCGGATTCCGAGGAGGCGCACGACCCGGTTCGCGCTCCAGTTGAGCGCGTCGGTGAACGGCCGGGTGATCCACGAAAACAGGATCAGCGGCCGCGCGATCCAGCGACTCGTCTTCTCGGGATAGGTGATGGCCCAGGCCTTGGGCGCCTGCTCGCCGAACACGACGTGCAGGAACGAGATGATCGCCACGGCCACGATCGAGGCGATACCGCCGCGCGTCAGGAAGTCGAGTGCGGGCGGCAGTCCCGCGAACCATTCCCGGAACAGGTGGGCGACCGTGTCCTCCGCGACGTACCCGAGCAGAATCGAGGCGACCGTGATGCCCAGTTGGGCGGCCGAGAGCTGGCGATACAGGTCTTGCAGCGCCTGTTGCACGGTCTTAGCCTTCCGGTCGCCGCGCCGGATCATCTCCTCGATGCGCGTGCGCCGGGCCGCCACGAGCGCGAACTCCGCGGCCACGAAGAACGCGTTGGCCGCGACGAGGACGAGCACCGCCGCGAGGCGCAGAGCGAGGGATCCCATGACTGGCTCAGGCATAAGGCCCGGAACCTAGCTCGTGCTGACCCGACTTCAAGCACCGCCCTACGACGTTCTCACGCCGCATCTTCCAAAGATCGGTGCGGCGGATCCCGCGACCGCACAAGCCGTCGGTGCGATCGTCGCGGACGTGCGGGCGCGTGGCGACGGCGCGGTGCGGGAGCACGCGCGACGTCTCGACGGCGTGGATCTGGCGCCGGAGGAGTGGGAGCTCTCCGTCGCCAGGTGTCGGGAGGGGCTCGGTCGCGTGCCCCGCCCGGTCCAGGCGGCGCTCGAGCTCGCCGTGGCGCGCGTGCGTGCGTATCACGAGCGACAGGTCGAGGCGGGATTCACCGTCCGGACGCCGGGAGCAAAGCTGGTGATGCGCGTGGTACCGCTCGATAGCGTCGGGATCTACGTGCCGGGAGGCAAGGCCGCCTATCCGTCCACCGTAATAATGAATGCAGTCCCCGCGGCGGTCGCCGGGGTGGGCGATATCATCATGGCGACGCCGCCGGGAGGAGCGTCGGACGTGGTGCTGACGGCCGCGCGGCTGGCGGGTGTGCATCGGATCTTCCGGGTGGGCGGGCCCCAGGCGATCGCCGCGCTGGCCTACGGCACGGCGACGATCCCCCGGGTCGACAAGATCGTGGGGCCTGGGAATCGCTTCGTGACCGAGGCGAAGCGCCAGGTCGCGGGCGCGGTGGGGATCGATATGCTGGCGGGGCCGACCGAGGTGCTCGTCATCGCCGACCGGACGGCCGCGGTGCGGCACGTGGCGGCCGATCTGATCGCACAGGCGGAGCACGACGAGGACGCCTGCGCCTGGTGCGTCACCACGAGCCGGGAGCTGGCAGATGGGCTCGACCCGGAGCTCGAGCGGCAGCTTGCTCGGGCGCCGCGGCGCGCCATCGCCGAGCGGGCGCTCGCTGCGCACGGCGTGCTCGTGCTGGTGCCCACGCTCGACGCCGCCTTGGAGGTGGCGAACCGCCGCGCGCCGGAGCACGTCGAGCTGCTGGTGGAGCGGCCGTGGCCGCTCGTGGATGCGATCCGCCACGCGGGTGCGATCTTCGTGGGGAGCTACACGCCCGAACCCGTCGGCGACTACGTCGCCGGCCCGTCGCACGTGTTGCCCACCGCGGGAACCGCCCGATATGTTTCGCCCCTGGGCGTCTACGATTTCGTGAAGCGCATCAGCGTGATCGCATATTCGCGGGAGCGGTTGCAGCAGGACGCGGCGCATATCATCGCGCTGGCGGAGGCGGAGGGCCTGCCCGGGCACGCGGAGGCGGTGCGCCTGCGAGCCAGCGACCCATGACGACTCTTCCGTTCGAAGTCCAGTGCACCCATCGTGCCCCGCTGCGCGCCGAGAGCCGGCGCCGCTTGAGGCTCGTGCTCGGCATCTCGGCGGCCGTGATGGTGGCCGAGGCGGTGGGGGGCTACGCCGCCGGCTCGCTCGCGCTGCTCGCCGACGCGGGTCACATGCTCACGGACGTGGCGTCCCTCGGCCTGGCGCTCGTCGTGGCTCACCTGTGCGAGCGCCCTGCGACGGCCGAGCGCTCGTACGGGTTGCAGCGGCTCGAGATCCTCGCGGCGCTCGTGAACGGAGCGGCGCTCATCGTGATCGCGGTCGGGATCGGCATCGAGGCGTGGCACCGCTTCCGCGCCCCGCCGACCATCCACGCCGGCCTGTTGCTGGGCGTCGCGAGCCTCGGATTGGTGGCGAACGTCGTGAGCGCCCGCATTCTCCACAGCGATCACGACCACTCCCTGAACCAGCGCGGCGCGTACCTCCACGTGCTGAGCGACACACTCGGCTCTCTGGGTGCGATCTTCGCCGGCGTCGTCGTGCTCCTCACGGGGTGGACTCCCGCCGACCCCATCGTCTCGGTCGGGATCAGCCTGCTGATCCTCCACGGTGCTTGGCGGCTCGTGAAGGAGAGTACGGACGTGCTGCTCGAAGCGACGCCCGCGCACATCTCGATGCGCGAAGTGCACGACCGGATGGCGTCGGTCCCCGGCGTCGCCTCGGTGCATGATCTGCACGTCTGGACCGTCACGAGCGGCGTGGTCGCCATGAGCGGCCACCTCGTCGTGCGGAACCCGCAGGACAACCAGCGTGTGCTCGAGGCCGTGCAGGAGCGCCTGGGGCACCTGGGGATCGATCACGTCACGGTGCAGATGGAGAGGGACCAGATCTGCGAATAGGCGTGGGGAGTGGTTCGTTACGGCGCGACTCGTAACCCCGTTGCGCACCGGCAGGTACCACTCCCCACTCCCCACGCTGTTGCTGTGACGTCACCGCTTGTGTTTTCCCGGGCACCGTCCTATACTGCGGCCCTCCATTCCGGCACCGTCAGGACGTAGCCCCTTGCAGCTCCGCAACATCGCCATCATCGCCCACGTCGACCACGGTAAGACGACGCTGGTGGATCAAATGCTCCGCCAGGCCGGCGTGTTCCGTGCCAACCAGCAGGTGGACGAGCGGGTGCTCGACTCGAACCCGCTCGAGCGGGAGCGCGGCATCACGATCCTCTCGAAGAACACGGCCGTGCGCTGGGGGCTGGGGGGCGACACCAAGATCAACATCGTGGACACGCCCGGCCACGCCGACTTCGGCGGCGAGGTGGAGCGGATCCTGCGCATGGTGGACGGCTTCTTGCTGCTCGTGGACGCGGCCGAAGGGCCGATGCCGCAGACGCGATTCGTGGCGGGGAAGGCGCTGGCGCTGGGGCTGAAGCCCATCGTGCTCGTGAACAAGGTCGACCGCCAGGATGCGGACCCGCTGCGCGTGCACGACGAAGTGCTGGAGCTGTTCCTGGAGCTTGAGGCGACGCCGGAGCAGTTCAGCTGCCCCTTCCTCTATACGTCGAGCCGCTACGGGACGGCGACCCGGGATCTCGCGCTGCCGGGAACGACCCTGGTGCCGCTGTTCGAGACGATCCTCGAAACGATCCCTGCGCCCCGTGTGGACCGGGACGGCCCGTTCCAGATGCTCATCTCGACGCTCGACTACTCCTCCTACCTCGGCCGAATCGGGATCGGGCGCATCGAGCGGGGGCGGGTGCGGCTGGGCGACACGGTGGCGCTCTTGCCGTTGGGGGAGCCGGGCCCGCTGGGCGACGCCCCGTACGAGCAGGCGCGCGTCGTCAAGCTGTTCGGCTTCGAGGGGCTCGAGCGAGTGGCGCTGGAGGAGGCGGCGGCGGGCGAGATCGTGGCGGTGGCGGGGCTCGCGGGCGTGGAGATCGGCAAGACGGTCACCGCGCCGGACCATCTGGAGCGGCTCGCGGGTATCGCCGTGGAAGAGCCCACGATTTCCGTCGACGTCAAGGTGAACGACTCGCCCTTCGCGGGGCGGGAGGGGAAGTACGTGACGGGGCGCCAGCTGCGCGACCGGCTGTTCCGGGAGCTTGAGCGGAACGTCGCCCTGCGGGTCGAGGAGACAGCCGACCCGCAGACGTTCACCGTGTCGGGCCGCGGCGAGCTGCACCTGGGCGTGCTGATGGAAACCATGCGGCGCGAGGGGTATGAGTTCCAGGTCAGCCGCCCGCGGATCATCCCGCGGGAGGGACCGAACGGGGAGCAGCTCGAGCCCTATGAGGAGCTGATGATCGACGGCCCCGAGGGGTATCTGGGGGTCGTGATGGAGAAGCTGGGTCCGCGGCGCGCGACGCTCTTGGACATGCGGAACCCGGGGGTGGGGACGGTGCGGATGCGCTTCAAGATCCCGGCGCGCGGCCTGCTCGGCTACCGCTCGGAGTTCTTGACGGACACCCGGGGAACGGGGATCATGCATCACCGCTTCCTGGAGTACGGGCCCTGGGCGGGCCCGCTCGAGGGGCGGAGCCGCGGGGTGATGGTGGCGGACCGGGAGGGGGTGGCGGTGGCGTACGCGCTTTTCAATCTGCAGGAGCGCGGCGCGATGTTCGTGAAGCCGGGGGATCCGGTGTACGAGGGGATGATTGTGGGGGAGACTGCCCGCTCGGGCGATATGGACGTCAACCCCGCGAAGGAGAAGAAGCTGACCAACATGCGGACCACGGCGTCGGACGAGATGATCATCCTGGAGCCGCCGCGGCCGGTGTCGTTGGAGCTCGGGCTCGAATACATCGAGGACGACGAGTTGATCGAGGTGACGCCGTCGTCCCTGCGGTTGCGCAAGCGCGCGCTGCGCGCGTCGGAACGCCGCAAGCTCGCGCGCCGCGAGGCGCGGGCGGCGGAGGAACTGTAGCTCGGACTGCTACTTGCTCGTTCGAAACCTGCAACCACAACCTCAGCTGGGGGTGACAATGTTGTCCCGTGACACGTCGGACTGGTCGCTCAAGCGTCGTAGCGACAGTCTCGGCGATGAGGAGTTCGAAGACTTCGAAGAGGACAAGGACCTGGACGAGGACTTCGACGAGGACCTGGACGAGGACGAGCTGGAGGACGAGGACCTGGATGACCTCGACGAGTACGACGATCTGGATGACGAGTTCGACGACGAGGGGGAGGACGAGGAATTCCGGCCGCGCAAAGGACCGAAGCGCGAGTGGGAGTGACGGCGGGGGGCCCGTAGCTCAGGTGGTTAGAGCGCACGCCTGATAAGGCGCAACGGCCGTCGCCGGTCAGCGACGGCCGTTGTCTTTTCAATCACTTACGCGCGCGGGTCGCCTGCCGGGAACTGCTAGCGCCGCCCGCGGCGACTCTGTTTCCGACTCTGTTTGGCGACGCCGGTTTTTACGCCGCCGGCCTCTTGGCTCGGCGCGACCGCAGCCGCATCGCTTGAACCGCTGGAGCTTGGGCGTGCGCCACAACCTTCTTGAACAGCGGCTGCAGATCGAACGCGTTCGTGCGGCCGGTGCGGGCAATCCGATGCATGAAACCCTTGCCCTCCAACTGCCGCGCGAGCTTGCGCACGTACGTTTGCGAGACGCCCATGCGCGTGGCGAGTTTTTTGTATCCGGGAAACGGCGCCGCGGCGCTCCACTTGAACGCCATCAATTGAACCACCAACATCGCTTCCGCCACACTCAGACAGAACGGTTTGATGCTGCCGTAGTGCGCGAGGAACTGCACCGGCACGGCCACGAAGCCGTCGGCCAGAATCGCCGGGTCGCCGCCCCAGCGTGTGGCGATGTCGCGACTTGGTGCGGCCGCGGGCTCGGGCCGCACCACCTGCAGGTTGGACTTCGACATGCGATCCCCCACCAAGAGATGAAAGGTGCGGAGGGCGGGGGAATCGAACCCGAGGCTCTCACGAGCCCCCACGGCCGTGCAAGGACCGGTCGCGCACCTGCGCGAGACCGCCCTCCAGGACGAACAACGAATGTGCGCGAAGCATACAGCGGGCTGTGCGCGCGTGGAAGGGGCGGGCGCGGGGTCGTTGTGCGGTCCGTGCCTCTCACTTACGCCAGTGCCTACTCCAGCGCTTTCTGTTCCGTTCGGTCTGGCTCTGCTTAGCCCACCGCCGAGTGACAGGGGAGGTGCTACCGGAGTGACGGAGGGGTGTTCCTCCAGTAGCGGGGACGGGGGTACCAAAGTGCCTTGCGGTGACCACCCCGCGCCCGTAAGATCGGGGTGCCGTGCAAGGCCGGTCACGCGCGCAAGCGCGGGACTGAGAAAGCCGATCCGGAGCGATCCGGGTCGGCTTTCTACCTAGGAACTCTTCTTGGGGCGCCCTGGCGTTCGATGCGGCACCAGTTCTTGTGCTTGCGTCACGCCCTTCTCGATGGCTTGGAACGCTGCTCGCGCGCCATCCTTCTTGCCCTGCACGTAGACCGCTTCGAGCAGCTGAGCGAGCCGCACGCCCTTGTACAGGGTCAAGTCCTTCGTGACCTCCCTAAGGGCTTCGTAGACGCGCGGGCTGGCGTAGACCTTGATCTGCGCGCCGCTGTGAAGCGTGACGTTGGTAGTCCGGTACTTTGCCACAGGAGCGCTCCGTTGTCCGCGAGGTGCGTCAACATGCGACCCGACGGTGTGTGACCGCCAGGCGTCACGCGCCCGCCGCTTCAAGCGCTTGTGAGGCGGGCGGTCTGGGCGCTGCTACTTGGGAACGCTGAAGATCGCGAGCCGCTTGCCGCCAAAGTTGAGCGTTTGGAGCAAGGTGGCTACAAAGACGCGCTTCCGGCCGCTCACAGTGGCGAGCCTCCAACCCTTGCCCTTGGTCATCCGCTCGCCTCGCCGCGCCTTCTGTCCCTTAATGCTGATGCCGGCTGCCATCCCATCCTCGCTTTGGCTGAAGGAATCGCCTAGTGTGGTGCGGGCCGCTTAACGAGTGTTGATCTCCAACCCTGTCAACATGCGGCACGCCAGCCCGGGGCGTTAGGGCATTTTTGCGGCACCGAGGGGCGGGAATGCGACAGGGACCAGCGGACTAGACAACCGGGGAATCCTTGCACAGGCTATGGTGCTCACGCGGCAGGGTTGCCGCGACAGGAGCAGATACCATGAAGATCATCCTATCCCTGCTTGTCATTGTGATGTGGGCGATGTTGTTGGTTGCAAACGTGGCCGCTGCGGGCAGAACTGCCGCACAAATGGAGAACCGAGAAGGAATTCCGCGCCGCGAAGCTGAGCGTCGTACGACGCCGCTCGTCTTGCTCTGGGCCGTTCTCATCTCGGGGGCGGCCATCGTGGCGCTGGTACTCGTCTGGCGGCACTGACGGGCGGGAATGCGACACGCGCGGACCGGCGCCCGGTTGCGTCGGGAAGGTTCGGCCCGCAGCTTGAGCGTGATCCGTTGGGCCGCAGCGAATCGGCCCAGTAGCTACGGGGAGGCCGGAAATGGAACCGAAGCAAGTTAGGCAGGCCGCAGGCTGCGCGATTGCCGGAGTTGCCTACCCCCTCATGGGCCTCTTAGGATTCGTAATCCACGTCTGGACGATCGTCATTGCCTTCGCAACGAAAGGTCTGTTGGCTGCCATTCTGAGCCTGATGTTGCCGGTGCTAGCCCAGCTCTACTGGGCCATTGTGATCTGGAGCGCATCTGGCACATTTGCAAACCCCTACTGCCTCGCACTCGTCGGGTACGCAGGGCTCTGGGTGCTGATAATAGGCGGCTTCGCAATGGCATCTCGTGACTGATATTCGCCGGTCCTGGCCATCCACAGCTGCGGCCCAACAAGCGCTTGAAGCTGACGGGCGCGCCCGCAGCTCACCAGTACGCCTTGCCGCTCGCGTTCAGCTCGCTGAAGGCCCGCACCAGCTCCTCGTCGGCCGTCTGGACCACGGCCATCGCCACGGCATCGGCCTTGTCGGGTGAGCGGCCCACTCGGGCGGCCCAGTCGCTTTTCAGCTCGACTTCGATCTTGCCGCCCGTGGCCGCCGGGCGCCACCGCAATGACATCAGCTCATCAAACAACTGCTCGTCGGCGGGCAACCCGAGCTGGCCCCGCTCCAACTTGGTGCGCAACACCCAGAAGCTCTCCGTGCGCCGATTCCGGTAGCCAATGCCGCCGGGGCCTTCGCTCGTGGCGGTCTCGCTGCCCGCGAAGGAGATCGTCTTGTAGCCCGTGCGCTGCAACATCGCGGCCACGCCCGCGCCCACCCCTACGCAATCCACCGTGATCCAACCCCAACCCGGCGCCGCCGTGCTCGTTTTCGGCCGGACGCCGTGGCGGTGGGCGAGATTGGCGATGCGCTGGGCGGTGACGGTGAGGTCCGGCTCGCTCCAGGTGACGAGCTCGCGCACCGTGCCCTCGATCAAGACGGCCACAGCGTTGCGCGCGGCGCCGCGCTCCGCAATGTCACACCCGAGGATCGGCTCGGCCCGGGCCGCTGGGGTCGGCGCCGTGACCGCGCGGGCAACGGCTCGCTCCAACCAGGTGCGCGAGGGAATGAGGCCCTCGGCATCGCCCTCGGGGAACTGGGCGTACAGCCTCGACCGCACGTAGTCGCTATTGGGACCGAAGTCCCGGATCGTCGCTTCAAGGGCTTCCGCGTCCAACAAGCCCGGGATCGACGGCCCAGCACCGTTCACGTTCGGCACATCTTGGGCGCCGATGGTGATGGCGTGCCAATGCGGGGCCCGGGCCACCTCCGCAAACCTCCCGGTGCGGAACAGCGGATTGCCGCTCGCGACCCAACGCTTGCGCCCGGCGCCCATGAGCGTGCTACGCAGCCCGTCCCAGGCCTCCGGCGCCACGCCTTGTCCCTCGTCGAGGAACACCGCCACCCCCACGGGCGAGTGATAGCCGCCGTAGCGCGACAAGTTATCCGAGGCAATGGCGAGAATGCCCGATTCTTCGCCGCGGTCGAGCTTCCACCGGAGTTCATGGAATAGCCCCGGCAGCCCCGCCCGCTGCCACACGCCGAAGGCCCGGGCCATGAATTGTTCCTTCAGTTGGCGCTCACCCGGCGCGGTCACGATGACCAACCAGCCCATCGCCCCGAGGGCCACCGCGACCCGGGCCAAGAGGTGCGTCTTGCCGGTGGCGTTGGCGCCAACGACAACCGTGTAGGGATGGTCCTGCACCGACGCGACGACCGCGTCGAGCTTGGGATAGGTGGCCGCCGGGAACTCGGTCGCGAGCAGCCGGGGCAGATCAACGCCCAGCGTGTTGTCCGCCCGGTACTCGGCACGCAAGGCGGCCAGGTCACGGCCCGCCTCGCGCTGCCCGAGCAGTGTCCCGTAGTGCTCTTCCAACCGGTCGAGCCGCCACTCGGTCATGCGCCCCGCTCTCGCTCGTACTGGCGCAGCTTGACCTCCAAAGCGCGGATGCGCTTCAGGAGGTCCGCCTTGTGGATGGCATCTTTCAGTGTGCCGAGGCTGCGATTGATTTCCCTGACGCTCACCCCATCGAGCAGGCCCGTCGCCGCAGCATACGCGCACCAGCTCGCCCAGACGATCACATCATGGAGGCTGCGGGGCGGGCGCCGCCCGGGCACTGCGTCGGGCGCCACGGTGCGGTACTTGCCGGGGCGGGCTTGCGTGGCGGCGAGGGCGCCCGTCGTCGCCCCGGCGGCGCGGCGCGCGGCGTCCGCCGCAGCGCGGCGCTCCGGATCGTGCATGAGGCAACGGCCCTCGGCCGACAGGCCCCACGTCACGCCGCACTGCGCGCCGTCCGCCTTGAGGGCGGTGCAGCGCGGCGGCTCACTCACACTTCACAGGCGGGAGATCCGCCGGGGCCAGCCCGTGGCAAGCTGCTTGCGGCCGCGCGCCATCATTCGCGCAGCACCCCGGCGTTCTGGCTCACGTGCCGCGCGCGCCGCGATCTGGTAGCCGGATCGGCCCGACGCTCTCCGAGGACCGGCTGCCCCCGACGCGGCCCGTCTGGTCGCCGGGACGCAGCCCGAACGCGGTTAGCACGTCCTCGGCGTCGGTGGCGGGCAGCGCCTGCTCCACGAGGGCGACGGGATCGTCCGGCCGCTCAAAAGCCAGCACCAACGGCGGGCGCAGCGCCGGGTCGAACACGCCCGTCTGCAGCATGGTGTTCGTGGCGGCTACCCAGGCGCGTGCCATGCGATCAATGCGCAGCACAGAGTAGTAGCCCGCGTAAAAGTCCGCGTCGCGGTAGCGCGCCACCATGCGGCGCCACACGCCTACCACCGCCTCGGCCAACTTGGGGTCGGTGCTCCATTCGGCGCGGCGCATCCAGAGCATCGCGCCGACCGACTCGACGAGTTGCCGGTCGCCTTCGTCAGCCGGGTCGGCGGGGAGCGACTGGCGCAGCACCTCCAGCCCGAACCGCACCGGCGCGATGGCCACCGTGGACACCACGGACAGCACGTCGGCGCGCGCCTTGCTGAGGAGCAACTCTTTGCCCGGGTCGCGCATCAGGGGCCAATCGCGCAGCGCCTTGGTGAACGTCTTGGCGAGGGTGGTGGCGCGCGCCTGCAACTTGGCGGCCAGCGCGTCGAACACGGCGCTGCGCTGTTTCAGCATGCCATCGACCGTGTAGTCCGCGGCCGCCCGCGCCAGCTGGTCGAACTGGGCCGCGTACGTGGCCGACAAGGCGAACAACGCGGCGGGCTCAGCGGCCAGCCCGGCGCTTTCCAAGTAGCCGTCGACGCGGGCCGCCCCGTCGGCCATGGCGAGCCGCGGGTCGGGCGGGGGCGGCGCGGCGCGCGCGGGCTGTGTGAGGAACGGCGCCAACGTCGCGTGCAGGTCGGCGGCGGCCGCGGCGGCTCCGGCGGGTTGACTCGTTGGCCCGTACGACGGCGACCAGACGGTCAGGCCCGTCGGTACCGCGACGCCGGTCGGGGGTGCTGGGGGTGGGTTGTCGGCGGCCTTCACACGCTCACTCCGCGGGAGAGGTTGAGGCGGACGGTAACGGCAGGGAATTTCCCCGGTAGGGGCGCTCGCGGGTGGTCAACGTGTCCAGGCGGCACCCGAGTTGACGGGCGGCCGCAGCTTGGGCGGCGGGGCGCGTGAGGCCGCGGCGTTCGGCGGCGTCGGTCAGGGCGCGCCACGCCAGCGACTCGGCCACACGCCTTAAGTCCTTCCGCTGGCTCCAGCCCGGGTCGGGGGCGTTCAGCTCGGCCAGCACTCCGTGCCACGCCTCCCAGAGCCCAGGCCGCAACCGGAGCGCGGCCATGATGCGGCACTCCCGGTCAAGCGCTGCGCCCGGGGTCAACAGCGGGCGCGGCCGGTGTACGCGGTACGTCACCGCTCAACGCGGTAGCCCGCGCGTTCCAGTTCTGCCTGGCACCAGGCCAACCGGCGGCACCGTCGGCTGCAATGCACCTGTGGCCGCCCGGCGCGTCGCGGCGTGAACGACCCGCCACAGAACCGGCACACCCGTGGCCCAGAACCAAACGCCGTCGTTTGTAGGTGGGGCGATCCCTGCTCGGCCCGAGCC
>WNGN01000104.1_pt1 | contig 104022 bp, 78 predicted proteins | sample 5400561 | NCBI WGS metagenome assembly WNGN01 (sample SAMN13153379, study PRJNA577476) | soil metagenome | isolation source: 115 cm soil or saprolite under Garry oak tree replicate 2 | place: USA:California | collected 2016-06-15 | reverse complement strand
GATCGCGTTCAACGGGACGAACTGCTCCACCGCCTATCTCGGCGGGCACTTCTCCGCGGTGGGCGGGGCCGCGGCCAAGAACATCGCCGCGGTCGACACGGCTGGCGGTGCGCTCGTGGCCGGCTTCAAGGACAACGCCAGCGGCGAGGTCAACACCCTGGCGGTGGCGAACGGGCACCTGCTGGCCGGTGGCACCTTCAAGGGCATCAACGGCAGCACCGCGGACCCGTACTTCGCCAGCCTGAACCCGGCCACCGGCCGGGACGACGGGTACGCGCACCTGAGCATCTCCGGGCACTACGTCTATCCCGGGGTGCACACCAACCCGACCAAGGTCTACAACCAGCAACTGTCCCACGGCGGCACGCTGGACCTGGTCGAAGGCGATTTCACCTCGGTGGGCGGCGTGCCCCGTCAGCAGATCTTCATGCTCAACGTGAGCGGCCCGGCCGCGGGGGTCACCGGCTGGAGTTCCCCCGAGTGGGACGGCAGCAAGGGCAACCTGCCCGGCGGCTACGCCTACCAGTGCTCGGTCAGGGAGTCGTTCTACCTGCGGGCCGCGGCCTGGTCACCGGACGACTCGACGATCTACACCTCGACGACCGGGTTCAACCCGTGGAACTGGTCCACGAGCTCGCCGCGGACCGGGCTGTGCGATTCGGTCGCCGCCTTCCCGGCCACCCAGACCGAGGTCACCCACCACTGGATCAACTACACCGGCTGCGACTCGCTGTACTCGGTCGCCGCCGACTCCAGCGCCGTCTACATCGGCGGCCACGAGCGCTGGGCGAACAACGCCAACGGCTGCAACCACCAGGGCCCCGGCGCGCTGCCCGCGCCCGGGCTGGGCGGCATCAACCCGGCCACCGGGCTGCTGATCACCAATGCCAGCGGCACCGCCGGCCTGTACAGCAGGTCGCGCGGCCGCGGCGCGGACGACCTGCTGATCACCGGGGACGGCCTGTGGGTCGCCAGCGACAACTACGGCGGCAACACCTCATGCGGCGGAGTTTCCGGCTTCGCCGGGATCTGCCTCCTTCCCTACGCATAAGACCAGGGGAGCCACCCATTCCCCGCACAGGAGGATTCATCATGCAGCAAGGACAACATGGCCATCGCCGGCGCAGGCTCCGCGTGGGCAGCGCGCTGATCGCGGGCATCGCCGCCGGTGCGCTGTCCCTGCCCGCGGCGCCGGCGCTGGCGGCGACCGGCCCGGTATCGCCCACGCCGGTGGCCGGCACACCCGTACTGGTGCCCAACGGGACCACCGAGGAGATCCGCCAGATCGCGGACTGCGGCGGGACCATGTACGCGGTGGGCACGTTCACCTCGATCGGCGGGTTCGACGGGACCTCGACCCAGACGTTCACCCGGAACAACATCTTCAGCTTCAGCGACACCGCGCCGTTCACGGTCACCACGTGGGACCCCGGCGTCAACGGCACGGTCAACACGATCGCGTTCAACGGCGGCAACTGCGCCACCGCCTACATCGGCGGGCAGTTCACCACGGTGGGCGGCACCGCGGTGAAGAACATCGCCGCGGTCGACACCACCACCGGTGCGGTCGTCCCCGCGTTCAAGCACAGCGCGGGCGGCCAGGTGGAGACGATCCTGGCGGTGAACGGGCACCTGCTGACCGGCGGTTTCTTCAAGGGCATCAACGGCAGCACCACCGACCCGTACTACGCCAGCCTGAACCCGGCCACCGGCAAGGATGACGGGTTCCTGCACCTGAACGTCTCCGGTCACATCACCTTCCAGGGGGTGAAGAACAACTCCACGGAGTTCTTCAACCAGCAGCTGTCGCACGGCGGCACGCTGGTCCTGGTGCAGGGCGACTTCACCAGCGTGGGCGGGCTGAACCGGCGGCAGATCTTCATGATCGACGTGACCGGGGCCACCGCCGCGCTCACCGGCTGGACTTCCCCCGAGTTCGACGGCAGCGACCCCGGCGCCACCCTCAACGCCAACGACAAGTACTTCAACTGCGGGGCCTCGCACCCGTTCTACGTCCACGCGGCCGCCTGGTCACCGGACGACCAGACGATCTACCTGGCGGACACCGGCGTCAAGCCCATCCTCTGGAACGGCACGTTCCCGCTGGTCGGCCTGTGCGACGCGGCGGCGGCGTTCCCGGCCACCCAGACCCAGGTCTTCTCCGACTGGATCGCCTACGACGGCTGTGACTCGCTGTACTCCGCGGCCGCGGACGACAGCGCCGTCTACGTGAGCGGCCACAACCGCTGGTTCAACAACCAGAACCAGTGCAACAAGGCCGGCCCGGGCGCGATCCCGGCGCCCGGCCTGGCGGGCCTGACGCCGGGCGCGGCGGGCGGGTCGCTGATCCTCAACTCCGGCGGCACGGCAGGCCTGTACAGCAGGTCGCGCGGGCACGGCTCTGACGACATGCTGATCACCGGCGCCGGGCTGTGGATCGCCAGCGACAACTTCGGCGGCAAGACCTCGTGCGGCGGCCAGGCCGGCTTCGCCGGCCTGTGCTTCCTGCCGTACAAGTCCTAGCACCGTACCGGGGCTGTGCCAGGCGGAGCGTGCGGGCGCCGCCTGGCACGGCCGTGCGGGGCCGGCCCGCCCGCGCCGCATGTCCGCGGGCCGCCGCCCCGGTGAACTCTGTCCCCTAGTGTCCGAACTTCACCCGCAATGCCTTGACCAGCCGATATGATCACCGGGCATGCACGGGAGCCTCGCTGGCAGGCCGGCTGGCCGCGGCGGCTCACCCGGGCCCGGGGCGACATGCCAAAACAAACGGAAGGCCACGATTTATGGATCGCGTTCTTGTCACGGGCGGGGCCGGCTTCATCGGCTCCCACCTCGTGGAGTCGCTGCTGGATTCTGGCGCCGACGTGCTGGTGGTTGATGACTTCAGGCTCGGCAGGCGCGAACACATGGGCGACGGCCGCCCGGCCGGCCGCCTGACCGTGATCGAGGGTGACATCAGGAGCGCCGCGGACCTGCGCCCGGTTGCCGACTTCGCCCCCGACACCGTGTTCCACATGGCGGCGCTGCACTTCATCCCGTACTGCAACGCCCACCCGCAGGAAGCGCTGGACGTCAACATCCTGGGCCTGGACGCGGTGATCCGGGCGGTGCGCGCCGCGCCGCTCCGCGCGTTCGTGTTCCCCTCCAGCGGCGCGATCTACGGGTTCGGGGACGAGCCCTGGACCGAGACCGCCCCGGCCAGGCCGGACGAGATCTACGGCATCTCGAAGTGGATGGGCGAACAGCTCATGGGCCGGTTCCACGCCGACCGCCCGGACCTGCGGACCGTGGTGGCCCGCCTGTTCAACACCTACGGGCCGCGGGAGACCAACCCGCATGTGCTGCCCGAGGTGATGAAGGCGCTCGGTGCCGGACGGACCATCGAACTGGGCAACCTGTGGCCCCAGCGCGACCTGATCTACGTCACCGACACCGCCGGCGCCCTGGTGGCCGCGGCGCAGGGTGACCCCGGGCTTGAGGTCTTCAACGTGGGCACCGGGACCGGGACCACGATCGAGGACGTGATGGAGACGATCGGGGAGATCACCGGCCACCCGGTCGAGGTCCGGCAGGTGCCCGAGCGGATGCGGGACGGGGACGGCCATCTGGTCTCCGATCCGCAGAAGCTGATGCAGGCCACCGGCTGGAAGCCGCAGTACGACCTGGAAGCCGGGCTCCGGCAGCTGCTGGCCTCGGAGGGACTGCTGTGAGGCCGGCCGGCGAGGTGACCGGCGGCGCCGACGGGCTCGGCGCCGGGTACCGGGCCCAGAAGCGGGACTTCCTCGGCATCGGCCTGTCCTGCCTGCCGGACGAGGCGTTCATCGACGCCGTGCGGCAGGCGGTGGAGACCCGGTCGCGGCTCACCATTTCCTTCATCAACCCGGACTACGTCCTGCGCGGCCACAAGACCGCCGGGCTGGTCGAGAAGATGAACCAGTTCGACGTCGTGCTCCCGGACGGCTGGGGCATCGTCCTCGGCGGCCGCCTGCTCGGCCTGCCGGTGCCCGACCGGCAGGGGAACGACGACATCTGCCCGAAGATGTTCGCCCTGTCGGCGGAGCGCGGGTTCTCGAACTTCCTGTTCGGGTGCAGCGAGGGCACCCCGGAGAAGGCCGCTGCGAACCTCGGGGAAACCTTCCCCGGCATCCCGATCGCGGGCACCCTGCACGGCTACTGGGACGTGGCGCGGGGCCACCCGGGCCGATACGACGAGGCAGACGTGGACATGATGGTGAAGACCATCAACGAGGCCAAGCCCGACATCCTGCACGTGTCCATCCCGACTCCCATGCAGCAGACCTGGGTGTGGCAGGTGGCCGACCGGCTCGACGTCCCGGTGATCATCACCGGCGGCAGTTACCTCGACCACCTGGCCGAGCGGATCTACTGGTACCCGGGCTGGGTGAACAAGATGCGGCTCGGCTGGGCCTACCGGCTGACCAGGGAGCCTGGCCGGCTGTGGAAGCGCTATTCGGTCGACCTCATGGCCTACGGCAGCATGGTGGCCCGGGCGAGGTTCGGCAAGCGGAAGTAGCCGCCCCCACGGCACAAATGTGCCCGGCAGCGCCGCTGCCGGGCACATTTCGTTTCCGGGAACCTCAGGCCAAGGCCCCCGTGACGGAGGAACGGGGCCGCAGGCCAGCGGGGGTCCGGGGGGTCGTCCCCCCGGGCTAGCACCTGGGGGTTCCGGGGCGGCTTGCCGCCCCGGGCTAACGCTGCCCGCCGCGGCGCCAGCTCGGCTCGTAACCGAGCCACTTGGCCAGCCGCTCGTCGTAGGGGCGGTAGTGCTCCTCCAGCGCGGCCCGCACCGAGTCGGGCATGGGCGAGCGCGGCCGGGCGTTGCGGCGCTTGAAGGCCGGGTAACCCCGGTTGGGCAGCCCGAGGAACGCCAGCACCCCGTCATACACGGCTTCCGGCTCTGTGAAGAAGTCACCGCTGTCCACCACGTGCACGCGGTCCCGGCCGAAGTGCCGTTCCAGCCGTTCCAGCTGATCGACGTACTGGCCCCGCGCCAGATAGGAGTGGTGCTGGTGGCCGTAGCTGAAGTAGTCCGGGTCTACCGCGATGCGCTCCGCCTGGCCGTCCAGCCGGGCCGGCTCAAGCTCCAGGGCCGCCTCGAACGGCTCGGTCTCGAAGCCGTGCGCCACCTCGTGGGCGTGGCCCGAGTAGGCCCGCTCCACCGGGTCGCGCAGCAGCACGAGCAGCCGCACCTCGGGCAGGTCCCGCGCGATCCGCTCCGCGGCCAGCGGATGGAACATGTAGTAGGGGCTGGACTCGAACGAGACCGGCGTGACATCGGACTCGCGCGCGGACCGGCGCGCCATCGCCAGCAGCGGGAAATGACTGCGGTACCAGGGCAGGCCGCGGCGGTAGGAGACGTCGAAGAAGTGCACCTCCTCGTGCAGCACGGCGCTGAACACGGCGGGGTGCTCGTCGAGCGTGCGGGACAGGGAGGTGGTCCCGCAGCGCTGGGCACCGACGATGAGGAAGCTGGGCAGGATCCGGGCACGGTTGGTGGGCAGCCGGGCCGCGACCAGGGTCAGCCGGGCCGCCTGCTTGAGCGCCGGGTTGAGCGATCTGGGATCGCGCAGGTAGCCCGACAAGCTGCGGTCCGGCCGTAGCTGGGGCACGGGCCGCCGGTCCGCGGCGCTCTTGCCCGCACCGGGCCTGGCGGGGGCTGCAGTCTTGTCGGCCGCGCTCATGGCGCCACCGGTCCCCGCGTGCTGCCTGGACCGACCCTCTCCATTGGCGATCTCCCTTCACGGCTGTGCTGTCGGGCCGGAACCTGCCGTTCGGCAATCAGCATGGCAGACTTAGGCACTCCGCTGCAGGAAGTGTTGATTGTCCGGAATCCACGATGCATGGCTCGCGCCTCACCGGACCCAGCTCAGCTGGCGGCCGAGCAGCTTCGCCAGCCGTTCGTCGTGGGGCAGAAAATGCTCTTCGAGCATACGCCGGCACCTTTCATCCATCGGCGGGCCGGGGCGGGCATTGGCGGTGGCGCACGCCGGCTCGAAGGGCCGCAGGCCAAGGAACGCCAGCAGCCGCCGGAACTCCGGCGCCGGCTGGCTGAAGTAATCGGCACTGTCGATCACGTGCACCTGCGCGCGGGGGAAGAACTCATAGACGCGCTCGAGCTGCTCGGCGTACTGGCCACGGTGCCGGTAGGAGTGGTGCCGGTGGGCGAAGCTCTGGTAGGCGGGATCGGCGCGGATCCGCTCGGCCTCACCGGCCAGCCGCTCGTCTTCCAGCTCCAGGGCCCGCTCGAAGTCCTCCCGCTCGTAACCACGGGCGAGCTCATGCTTGTGAGCGGAGAACGCCCGCTCGACCGGATCGCGGAGCATGGCGACGAGCTTCACCGCGGGCAGGTCGTGCCCGAGCCGCTCCATCGCCTGGGGGTGGTACAGGTAGTAGCCGCTGGCCTCGAAGGCGGCCGGCGGGCCATGGCGCCCCGCCCGGCGCCGCGCGAACTCGGCGACCGGGAAATGGGACCGGTACCACTGCGGTCCCCGGTAGTAGTTCAGGTCGAAGTAGTTGACTCCCTTGTGGAACGTGGGCGGCACCAGCTGCGGATGGGCCGTCAGCGCGCGGAACAGCGAGGTGGTGCCGCAGCGCTGGGCGCCGATCAGGATGAACGACGGCTCCATCCGCAACCCCGCGGTCGCCTCGCTCACCCGGGCGTACGCGCGCCGGCCAAGCCGCGTGAGCGGCTCCGGGCCGGCGGCCCGGACCCGGGTGGCAGCCTCGCGGGCCCGTTGGCTCAATGCCAGTCCCACCGCCGTCGCAGGTCAAGCCCGAATTCGCGGTCCAGCGCCGCCATCTCAGGGTCGAGGTGCTCGTGCATGAACGCGACGTCCTCCGGTGCCATCTGGGGCCGGTCGGTGCCCAGCGGCCGGTACAGCGCCCGCTGCACCAGTGCGGAGCGCTTCAGGCTGCCCACCAGGCCCGCTCCGTCATGGCGGCGCACCCAGTTGGCGCCGTGCTTGGCGAGCATCGCGAGCGGCAGCCACCGTGCCTTGCTGGCCGGGAGCTGAGCCTCCAGCTGTTCCGGGCTCAGCGGCAGCCGGGAGATGCCGAGCCAGTCGGTGGTGCTGTCGAGGAACGCCTGCGGGTCGGCTTCCAGATCGTCGAACAGGGCGACGTGCAGCGACTCGCGGCTGTAGTAACGCAGGTAACTGCGCAGGTGAGTCGCGTAGCGGCCCTCCTCGAGCAGTTCGGGGGAGGTCTTCGTGGTGTCCCGGAAGGTGGCGGCCGCCTCGCCGTGCTTGGCCAGGTACAGGTAGGAGGAGAAGGCCCGGGCGATCGGTTCCCTGAGCGTGACCATCAGCCGGATGTCCGGGCCGAGGCAGGCGTGGATCCGTTCCGGCGCCTCGCCACAGGCCAGGTAGTCGGGGCAGACCTCACCGATGATCTTGTGCTCCCGCTGCGCGCCGCGGAATTGCGAGCGGTACCACCCGGGGCCGCGATCGTAGTAGCGGTTGAAGAAGTACAGATCCTTCGCCTGGCTGAGGTACGCCTCCGGGTGCCCGATGAGGACCTCATGCAGCCAGGTGGAGCCCGATTTGCTCGGCCCGATATGAAGGAAGTTTGGTAGCAGGTCGGACATAACTCCCTTTCACGCCATGCCGCGACGGAACAACCGGGCTGCCCACAGCAGATGCCGGGGATGAATGCGCGTGGCGGCATGCACGAAAGCGATATACGGATAGGGCGATATCGGCCACCGCACGAACGCCTTCGTGGCGTAGCGGATGGCCGGTCCGCGCTCGCCGAGCGCGGACCGCGCGAAGGCGATCTGGCCGAGCATGCGCGCGTGACCGCGGGCGGAGCCCGCGATGTCCGGGTGCTTGGCGAGCATGTACTCCAGCGCCAGGGCGGCGTTCTCGGCGCCGCCCGCATACCAGGACCGGCCGTCCTTGCGGATGTCGGCCAGCGGGCGGGTGACGATGCCGACCTGGCCGGCCCGGGCCGCCCGCAGCACCCAGTCGTAGTCCTCGGCGTAGCCGCGCGGCAGTTCCTCGTCGTACGGGCCCACCTTGGCGAACGCCTCACGGCGCATCACCAGCGTGGAGGAGTGCAGTTCCTTGACGCGGTTGCGCAGCAGCAGGTGGTAGCTGATGTGCTCGGCCCGTCCCGGCCACTCGACCACCTTGCCGGGCAGCCGCAGCCTGATGCCCGAGCCGACCACCAGCAGCCCCGGCTCCCGCCGCAGCCGCTCGACCTGGCTCGCCAGCTTCTCCGGGTGCCAGACGTCGTCATCGTCGCAGGTCGCGACGATGGAGCCGCGCGCGGCGTCGAGGCCGGTGTTCCTGGCGCCCGCCAGGCCGGGTGAATGGGTATTCACGGCCACCTTGATCTGGCGTTCCGTCGTGCCCAGCCGGGTGAGCTCTTCATCCGGCGGTTCCTGGTCGTGCACCACCAGGCACTCGATCGGCCCGGGATAGGTCTGGGCCACGACCGCCGCGATGGACTCGCGGACGAGCTGAGGCCTGCCACGTGTCGGCATGATCACCGACACCAGTGGCCACTCCTCGGGCTCCGGGGCCGGCGCATCAGTCATGGGCCTCTTGTTTCTTGGCTGGGCTGCCCGCGGCCGGGATGCCGTAGCGCAGCATGAGGGGCAGGGCGATCGCCGTCACGATCAGGCGGTCGCGCCGGGACATGCGCTCGCGCCAGGTCTCGTCGGCGCGCAGCGTTATCTCCCCGTCCCGGAACCGGGACGGGTTTCCGGAAAGGCCGTGGCTGGTGCCCAGCACGACCCGCCCGTCGCCGAGGTGGGCCAGGTGAGCCGGTGACGCCGGGAGGCCGATCCCGTCGAGTGCCGCCGCCACGGCCTGCCCCGGGTGCCGCACGAACTCCTCGTAGCGCATCCGGGCGACCGGGAGGCCGCACCGGCTGAGCAGCCCGGCCTGGCTCTGCACGGCCACCCAGCGGGCGGCCGCCTCCGCGGGCGACAAACGGGACATGACATCGCCCCCGGCGACCGCGTGGGGGCGGGACACGTCGCGCTTGCCCAGCGAATAGGCCACCCCTCGCACGTCCCTGACCAGGTGAATCACCCGCACGTCCAGCCCGGCCCTGGCGAGCGCCAGTGCCTGGACCGGCCACTTGCTGGCATCCACGACGCAGGCCGCGCCGGCCTCGGCGGAGATGGCACCGTAGAGGCTGGCGTAGCTCGCGCCGTAGGCGGCGACGTCGGCGCGGAACCGGCGGCCGGCCAGCGGCATCGCGAGCAGCCGGGGCATGCGCCGCTGCCGGGCCACCTTGCCCTGCAGCCGGTGGGTCGCGGTGAGCTTCTGCTCCTGCCAGCCGCCGAAGGCACGGTCCCCGACCCGGGACCAGAACGGGCACTCCGTGAAGGCGTGGCCGCACCCGCAGCGCTCGCCGTGCTCAACGGTCCGCCGGTACAGGTCGATGAGTTCGCCGACGTTGACGAAACCGGGAATCTCGCCGAGGGCGCGTTCCAGCAAAGTGCTTCCCGAGCGGCCGGAACCGGCGATATAGACGACGATGGGCGCCCGCCCGGGCTTGTCCGCATTGCCGGCCGCGGCGGCGCTGGCGTCCGCTGCAGCAGCTTGGGACCCGGCCAGCGCGGTCACGACGGACACCCCCATGTCGGTTAATTTCGGTACTCGTTCTCCCGCTTGAAGAACTTTACCGAGGTTCCCGTCCGATGTGGGGGGAATCAGCGTAGATCGTTTTGGAACGGAATAATTGGTTCTTCTTGAACGGCAGGTGAATCCCGGCTGGCCGGCCCCGTCCTGCCGCGGCGCGGTCAGGCGTAGCCGAGCCGGGCGAGCAGCGGCCCGATCTCCTGCTCGACGTCGCTGATCTGCCCCTGGTCAAGGGTCTTGCGCCACCGTCCCACGGAGTCCGGCTTCGCCCGCGACAACCCGGCCCGCAGCGCGTCGAGCCCGGCGGGCGTGGTCTCCAGGAACTCCGCCAGCACCCCCGCCGCGTGCATCGGGTCGGATACGACGGACTCGTACCGCACCTCGATCGACCGGCCGGCCGGAAGGGTGGCCAGGCCGGCCAGCGCCGCCTCGGTGAACCGGCGCCAGCACCACGCCGACCGCACGATGTCGGGCACCGCGGCGAAGTCCTCGCGGCGGTCCGGCTCCACCCACCAGCGCGCCGCGTTCCCCCAGTACTGGCCGCCCCGCCCGCGCTTGCCGGAGCCCGTCGACGCGGCGTTGAGCCAGGGCTGCTCCGCATGGGAGACCGCGGCGTCGCGGCCGTCCCTGATGATGTGCACGAACTGCGCGTCCGGCATGGCCTCGGCCAGGAACGGCACCACGAAGCCGTTCTCCGGGTTCTTCTCCGCGAAACGCCGGCCGCCGTGCAGCCCGGCGAGCAGCATCGCCGAGTAGAAGCCCCGGAACACCGCGGCGCAGCGGCGCTCGCTCCACGAGCCGTCGTACACGCAGCGGGCCGCGGCCTTGGTCAGCCGGGGCTCGAAGTGGTACGAGACCTCGGGCATCCGGCCCAGGCAGCTGCCCAGGAAGGTGGTGCCGGACCGGGGCGCCCCGATGATGAAGATCGGCCGGTGCAGCCGCGGGTCGAGGGCCCGGGCCGAAGGCCGCTTGCGGAGCGCCGGGTCCCGGCTGCGGTCCCGGATGTCCGACGCGAGGCCCAGCGCGCCGAGCCGCACCATCTGGCCGACGCCCAGGCCCGAAGGTGGCGGCGGCGGCGGCTGGCTCCTGCTCCCGTGGCGTGGGGTAACTGCCATAGTGTGCGACCTCGTCTGCGTGCTGACCGGGCAATGAGCCCGATGCTACCGGTGGCCGGTGAACCGCACCTGCGGTTCGAAAAGGGACTTAACCGGAGGAACTCCTCCGCTGGCTAGCCTGGGGCAGCGCCCCCTGGAATTCCCGATGGCCACAGGGCCCCGTGACCTCGTCACGTGCCGTTGGGCCGGCTCAGTGCTTGCCGTTCTGCTGGGCCCGGAACTGAGCCACCTCGGCTACCAGCGCGGGGATCAGCCACGTGCCCGGTGCGCCGAGCGGCGCGCCTGCCTGGGCCTGCCGGTCCACGAGATACCTGGTGGCCACGTCGGCCAGGTAGAGCGCGGCGGTGAGGCGGGCCTGCGTGGCCTCGATGCCGAACGGCGCGAGCAGCCCGGCCGCGTGCGCGAGGCAGTCGTGGGCCGCCTCCAGGGGGTCGCGGTGCTGCGGTCCCACCTCGCTTTGCAGCCAGTAGTGCAGGGCGTCGAAGCCGAGCGGCACGCCGGGGGCGAAGCGCTCCCAGTCCCACACCAGCAGCCCGCCGGTGGTGCTCGCCATGTTCCACGGGGACCAGTCGCCGTGCCAGGCGCCGAAGGTCAGGCCCGTGGCCAGTCCTGTCGCGGTGAGCGTGTCCAGCGCCTGGAGCAGCGCCGAGCGCTCGGCACCCGGGTCCGCGGCCTCCAGGCGTTCCCTGAGCTGGCGCAGGTAGGCCTCGCTGGCGAGGGCCCCCTGCTGCAGCCCGCCGACCCGGGCCACGGTGTCCATGGCCGCGGCCAGCTGGGCGGCCGACAGCGCACGGCGCCGCTGCCAGACCGGGAGCGCGCTCAGCACGAGCATGTCCATGCCATGCCATTGGTCGTGGTGCAGCACCCGGGGCACGGAGATCCCGGCCAGCCCGGTGCGTTCCAGCCAGGTGAGCGAGGCAGCCTCCGCGCGCACCAGGTCACGGGTGAGGGCGTTGAACCCGATCTTGACAAAGCCGGCCGCTTCCCCGCTCGTGGTGTGCAGCTGGAGCACCGGCTTGCGGTTGGCCCGGGCGGGCCCGAGGCGGATGCTTACCCTGATGTCCGGGGAGAGCACGGACTTCAGGTAGGACTCGACGCTCTCGGCCTCGGGCGGGGCGGTCACCCGGACCCTGACCCCGAGCAGCGTCCCGCCGAGCCCGCTGGCCAGGCCGAGCGCGAACGCCGCGACGCCCATCCGGGCCGGCCACGACCTCGGCTGGCCGTACTGGCGCAATGCGGCGGCGGCGGCGCGGGGCACCGCGGGCACCAGCAGCCTGGGGTGGCGGACCCCGGGGATCAGGACGAAGTCACGGCCCTCCGGGCGGCCGTTTCCGCCCCGGGCCCGGGGCCGCGCCGCCCCGGTGAGTTGCGGCCAGCCATGTGCCCCGCCGTAGAGCGTCATCTCCGCGGTCGGCGGCCACAGGAGTTCACAGACCTCGCGCAGGTAAGCGAGCCGCTCCCAGTCGTCGGCCAAGCGCAGGGGCGGCGCCCCCGGCCCAGCCGCGGCTGGCCTCGCGTCCCTGACGCCGTCCATGATCCCCATAGATCACATCCCCTAAAGGACAGGTATACCCCGACCTTAATAGGCCCGTAAACTCCGGCTCAGGTCTCGCTCCACGGCAAACCTCGCAGGTGGTGGCCCCCCGCCCGGGGCCGACGGCCACAGAACAGATTGCCAAGAATATCGGAACGCCAGGACACGGCGGAGTAGCCCGCTGATGACCGATCGTAGCGCGGAAGCCCGCCCCGCAGGCTCTTCCAGGCAGGGCACATGCCCGGCCCGGCCTGCCGCATCAGCACCGCCAGTCTCATAGCCACCTGCCGCTTGCCTCATTTAACACGCCTGGGACGCGCTTCGCCCGAGGATGCTTGGCGTCCCCCCTTAACGGACGCCCGAGGTGGGGGTAATGGTTCACTTCGCAGCGGCATGGATTTTGAATTCCATGCCCTAACTATCTGTTAGCGATTCCTTGCTCGATGTAGTCGGGATTGGATCGAGGACACGCCGGGCATGGCCGAAAGGCGCAGCACGCCGTTGAACCGCCACAGGCCCAGGGCCTGTACCAGGCAGCCGGCGGCCACGCCCGCGGCCAGCCCGGTCAGGCCGCCGCCGAGCACCGTCCGGATCCCGAACGGCACGGCGCCGAAGGCCAGCGCCGACAGGCCAGCGGCCAGCAGGGTGCCGCGCCCGAAGGGCTGCAGGTGGATGGACGAGGCCAGCTGGGCCATCGGCATCAGGTTGGTGACGATGATGGCGACTGCCCAGCCGATCGCGGCACCGGTGAGGTGGTACCGGGGGATGAGCACCAGGTCCAGGCTCACGTTCACGGCCACGGCCAGCAGGCCGTTGACCAGGCTCCAGCTACTGCGGCCCGTGGTGATCAGCACCATGTCGACCTGGCCGCAGGCGGTGGCCAGCAGCATGGTCAGGCCGAGGATGAGCATCACGCTGGCGCCGGCCTTGTAGGAGTGGCCGAACACGCTGAGCACTTCCGGCCCGTAGACGACGGCCAGCATGTACAGCGGCCAGGTGAGCAGCACCAGCCAGGCGGTGGTCACCTGGTAGATGACGTTCGCGCTGCGCCGGTCGCCGAGGGCGAAAAGCTCGGTGAACCGCGGCTGCGCCGCCATGCTGATCGCCATGTTGCCGAGCTGGCCGACCACGAGGAACCGGGTGGCCGCGGTGTATACGGCCGCCCAGCCCGGCCCCAGCATGATCGCGACGAGCACGATGTCGATCCGCTGGAGCGTGATCTTTGCCAGGCTGGCGATTCCGCGCGGCGTGGTGAACGCCCAGAAGCCGCGGGGGTTGGCGTTCGCCAGCCGGCGCTGCGCCGTCCGGCTTCCCCGCAGGGCGCCCTTGATCTTCGGCACCGGGGTGGAAATGGCCAGCAGCGCGGCGAGTTCGGGCGGGACGTCCGGCATCCCCCGCGGGCCCTTGGAGGGCCGCCGCCGGATCCGGCGTACCCAGAGCCAGGCGACGGCCGCGGCGGGCACGTACGGCAGCGCCCACAGCGGTGCGAGGAGCGCGGCGCTGCCCGCGACCGCGGCGACGATGACGCCAAGCATCTGGACGATCGACCGGCTGACCTTGTCGATCACGACCGTGGGCCGCATATCCCGGTAGCCGCGGCCAATGCCCAGGTAGGTGTCGAGCAGCGCGGCGAACGTCAGGGTGAGGGCCAGGGCCCGCAGAGACTGCGCCACCGCGGGCGCGCTCACCGCCCCGCCCTTGGCGAGGTGCCCGCTGAGCAGCACCTTCGCCAGCGGCTCCGCGACGCCCACCATGATCACCGTGAGCAGGAGCGAGGCCACGATCACCGGGATGATGGCCGCGCGCAGGATCGTCGGGATCCGCTTCTGTTCGCCGAGCGAGCGGAGCCGGGCGATGAAGTAGACGAGGCCGACGTTGGCACCGAGGCTCGCGACAGCCTCGACGATCAGGAACGCGGAGGTGGCGGTGAAGAAGGCGCCGGCCACCGGCTTGCTGAACTCCCGGGTCACGAAGACGGTGACGCCCAAGGTCGTAACCGCGGAAACTCCCGCGCCGATCAGGTTCAGGCTTCCGCCGCGGGCGACCTCGGCCAGCTGCGGCTGCCCGCCGCCCTTGCCCGCCTTGCGCCCGGCGGGTCCCGGCCCGGCCGGCCCGGGCCCGGCCGGTGCGGGACGGCCATTCGGTGCCCGGACCGGGGCGCCGCCTGGCCTGCCGCGCTGTGCGGGGGTACGCGGAGCGCCGGCATAGGCCCGCGGTTCCGGCCATGCCTCGTCCGGGCTACGCCTCACCCGGGCCAGCTTGCCACCCCCGGGTACCCCATCATGCCTGAGCCCTTGCGGCGACGGCCTTGGCGCTCAACTGGGCGCGCAACTTGGCCGCGGACTCGGCGGCCGCCTCCTCCGCTTGCTCATGCAGCACCCTGTCATTCTTCCAGAGGAGGGCATAGGCGAGCATGGTGAAGGCAAGGGGCGGCCCCACCGCGATATAGACGAGCATGAACGGGAAGCCCAGGATCAGGACGAGCACGCCTACCAGGCCGTAGGGTGTCGGATCTCGCCAGTACCGCCAGATCCCGTAGAGGAAGAAGCTGCAATACAGCGCCGCGCCCAGGAAACCGCTGGTGATGAGCAGCATCCAGAGCTGGCCGTTGCCGCCGATGTCCCGCGAGCCGCAACTGTGGCACTTGGCCGTCTTGCCGACCGCGATCGAGTTGGTGCTGCCCTGCTCGTGCCGGGTGTCCCCGTAGCCGATGACCGGGGAGGACAGCGCGCCGTCCACGGCCAGCCCGGACAGCGAGGAGCGGACGGCGTTGCTCTTGCCGTGCGACAGCCGCTGGCTGATCAGGTTCTGCAGCGGCGAGGCGACCACCACGACGGCGATCAGGGCGAGCACCCCGCAGAGCCCGGCCAGCAGGGCAAGCCTGCCCCGGGCGGCGAACCGGAGCGCTATGTACAGGATTGAGACCCCGAGGCCGACCCACAGGCCGCGGTCCAGCGAGTAGACCACCGGTACCAGCGCGATCCCGCATACGATCAGCAGGTTCCGGCGCTCCTTGCGGTTGCCGTAGGACCACCACGCCACGATCAGCCAGGGCAGCATGATGGCCAGCGCGTTGCCCCACATGTTGGTGTAGTCGAACGGCGCCCTTGGCCGGCCCACGGCGTAGCCGAGGATGTTCTGCACCTGCGAGAAACCCGGGTGCAGCATCATGCCGAGCAGGCCGTTGCCGGTCTGCAGGCTCCGCGGGATCACGTACGCCAGCGGCGAGGTGAACTGGAAGTGCGGGTCGAGCACGCCAAGTACCCCGCCGGCCGCGGTGTAGATCCCGACCAGGCCGAGCAGGTAGGCCAGGCGGCGCCGGGGCAGTTCCTCCTCGGTCAGGTTGCCCGCGTAGATGAGCAGCACGGTCACCGCGTAGTAGACCCCGGTTCGCAGGCCCCAGGAGATGATCCGGGTGCCGGTCTGGGTCACCACCGTTTCGGGTGCGGTCAGCGAGATCGCCAAGACGGAGAAGAGCGTCACGATGAGGAACAGCGACCAGATCTTGAACCCGGGCGGGAGCCTGATGGTGCGCTCCTTGTTCACCCGCCAGTAGTACATGCGCCGGATCATCGGGACGGCGAGCACGATCGGGAGGTAGTCACCGACGCCGAGGCCCCACCACACCGGCCAGCCGACCAGCAGGGCCACGATCGGCCAGGCGGGATCCCGCGCGAACCAGCTGAGCCGCTTGGCCCGGGGGACGCGGCCGGGGACCTGCGGCGGGGCGCCTTTGAAGCCGCGCAGGCCGTTCTGGCGGGCTCGCTCAAGGGCGGTCGTCACGATCGGCTCCTCGTTACTCCGGCGGGGCACCTGGGCGCTGCCGCGCGTGCTCCGTGCCTCATCAGTGGCCCCCGGACGTGCTGAACTTCGTGCCCCTGGGGGCGAAGATGACCCAGGTGGGCCCGGGCTGGAACGCCATCGGGTACCCGTTCCCATCGATGTAGTTGGTGAGCTGGTTCAGGTGCGGCTTGGACCAGCTGCCGGGCGCGGCGGTGCCGCTGCCGCCCGCACTCCCGGACAGCACCTCGGCCGTGCCCTTGCCGATCAGCCGGGCGCTCGGCACCGTGGTACCGGCCCTGTGGCTCACCACCGCCTGCTTATAGGGGACCATCTGCACGACCACGTTGGCGACCTGGACCCTCGGCCCGCCCGCGGCCAGCGTCCACCGGCCGGTCTTGGCGTCATAGGACCACGACTCGGTGCCGTAGCCGGGAATGGTCACCTTCGCGGACGCGGGCCGGGACAGGTGGCTGGTGGCCAGCGCGCCGCTCTGCGTGCCCTCGCCCCGGTAGTAGAAGATCTGTGGCGGCGCCCCGTTGCCGTGCACCGCACGCTGGACCGCCTTGGTCGATGCGGACACCCCCGGCCCGGCGGTCGAATACAGCGCCGGGTGGTTGGTGAAGCCGAGGTCGGTGACGTCGGTGTGATCAAGCACCTTGGTGAACACGGGGGTGCCGCCGTCATAGCCGAACAACGGGCGCAGCACGGACAACGCCTGGCCATCGGTCGGCTGGGTACTGGTCAGCGGGCCCACCCCGGTCGCCTCTTTGGACTGGAACACCGCGATGTACCGCACCGGGGCCGCGAACTCCTGGTAGACCACATCGGCCGAGGTGAGGCCGCGTGGATCCGACCCGGACAGCACCAGCGCGACCGCCCGCCGCTGCGCATCGGCCGCGCTGTCGGCGGCCAGGTCCGTCAGCGGCGCCGGTGGCCGCGACGCGGCGTCCGCCCCGGCGCTGGCCGCCGGGGCCGGGGCCGATGACGCGGCGGCCCCGGGCTGGACCACATTGGGCGCGCTCGCGGCGCAGGCCGCCATTGCTAGCCCTGCCGCGGCAGCGAGCCCGCATCCGGCCCAGCGCGGCGTCCGCGCTGGCTGCCCGCGTGCCATGGGTCAGGTTCCTGGGACGCTGTCTGCCCGGCCGCCGTGCCCGTCGCGGACACGTGCCGGGCGGTCCCTCCTGTCCGACATGTTCGCGGACGCGCCCGAGATGGGGCTGAAGTCGCTGTGCCCCCGCCCCGGCGGTGCGCTGTCCCTCTTTGTGTCGGGTCCCGAGCCGGGCCGCGGCTGGCCCTGGCGCGGCGGGCGCACGGCGATGCGCTTGCCAAGCGCGGGCAGGATCGCGGCGCCGAGCACCGGCGTGCGGAGCTGGCGGAGCCTGCGGACGCACTCGGTGGCCTCGGTCTTGGTGCTGCGGACGACCTCGATCGTCACCAGCGCGGCGTCGGCGAACTCGCCCAGGGCGAACGTGTCGGCCCCGTCGTCGGCCGACTGCGCCTCGATGATGACGTACCGCGCGTCCCGGCGCAGCTGGCTGGTCAGCGCGCGCGCCGTGTCGTGCTGCAGGTGGTAGAACGCCAGCGACGGGTCCGCGCCGGGAGTGATCACCCAGAGCCCCGGCATGCCCGCCGGGCCCTGTACCACGTCACGCACGGTGGCGTTGCCGGCGATCAGCTCGGCAAGCCCCTCGCCCTCGCCAAGCCCGAGCAGCTTCGGCGCCACCGTGCTGTTCATGTTGGCGCAGACCAGCACGACCTCGGAATGGGTGCGGGCAAGGGTGACGGCGAGGTTGGCGGCGACCACGCTGCCGGCCGGGCCAGGCGTCGCGCCGGCCACGAACACCACGTGGTTGCCCTCGCCGAGCGCCGCCGCCACGCCGTGGGCCAGGTCGGTGAACGCCTGCCCGGTCTTCGACCGCGGGGATGCGATGGCTACCTCCCGGCCGAAGGAGCCGGAGGGGAGGTTGAGCAGCACCGGCAGGTCGAGCACGCGCTCGGCGTGCAGGGCGTTGTGGATCCGCTTGTCGCGCCGGTCCACCAGGAACGCGAGGATCAGGCCGATGAGCAGCCCGGCCACCAGCCCGCTGGGCAGGATCAGCAGCTTCTTGGGGCTGCTCGGCTTGCCCGGCGGGGCTGCGGTGGTAAGGACAGAACCGCCGTTGGTGTCCGCGAGCTCCCCGTTGGTGGTCGCGTAGTCCTGGGTGAGCTTGCTCAGCTTGAACTTGTCCGAGTCCAGCTGGGCGACGTTGTTGGCCCGCTGTGGCGAGTTCGTTGGCTCAGAGCCGATCTTGGTACTCAGCGCGGCGATGGACGTGTTGAGCGTGCTCACCTGCTGCTGCAGGGTCTTGAGCTGCTGGTTGACGAAGGTGACCGCGCTCTGCTGCCGGTCCTGCAGGTAGGCCTTGGCGAAGTCGTTCGCGCAGGTGGCCGAGCCGGCCGGGGTGGACGCCTTGCAGGTGATGTCGAGGATGGAGGAGTTCGGCGGTACCGTGACGCTCACCTGCTTGGCCAGCTGCCAGGGGGTGAGCGGGCTGTTCATCATCTTCCCGGCCAGCGTCGCGACGCCGGTCGAGGTGACGACCTGGGCCTGGGTGTCGAGGTTGACCGTGGCACCGGCGGTGCGGCTGCCCGCCACCGCGTTGGACTGGTCGGCGGCGGTCGGGACGACGCTCACAGAGGCCGTGGCGCTGTAAACCTTGGGGGCGACTGTGACATAGCCGAATGCAGCGACCAGGCCGACGCACGTCAGGGCCAGCGCGATCCACCACCGTCGGCGTAGCACGCCGACGTAGTCAGCCGCCTCAAATGAGTCCGGCCGTTGGACGGGATTCATGCTGCGGTGCTCCTCACTGCTCTAACTTCCACGCTTGCCTCCGGCGCTTGGCGCCGAGCCAGCGGGTAGCCGCCACACCCCGCTGTATCTGCCCAATGCCCCGGATCTCCGCGACAGGCCCGTCCCCTCGACGTTGCCGGCACGGTCTTCGGGGGCAACCGGCGGCCGCCCCGTCAGTCCGCACTAGCCTGGTGTCCTCCTGCACGCACTGTGTACGACGCTATACATATCTTGGACGCTTTACGCGCCTTGTCGGATGACATCTGCCCCCCTGTCCGGGCAAACCCCGGCGATGGCGCGGGTGAACATCCTCGATGTCGCGATCGTGCTGCAAGCTTACCGTATGTGAAGTCAACCCAAGGGGCAGATGATTCGGCCGCGCATGCCCGCTAGCTGGCGTTTCCTCGCAGGTCCGGAAGTGTTTTTTGAGTAAAGGCCGAGTATGGCCGGCCTTGCCGGCATGGCTGGTGCGGGGCGCCGGCGAGGCACCAGCGGAGGCGCCAGCGCGCCGCCCGGCACCGGCGCGCGCGCCCCGTGCCTGACCGTCACGCACGGCCCGTGGCTAACCGTCACGCACAGGTTCTACCTAGCGGATTCTGGCCCGTTTCCCAGGCGGAACCCAGCGTTGCGCAGCGGGGAGGTCCTAGTGTTAGGCATCATGAAGTACGCCGACTTAGACGTCTTGAAGTACGTCTTTCACGCTAAGGAGTATCACGTGCACGAGGAGCGCAGGGATGGCGCTTCTCCCGCGCGCCGCACCAGGGAGCGCCGCTGGCGCGCATGCTCGGCCGCGGTGGCCGGCATGCTGTTGCTGGCCGTGGGGAGCAGCGGATGCGCCACGGTCCTGGCACAGCACAAGATCGCGACACACGGCTCGACGTTGCAGGGCAGCGGGAATTCAGAAGGCGGCACGGGGAGCCTGGGCAAGCTGGGCTCCGCATTGGACGGGAAGGGCAGCAAGGCGCACGCGGCGGGCACCCTGGCCGGTGTCGGCAACGGCGTCATGTTCGGCGGCGACGTGCCGCTGGCCGCGGTGCAGGGGCCGCTCGGCCGCTCGCTGGCGATCGTCCGCGTCTACGACCGGCTGGGCGATTCGTTCCAGAGCCGGCTGGTGAACAACTTCATGGCGCACGGCACCACGATCCTGATGAGCCTGGACACCTTCCCCGGCGGCACCCCCTACTCGGCCATCGCGGCCGGCCAGCAGGATGCGACCATCACGGCGTTCCTGGAGTCCATGAACTCCTCGGCGATCCGCTACGGGCTCCGGGCCATCTACTTCACCTTCGAGCATGAGGCGAACGTCGCCGCCAACCACGAGGGCCTCGGCACCGCGGCGCAGTTCATCGCGGCCTGGGATCACATCCACCAGATCGCGGTCAACCACCACCTGCTCTGGAACCAGGGCGGCCGAATCCACTTCACGCTGATCCTGACGCACTTCTACTACAACAACGGGAAAGCCATCGACTGGTGGCCGGGCGCGAACGAGGTCGACATCGTCGCCGCCGACGGCTACAACACCGGTGGCTGCCGCACCGCGAGGAAGAATCACAGCGGCTTCACCACCGGCGTGACGCCGCCGGAAAGCCCGACCTCGCTGTTCACCGGGGTGGTTCAATTTGCCGCCGCGCACGGCGGGCTGCCGGTGTTCGTCGCCGAATGGGGCAGTGTCGCGTACACGAACCCCGGCGTGCGGGTCACCTGGATCCAGCAGATGCAGTCCTTCGTGGCGGCGAATCCGACGATCCGCGCGGCGCTGTACTGGGACAGCCAGGTGCCGCCCTGCAACTACATCATCGACAACTCGCCCAGCTCCCTGTCGGCGCTGGCCGGCGTGGCCCAGTCCGCGCTCATGCAGGGCAGGCCCGCCTGATCCCTAAGACCCGCTCACTGGGCCCGGCCGCCTGCGGCCGGGCCCAGTTTCCTATCCCGCACCGCGGTGGCCGCCGGGTAGAGTTTGCGCGGGCGCATTCCCGGGTCGTCTAGCCAGGCAGGACAAGCGGTTTTGGTCCGTTAAACCGAGGTTCGAATCCTCGCCCGGGAGCCAGGAGACCGGCCCGCGCGGCCCGCGGGCGGCTGCCGCCTGCGCACGACAGTCACCCAGGCGCACCGCGCCATGGATCCCACGATGTGAGACGGCTCGGCGTACCAGAGGTGTTGCATGCGCCACTTCTTGGTGAAATCTGAGCCTGCCTCTTGCGTAACCTACGCTCTCGTAGGTTACGGTGACGTAAGCGTAATTTCCCGCCCTGAGCGTAAACCCGCGCCCGTGGCGCCCCGAGCAGAGCGAGGAACCCCCCATGACCGCATCCCCCGGCACCCTCGTCACCGGCCCTCCCGGCACGCCCGCCGCGCCTGGCACGCCCGCCAGCCCGGCGCCCGGCCCGCTCCCGGATATGGAGCCCGAGCCCAGCTCCTTCCGCGACCGCTCCCTCGTCGCGTTGTTCGTCGTGGTGCCGCTGCTCGCCGTGGCCGCCGCCGTCCCGCTGGCCTGGGGCTGGGGGCTGGGCTGGCACGACATCGTGATCGCCGTCGTCTTCTACGTGGTCTCCGGCATGGGGATCAGCATGGGCTTCCACCGGCACTTCACGCACAACTCGTTCAAGGCGGCCATGCCGCTGCGCGTCGCGATGGCCGTCGCCGGGAGCCTGGCGATCGAGGGCCCGGTGCTTGTCTGGGTGGCCGACCACCGGCGCCACCACAAGTACAGCGACAGGGAGGGCGACCCGCACTCGCCGTGGCGGTTCGGCAGCGACTGGAAGGCGCTCAGCAAGGGGTTCCTGTACGCGCACATGGGCTGGATGTTCGACCCCAACCGGACCTCGCAGCAGAAGTTCTGCCCCGACCTGCTGGCCGACCGCACGATCAGCCGGGTGTCCCGGGCGTTCCCGTGGTGGGTGCTGATCTCCCTGCTCGGGCCCGCGCTGATCGGCGGCCTGTGGTCGCTGTCCCTGGCCGGCGCGCTCACCGCGTTCTTCTGGGCCAGCCTGGTCCGCATCTGCCTGCTGCACCATGTGACCTGGTCCATCAACTCGGTCTGCCACACGTTCGGCAACGAGGACTTCGAGGTCAGGGACAAGTCAAGGAACGTCGCCTGGCTGGCGATCCTCTCCTTCGGCGAGTCCTGGCACAACCTGCACCACTGCGACCCGACCTGCGCCCGGCACGGGGCGCTCAAGGGCCAGATCGACATCAGCGCCCGGGTCATCAGGTGGGCGGAACTGCTCGGCTGGGCCTGGGATGTCCGGTGGCCGGACGAGCGCCGGCTGTCCGCCAAGCTCACCGGCCTGCGCGACGTCTCACTGGGCTCGATGACCCGGGCCGGCGTGGCAAAGCCGGATGACCGGACCGCGGCATGACCGCGATGATGGGTGGGTGAGTAATCCGGGCACCGGCAACAATCGCAAGCGAATGACCGGCAAGCAGCGGCGGGAGCAGTTGCTCGACGTCGGCCGCAAGCTGTTCGCGGAACGGGGCTTCGAAGGCACGTCCATCGAGGAGATCGCGAACCACGCGGGCGTGTCCAAGCCGGTCGTCTACGAGCATTTCGGCAGCAAGGAGGGGCTGTACGCGGTCGTGGTGCATCGCGAGGTGGAACGGCTGCTCGCCATGGCGACGGCCACTCTCGGCGGCCCCAACACTAGGGAGAAGTTCGAGGCGGCGGCGGTCGCGCTGCTCCGTTACATCGAGGACAACTCCGACGGGTTCCGGATCCTGGTCCGTGACTCCGCGGCCCCCGGGTCCGGCACGTTCGGCAGCCTGCTCAGCGATCTCGCCACCCAGGTCGAGTACATCCTTGGTGACTTCTTCCGCGAGCGTGGCTACGACCAGAAACTGGCCCCGATGTACTCCCAGATGCTGGTGGGCATGGTCGCCGTGACCGGGCAGTGGTGGCTCGACGCCCGCAAGCCGAAGGTGGAGGTCGTGGCCGCCCACCTGGTCAACCTGGCCTGGAACGGCCTGTCCCAGCTCGACCGTTCGCCGAGCATCTCGGCGCAGGCGGTGATCCGCGCGTCCGCGCCGCGGGACTAGGCCGGCCGCCGCCGGGGCCGGTCCCGGCGGCTCACGCCACCTGCGCGACCACGAAGACCCGGCGGAACGGCAGCACGGTCCCGTACGGCGCCGCCGGGTAGGCCTTCGCTATCCGCTCGGAGTACTCGGCCACGAACCGCTCCGCCTGGCCGGGGTCAAGCGCGGCAAGGACCGGGCGCAGCCCGGTGCCCCGGTACCACTCCACCACCGGGTCCTGGCCCGGCAGCACGTGCAGGTAGGTGGTCTCCCAGGCGTCCACCGTGCAGCCCGCCCCGGCCAGCAGGTCAAGGTACTCCCCGGGCCCGCGGGCCTGGCGGTTGAGCGCGACGCCGGACAGCAGCGGCGCCCAGCGGTCCGACCTGACCAGGTCGAGCAGGATGGCGTGGGTCGGCTGGTCGAAGTTGCCGGGAAGCTGGAAGGCCAGCCAGCCGCCCGGCGCGAGCAGGCCCGGCCACCGCCGGACCACGTCCAGATGGCCGGGCACCCACTGCAGGGCGGCGTTGGACACCAGCACGTCGAGCGGGCGCCCGGGCCGCCAGTCCCTGATGTCACCGAGCGCGAAGCCGAGCCGGCCGCGGCCGGCTCGGCTTCGCGCCTCCGCCCCGGCCGCGGCGACCATCTCCGGCGAGTTGTCCACGCCCAGGATCTTGGCGGCGGGCCACCGATCGGCCAGCGCGGCGGTCAGGTTCCCCGGCCCGCAGCCGAGGTCCGCCACGTAACCGGGTGCGTCCGCGCCGACCCGCGCGATCAGGTCGAAGAAGGGGCGTCCCCGCTCACCGGCATAACGCAGGTACTGGCCCGGATCCCACACGGCACCCCTCCAAAGTCTCTTGATGTCAAGCTATCTCTGCCAACCCTGCTCCGCGAAATTCTTGATGTCAAGAGATATTCTTGGCCGCATGGAACACGCGGGGACGTCAGTGGACGGCGGGCCGGGCGGGCACGCGGCCCGGCGCGTGACCGACGAGGTCGACGACCTGGTGGCCGCCTGGCAGGCCGAGCGCCCCGACCTGGACGTGCGGCCGATGCAGGTGCTGAGCCGGGTCTCCCGGCTGGCCAGGCACCTGGACCGGGAGCGCCGCGCCGCGTTCGCCGGGCACGACCTGGAGTCCTGGGGGTTCGACGTGCTGTCCGCGCTGCGGCGGCAGGGTCCTCCCTACGAACTGAGCCCGGGCGCGCTGCTGCGGGCCACCCTGGTCACCTCGGGCACGATGACCAACCGGATCGACCGCCTGGAGCGGGCCGGGCTGGTCCGCCGGCGGCCCGACCCGCAGGACAAGCGGGGCGTGCTGGTCACGCTGACCGTGGCGGGGCAGTCCCGGGTGGACGCCGCCCTGGCCGACCTGCTGGCCGCGGAGCAGGCCCTGCTGGCCGGCCTGCCGGAGACCAGCCGACACACCCTGGCCGGCCTGCTGCGGGTCCTGCTCGCCCCGCTCGACGCCGGCTGACCGACCGGCCCCGGGCTCACTCCGCCTCTTCGGCCACGGCCAGCCACTGCTCCTCGAGCAGCTCCCTGTCCGCCTGGACCTCCCGCAGCCGCGCCCCGAGGTCGATCAGCGCGGTGTAGTCACTCGCCCGCGCCGCCAGCTCCTCGGTCAGCTCCTTCTCCTGCTGGCCGAGCCGGCCGATCTGCCGCTCCAGCCGTTGCAGCTCCTTCTTTGCCATACGCGTGTCCCGCGAGCCCCCGCCCGCACCCCGGGACCCGTCCCCCGTGGCCATCCCCGCCGCGGCACCCGCCCGCTGCACGGCGCCCCGCCGCTCCAGGTACTCGTCGATCCCGCCGCCGAGAAACGACAGCTTCCCATCGCCAAGCAGCGCCACCACATGATCGGTCACCCGCTCAAGGAAATACCGGTCATGGCTCACCACCACCAGCGACCCGGCCCACCCGTCGAGCAGGTCCTCCAGCTCGGTCAGCGTGTCCACGTCAAGATCGTTGGTCGGCTCATCAAGGAGCAGCACATTGGGTTCCCCGACCAGCAGTTCAAGCAACTGAACCCTGCGCTGCTCCCCGCCAGAGAGGTCCCCGGCGGGCGTGAACTGCGCGTCCCCCCGCAATCCGAGTTGTTCCAGCAGGAACCCCGCCGACCCCGCACCCTCGCTAGCCATCAGATTCCCCCGGACGGACGCCACCACCTCGCGCGCCGACAGCCCCGGATCCACTCCTTCGCTCCCCTGCCCCAGGTATCCGAGCCTGACCGTCTTCCCCCGCAACACGTGCCCTTCGACCGTGAGCCCGGGATCCGGCAAGGGGACGGACGGGGGTTGCCCGGGCGCGGAGTCCTGTCCGCGCCCCGGGCCATCCCCCGGCCGTCCCCCATCTCCGTCCTCCGGCGCTAGCACCCCGGCTAGCACCCGCAAGAACGTCGTCTTCCCGCTCCCGTTAGGCCCGAGAATCCCCACTCGGTCCCCAGGCCCCAGCTGCCACGTCACCTCTTCCAGCAGCACCCGCTCACCGACCCGAACGCTCACGTCTTCAACGTCGATGACGGTCCGGCCCAACCGCGCAGGCGGGCGGCCCGCGCCGCAGCCACGCCAGTTCCTTGCGCAGCAGGTTCTTCCGCCGCCGCTCGGTCGCGCCGGCCACGCGGGCCCGTTCGGCGCGGGCGAGCACGTAGGCGGCGTAGCCGCCGTCGTAGCCGTGCACCCGGCCGTCGGCGAGCTCCCAGGTGCGCGTGGTGGCCGCGTCCAGGAACCACCGGTCGTGGGTGACCACCACCATGGCCGTGCCCTGGTCCCTGAGGAACCCGGCCAGCCACGCGACGGCTTCCACGTCCAGGTGGTTCGTCGGCTCGTCGAGCAGCAGCAGATCGTGCTCGCCAGCGAGGAGCGCCGCCAGCGCCACGCGGCGGGCCTCGCCACCCGAAAGGCGTCCCGTATCCGCATTGAAATCGATGCCGGAGAGCAGCGCGCCGATCACCGACCTGATCCGGGCGTCGCCGGCCCATTCGTGCTCCGGCCGGCCGCCGGTCACCAGGCCGGCCACGGTCCCGGTCAGCCGGTCGGCCTGGGGGAGGTGGCCGACGCGCAGGTCCCTGGCGCGGGTGACCCGGCCCGCGTCGGGCCGCTCGGCGCCGGCCAGCAGCCCGAGCAGCGTGCTCTTGCCCGCGCCGTTGCGGCCGACCAGGCCGACCGACTCGCCCGCGGCCACCCCGGCCGAGACCGAGTCAAGCAGCACCCGCTGCCCGTAGCCCTTGACGACGTTTTCCAGGTTGACCAGGTTCACAGAGTCTCCGTGCTCACGCGGGCGCGCTCACCTCGGGTCTGGGGCGATACCGGTCACGCCGGCTCCCGGCACCGGGCCGGCGACGTGCACCACCGTGCGGCAGACCCCGGACCCGGCGAGCGAGACGGCGAGCGCCGCGGCGTGGCGCGCGTCCCTGGCCAGGTAGGCGCACGTCGGCCCGGAGCCGGAGACGATCGCGGCCAGCGCGCCGTGCTCCATGCCTGCGGCGAGGGTGCGGCGCAGTTCCGGGCGCAGCGAGATCGCCGCCTGCTGCAGGTCGTTGGCGAGCAGCGGGCCGACCTCGGCGGGGTTGCCCGACCGCAGCGCGGACATCAGCCGGTTGTCCAGGACGGGCGGGCCGGTGCTGCCGGAGCGCGAGGCCCGTTGCCGCGCGGGCGGTTTCACCGCCGCGCCCGCCTGGGTAGCCACGCCGGCCTGCTTGCCCGCGGCGCGCCCCGGGCCCGTCCCGGCGCTGGCCGTGGCCGCGCGGGGCGCGCTCCGGCCGCCCCGGGTGGCGCGGATGCGGTCACAGGCGGCGTAGACCTGGGCGGTGGACAGCCCGCCGACCGCGAAGGCGAGCACCCAGTGATAGGTGCCGGCGGCCAGCGCGGGGGTCACCCGTTCCCCCCGGCCCACGCCGATGGCCGTGCCGCCGACCAGGCCGAACGCCACGTCGCTGCCGACGGTGGCGGCCAGCTCGCACAGCTCGGCCTGGCTCAGGCCGGTCCGCCACAGCTCGTTGCAGGCGACAAGCGCGGCGGCGGCGTCGGCGCTGCCCCCGGCCAGCCCGGCCGCGACCGGGATCCGCTTGCTGATCCGGATCGCCAGGCCCGGGGAGTCCCTGGCGCCGGGGCCCACGGCGCGGAGCAGGGCGGCGACGGCCTGCGCGGCGAGGTTGGTGCCGTCGGCGGGGACGCTGTCGGCGTCCTCGCCGGTGACCGTCACGCTGTCCTGGTCCGCGGCGGCCACGGTCACCTCGTCGAAGAGCGACACGGCGTGGTACACGGTGACCACATCGTGGTAGCCGTTGGCCCGGGCCGGGCCGACGGCGAGCTGCAGGTTCACCTTCGCCGGCGCTCTGGCGGTGACGGCGGTCACAGGGGTAACGATGTCCTTGATCCTAATGGCAGGCCCGCTTACCGGGACCGGGTACGCGCGGCGGCGATGGCGGCGTAGTCCGCCACGGTCAGCGACTCGCCGCGGGCGCCGGGGTCCACGCCAGCGGCCCGCAGGATCCGCTCGGCGCGGGCGGCCGTGCCGGCCCAGCGTGCCAGCGCCGCCCGGAGCGTCTTGCGGCGCTGGGAGAACGCGGCGTCGATGACGGCGAAGGTGTCCTCGCGGCTGGCGCCGGTACTGGGCGGCGGGTGCCGGGTGAACGCCACCAGGCCCGAGTCGACGTTCGGCACGGGCCAGAACACGGCGCGGGGGACCGGGCCGGCCCGCCGCGCCGAGGCGTACCAGGCCAGCTTGACCGAGGGCACGCCGTAGACCCGGCTGCCCGGTGGCGCGGTCATCCGGTCCGCGACCTCCGCCTGCACCATGACCAGGCCCCGGGCCAGGGAGCCGAACGTGGCGAGCAGGTGCAGCACCACGGGCACCGCGACGTTGTAGGGCAGGTTCGCCACCAGCGCCGTGGGCGGCCCGCCGGGGAGGCTGGCGATCCTGGCCGCGTCGGCGGTGACCACCTCGAGCCGCGGCGCCAGCCCCGGCGCCCGGGCGGCCACGGTGCGCGGCAGCTCCGCCGCCAGGCCGGGGTCCACCTCGACCGCGATCACCCGGCCGGCCGCGGCCAGCAGGCCGAGGGTCAGCGAGCCGAGCCCCGGGCCCACCTCCAGCACGGCGTCCTCGGGGGACAGGCCGGCCAGGGTCACGATGCGCCGGACGGTGCCCGGGTCGATGACGAAGTTCTGGCCGAGCCGCTTCGCGGGCCGGACGCCGAGCCGGCCCGCGATCTCGCGGACCGCGGCGGGCCCGAGCAGGCCGCCATCAGACACGGCCTGGTTACCAGGGCCCGAACATGCGCTCGCCGGTCGCGGTCAGCCGCGCGCACATGTCCGCGACGCCCAGCCGCTTGAGGCCGGCCAGGCAGCGCACGGTGTGCGCCACCATCGCGGGGGTGTTGGGCTTGCCCCGGTGCGGCACCGGGGTGAGGAACGGGGCGTCGGTCTCAGCCAGCAGCAGGCCGGCCGGTGCCGCCGCGGCGGCCTCCCGGAGCGCGGGCGCGTTGGCGAACGTGACGGTACCGGCGAAGCTCATCACGTACCCGGCGGCCGCGCACCGCCCGGCCATCGCGGCGTCCCCGGAGAAGCAGTGGAACACCACCCGCTCCGGCGCGCCGTCGGCCGCCAGGATCGCCAGCACGTCCTCGTGCGCGTCCCGGTCGTGGATCATCAGCGCCTTGCCGGCCTGCTTGGCGATCTCGATGTGCGCGCGGAACCAGTCACGCTGCTGGGCCCGCGGAGCGTAATCCCGGTAATAGTCAAGCCCGGTCTCGCCGACCGCGCGGACCTGCGGCAGGGCCGCCAGCTTGGCGATCTCGGCCAGCACCTCGTCCCGCTGCCCGGGCGAGGCGGCCACGGCGGCGGTCTCGTTGGGGTGGATCGCCACCGCCGCGTAGACCCCGTCCACGGCGGCGGCGTGGTCGGCCGACCAGTGCGACGAGGGCAGGTCCACGCCCACCGTGATGACCTTGGTGATGCCGGCCGCCCGCGCGGCGGCGAGCACCTCCGCGGCGGGCTGCTCGATCAGGTCCAGGTGGCAGTGCGCGTCCAGCGCGGGGGCGGGCAGCGGCTCTGGTGCCGGGACCTGCCCGGGGCCGGGGACGCCGTCCCTGGCCGCGCGGGCAGCGGTCACGGGCCCTCCAGCCGCTTCAGTTCCTCGTCCACCACGGACGTGTCCAGCTTGGCGAACAGCGGCCGCGGCACGGTCAGCGGCGTCCCTGGCCGTACCGGGACCGGCTCCCACCGGGCGGCGCTTGTGTAGTCGCCGGTGATCACCGGGTAGGACGGCCCGCCGTCCTCGTCCACCTTCTCGATGTGCGGCATGCCCGCCCACGGTCCCGCGCCGCCGAGCATCGCGTGCACCTTGTCCGAGGAACGCGGCAGGAACGGGGTGAGCAGGGTCTTCGCGTCGTCGACGAGTTGCAGCACCACGTGCAGGATCGTGCGCATCCGCTCCGGGTCGGCCTCGCGCAGCTTCCACGGCGCCTGGTCCGACATGTACTTGTTCGCCTCGGCGACGGTCCGCATGGCCTCGGTGGCCGCGTTCTTGAACCGGGACCTGGCCAGCTCGCCGCCGACGGCGCCGAACGCCCGCCTGGACCGCTCGAGCGCCTCGTGGTCGGTGCCGGTGAGCGTCCCCGGGGCCGGGATCTCGCCGATGTTGCGGGCCGCGAACGAGACCGCGCGGTTCACCAGGTTCCCCCAGGTGGCGACCAGCTCGTCGTTGTTGCGGCGGACGAACTCGCTCCAGGTGAAGTCGGTGTCCTGGCTCTCCGGCCCGGCGACGGCCACGTAGTAGCGCAGCGCGTCCACGTCGTAGCGGTCCAGGAAGTCGCGGACGTAGATGACCACCGAGCGGGACGAGGAGAACTTGCGCCCCTCCATGGTCAGGAACTCGCTGGCGACCACCTCGGTGGGCAGGTTCAGCGCGCCGAGCGATCCGGGGGTGCCGCCCTTGTCGCCCTTGCCGCTGTAGCCGAGCAGCATCGCGGGCCAGATCTCGGCGTGGAAGACGATGTTGTCCTTGCCCATGAAGTAGTAGGACTCGGCGTCCGGCGACTGCCACCAGGCCCGCCAGGCGTCCGGGTCGCCCGACCGGCGGGCCCACTCGATCGAGGCCGACAGGTAACCGACCACCGCGTCGAACCAGACGTAGATCCGCTTGTCCGGCCGGTCCCGCCAGCCGTCCAGCGGCACCGGGACGCCCCAGTCGAAGTCGCGCGTGTACGCCCGGGGCTTGAGGTCGTCCAGCAGGTTGAGCGAGAAGTTCAGCACGTTGGGCCGCCACTGCCCCTTCTTGCCCGCCAGCCAGGTGCCGAGCGCGTTGGCGAACGCCGGCAGGTCGAAGAAGAAGTGCTCGGTCTCCACGAAGACCGGCGTCTCACCGTTGATCTTCGACCGCGGGTTGATGAGGTCGGCCGGGTCGAGCTGGTTGCCGCAGTTCTCGCACTGGTCGCCGCGCGCGCTCTCGTACCCGCAGATCGGGCAGGTGCCCTCGATGTACCGGTCGGGCAGCGTCCGGCCGGTGGACGGCGAAATCGCGCCAAGCGCCGTCCGGGAGAAGATGTAGCCGTTGTCGTAGAGGCCGGTGAAGATCTCCTGGGTGACCGCGTAGTGGTTCGCGGTGGTAGTCCTGGTGAACAGGTTGTAGGACATGTCCAGGCCCACCAGGTCCTCGGCGATCACCTGGTTGTACCGGTCGGCAAGCTCCCGCGGTGTCGAGCCCTCCTTGTCGGCCTGGACCTGGATCGGCGTGCCGTGCTCGTCGGTGCCGCTGACCATCAGCACCTTGTTGCCCGCCATGCGCTGGTACCGGCTGAACATGTCGCAGGGCAGCCCGAAGCCGGAGACATGGCCGATGTGGCGCGGGCCGTTGGCGTAGGGCCAGGCCGGCGCGGCGAGGATGTGACGTGTGGTCGCGGACATGCGCACCAGCGTAGCGGTGCTTCCGGGCCGTCCCCGCACGGTTTATCCGGGCCGGCCGCCCGTGACCACGGCGTTGTAGACCTCGCGTTTGGGCAGGCCCGATTCGGCGGCCGCGGCGGCGATCGCCTGCTTGCGTGGCATCCCGGCGGCCTGCCTGGCGGCCACCTCCGCCACCGCGGCGGCCAGGCTGGCCGCCCAGTCCGGCTCGCCCGGGCGCCGCCGGGGCCTGGCCGCGGCGCCCGCCACCACGAGGGTGATCTCGCCGAGCACCCCGCGTTCCGCCCAGGCGGCCAGCTCGGCGAGGCTGCCCCTGGCGATTTCCTCGTGGGTCTTGGTCAGCTCGCGGCACGCGACGGCCTGCCGGTCCGGCCCGAGCGCGGCGGCGAGTTCGCCGAGGGTGGCGGCGACCCGGCGGCGCGACTCGAAGAAGACCATGGTCCGCGGCTCGGCGGCCAGGTCCGCGAACCGCCGCTTGCGGGCCCCGTCGCCGCGCGGCGGGAAGCCCTCGAAGCAGAACCGGTCGGTGGGCAGCCCGGAGACCGCGAGCGCGGCGGTCACCGCGGACGGCCCGGGCAGCACGGTCACCGCGATGCCCGCCTCGGCGGCGGCGCTCACCAGCCGGTAGCCGGGGTCGCTCACCCCCGGCATCCCCGCGTCCGCGATCAGCAGCACGTCGGTGCCGGCCTCCAGGGCCGTCAGGAATTCGGCGGTCTTGTCCCTGTCCACGCCGTTGTAATACGAGATCAGCCGCCCGGCCGGGGTTACCCCGAGTTCCCTGGCGAGCCTGCGCACCCGGCGGGTGTCCTCCGCCGCGATGAGCTGCGCCGCCGCCAGCGCGCCCGCCAGCCGGGGCGAAGCGTCCGCCGCCCGGCCGAGCGGGGTAGCGGCCACGATGAGCGTGCCGGGCTCGCTGTCTCTCGGTTTCATGGCCTCCCTCGCGGGCGCTTCGCTGGCTTCAGGAGGCGTGTCCTCGCCGCCGGGACACCGCAACGGCGCCTGGGGCGCCTTATGCGGCGTTCGGCCCGGCGGCTGCGGCGTGACACTCCTGTAGTTGAGCGAGGGTGTCTCATTGCGGGACCACGGTAGCCCCATGCCCGGTGCCAGCACCCGGCACAGCCCCTACGATTTGCTTCGATGATGGAAACACGGGTCGAGCCCGCGCCGGGGGAAACCGCCACCCGGCTTGACGCGCTGCGCGCCCGGCTCGTGCCGCCCATGCCGCTCGCCGCGTTCTGGGGCTGGGCCGGTCCGCTGCTGGTCACCGTGTTCGGCACCTACCTGCGGTTCGGCCGGCTCGGCGATCCGCACGCGGTCATCTTCGACGAGACCTATTACGTGCCGGACGCGCTGGGCATCCTCAGGTTCGGGGTGGAGCACAACTACCTCAGCAACGGCACCACCCGCGACGCGCTGCTGGCCCGCGGCAACCCGCACGTCTTCACCAACGGCGGCGAGTTCGTGGTGCATCCACCGTTCGGCAAGGTGCTCACCGCCGGGGGAGAGTGGCTGTTCGGCCTGTCCCCGTTCGGCTGGCGGTTCGCCGCCGCCGTGGTCGGCTCGCTGTCCATCCTGCTGCTCGCCCGGATCGCCCGGCGGATGACCAGGTCCACGCTGCTTGGCTGCTTCGCGGGCTTCCTGCTGGCGCTGGACGGCCTGGAATTCGTGATGAGCCGGACCGCGCTGCTGGACATCTTCGTGATGTTCTGGGCGCTTGCCGCGTTCGGCTGCCTGGTCGTCGACCGCGATGCCTACCGCGCCAGGCTGGCCGATGCCGTGGCGGACGGGACCGGGGCCGGCGCCCCGCCCAAGGCGGGCATCCGCTGGTGGCGGGTGGGCGCCGGGGTATGCCTGGGCCTGGCCTGCGGGTCCAAGTGGAACGGCCTGTGGTTCGTGCCCGCGTTCGCCGGGCTGGCCCTCGCCTGGGACGTCGGGGCCCGCCGGGCCGCCGGGCTCGGCAAGGTCACCGGCCCGGGCCTGCTGCGCTACCTCGGCGGGCTGGCCGCCTCGTTCACCGTGCTGCCGCTGGTCGCCTACCTGGCCACCTGGACCGGCTGGTTCGCCACGAGCAGCGGCTACGACCGGAACTGGGCCGAGCTGCACGGGATCAACCTGCCGGTGATCTCGCCCCTGATCTCGCTGTTCCAGTACAACAGGGCGATGCTGGCCTTCAACACCGGCCTGCAGAAGCACCACCCGTACCAGTCGCCGCCGTGGACCTGGCTGACCATCGGTCGCCCGGTGTCCTACTACTGGAACTGCCCCGCCTCGGGGCATGGCGTGTGCGCCAAGGGGGACGCCGCCGAGGTGCTCGCCATCGGCACCCCGGTGCTCTGGTGGGGTGCCATCCTGGCCCTGCTGATCTGCCTCGGCTGGTGGCTGACCCGCCGCGACTGGCGGGCGGGCGCCGTGCTGGTCGGCGTGCTGGCCGGCTGGCTGCCCTGGTTCGCCTACGCCAAGCGGACCCAGTTCTACTTCTACTCGGTCGCGTTCGCGCCGTTCCTGGTGCTCGCCGTCGTGCTGTGCCTGGGCCTGCTCATGGGCTCCGCCACGGCGGGCGCCGCACGGCGCGCGGTGGGGGCGTCCCTGGCTGGCGCGTTCGTGCTCGCGGTGCTGCTCAACTTCGCCTACCTGTACCCGCTGCTGACCGCCCAGGCCATCCCCTACTCCTCCTGGCTGTCCCACATGTGGTACCACGGCTGGATCTAGCCCGCCGGCCCGCGCAACCCTTCGCCCCCCTTGGCGGAGCGTTTGTCGTCGTTGCCACAACCACGACATTCTTTTGTCGTGGTTGCCACAACGACGACAATCAGTTCCGGCGGCCGGTGGCCAAGGCGTCACTCTGGTCGGCCGATATTGTCCTGATTTGCGGCAATCGACGGCCCGAAGCGAGCGCCCGGCGGATCTCGTCGGCCACGGCGCGGCGCTGAGAGCGGATCCGCTGCGGGGGAAAGTGCAGCACGATGATGCCGTGCGCGCTCATCCGGGCGTGCCTGGCCATCGTCGCCTCCCAGTCCTGCGGCGAGAAGTGCCAGGCTTGCGAGTCCGCTTCCCCGGCCACCCCGGACTCCGGCCACCAGCAGTCGGGCATCGCCAAGAACTCACCGCCCACGAGCAGTCGCGGGTTGTACAGCGGCGTCGGCAGGCGGGCCCACCGGATCAGGCCGCGCAAGTCGGCCTCGGCAGCGGACCGGACTCCCTCCGCGACCTCGGCCAGCGCCTGGCGAAACAGGCCAGAGCCTCTGGCCGGCCCGGCGGCCAGTTCATCGGCCAGGTGCGAGATCGAGCACGTGCGCCGCTGCACGGCCTCGGCAACCATCGCGCGCACGTGGCCCACCCGCGCGGGCCCGGTACCGCAGCACTCGTTCGGTCATGCCGCAGTCGAGGGCCTGGGCGCGGGCGATCACGCCGTGCTGCTTGGCCGCTAACGAAGCGAGGCGCTGCCTGTCGAAATCCGCGGTTCTCGGCATGGGAGCAGGGTCACATGCGGGGCTGACACTTCAGCAGGCCGGGAGAGGGGACCAGGAGGCGCTCCATCTCGCCCGGCTCGAACTTCGCCAGGCCGCCGGCGTAGACCCGGCCCTGGGCGGCCGTCACCGAGCCCCGGAGATAGGCGGCGAGGCCGTCCAGCGCCGCCGGCGGGAGCGGTTCGCGCGGGTAGAGGCCGTGCGCGATGTTCACGTGACGGGCGCCGGCCAGGTTGCGCACGAACGCGGGCGGGCGCCTGGCCATGTAGGTCGCCAGGATCGGGGCAGGCTCGGGCATCCGGACCCGCCACCACGGACTGCGGTGCCGGGCCACGTAGGATTCCGCGGCGCCGGCCGCCCGGGCCCGGGCGAGGAACGCGTTCACCTGGCCGCGCTCGGTGGCCGACAGCACCCCCAGGTCCGCGGGGAGGTCGATGACCCGCCGCAGCCCGGCGCTGGTCGCCAGCGCTTCCCCGGCGTCGAACAGCTCGCTGGCCCTGGTGATCGCGGCGAGCAGGAACCGGGCGGGCAGCCCGGTTGCGGGCCCTGAGCCGTTCCCACCGGTGATCCATACCTTGTTGGCGCCGGTCACCTGGCCCCGGTGCACCCGGCACAGCTCACCGAGTTCCACCATGCCCTCGGGGCATCGCGGCCGCGGCCGGTACGGATCGGCGGCCAGCGGGCGCCACCGGGACGCGGCCCGCAGCACGGCCACCGGTACCGGCGTGCCCCCGGCCAGCCCGCCCAGGCCGGTGACCTGGGGCACCTGGCGCAGGCGGATGGCCCGCGGCCGGGTGCCCGGCCGGAAGCAGGTGATCACCGACGTCGCGGCCGCGTCCGGGAACACCGCCGCCGCCGGGTCGAGGACGTGGACCGACTCGCCGCCGAGCGGCCCGAGCAGCAGGGCCCTGATCAGCCTGCCGTAGTTGACGTCCAGCCATTCGGCGGCGGTGACCAGTGCACCGGCGTCGCCCGGGGCCGCGTGCAGCGCGGTGGCCAGGAAGAAGTGGGCGTGCAGGCCGGCCAGGCCGCTGGCGGGCACGCCGAGCCGGGCGGCGGTGTCCCTGAGCCAGTCCTTCCAGGGTGCCGCCACCTGATGGTGCCGCACGTACGGCGGGTTGCCGAGGAACAAGGTGGGGCCGGTGGCGGGGGGCAGCCGCGCCGACCGGTAGTCGGCCAGCTCGATGGCCGCCCGGTCCGCCATCCCGGCGGCGGCCAGTGTGGCCCGGCCGATGAGCGCGGCCAGCGGGTCGGTTTCCAGGCCGACCAGCCGGGCCCCCGGCCAGCGGCGCCCCGCGGCGGCCAGGAACCGGGCCGAGCCGGCCCCGGGATCCACCACCCGGGCCGGGACCAGGGCCCGGGCGGCCCAGGACACCATGCTGTCCACGACCGGCGCCGGGGTGAAGGTCTGGCCCGCCCAGCGGCGCTGCTGCGGCTTCCTGATCCGGCAGAACGCCTCACCCAGCGGGTCCTCGCCGGCCCGGATCCGGTCCCTGAGACCGGATACCACGTCCCGGGCGGCCTTGTTCGCTGACGGCGTGACGAGCGCGGCACCGGCGCCCGGGCCCGGCCCCCGGGCCGCGGCCCCCATGTCGGCGAGGTCCCGCTCGGCGGGCGACAGGCCGGGCACCTCGGCCGCTCCCAGCCGGAAGGCCAGGTCAGCGAGGGCGTGCTCGGCCGCGGAGGTGGTCACGCACCCCATTGTGGCGGTGCGGGCCCGGCCCGCCCGGCACACCGCCGGCGGGTCCATCTCCGCGACGGTCCCAAACAAATCTTCAGGAAACCTTCAGCATCGTGGCGTAGAACAGGATTACTTACCCTGGACGAGGAAGTTGCCGGAAATCCGAGCCACTTTGGGGTCAGCGAACGTCTATATGGGTGAGAGGCGATAGGAAGCGGAGTGACCATGGCGAAGAGCGAAGAGGCGCCGGACCGCGATGAGCGGTTCGAGCGCGACGTCGTGCCCGTCCTCGGACAGTTGTACATGGCCGCCCTTCGAATGACCCGCAACCCCACCGACGCCGAAGACCTCGTCCAGGAGACGTCCGTCAAGGCCTACGCGGCCTTCCACCAGTTCCGGCCCGGCACGAACCTCAAGGCGTGGCTACACCGCATCCTGGCCAACACGTTCATCAACGGCTACCGCAAGCGGCGCAGGGAGCCCCGCCAGGCGACGGCCAGCGACTTCGCCGACTGGCACGCCCAGGGCGACCCGCTGGCCTCGGCGGCGCGCTCGGCGGAGGCCGAGGCCCTGGACCGGCTCGCCGACTCCGAGATCCTGCGCGCGCTGCGTGACCTGCCGGAGGAGTTCCGGGTGGCCGTCTACCTCGCCGACATCGAGGGGTACGCCTACAAGGAGATCGCCGAGATCATGGGCACCCCGATCGGCACGGTCATGTCCCGGCTGCACCGCGGCCGTGGCCGGCTCCGCGACAAGCTCGCCGCCTATGCCCCCGGCCAGGCGCTGCCCGGCTTCACCGGCTAGTTACGGGAACGCGGCCGCCCGGGAACGGCCGGCCGCATCAGGTCAGCCCGCGAACAGCCGGTCACACACCCGCGCGCCCGCCTTGCCATCGTCCAGCGGGCAGTATTTCGCCGCGAACGCCTCGTAGGCGTCCCGGTAGCTCGCCACCGCGCCGTCGGTGTCCGCCAGCGCCGCCAGCACCTCGTCCGAGGTGCCGAGCAGCGGCCCGGGCGCCTCCGCTTCGAAGTCGAAGCAGAACCCGCGCAGCTTGTCCCGGTAGGCGGCGAGGTCGTAGGTGAAGAACAGCATCGGGCGCCCGGTCACCGCGAAGTCGAACATGACCGAGGAGTAGTCCGTCACCAGCACGTCGGTGATCAGGAGCAGGTCGGTGATGTCCGGGTAGCCGGTCACGTTCCGCGCGAAACCGGGCCGTCCCCCGGCCCGCACGTCGCTGGCGAGATGGTGGTGCCCGCGGACCAGCAGCACATGGCCGGGGCCGGGCAACCGGGCCGCCCGGTCGAGGTCCAGCCGCAGGTCGAACCGGTACCGGCCGGAGGCGTAGAACTGGTTGTCCCGCCAGGTCGGGGCGTAGAGCACCACGCGCTTCCCGGCCGGGATGCCGAGCCGCTCGCGGATCCGCGCCGCCCGCTCCGGCTCGCGGGCCAGCGCGTCGTTGCGCGGGTAGCCGTATTCGCAGATCTCACCGTCGAACCGGAACGCCCGCCGCAGGATCGGGGTGCTGAACGGGTTCTGCGACAGCAGCAGGTCCCACTTGGCGACGTCGCTGGCCAGGTGGTCGAAGTAGGCGGTGCCGCTGGCGAACTGCGGCTTGCCGATGTCGAAGCCGATCTTCTTCAGCGGCGTCCCGTGCCAGGTCTGCAGGTAGACCTGGCCGTCCCGCTTGCGGTACTCGGGCTGCATGTCGTCGTTGGAGACGATGTAGCGGCACCGGGCGAGCGCCTCGAAGTACTCCTCGGTGCCGGACAGCACCGTCCGGGCGCCCGGCGGGACGTCCGCCGAGTAGTCGGTCACCACCCAGATGTGCTCCCGGTCGTCGCCCCGGCGGCGCAGTTCCTCGGCGATGCCGCGCGGGTTGTCGCCGCACATCTTGCCCTTCCAGCTCACGAACAGCACCGCGTCCCGCGGCGGCCGCCGCGCCTGGATCGGGTAGAACGCCCGGCGCAGCACCCGCCGGTTGAAGTTGCCCTGCTCGGAAAGCCGTAGCTGGGGCTCGGCGGTGATCACCGGCGCGTCGTACCCGGCCGTGGTGAACGCGTAGAGCTTGGGGCCCGCCGCGACCTTCCGGTGCGAGATCCCGGCCAGCCGCGCGTGGTCGTAGGCGGCCCGGGTGACCAGCCCGGCGGCGCCGCGCGCGAAGACCTCCCACGGCCCGTCCGCCAGCGGCAGCGGCCGCCCGAACGTGGGCATCGCGCCCGGCTCGATCCGCGCGGTGAACCGCTCACCGTCCACGTCGCAGGCCACCACGTGCTCCATGCTGGCGTCCGGGCAGCGCAGCACCAGGTCCAGCACCGGGCCCGGCCCGGAGTCGCCCGGCCCGGAGCCGCCCGCGGGGCCGAGGTAGCTGCCCCGCAGCAGCAGCGCACCGGCGGCGTCCCAGGCGTGGGAATCGATCACCGCGCGGGGCTCGCGTTCGGCCAGGACGACGGTCCCGTAGCGGGCCCGTTCCACCGCGGCCTCCCGGCCGTCCCGCCGGTACCTGGCCTCGGTCACGTCCTCGGGGAAGGTGACCGGGATCCGCCCCCGCCCCGCGGGCCTGACGTACAGGTCCCAGTACGCCGCGTCGTCGGCCGGCCCCGGACCGGCCGGCGCCGGACCGGCCAGTGCCAGCGCCGGACCGGCCAGTGCCGGACCGGCCAGTGCCGCCCGGTCCGCCCGGGCGGGCAGGGCGGCCAGCGGCACCTCGCCGCGCACCTGCGCCCGGCCGGGCGCGCCGCCGGTCACGGTCGCCGGGAACGACCGGGCCGCCCGGCCGCCACGGCGGGCGAGGACAAGCTCGGCGGCCGCGGGGACCGGTGCGCCGCCCTCGGCCAGGTCCAGGCCGATCCGCAGGCTGAGCCGGTCCGCGCCGCGGTCGAAACCGGCCAGCCTGGCCGGGGTGCGCAGCACGCCCACGTGCAGGTGGCGGCCCACCCAGGTCGGGCGGACCTGAAGCCCGGGCCGCGGCTCCAGGTACCCCGGGCGGCCCGCGTCGCCGAGGGCCGGGCTGTGCAGCCGCGCGGGCCGCCACACGCCGTGCCCGCGGACCAGGATGAAGCAGTCCCAGTCGCCGGTCAGCCAGCGGCCCGCGACCCGGAACCAGCGGGAACTGATCTCACACCGGAACCCGGCCCAGGTGTAGTCGTAGCACTCCTGGCCGGACAGCACGGTGGCGCGCGGATGCCGGGACGAGGTCGCCAGGGACACGATCGGCGGCCGGAACCGGGCCCGCGGCCGCAGGATGACGATCTTGTTGGTGTACCGCCGCTTGCCGATGTCGATGGACGGCACGTAGGCGAGCCCGGCGATGACCAGGTTGCCGCGCTGCCAGCCGACGCTTTCCACCTGCACGAACGGGTCCAGGTCGCGCCAGTGCGGCCGGTAGGCCCGCGACGGGATGCGCAGCGCCCGGTCCCCCCGGTACGGCAGGTCGGCGCGCAGCCTGCCGAACCGCCGCACCACGCCGATGGTGGTCACCGGCTGGTCGAGCAGCCAGCCGAGGTAGCCGAGCAACTGCCGGTCCAGCCGCCGCCGGGTCAGGTGGTAGGCCAGCTTGTGCGTGGCGGGCAGGCCGCGGAATACGCGCCGGGGCACCGTGGCGAGGTAGCCGTTCACCAGGTCGAAGTACTCGGCCAGGTACTCCTCGCTCACCCGGCCCAGGTCCCGCACGTACAGCCACAGGTCGTTGACCAGGGCCTTGCGCTGGTGGGCGCGGGCGGTGCGGGCCGGGGCCCGCTCGCGCAGGAAGGCGTCGATGGCGAGCAGCGCGGTGACCCGGTCCCGCAGGTTCTGGATGTCGGCGCGGTTCTGCGTGATGGAGAACTCCCCGGCCGCCCGCTCACGCCAGTAGTAGATGTGGTCGCCGATCACGTCCACCGCCTTGGCCAGGACGTGCGCCCTGGTCATGAGCTGTAGGTCCTCCCACACCATGCCCTCGGGGTAGTGCAGCTCATGGGCGTCCCAGAACGACTTGCGGAACAGCTTGTTCCACACCGAGATGTCGTAGAGCAGTTCCGGCGACCTGGTCACGTGCGTGCCGATCTTGCGGCCCTTGATCGCCCGCTCGTGCAGCGCCGAGGGGTGCACGCCGCCGGTGCCGATCCGCTGCACGGCGCCGGAGACGAAGTCGGACCCCGAGCTCTCCAGCACGTGCAGCAGGGTCTCGTAGGCGTGCGGCGGCAGCATGTCGTCGCCGTCTGCGAAGGCGAGGAACTCCCCGGCGGCCCGCTCGACGCCCACGTTCCTGGCCTTGCCCGGGCCGCCGTTGGGGACCCGGACCAGGGTGAACCTGGGGTCGGCGGCGGCGCGGGCGCGGGCGACCCCGGCACCGCCATCGGTGGACCCGTCATCCACCATGATCACTTCCAGGTCGCGGAACGTCTGGGCCGCGATCGACGCCAGGCAGTCGCCAAGCACGTCGGCGTTGTTGTAAAACGGCACCACGACACTGATACGGGGAGTGCTCACCCGGCTACGATACGCGCATCTCCTAGCGCCGTACTCCGGTCACCGGGGACGGCGGGGTGCCGTAACCGTGGCACTCCTGCCCCGCGCCGCTCCCAGCCCAGGGCCACCGGGTCATAGGCGCGCTCGACGAAGATCTGGTGCCACAGCGAGAACACGATCAGCACCCACAGGTGCCGCCACTCCACCCCCGGCTCGCCCGCGCGCAGGCCTTCGAGCAGCCGCAGCGCCTCGTTGCGGTTGACCCACTCGTCGGTCTGCGCCTCGCGGAGCACCTGCTCGGCGAACCCGTAGGAGTCGCCGGTCAGCCAGTGCCCGATCGGGACGGGGAAGCCCAGCTTGGCCCGCTCCGCCGCGGCCTTGGGCAGCACCTCGCTCATCGCCGACCGCAGCGCCAGCTTGGTCGTGCCCGCGCCGATCTTCTCGGTCCGGGCCAGCCGCGACGCGACCTTGAGCACCTCGGCGTCCAGGAACGGCACCCGCAGTTCCAGGCTGTGCGCCATGGTCATCCGGTCCGCCTTGACCAGGATGTCACCGGCCAGCCAGGTGTTGATGTCGACGAGCTGCATGGTGGACACGTCGTCGAGGTCGGCGTGTTCCGCCTGGTCGTAGACCGGGTTCGTGACGTCCCACGGGCTCGCCGTGCCGGGCCGGACCGCGATCCGCGCGGTCTCGCCGTCGCTGAACACGCGGGCGTTGCCGATGTAACGGTGCCGCAGCGGGGTGGACGTGCGCTCCAGGAAGCCCCGGCCCCTGACCCCGGCCGGGATCATCGTCGCCGCCTTCTTGATCGGCGCCCGGCCCCAGTCCGGCAGCCGCTCGCCGGCCCGGACCACGCCGGGCTGGTGGTAGATCGCGTACCCGCCGAACAGCTCGTCGGAGCCCTCGCCGGACAGCACGACCTTGACGTGCTTGGCCGCCTCGCGCGCCACGAACCAGAGCGGGACCGCGGCGGCGTCGGCCATCGGGTCGTCGAGATGCCAGATGACCTGCGGGAGGTGCTGGAAGAACTCATCCCGGCCGATCACATAGGGGATCGACCGCACGCCGAGGGCGGCGGCCGTCTCCTGCGCCCGGTCGATCTCGCTGTACCCCTCGCGCTCGAAGCCCACGGTGAACGTGAGCAGGTCCGGCCGGTGCTCCGCGGCCAGCGCGCAGATCGCGGCCGAGTCGATGCCGCCGGACAGGAACGCCCCGAGCGGGGCGTGGCTGCGCAGGTGGACCGCCACGGAATCGCGCATCGCGGCGAGGATCGCGCGCGCGCTGTCCTGGCTGGCGGCCCGGGCCGGCCGCAGGTCGGCCCGCCAGTAGCGGTAGACGTCGACCGGCCGGCCCGGGCGGGCGATCATCGCGTGGCCGGGCGGCAGCACCCGGATCGGCGGCGTCATGGTGTCCGGCGCCGGCACGTACTGGAAGGCCAGGTACCTGCGCAGCGCGGCGTCGTCCAGGTCGCGCAGCTCGCCGGGCTCGGCGAGCGCCTTGCGCTCGGAGGCGAAGCGCAACCGCAGGTCCACCGGGCCGGACAGGCCGGCGAGGGCCGGCTCGGCCGCGCCGGCCGGGGCAGGCGCGGCGGCCTGGGGAAGGTCCCCGCGCGCAGCTTTCTTGTGCAATACGCCCGGACCATCAGGCTCTCCGGCCGCATGCCGGCCTGGCTGCCTGGCTGGCCGCGCGGCAGGAGTGAACCAGTCATCCCTGGCGCCGTCGGTGCCGGGCTGCTCCGGGGCGGCCGGCCCGCTGGCCGGCGCGGGTGCCGCATGCCGGCCGCCGCGCGGGCGTGGCGCCGGGGCGGGGGCCGGGGCTTGCGCGGGGCCGGCGCCGTTGGCCGACGGCCCGCCGGGGACCGGGCCCGGTGCCTGGTCGATGCGGTAGAAGAACGGCTTGATGCCGAACGGGTCCCTGGCGCAGAACAGTTCGCGGGTCCAGGTGTCCCAGATGGCGAAGGCGTACATGCCGCGCAGCCGGTGCACCACGTCCTTGCCCACCCGGGCGTAGGTTTCCAGCAGTACCTCGGCGTCGCCGCTCGACCGCAGGGTGACGCCCTGCTCCCGCAGTTCGGCGCCCATCTCGACGTAGTTGTAGATCTCGCCGTTGAAGATCATCCAGAAGCGGCCGTCCGCCGACTTCATCGGCTGGTGCCCGGCCGGCGACAGGTCGAGGATCGACAGCCGCCGGAAACCGAGCGCCACATCCGGGTCGGTGTACACGCCATCGTCGTCCGGCCCACGGTGGTGGATCCGGTCCAGGGCGTGGCCGAGCCAGGCCTGGTCCGGGTCTGCCTCTAGGGCCAGTGCCAGGCAGCCGGCGATTCCGCACATCGTCGTTTCCCAACAGAGTCCGCGAGTGGTCCGGTCATCGATCCTACGGTGGGCTAGCTCGCGGTGGGCGCCAGCTTCGCGCACCCGGCAAAACCGGCCGCCGCGTTCCGGCGCTGGTGATCATGAGTTTCGAGGGCTGTGGGGCCCCTGGATTTCATGATCACGACGCGGGGAGCCGGGGCGCGCGGGGAGCCGGGGTTACTCGCCGCGCCACACCGGGGGGCGCTTCTCCGCGAACGCCGCCGCGCCCTCCATGGCGTCGGCGGAGGTGAACACCGGCCGGACGATGTCGTCCTGCCGGTCGAACGCCTCGGCCATCGGCCAGTCCGCGGAGTCAGCCATGATCCGCTTGGTCGCGGCCAGCGACAGCGGCGCGTTCCGGCCGATCTCCGCGGCCAGCGTGCGGGCCTGCGCGAGCGCCTCGCCCGCCGGTACCAGGCGGTTGATCAGGCCGGCCGCGTCCAGCCGCCGGGCCGGTACCCGGGTACCGGTCAGCGCTATCTCCATGGCCAGGTGGTAGGGGATCCGCCGGGGCAGCCGGAACAGCCCGCCCGCGCCCGCGACCAGCCCGCGGCTCACCTCGGGCAGGCCGAACATGGCCTCCTCGCTGGCCACGACGAGGTCGCAGGACAGCACGATCTCGAACCCGCCGGCCAGCGCGTATCCCTCCACCGCGGCGATGACCGGCTTGGCCGGGGGCCGGTGCGTGATGCCGCCGAAGCCGCGGCCGCCGGCCAGCGAGTTCTCCCCGGCCAGGAACCCCTTGAGGTCCATCCCGGCGCAGAACGTGCCGCCCGCGCCGGTGAGGATCAGCGAGGTGATGTCGCGGCGGGAGTCGAACTCGTCGATGGCCGCCGCGACGCCGCGGGCCACCGCCTCGTTGACCGCGTTGCGCGCCTCGGGACGGTTGATGGTGATGATGCCAATGCCGTCGGCCACCTCGGCCAGTACCGCGTCGGCCACTGCGTGCCTCCCCATCGCTCGCGGGAACGACCTGGCCGCCGCGCGTGCCGCCGCGGCGGGCCTTGCCCGTCGCCTACTTGGGCTGGAACCGGATTCCGCCGTCGAAGCGGATGACTTCGGCGTTCATGTAGTCGTTCTCGACCAGCGACCGGACCAGCTTGGCGAACTCCGCCGCGGTGCCCATCCGCTTGGGGAACACGATCGGGGCCGCCAGCTTGGCCTTGAACTCCGCGCTGGCGGGCCCGGTGCCGTAGATGGGGGTGTCGATGATCCCTGGACAGATCGCGAGAACCCGCATGCCGATGGCCGCCAGGTCGCGGGCGGCCGGCACGGTCATCCCGATGATGCCGCCCTTGGACGCCGAGTAGGCCAGCTGGCCGGTCTGGCCCTCGATGCCGGCCACCGAGGCGGTGTTGATAACCACGCCGCGCTGGTTGTCGGCGTCGACCGCCTGGGTGCGCGCGACCGCCGCCGCCCCGATGCGCATCAGGTTGAAGGTGCCGATCAGGTTGATGTCGATCACCTTGCGGAAGGTGGCGTAGGAGTGCGGCGACCCGTCCCGGTTCACGGTGCGCTCGGCCCAGCCGATGCCGGCGCAGTTCACGATCACGCGCAACGGGGAGGGCAGCGCGGCGGCCACGTCCACGGCGGTGCTGACGGATGCCTCGTCCGCGACGTCCGTCTGTACGAACTTGCCGCCGATCTCGGCGGCGACTGCCTCACCGCGGTCGGCGTTCAGGTCGGCGACGACCACGGTGCTGCCCGCGGCCGCGAGCGCGCGCGCCGTGGCCTCGCCCAGGCCGCTTGCCCCGCCGGAGATGATTGCTGCGGTTCCTGTCAGGTCCATGGCCGGAGCATACTTGCTAGCTACTCGCCGGTAGCAAGCCGGGCCCGGGAATGTCGGCACCAACCTCTATCTTGGGTGTAGGTAGGGACGGGGCGCGCCGCCCGGGGCCTGACGGCCTGGGAAGGCTAGCGCCGGTCCGTGGTCAAGATATATCTTGAATATTGATTTCGGGCCTGCCCCAGAGGCATGTGCCTGCCCTCCCGGCGGGCCCGCCCACCGTGCCGGCACCTCAGGTGCCCGCGGCACTGCGCGCATGAAGGCAAGGAGAAGTCGTGCGGAAGCTCCACGGGAACCCCTGGGCAGTGTTGCTCGTCGTCTCGCTCGGGTTCTTCATGACCCTGCTCGACCTGACGATCGTCAACATCGCGATCCCCAACCTGATCACCCAGTTGCATGCCTCGCTCGACGACGTCCTGTGGGTGATCAACGCCTACGCGCTGGTGCTCGCCGTCCTGGTCATCACGGCGGGCAGGCTCGGCGACCTGATCGGGCCGCGGATCATGTTCACCAGCGGTATCGCGGTGTTCACGGCCGCCTCGGCCGCCTGCGGCCTGGCGCCGAACCCCGGGTGGCTGATCGCCTTCCGCGCGGTCCAGGGCCTGGGCGCGGCCATGCTCATGCCGCAGACCCTGACGATCATCACCAACACGTTCCCGCCGGAGCGGCGCGGCGCCGCCTTCGGGGTGTGGGGCGCCGTGGCCGGTGTCGCCACCATCGCCGGCCCGACGCTGGGCGGGCTGCTGGTCACCGCGTTCGACTGGCGGTGGATCTTCTTCGTGAACCTGCCGATCGGCGTGATCGTGCTGCTGATCACCCCGGTGATCATCCCGGAACTGCGGCTGGGCCGCCGGCACCGGATCGACGTGCCTGGCGTGCTGCTGGCCAGCGCCGCGTTGCTGGCGATCTGCTATGGCCTGGTCGAGGGGCAGAAGTACAACTGGGGCACGATCGCCGGGTTCATCAGCATCCCGCTGGTCCTCGGCGTCGGCGTGGTGCTGCTGCTCGCCTTCCTGCTGGTCCAGAAGCTCACCCAGGACAAGGAGCCGCTGGTCCCGTTCAACCTGTTCCGGGACCGGAACTACTCCGTGGTCAACTGGGTGTCCGGCGTGCTGGCCATCGGCATGATGGGCATCTTCCTGCCGCTCACCATCTACTTCCAGTCCGTCCTCGGGTTCTCCGCGCTGAAGGCCGGGCTCGTCATGGCGCCCGCCTCGCTGATGTCGATGTTCGTCGCTCCGGTGGCGGGCCGGATGACCGACAAGATCGGCGGCAAGTTCATCCTCATGTCCGGCCTGACCCTGTTCGGCGCCGGGATGGGCTGGCTGGCCCTGATCGCGCACCCGGACTCGAGCTGGCCCATGTTCGTGGCGCCGCTGATCGTGGCCGGGATCGGCATGGGCTGCATCTTCGCGCCGATGGTCACGGTGGCCATGCGCAACATCGACCCGCGCGTGGCGGGTGCCGCCTCCGGCGTGCTGAACACCATCCGGCAGGTCGGCCTGGTGATCGGCACCGCGGCCGTGGGCGCCCTGCTGCAGAACCGGCTGGTCTCCTCGATCACGGCCCAGGCGAGCACCCGGTCGGCCGCGCTGCCACCCCAGGTGCGCGGCCGGTTCGTCAGCGAGATCGACAACTCCGCGCGGAACGGCATCCAGGTGGGCGCCGGCCAGAGCGGCGGCAGCACGCACCTGGCCAAGGGCCTTCCCGCGCAGGTCGTCGCGGAGATCGGCCGCATCGCCCATGACGTCTTCACGTTCGCGTTCGTCACCGCCATGCGCCAGACCATGATCTTGCCGATCGTCCTCCTCGGCGTCGGCGCCCTGAGCTGCCTGGCCATCAAGGAACCCAGGCGCACCCCCACCACCCCCACCGCCCCCGAGGCAGCCATCACCGAACCCGCCACCCCCGCGGCTTAGCCGCCACGTAAGCCGTCCGGCTGGCCCGGGAGGGCGGGGCTGGGGCAGGGAACAGCTGGGGGCGGAAGAGGGCCAGCTGCCGCTCCCGCTGCTGCTGGGGCCAGCTCGGGTCATTGCCGACCTTGGTGGTGGTCGGCTCCGGATCCGCATAAGCCCGGCCCCGTAGCCCGTGGTGTTCGCCGCAAGTCCAGCACGGCCATGGGCTAGCGGGGCCGATCGCGCTGGCTCAGGTTCCGGCCAGCCCCGGAACCACCTCTCGCTTTTACCCCCACCACGCCGGCGATTCGGGTGCGGGTGCGGCGGGCTGGCTGACGGCGTTGTGCCGGCTGCCAGCCCGCCGGGCCCGCACCGCTACTCACGGAGCATCACCCCCGCAGGATCACGCAGGCTCGAACATCTCTCCCGCCCACAGATCCGGGATCTCCTCCGGCTCCGGCTCGAACGGGAACCGGTCCGCGAACGCCGGCTCCAGGTCCGAGATCCAGGTCGCGTCCGGATCGAACCTGGCGAAGAAGGGCTTGCCTACCAGGCTGGGATCGCGGGCCTGGATCATGTGCAGCACGAACACCCGCTGGCCGGCCAGTTCGGTGATGCCGTCTACGCACACCTTGCCCGGCGTGGCCGACATGGACGGCCCGCGAACCGTCCTGGCGAGCCCGGAGACGCTCTGGTAGGCGTCCCGGAAGACCTGGTAACCGTGCGCGAGCGACACGGCGAAGTAGTCCTGCGGGCCGGTATCCCGCTCGACGAACATGTAGTAGGGGACCATCCCCATCCGCACCTGGGCCCGCCACATGCCCGCCCAGGTGCTGGCCTCGTCGTTGATCGAGCGGATCAGCGGCGCCTGGGTCCTGATGACCGCCCCGGTGCCGCGGATCCGGCGCACCGCGCCCGCCACGATCTCGGGCTCCAGCTCGCGGGGGTGGGAGAAGTGCGCCATGAAGGCCAGCGTCCGGCCGGTGGCGACGACCTGCTCGAAGAGCCGGAGCGTGTCATCGGCGTCGGGATCGGTGACGAACCGCTGCGGCCAGTAGGCGAGTGACTTGCTGCCGATCCTGATCGACTCCACGTGGTCGAGGCCGGGGCCGAGCAGCGGCTCGATGTACCGGCGCAGCACCCCCGAGCCCATGATCATCGGGTCTCCGCCGGTGATCAGCACCGATGTCACCTCGCGGTGCGCCCTGAGGTAATCGGTGATCCGGTCGATGTCCGAGGTGGCCATCTTCAGGTCGGGCTCGTCCACGAACTGTGCCCAGCGGAAGCAGTACGTGCAGTACGCGTGGCACGTCTGGCCCTGCTTGGGAAACACCAGCACGGTCTCCTGGTACTTGTGCTGTACTCCGGGGAGCGGCTCGTCGCGGAGATCCGGCACGTTCAGCGCGAGCTGCCCGGCGGGGTGCGGGTTCAGCCGCATCCGGATCTCGTGGACGGCCTGCCGCAGTTCCGCCTGGGGCGCCCCGCTGCTGAGCAGGAGGGCGATGCGGTTCACGTCCGACTCGGGCAGCATGGCCTCCTGCGGGAAGACCAGGCGGAAGATCGGGTCGTCGGGCGCCGCGTCCCAGTCGATGAGGCTGTCCACCACGTAGGAGTTGGTCCGGAACGGGAGCACCATTCCGACGGCCTTGATGGCCAGCCGTTCGGTGGCGCTGAGCCCGGCACGCTGCACCAGGGCGTCGAGGTGCTTCGCGGTGAAGGCGCGGAACCGGCGGCCGGCCGGCTCGATCAGGGGTTGAGTCATCGTCTCCCTCGGGGTCGGGTACGGCCCCGGGACCTGCCCGGGGTCGCAAAACCGTCAGCTGTAGCCGGAGGCGTTGTCCGCCGCATGCACCTCTATGACGCTCGCGGCGGCGCGGATAGCCATAGCGAACGGATTACAAGATCGTCACCTTGGCAACGCCCTGGTCACGCTCCCATCACCCGCGGCCATCCCCCCAAACCTCTCGCCATCCCGGGCGCCGCCCCGCGGCTGCCCGGGAGACTCCCGGCCTTACCTCGTCGTGGCCGGCGGGCGGCAGGCGCCACCGGCCCTTGTGCTGATCCCCGCGCCTTGAACAGATCGTTACCCCGCGTTTGGGCTAACAACCATGAAAGACCCGGCGGCGCCGGGCGGCCAGGAACTTCGCAGCACACGGGGGTGCCAGCGACACCAGGCGCGGGCCAGGTGAGAAGCTTTACGCCATGCGGCACATTCCGGCCCGTCCGGCAGCATCCTGACACGGCCGCACGGATCGCGCCGTGTCAGCAGAACCCACGCCGGGTGACCGGACCCGGCCCATCACGATCGCGGTGGACGCCATGGGCGGTGACCACGCCCCGGCCGTGATCGTCGAGGGCGCGGTGGCCGCGGCGGCCGCTTTCGGCATCGACGTCATCCTTACCGGGCGCGCGGCACAGCTACGGCCGTTGCTCACCGGGCGGGACCAGGCTGGTGCGGGAAACCCGGCACGCCAGGGCCGCGTCAGGATCGTGCAGGCGGACGACTCCCTCGCCATGGACGAGGGCGCCCTGGCCAGCATGCGGCGGCGGCGCTCCAGCGCGGCCATCGCGTGCCAGCTCGTCCGGAGGGGGCAGGCGCAGGCGGTGGTGTCGGCCGGGTCCACCGCGGGCACCGTCGCGACCGCCCGGATGCGGCTGCGGTCGCTGCCGGGGGTGATGCGGCCCGGCCTCGCGGTGGTGCTGCCCACCAGGCCCGGGCCCACGCTGCTGGTGGACGCGGGTGCCATCGCGGATCCGAAGCCGGAGATGCTGGTCGCGTTCGCCCAGCTCGGGGTGGCCTACGCACAGGTGGCCTACGGCATCGCCGAGCCCAGGGTGGGCCTGCTCAGCATCGGCGCCGAGCCGGGCAAGGGCAACCGGCTGGCGCGCCGCGCCCACGAGCTCCTGGCCGGCACGCCGCAGCACGGGAGCCGGCCGCTGCGCTTCGTGGGCAACGTGGAGGGCGGCGACTTGCTCGCCGGCAAGGCCGATGTGATCGTGACCGACGGTTTTACCGGCAACGTCGCCTTGAAGACGCTGGAGGGGGCGGCGGCCTTCGTGGCGGAGCAGATGCGGGCGGCGCTGACCGGCTCCGCCGTGGCCCGGTTCGGCGCGCTGTTCCAGCGGCGCGGGCTGCGGGACCTGGTGGGACGCATGGACGCGGAAACCTACGGCGGGGCGGCACTGCTCGGGCTTGAGGGCACGGTGGTGATCGCGCACGGTGCGTCCACGGCGAAGGCGGTCACCTCGGCCTGCCGGCTGGCCGCGGACCTGGCCCGCGGCCAGATCACCGAGAAGATCAAGGAGCGCTTCGGCCCCGGCCGGGACCGTCATTTCCTGCGGCGCTCCTGAGCGGCGCCGTTGAGCGGCGCTGGCGAGCGGTCCGGCCCCCGGCCGCCGATAGGCTGATAGGCATGGCCGATCCCCAGGAGGTTCTCGCGGAACGGGTGAGCGCGGCGGTCGCCGCCGCCTTCGGTGCCGAACATGCGAGCGCCGATCCGCTCATCCGTCCCTCGCAGTTCGCGGACTTCCAGGCGAACGTGGCGCTGCCGCTCGCCAAGAGCCTCGGCATGCCGCCGCGCCAGGTGGCCGAGCGGATCGTGGCACACCTCGACGTAGCCGGCGTGTGCGACCAGTTCGATGTCAGCGGGCCCGGCTTCGTGAACCTGACGCTGGCCGCCGGCTGGATCGCCGGCCAGGCGTCCGGCCTGCTCACCGACGAGCGCCTCGGCGCGGCCCCGTCGGATCCGGGCCTGCGGGTGGTCGTCGACTACTCCGGCCCGAACGTGGCCAAGGAACTGCATGTCGGCCACTTGCGGGCCACCGCGGTGGGCGACGCCGTCGCGCGCATCCTGGAATTCCTCGGCCAGACCGTGATCAGGGCGGCGCACCTGGGTGACTGGGGCACCCCGTTCGGCATGCTGATCGAGCACACGCTGGAGGTGGGCGAGGCGGCTGCCCACGCCGAACTGGCGGCGGGTGACTTCACCGCGTTCTACCAGGCGGCGCGGGAACGGTTCGACGGCGACGAGGGGTTCGGCGGCCGGGCCCGGCGGCGGGTGGCCACGCTGCAGGCCGGTGACGCCGAGTCGCTCCGGCTGTGGCAGGTGCTGGTGAGCGCCTCCATGGAATACCTCAGGATGATCTACCAGCGGCTGGACATCACGCTCACCGACGCCGACATGGACCCGGAGAGCTTCTACAACCCGATGCTGGCCGAGGTCTGCGCGGAACTCGAGGATGCCGGGATCGCGGTGATCAGCGAGGGCGCGCTCTGTGCCTTCCCGCCCGGGTTCACCGGCCGGGACGGCAAGCCGGTCCCGCTCATGCTGCGCAAGAGCGACGGCGGGTACGGCTACGGAGCCACCGACACCGCCGCGATCCGGTACCGGCTGCTCGACCTCAAGGCGACCAGGCTCATCTACGTGGTCGGTTCCGAGCAGGCCCAGCACCTGCACATGGTGTTCGCGGTCGCCAGGCAAGCGGGCTGGCTGACCGATCGGGCCAGCGCCGAGCACGCGGCGATCGGCCTGGTGACCGGCACCGACGGGAAGCGGCTGAAGACCCGTACCGGGGAGCAGATCAAGCTCATCGACCTGATCGACGAGGCGGTCGAGCGGGCGGGCCGGGTCATCGCCGACCGCTATGACGACCCGGCGCAGCGGGAGCAGATCGCCGAGGCGGTGGGCATCGGCGCGCTCAAGTACGGCGATCTTTCTGTGGCGCGCGAGTCCAGTTACACGTTCGACTTCGACCGGATGCTCGCGCTGACCGGCAACACCGGTCCCTACCTCCAGTACGCCACGGCGCGGATCAGGTCGATCTTCCGCAAGGCGGGCCTCGACCCGGCCACCGCGGCCGGGCCGGTCCAGGTCACCGAGGGCGCGGAAAGGGCCCTGGCCCTGGCCCTGCTCGGGTTCGGCCGGGCGGTGCACCAGGCGGCCCAGAGCGCCGAGCCGCACCTGCTGGCCGCGTTCCTGTTCGAGGTGGCCAGCACGTTCACCACGTTCTACGAGGCATGCCCGGTTCTCAAGGCCGGCGACCCGGCGGTGCGCGGCAGCAGGCTCGCGCTGTGCGCCGTGACGCTGCGGGTCCTCGTGACCGGCCTGGGCCTGCTGGGCGTTCCGGTGCCGGAGCGGATGTAACCGGCGGAAAGCCAGCGCCGGCGGCGCTGACCGGCACCGCCGGCCGACATCCCGCGGGCACCGGCCGGGGAGCGTGCCCGGCCGGAAAACCGGCCGCCATTTGGAAAATCCGGGTGCATCTCTCAGAGAAATCCCAGGTTCGGCGGCCCGATGTCCCAGGTCAGCCGGTCATGATCGCAGCATGACCAACCAGTACGGGCAGCCGGACGCCGACCCGGCCGGCAACCAGCCCACCCAGCAGTTCTGGGCCGGGCCCGACGCGCCGGCCGCGGCACCCACCTGGGGCCAGCCCGGGCCGGCCGGCTTGCCCGGCCCGGCCGGTCCGGGCTTTACCGGGAACCCGGCGCCGAACCCGAAGGCCGGCCACGGCAAGGCGCTGCGCTGGACGGCCGGCCTGCTGGCCGCCGCCCTGCTGGCCGGTGGCGGCACCATCGCGGGGATGCGGCTGGCCGGCCATTCATCGCCCGCGACTTCGCCGGGCGCCGGCCAGCCCGGCCCCGCACAGCAAGGCGCGCTGCTCAACGAGACGCTCAGCAACGCCTCGTCACCCGGCGCGCTCACCACGGGTGCCACCCTCGCCGGTGGCGCCGGGGCCTCCGCGGCCGGCGCAGCGGCCGGCGCCGCCGCGAAGGCTCACGCCTGCGCCAGGGCCGGCCACGCGTCCCGGGCAGCACACCGGGCCGGGCTGCGCAGGATGTCCCGGCGGATCGGCGTCGGCGCGGCCCGCTGCCGGCTGGCCCGCCACCGCGTCTTCGCGTTCTTCCTACTGCGCGGGGTGGACGGCCAGTTCACCATTCAGGCCAAGCAGGGCACCAAGACGCTCGCCTTCGAGCGGGGCGTGATCCAGTCGGTGACCACCGGGAAGTCCATCACGGTCAAGGCCAGCGACGGGACCACCTGGACCTGGGATCTGACCAGCACGACGGTCGTCCGCGACCGGCAGGGAAAGGTCAGCGAGAGTTCGCTGACCACGGGAACGCCCGTCTGGGCAGGCGGCCCGGTGGTCAGCGGCACGAAGGACGCACGGTTGATAGTTGTCCGGCCTCCGCAGCCAGCCTCGGTGCCCCCATCCTCCACATCGGGTAGCTGACAGCCAGGCCGGAGCCCCCTGGCCCCGCGGGATGGGCCCCGCGAGGGATATGGGGGGGCCAGCACCGCCTCCCGCGGGATGGGCCCCGCGGGAGGCGGTGGCGTGCGTGGGCCCGGTCCGGCAGGATCGGGCCCCGAAGGATCCGGTCCGTACCTGGGACCGGGCAGGAACCGGCAGAATGGTCCAGGCAGAGATGACAGCAAGCGACCGGATCCCGCAGGTGCTCGTCGTGGACGACGAGCCGAACATCCGTGAGCTTGTGCAGGTCGCACTGAAGTTCCACGGCTGCGCGGTGAGCACGGCCGCCAACGGTGCCGACGCGCTGCGGCTGGCGGAGTCCTCCCGGCCGGACCTGATCGTCCTGGACGTGGTCCTGCCGGACCTCGATGGCTTCGAGGTGTGCCGGCGGCTGCGCGCCGGCGGCAACGAGGTGCCGGTGATATTCCTGACCGCCAGGGACACCTCGTCCGACACCGTGACCGGGCTGGCGCTCGGCGGGGACGACTACGTCACCAAGCCGTTCTCGGTGGAGGCGCTGGTCGCCAGGGTCCGTGCCGTGCTGCGCCGGGCTTCGCGGTCCAGCCCGGCGCAGAGCATGGAAAGCGACCCGGTGCTGCGCATCGGCGACCTGGAACTCGACGAGTCGCGGTGGAGCGTGCACCGGGCGGGCGTGCCGGTGGACCTGTCGCCCACCGAGTTCCGGCTGCTCGCCTACCTGATGCGCCACCAGGGCCGGGTGCTCACCCGGGCCCAGTTGCTTGAGAACGTCTGGGGCTGGGACTACGCGGGCCAGTCCCAGATCGTGGAGACCTACGTCAGCTACCTGCGCCACAAGCTTGACCCGCTGGGCCCGCCGCTCATCCACACACAGCGCGGCGTGGGTTACAGCCTGCGGGCACCGGGCGGCGCGGCCCCCGCGAGACACGAAGACGTGGAATGAAATCGCCATTCGTCACCTCGTGCGCCGCCCCGGCACGCCGCAGCCGCCGGGCCGAACGCCGCAGCGCTGGCCCGCGCGCCTCCGGCATGGTGCTGGCCTGCGCGCCTCCGGCACGACGCAGCCCCAGGCGCCACGGTACTGGTCAGCGCGCCTCCGGCACGACGTGTGTCCCGGCGGCGAGGACACGCCTCCCGCACCGCCCGATTGCGCGCCTCCGGCACGACCAAGCGAAGCGCCCGCGAGGGAGGCCATGAGTGCCGTGAACGGCACCGGGCGCCTGTCCCTGCGCGCCCGACTCCTGGTCGTGCTCATCGCGGTAACCTCGGCATTCCTGCTGGTCATGGGCGGGGTGACCGCGTTCGTGTCGAGCAAGCGGCTGAGCGGCCAGTTCGACGAGTCGCTGGTGTCGGCCGCGGCCCACTCGCCGGATCAGCTCCAGGCCAACCCCGGCGACGTGGTGGCCGTGGAGATCACCCACCGCTTCCCGCTGACCGTGCTGCCGCTGACCGGCAGCACGGGGACAACGGCGGAACTGGCCACCGCCGTCCAGAAGATCTTCGGGACCGGTAACTTCCGTAGCTACCTCGGCGACACGCCGTTCGCGGTCCCGGGGACCGCGCCGCGGCTGCGGGCGGTGGCCCGCGTGTTGCGGGGCGCGCGGCCCGGCGCGGTCCTCGGGCACCGGCCGCTCGGCGTGCTCGTCGTCGCCCGCCCGGTCGCCGAGGTCGCCGGCCAGGTCGGCGGCATCGTGGTCGCCGAGCTGATCACCGGGGGCGCGCTGATCCTGCTGCTGGCCCTGGGCGGCCGCTGGCTCATCGGCCGCGGCCTGGCGCCGCTGAGCGAGATGGCGGGCACCGCACAGCGGATCACCACCCAGGGCGACCTGACCACGCGCATGCCGGACGCCGACGGGAGCACCGAGGTCGGCAGGCTGGGCACCGCCATCAACACCATGCTCGACCGGATCCAGCAGGCGTTCGGGGCCCGGCTCCGCTCCGAGGCCAAGGTGCGGCAGTTCGCCGCGGACGCCTCGCACGAGCTGCGCACGCCGCTCACCACCATCCGCGGCTACGCCGAGCTGTACCGGCAGGGGGCGCTCGGTGACGACCAGCTTCCCGATGCCATGCGCCGCATCGAGCAGGAGGCCAGGCGGATGAGCACGCTCGTCGCCGAACTGCTCGAACTGGCCCGGCTGGACCGCACCTCGTCGCTGGACATCGCCGAGACGGACCTGGCGGTGCTGGTCCGCGACGCGGCCGCGGACGCCCGGGCGGTGGAACCGGCCCGGCCGGTGCAGGCGGAGGCCCCGGACTCCCTGGTCGCGGCCGTGGACGAGGCCCGGATCCGGCAGGTGCTCGCGAACCTGCTCGGCAACGTCCGCTCGCACACCCCGGTGACCACGCCCACCGCGGTGCGGCTCGCCCAGGTCCGCGGCGGCGTGGTGCTCGAGGTGGCGGACGCCGGGCCCGGCATGGCGGCCGGCGACGCCGCGCGCGCGTTCGACCGGTTCTACCGGGGTGCCGAGCGGCCCGACGGCGCGCCGCCCGCCGGCCCGGCGGTCGGCTATGACGCGGACTACGGTTCCGGCAGTGCGCGGCACTCCGCGAACGGGACCGGGGATGCCACCGAGAGCGGCGGCAGCGGGCTTGGCCTCGCCATCGTCGCGGCCATCGCCCAGGCGCACGGCGGTCAGGCCACCCTGGAATCCGCCGCCGGCCACGGCACCAGGGTTCGCGTCTGGCTCCCGGCGACGCCGCCCGCTCCGCCCCGGGCGGCCCCGGCGCCGCGGTTATCCCACGCCGGCCACCGCCCCATCGCCCCGGCACCGGCCGCTCCGCGACCCGGCGGCCCGCCCGGCCGCCCGGCAGTGCCGCCGCCCCGGCAGCCGTTATCCAGCCCCGTCGGCTACCCCGCCTGGTCATCCCGGCGGCCGTTATCCGGCCGCTACCCGGCCCGGCCATACCAGCCGTTGCCCGGTCCCGCGGGCTACCCGGCCCCCGGGTACGCGGCCCCGCCGGCCCCGCGGCGGCCCGCGGCGCCGCCTGATCCGCCCGCTGGCCACGGCGACCCGGGGCCGGCCGAGTTACACCACGACTGGGGTGATCCGCCGCCGGTTCCGCCGCCGGGGCGGCCGCCCGCCGTGCCGGACAGCGGTGCCACCGATGACGGCGGGCATCCCGCATCCCGGCAGGAGTCACCACCGCCGGGCCGCCACCGCCGGGTCGAGCGAGGCCCGCGACCGCCCGGCGCCGGGTGAGGCCCGGCCGGCGCGGCTAGGCCGCGGATCCTGAATCGCCCGGCCCCGCTTCGGCCGGGCTGGGCAGGTGCTCGAACAGGTAGTAGACGGCGAGCAGGCCGAAGATGATCAAGGCCGCCACCGCGGAGAAGAACACCGCGATCAGGGTGCCCGCCACGTAGGCGAGCAGGCCGCCGGTGAACCCGGGGATGGACTTGCGCAGCGCCTCGGGAGGCAGGGCCGCGCCGAGGGCGGGGGCGTGGGTGGCCACGTAGATCCACAGGCCGGCGAACCCGCACGAGATCGCGATCATGACGAGCCCGTAGGTCACCACGGCGGCGGTGCCCCCGCGGTGGGTCAGGTTGTCCGCGACCAGGGCGGTGGGAAACGGGATGGCGACGATGCCCATGAGCAGCAGCAGGTTCAGCACCAGGAGCGGCCGGTCCACCCGCTCGACGTGGGCGAGGATCGTGTGGTGGTTCATCCACATGATCCCGATGGTGAGGAAGCTGACCACGTAGGCGAAGTACTGCGGCCACGCGGCCAGCAACTGGCACGTCATGACGGTGCACCCCGGGCGCGGGCCGGGCAGCCGCAGGCCGAACACCAGCACCGTGATGGCCACGGCGAACACGCCGTCGCTGAACGCCTCAGCCCGCCCGGTGGACATGGTTCAGCCGGCGGGCGGGGCCGCGGCCGGCGGCTGGCCGTCGCCCCCCGCTTCCGCGGCGTCACCGCTCGCGGCCCGGCCGCCACCCGGCGGTGAGCCGTTGCCCGGTGCCGCGGTGACGGCCGCGGCGGGCTGGACCGAGCGGGCGAGCAACTGGGCCACGTCCACGATCTCCAGCGACTCGGGGGCCTCCCCGGCGGCCTTCTTCGCGGCGATCGCGTCACCGAGCATGACCAGGCAGTACGGGCACGCGGTGGACACCGTGTCCGGGTTGGTGCCGAGCGCCTCGTCGATCCGCTCGGTGTTGATCCGCTTGCCGATCCGCTCCTCCATCCACATCCGGGCCCCGCCCGCGCCGCAGCAGAACCCGCGGTCCTTGCACCGGTGCATCTCCTGCGGCTGGACGCCGGGCACCCGCTCCATGATCTCCCGGGGCGGGCTGAACACCTTGTTGTGCCGGCCGAGGAAGCACGGGTCGTGATAGGTGATCTTCTCGGCCACCGGGGTGACCGGGGTCAGCTTGCCCTCGGCGACCAGCCGGGCCAGCAACTGGGTGTGGTGTATCACCTCGTAGTTGCCGCCAAGCTGCGGGTACTCGTTGGCCAGGGCGTTGAAGCAGTGCGGGCAGGACGCCACGATCGTCCGCGGCTTCGCCTCGTTGAGCGTCTCGATGTTCTGCTGGGCCAGCATGGAGAACACGAACTCGTTGCCCATCCGCCGGGCCGGGTCGCCGGTGCACGTCTCGGCCGGGCCGAGCACCGCGAACCTCACGCCAGCGGTGTGCAGCAGGGTCGCGATGGCCCTGGTCGTCTTGCGGGCCCGGTCCTCAAGCGCCCCGGCACAGCCGACCCAGAACAGGTACTCCACGTCGTCCCCGAGCGGGCCGTCGGCGACGGGCACCTCGAATCCGAGGCCCTCCATCCACTCCGCCCGCCGGGCGTCCCCCATGCCCCACGGGTCGCCCTTGTTCTCCAGGTTCTTCAGCATGCCGGCCGCTTCCACCGGGAAGCTGGACTCGATCAGCACCTGGTACCGGCGCATGTCCGAGATGTGGTCGATGTGCTCGATGTCCACCGGGCATTCCTCCACGCAAGCCCCGCAGTTGGTGCATGACCACAGCACGTCGGGGTCGATCACGCCGTTCGCGGCCGCGTCACCCACGAGGGGCCGTATCGCCTCCTGCTTGATGTGCTCCGGGAGCTTCTCCCTTTCCTCGTCGCCGGCCGCGAGCAGGTACGGGCCCTTGGCCAGCGCGTGGTCGCGCAGATCCATGATCAGCTTCTTGGGCGACAGCGGCTTGTCGGTCGCCCACGCCGGGCATTGGGACTGGCACCGCCCGCACTCGGTGCAGGTCGCCATGTCCAGCATGCCCTTCCAGGTGAAGTCCTCGATCTTGCCGCGCCCGAAGATGTCGGTGTCCGGGTCGGCCTCCTCGAAGTCGAGCACCTTGCCGCCCGAGCGCATCGGCTGCAGCGCGCCCAGCCCGTTCGGGCGCCGGGAGAACAGCACGTTCAGCGGTGCCATGAAGATGTGCAGGTGCTTGGAGTAGGCGATGAAGATCAGGAACCCCATGACCACGGCGACCTGGGCCAGCAGGGCCGTCGTCTCGATGACCTTGTTCATCCCTGTGCCGAGCGGGGCGAGCCAGTGCCCGACGATCTGGGACGCGAACGCGCCGTGGATGTAGGGGAAGTCGCCGGTGTTGATCTGCGCGCCCCGGTACACCAGCAGTGTCGCCACCACCAGGAAGATTCCCAGCAATACGAGCCACGCGGCGCCGGTGTGCGACCCGGCGAACCGTGATTCGCGGCCGATGCGCTTGGGGTCGGTGCGCAGCCTGATGACCGTGAACGTGATGATGCCGGCCAGCACCGCCACGGCGAACAGGTCTTCGATGAACCCGATGAACGCCCAGTGGCCGATGACCGGGATCGCGAACGTGGGGCTGAACAGGTCGCCGTAGGACTCGATGATCGTCAGCAGCAGGACGGTGAAGCCCCAGAACGTCAGCGCGTGCGCGGTGCCGGGCACCGACCACTGGAGCAGCTTGCGCTGCCCGACCACCTCGGTGGCCTCGATCTCCACATCCCGGCCCGGGTGCTCGCGGACGGCCGCGATCCGCTCCGGCGCGGGCTGGCCAGTACGGGACACCCGGTACAGCCACCACATCCGCCGCGCGGCGAAGGTAAGGCCGATCGCTGTCAGCACAAGCCCGATGACGATACGCACGACCACGCGGACCTCCTCATGCGGCGCCTGGCCGCGCCCGGGGAGCGCGGCAGGCCTTGCCGGGACGGCGCCGGCGGCTGGTGCGCCTGGCCGGCCCGCTGCCGGTCCAGGGTACGCCGCGCACCGGGCCCGCGGAGATCACCGGGGATGCCGGCGCGCGGCGCGTCCCGGCGGTTCCCGGCATCCTACCGGTTGGTAACTTAGCCGGGCTGTGCTGGCCCGGGGAAGCGACCCCCCGGAACCCCCCGATGGCTCGAAGATCCCGCGACTGCGTCGCGGGATCTTCGGCCCTGGTGGCTGGGGAAGGAGGGTACTCGGGCGCCCGCTGGGTGCTGGCTCAGCCCCGGCCGTACTGCGCGATCGCGTGGGCGGGCGCGATGATGCGCTGTGGCTGGCCGATACCGGAGAACGTCACGGTGAGCGCGGTGACCTGCACCTCACGGTGCGGGGCACCGGACCCCGGGGGAGCGACGCGGATGATCACCCGGGTCCCGCCGGGCTGGGTGTGCAGCTTGCCCTTGAGCTTGGCGGCCATCGCCTTGTCCGGCACGGTGACAATCAGCGGGCCGTGCGCCCGGTGGCGCACGTTGTACGCGCCGATCGGGTACACCTTGCTGATCGCCTCGGCGGTCAGGCTCAGCCGGTGCACCACGCTGTGACCGTCCACCCAGACCTCCAGGGCGGTCACGTGGGCGCTGGGCTGCAGATCGGGCAGCGAGGACAGGCCGCGCAGGCGGCTGAAGTCCGTGGCGCGCAGGTGCTTGAGCCGGATCCCGTCGACTACCTGGTACCCGAGGAACTCGAACCGGGCGGACGGCTCCAGCATCGAGAAGACCGTGCGGGGGTCGGGGATGGTGAAGCTGGGGTGTCCCGACGGGTTGGTGTCGTGATACCACTGCAGCCGCCGGGTCCGGCCCGCGATGTACAGGTAGAACTGCTTGCCGACGATGCGGTTGATGGCGAACTGGGTGCTGGCCGGCTGGCCGTCGCCGGCCGGGAACGACTGGGAGAAGGCGTCGTTCCAGTTCTTGCCCGAGAACGTGATCCGGTCGGTGCCGGTGACCTGGAGCTTGCCCGCCTGGGTGTTCCGGTAGCCGATCGTGGCCTGGCCGGACAGTGCCAGCGCCGACCGGGACGCGCTGGCCACCTGGCGGACCATGGCGGCGGTCAGCAGCACCGGGGCGTGCGTGCGGCCCTTGCCGCCCGCGGCGCCCGGGCCGCCCGCGCTGGCCGCGAGCACGGCCACCGCCACGGCGGCCGCGGCCGCGGTCAGCCCGGTGCCGGTCAGCACCGCTGCGCGCGGTATCCGCCGGGCCGGTGGCGGCAGCGGCGCGGGCGAGGCAAGCGGCCGGTCTGACGCGGCGAGGCGCGCGGCCGCCTCGGCGGGCCGGTGCGCCGCACCGGGGTCCAGGCTTGCCGGGCGGGCCCGGGCGAGCAGTTCCATCACGTCGGGACGGCGCCGGTGGCGCAGTCCTCCTGCCTGCTTGGTCAACGGGATCGCTCCTCTCGGTGGGCGAGTACGGGATCGCCCGGCCGGGCGGTATCCGGGGGATCGGCGGTGGCGGGCTCGGGCGGGTCGGCCATGGCCCGTTCCAGGCGGCGCCTGGCCCGGTGCAGCCGGACGAAGTAGGTGGCCGTCGAGCAGCCCACGACCCGCGCCGCCTCGTTCGGCCTGAGGCCGTGCCAGGCGACGAGCGTGAGCAGTTCCCGGTCCGCCTCCGGCAGCGCGGCGAGCGCGGTGAGCACCGCGATCCGTTCCGCGACCTGGTCGGCCACGTCCGGTGCGGACAGTTCGGCCTCGGTCACCCAGGCGCGCAGTTCGGCGCTGACCGACCGCTGCCGTGCGCTGCCGCGGAACTGGCTGAGTGCCGTGTTCCTGGCCACGGTCAGCAGCCAGGGCAGCGCCGGGGCGGGCACGTCGGCCAGCCGCCGCCAGGCAACGAGGAACACCTCGCTGACCACCTCGTCCGCCAGTTGCCTGCCCGCCCGGCTCACCGCGTAGGCGTAGACGGCACCGTGGTGGTCGGCGTAGAGAGCCTGGAACCGCTCGATCGCCTCGGGATCGGCCACGACGCAGGCTCCCTTCGCTGGCTGGGCTGTGTTGGCCCGGGGGGACGACCCCCCGGAACCCCCCGCTGGCCAAGGCCCCGTTCCTTCGTCACGGGGCCTTGGCCCTGTTGGCCGCGAGGGCCATCACCGGGGAATGTCCGCGCCCGCCTGCTTCTTACCCGGGCGCCCCCGGTTTCCGGGAATACCCATCGGGCCGCAAAAGTTGAGCCGAGTAGACTCAAGTGATTTGCCAGGCAGAGTGCAGCATGGCAAGCTTGCGTCCGCCAGACTCAACTTCACTACTACCAAGGACTACTCATGGCACGTGCGGTAGGGATCGACCTCGGGACAACCAACTCCGTTGTCGCTGTCCTCGAAGGCGGTGAGCCCACTGTTATCGCCAACGCGGAGGGCTCGCGGACCACTCCGTCGGTGGTCGCGTTCGCCAAGAACGGCGAGGTGCTCGTCGGCGAGGTCGCCAAGCGGCAGGCGGTGACCAACGTCGACCGGACCATCCGCTCGGTCAAGCGGCAGATGGGCACCGACTGGAAGGTGACGATCGACGGCAAGAAGTTCACCGCCCAGCAGATCAGCGCGTTCATCCTGCAGAAGCTGAAGCGGGACGCGGAGGCCTACCTGGGCGAGACCATCACCGACGCGGTCATCACCGTGCCCGCGTACTTCAGCGACGCGCAGCGCCAGGCCACCAAGGAGGCCGGGCAGATCGCCGGGCTGAACGTGCTGCGCATCATCAACGAGCCCACCTCCGCGGCGCTCGCCTACCACCTGGAGAAGGAGAACGAGGCCACCATCCTCGTCTTCGACCTCGGCGGCGGCACCTTCGACGTGTCCCTCCTTGAGGTCGGCGAGGGCGTGGTCGAGGTCAAGGCCACCAGCGGCGACAACCACCTCGGCGGGGACGACTGGGACCAGCGGATCGTGGACTGGCTGGTGCAGGACTTCAAGAACGGTTACGGCGTCGACCTGGCCAAGGACAAGATGGCGCTGCAGCGGCTCCGCGAGTCGGCGGAGAAGGCCAAGATCGAGCTGTCCGGTTCCGCCGAGACGCAGATCAACCTGCCCTACATCACCCACTCCGAGCAGGGCCCGCTGCACCTGGACGCCAAGCTCACCCGGGCGGAGTTCCAGAAGATGACCTCCGACCTGCTGGACCGCTGCAAGGCGCCGTTCAAGCAGGTGATCGCGGACGCCGGGGTCAAGCTGACCGACATCCACCACGTGGTGCTGGTCGGCGGCTCGACCCGGATGCCCGCGGTGGTGGACGTGGTCAAGGACCTGACCGGCGGCAAGGAGCCGAACAAGGGCGTGAACCCCGACGAGGTCGTCGCGGTCGGCGCCTGCCTGCAGGCCGGCGTGCTCAAGGGCGAGGTCAAGGATGTCCTGCTGCTGGACGTGACCCCGCTGTCGCTGGGCATCGAGACCAAGGGCGGCATCTTCACCAAGCTCATCGAGCGGAACACCACCATCCCGACCAAGCGCTCGGAGATCTTCACCACCGCGGACGACAACCAGCCCTCGGTGCAGATCCAGGTGTTCCAGGGTGAGCGCGAGATCGCCGCGTACAACAAGAAGCTCGGCATGTTCGAGCTGGCCGGGATCGCTCCCGCGCCGCGCGGCATCCCGCAGATCGAGGTGGCCTTCGACATCGACGCCAACGGCATCGTGAACGTCTCGGCCAAGGACCTCGGCACCGGCAAGGAGCAGCGGGTCACCATCAGCGGTGGTTCCGCCCTGGGCAAGGACGAGATCAACCGGATGATGGCCGAGGCGGAGAAGTTCGCCGAGGAGGACGCGCGGCGCCGCGACGAGGCGGAGACCCGCAACCGCGCCGACACGCTGGCCTACCAGACGGAGAAGTTCCTCGCCGAGAACGCCGAGAAGGTGCCCGACGACATCAAGTCGGAAGTCGAGTCGGCGATCGCGGACCTGAAGAAGGCGCTCGAGGGCACCGACCTCGACGCCATCAAGGAGGCCACCGAGAAGGCGGCCCAGGTCAGCCAGAAGATGGGCACCGCCATCTACGCCCAGTCCCAGGCGGCCAGCGCCGCCGCGGGCGAGCAGGCGGCCGGCGAGGCCAGCGCGGAGCAGGACAACGACGAGGTCGTCGAGGCTGAGATTGTCGATGAGGACAAGCCCGGCGAAGAGGGCGGCGCCGCCTGATGAGCAGCTCACCTGAGGAGACCAACGCAGGACCGGTTATCCGCGACCTCAGGCGCATCGACCCACGCACGGGGCAGGTCAGGACCCCTGGGGCGGACGCGCAGGGCACCGCGGCACGCGGTTCCGGCAAGCCGGCCAGGCCGGGCAGGCACTCGGCGGCCAAGCCGGGCGGCACGCCCGCCGCGGAGGCCGCGGCGCCGGCTGCGCCGCCCGCCCCGCCGGAGGCGGCGGGCACCGGCGCGGGCCCCGCCGCCGGCGGGGCGCCCCCGGCCGCCGCCGAGCCCGGCGGCGCGCCGGAGAGCGGGGCCGCCGCCCAGCTCGCCGAGCGCACCGCCGACCTGCAGCGGGTCAGCGCGGAGTATGCCAACTACCGCAAGCGGGTGGACAGGGACCGCCTGGTGGTCCGCGAGCAGGCACTGGCGAACGTGCTCGTCGCGCTGCTGCCGGTGCTCGACGACATCGGCCGGGCCCGGGAGCACGGCGAGCTGTCCGGCGGCTTCAAGTCGGTGGCGGACTCGCTGGAGGCGACCGTGACCAAGCTCGGCCTGGTGAGCTTCGGCACCGAGGGCGAGCCCTTCGACCCGAACGTGCACGAGGCGCTGACGCACTCCTACTCGGCCGCGGTGACCGAGCCGACCTGTGTCCAGATCCTGCAGCCCGGCTACAAGGTCGGCGAGCGGATCGTCCGGCCGGCCCGGGTGGCGGTGGCCGAGCCCGCGGACGAGGTGGCCACGGCTGGCGAGCCGGACGAGGCCAGCCCGTCCGGCGGCCAGGACGAGGCGGGATCACAGGAGAGCCGTGAGGACGAAGACTGACGCCTGGAGATACCAGTGAGCACCCGGGACTTCCTCGAGAAGGACTACTACAAGGCTCTCGGCGTCTCCAAGACCGCGACCCCGGATGAGATCAAGAAGTCGTACCGGAAGCTTGCCCGCAAGTACCACCCCGACGCCAACAAGGGTGACCCCAAGGCCGAGGAGCGGTTCAAGGAGATCTCCGAGGCGTACAACACCCTGTCGGACGCCAAGCGGCGCAAGGAGTACGACGATGCCCGTTCCCTGTTCGGGAGCGGCGGGTTCCGGCCACCGGGGCAGGGCGGGGCCGGCGGGTTCCCGTTCGACATCGGCGACATCTTCAGTGGCCAGGGCGCGCCTTCCGGTTCCGGCGGGCGGCTCGGTGACCTGCTCGGCGGGATGTTCGGCAGCGGCGGGCGCGGCACCCAGGCGCGCCCGCGCCGCGGCACGGACGTGGAGACCGAGGCCACCCTCTCGTTCAACGACGCCATCGACGGCACCACGGTGTCGTTGCGGCTGACCGGCGAGGGTGCCTGCCCGACCTGTCACGGCACCGGGGCGAAGTCCGGGTCCGTGCCCCGGGTGTGCCCCACCTGCCAGGGCACCGGCCAGTCCAGCCGCAACCTGGGCAGCTTCGCGTTCTCCGAGCCGTGCAAGGAGTGCCGTGGCCGCGGCCTGGTCGTCGACGACCCGTGCCCGTCGTGTGCGGGCAGCGGGCGGGCGATGAGCAGCCGCACGATCCAGGCCCGCATCCCGGCGGGCGTGGCGGACGGGCAGCGGATCCGGCTCCGGGGCAAGGGCGCCCCTGGCGAGCGCGGCGGCCCGGCCGGTGACCTGTACGTGCGGGTGCACGTCACGCCGCACCCGATCTTCGGGCGCTCCGGCGACAACCTCACGGTGAGCGTGCCGGTCACGTTCACCGAGGCGGCCCTCGGGGCGGAGGTCAAGGTGCCGTCGCTGCGCGGGGTGCCGGTCAGTGTCCGGATCCCGGCGGGCACGCCGAGCGGCCGTACCTTCCGGGCGCGGGGCAAGGGAGCCCGGCGCAAGGACGGCACGAACGGGGACCTCCTGGTCACCGTGAACGTCCAGGTGCCGCAGAACCTCAACAGTGCCGCCCGGCACGCGCTCGAGTCCTTCCGTGACGCGACCGCTGGCGAGGATCCGCGCGAGGACCTGCTGCGACGGGCACGGCAGCCATGATGTACCGCACCTCTGGCGGCCCGCGCCGCCAGGCACGGGAGGCGGCGCCCGCAGCGCTGCGGGCGCCCCGCCTGGCGCGACCCTCGCGAGGGAGGCAGTGAGATGAGACGCCTGTTCGCCCGGGCTGCGCGCGAGCGCTGCGGCCGCCGGGCCGGATGCCGCCCGCGAGGGAGGCGGTGACGATGAGCGGGAACCCGTTCGAGGTGGCGGACGACAGCCCGGTGTATGTGATCTCGGTCGCGGCCGAACTGTCCGGCCTGCACCCGCAGACGCTGCGTGCCTACGACCGGCTCGGGCTGGTGTCCCCCGGCCGCTCCTCCGGGCGCGGCCGCCGGTACTCGCTGCGCGACGTTCTGTTGCTGCGTGAGGTGCAGCGGCTGTCCCAGGAGGTCGGCGTCAACCTGTCGGGCATCAAGCAGATCCTCGAACTCGGCGCCGAACTGGACAGGACCCGCCGCCTGCTCGCCGAGCTGACCGCGGAGATCGCCCAGCTCCGCGCGGAGCTTGAATCGACCCGCGCGGTGGCCGCCCGGCTGGCCGGTCTGGTGCGCAACCGGTCCGCGGGCGCCCAGCTCGTCCCGGTGCGGAACCTGCGCGGCGATGCCGTGCCCGCCGGCCCGGCGCGGCAGCAGGAGGCTCCGCCCGCCGCAAGCAACGCACCCGCAAGCAGCACGCCCGCAAGTTCAGCACCGTTCGAGGAAAGCAGTTGATGATAGACAAACTCACCCGCCGCAGCAGCGAGGCGTTCGGCGCGGCGCGCCAGCAGGCCACGGCCGACGGGAACCCGCACGTCGATGCCCTGCACCTGCTCGCGGCCCTGATCGAGCAGGACGGCGGCACGGCGGCACCGCTGCTGCGCGCGGTCGGCGCCGACCCCGGCGCGTTGCTCGCAGATGCCAGGGCTCAGCTTGCCCGGCTGCCCAAGATCGCGGGGACGACCGTCAGCGCCCCGGAGAACTCGCGGGCCCTGCTGAAGGTGCTGGCCACGGCCGGGGAGCGGGCCGAGAAGCTGCACGACGAGTACATCTCGACCGAGCACCTGCTCGTCGGGCTGGCCGAGAACGGCGGCCAGGCGGCGACCCTGCTGCGCAAGCACGGGGCGACGCCCGACGCGCTGCTCGAGGCGTTCGAGAAGGTGCGCGGCAGCGCCCGGGTGACCTCGGAGGACCCGGAAGACACCTACCAGGCGCTGGAGAAGTACGGAGTGGACTTCACCCAGCGGGCCCGTGACGGCGCGCTGGACCCGGTGATCGGCCGCGACTCCGAGATCCGGCGGGTGATCCAGGTTCTGTCCCGGCGCACCAAGAACAACCCGGTCCTGATCGGTGAGCCGGGGGTCGGCAAGACCGCCGTGGTCGAGGGCCTGGCGCAGCGGATCGTGGCGGGTGACGTGCCCGAGTCGCTGCGGGGCAAGCGCCTGGTCGCGCTGGACCTGGCCGCGATGGTGGCGGGCGCGAAGTACCGCGGAGAGTTCGAGGAGCGGCTCAAGGCCGTGCTGAACGAGATCAAGGCCAGTGACGGCCAGGTGATCACGTTCATCGACGAGCTGCACACCGTGGTGGGCGCGGGCGCGGCCGAGGGCGCCATGGACGCGGGCAACATGCTCAAGCCGATGCTGGCCCGCGGTGAGCTGCGGATGGTCGGCGCGACCACCCTGGACGAGTACCGGCAGCGGATCGAGAAGGACCCGGCCCTGGAGCGCCGGTTCCAGCAGGTCTTCGTCGGCGAGCCCTCGGTCGAGGACACGATCGCGATCCTGCGCGGGCTCAAGGGCCGGTACGAGGCCCATCACCAGGTGCAGATCTCCGATGCCGCGCTGGTCGCCGCGGCGGCCCTGTCCGACCGTTACATCTCCGGGCGCTTCCTGCCGGACAAGGCCATCGACCTGGTGGACGAGTCCGCCTCCCGGCTCCGCATGGAGATCGACTCCCGCCCGGTGGAGATCGACGAGCGGCAGCGCCGCCTGGACCGGATGAAGATGCAGGAGATGGCGCTGGAAAAGGAATCGGATACGGCGAGCAAGGAGCGGCTGGAGCGGCTGCGTGCGGAGATGGCCGACCTGCAGGAGCAGCTCACCGGGCTGCTGGCGCGCTGGGAGCGGGAAAAGGCCGGCCTGAACCGGGTCGGTGAGCTGAAGAAGCGCCTCGACGACCTGCGGGTCCAGGTCGAGCGCGCGCAGCGGGACGGCAACCTGGAGGCGTGGGCGCGGCTGGAGAACGGCGAGATCAAGGCCGTCGAAGCCGAGCTCAAGGAGGCCAGCGCCGCGGCCAAGGCCCAGGACGCGACCTCGGCCGGGGAAGCGGCTCCCATGGTCAAGGAGGAGGTCGGGCCGGACGACGTCGCGGATGTGGTGTCCTCGTGGACGGGCATCCCCGCGGGCCGGCTGCTCGAAGGGGAGACCGGCAAGCTGCTGCGGATGGAGGCCGAGCTGGGCAAGCGGCTGGTCGGCCAGGCCCGGGCCGCCCAGGCGGTGTCCGACGCGGTGCGCAGGTCGCGCGCGGGCATCTCCGACCCGGACCGGCCCACCGGTTCCTTCCTGTTCCTCGGGCCCACCGGGGTCGGCAAGACTGAGCTGGCCAAGGCGCTCGCCGAATTCCTCTTCGACGACGAGCGGGCCGTGGTCCGCATCGACATGAGCGAGTACAGCGAGAAGCACTCGGTGGCCCGGCTGGTGGGCGCCCCGCCCGGTTACGTGGGGTACGAGGCAGGCGGCCAGCTCACCGAGGCGGTCCGGCGCCGCCCGTACTGCGTGATCCTGCTGGACGAGGTGGAAAAGGCGCACCAGGAGGTCTTCGACATCCTGCTGCAGGTCCTCGACGACGGCCGGCTCACCGACGGGCAGGGCCGCACCGTGGACTTCCGGAACACGATCCTGATCCTCACCTCGAACCTCGGGTCGGCGGAGATCGCGGACCAGTCCGTGGATGAGGACACGAAGCGGGAAACCGTGATGGCCGTGGTCCGGGCGACGTTCAAGCCGGAGTTCCTGAACCGCCTCGACGACATCATCCTGTTCGACGCGCTGTCCACCGAGGACCTCGCGCGGATCGTGGACCTGCAGGTGGCCACGCTGGCCCGGCGGCTCGCCGACCGGCGGCTCACGCTGCACGTCACCCCGGCCGCGCGGGAATGGCTGGCCCTGACCGGGTTCGACCCCGTCTACGGCGCGCGGCCGCTGCGCAGGCTGGTCCAGTCCGCCATCGGCGACCAGCTCGCCAGGGCGCTGCTGGCCGGGGAGATCGTGGACGGCGACACGGTCGTGGTGGACCGGGATCCGGCCGCCGACGAGCTCACGGTCACCGCGGCACGCCTGCCCGCCACGACCACGGCCCCGTAACGGAACAGGCCGCAGGCCACCTGGGGTTTCCCGGGCCAGCAGGGCCAAGGCCCCGTGACGGAGGAATGGGGCCTTAGGCCAGCGGGGGTTCCGGGGGGTCGTCCCCCCGGGCCAGCAGGGCCAAGGCCCCGTGACGGAGGAATGGGGCCTTAGGCCAGCGGGGGTTCCAGGGGGGTCGCCCCCCGGGCCAGCACCCCGTCAGCGCAGGCTGTCGAGCAGCCGGTCGTAGTCGTCTTCGGGCAGGCCAATGTCGTTGCGGATCCGGAACCGCAGGCTCAGCAGCAGGCGGAGCTCGTTCTCGTCGCCCGGCACCTGCGTCACGGAACCGGCCGGGCTGACCTCGCTGCCATTGCTGACCGGCCCAGGAGTCCGGCCGAGGCACAGCTCGATGCCCGCGTTGGCCCAGCCCAGTGCCCCCACCAGGTCGGATTGCTCGACAAGCAACTCCGCCAGCTGGTCGCACATCCGGGCGTCACGCGGCGGCTCGGCGGCGAGCGCACTGACGTAGGCATCGGCCTCCGCGCTCCGGCCCAGCTGGAACAGCGCGCGGGCCAGCGGTATCCGCGGGTCCACCGAAGCGGGGCCCCCGTCGGCGATCGCGCGCCTGAAGCCATGCACCGCCGCGGCCGGGTCGTCGGCCAGCAGCCACTGTTCTCCGGCGCGGATGTAGGCCTCGGACCGGGGCATCGCCGCGGTCTGTGTGCCGGTGTCCGCAAGCCTGGTCATCTCTAGTGCCGCAGCCCGGTGCTCACCGCTGCATGCGGCATCGAACTCGATCGCGTCGAACGTCTCGGGACTCAGGGCAACCACGGTAGGGACGTACCCATCTGAAGTCCCCAGCAACGTGCTGGGGCAGGCCATTGGCAGCAAATCACCGGCATTTACCCTCTCGCGCGCCGGTTCGGGCCGGGCAGCGGAGCCCTGGTGCGGGCGTGCCGCCGCCCGCCGCCGGAGCCGCCGCGAGCCGGGTCAATGGCGGACTCTTTCCAGTGCGTCCCAGAATCCGCGCCGCAACGCGTGCCGCACCTCGTCGTGCAGCAGCGAATCAATCGGCAGCGAGGAGTCCTGGAGCAGCCTGGCTTCGAGGTCGGAGGGCATCCGGGGCTTGCGGGCGAGCACGGCCTCCAGCCAGAGCGCCGGCGCGTCCCTTGCCACGCCCTGGCCGAAGTTGAAGCCCTCTCCGTGCGCCGCCTGCACCGCGTTGGCCAGGGACACCGACACCGGCTGCGGCACCAGGGCGTGCTGCGCGGCCGGCTGCGGGCCGCTGTGCGGGCCCTGCTGCGGGATATACGGGCTCGCGCCGGGCTGGCCGGGTGCCACGGGGAACTGCGCCCGCGGATCGGCAGGAGCGCCGGGCGGCAGGCCAGGCGGGCCCGCCTGGTACCCGCTCGGCAGACCGCGAAGCTGCTGACTGGGCCGGACGGCGGAAGGGGCCGGAACCCCGCCGGAGGGCGTGGTGGGCATGCCCGGGCCCGGCGGCGCACCAGCCGTCGGCTGCCGGGGGGCGGCCGGGAACTGGCCGGCGGCCGGGTCCCGTGCCTGGCCCGGGAACGCGGATGGCGCCGCCGGTGGAGGCGGTGCCGTCGCGGGCGGTGCCGCTGGGGGCGGTGCCGCTGGGGGCGGTGCCGCTGGGGGCGGTGCCGCTTGGGGCAGTGCCGCTGGGGGAGCGGGGGGCGGCGGGGCGGTCTGGTAAGCCGGCATGCCCTGCCGCGACTGCGGTCCTTGCGGGCCCGGCTGGCCGGCCGGCGCCTGGTACCCCGGCGCCCCGGGCTGTCCCGGCATGGCAGGCCCGGGCACCGGCTGGCCAATCGCGGGCTGACCGGGTACGGGCTGACCGGGTACGGGCTGACCGGGTACGGGCTGACCGGGCGGGAACTGCCGGGACGGCAGGCCGGGCTGAGCGTGCTGGCCATGGATCGCGGGCCCGGATCCCGGATGCGCTACCGGGGGCCCGGCGTGCTGGCCGCCCCGTGGCGCCTGCTGGGCGTGCGGCAGCGGGGCAGCCAGCGGCGCGGACGCCTGCGCCGGCCCCGGCTGGCCCGGCGGCAGCGGCACCGGACCGGGGGTGGCGTGGTGGCCGGGGACGGCGGCGTGCAGTCCCTGTGCGGCGTGCAGTCCCTGTGCGGGGTGCAGTCCCTGTGTGGGGTGCAGTCCCGGTGCGGCGTGCTGTCCCGGCACCGGCGGCCCGGCCAGGCCCGCCTGCGGGCCCGGTGCACCCGGCTGGCTGGCGATGGGCTGCCCGCCGACGAGCTGGCCGCCGACGGGCGGGCCGGCGACAGGCGGGCCGGCGATGGGCGGGACCGCCGGCCCTGGCTGGCTCACCGCGGTCGGCCGCGGCGGCGCGGGCGGCAGGGCCGGCTGGCCGGTGATGTCCCGCGGGCCCGCGGGCCCGCCCTGGCCCGCGCCCGGCTGCGGCGGCGCAGCGGGATGGGGCACCGCGCCTGGCGGCGGGGCGGTTCCCGGCTGGGCACCCGGCGGGACTCCCGCCAGGGTGTGGTTCCCCGCCGCCGGGCCGCCGCCGTCGGCTTGCTGGCGCCGGCGGGCAGCGCCGGCTGCCCGATGACACCGTGGGGGCCGTGGCCGTTGGTGGTTGCCCGGCTCGCATAGACGGCGACCGCCTGCCGCTCGTCCTCGGTGACCGGCTCGGCCCCGACGACAAGCTCCACCGAGGGCCGCAGGTGCGCCTCGCTGATCTCGACGATCTCGTCGCATTCCTGGCGCAGCGCGGCCGCGGCGGTGCAGCCGGGCGCGGCGATGTGCACCAGGATCACCCGCAGGCCGAGATCCTGCACGTCGGAGATCACCTGTGCGAGATCCTCTTCGGCGCTCACCACCAGTGCGTCGCTGATCGCCCGGTTCCGTGCGAGCGTGGTCAGGTCGCGATGGATCTCGCTTTCGACTCCCTCGCGGCGGCCTGGCTTCATCTTGCCGAGCCGCAGCTTCACCCCGGGCAGGTCGGCGAGCGTCTCGTGCTCGGAGCTGCGGCGGCCCTCCACCGTGGCCTCGTACCAGTAGCAGCGCAGCAGGGGCAGGCCGGTGTAATCGCGTCCCACGTTCTTCAGGACGCCGAGCACCCCGGCATAATCCCAGGAAACGGACTCTCGGTTGCGGGTTCCGTGAACGGCCAGCGCGCCATCTCCTAGCACGTAGCCCGCGTCCACGAACAGCGCGCAGCGATCCACGCGACACCGCCCTTCCGTCCAGGCGAGACGTTACCAGCGGACAGCCGCCTCCGTGATGGATCGCGCACAGATCGCGGGCGGCCGGCAACGTCCCAGGCCAGGTCCACCTCCGGGAAAATGGCCAGGCTACGGCGTTCTGGTGGTGAAGGCATCGCGGCCGGGGCCAGGCAGCGGGCAGGATTGGTGATTATGCGACTGCTTGTGCTCGGCGGAACACGTTTCCTCGGCCGTGCCATCGTGGACGAGGCGTGCAGCCGGGGCTACGACGTGACTACCTTCTCCCGTGGGCTCAGTGGCCATCGCCGGCCGGGCACCGAGGCGGTGATCGGCGACCGGACGAATCCCGATGACCTGCGGCGGCTGGAGCGAGGCGAATGGGACGGGGTGATCGACACCTCCGTGCTCGCCCCGGCACACGTGGCGGCGTCGGCCCGGATCCTGACCGGCCGGGCCGGGCACTGCACCTATATCTCCACCTTCTCCGTGTACTCCGGCTACCCGCGCGAGCCGGCCACCGAGGACTCACCGGTCTTCGACTGCCCGGCCGATGCCACCGGCACCGTGGACAGCCTTGGCTACGGCCAGCTCAAGGCCGGCTCCGAGCGCGCGGTCACGGCGGCCTTCCCGGGCAGGTGCCTCATCGTCCGGCCCGGGCTGATCGTCGGGCCGCACGAGAACGTCCGCTGGCTGTCGTGGTGGCTGGAACGGCTCGCCAGGGGCGGCACGGTGCTCGCGCCCGACGGGCCGGACAAGCCGGTCCGGATGACCGACGTACGGGACCTGGCGGCCTGGGTGATGGACAACACCCGCCGTAGCCTGCCCGCCACCGTCAACGTGCCGGGGCCGCAGGGCACCACGTTCGGCCCGCTGCTGGCCGACTGCGCCCGGCTGACCAGCGCGGATGGTCTCCCCCACGCGGACCTCCGGTGGACGGGCGACCGCGAACTGCTCGATGCCGGGGTGAGCCCGTGGACCGGGCTGCCGATGTGGGCACCGGACATCCCCGAGCTTGCCCACATCTGGCAGGTCCCCGGTGACCGGGCGCTGCGCACCGGGATGCGGTACCGGCCGCTCAGCGACACCGTGCACGACACCTGGCGCTGGCTGAAGCACGAGGCCGCCGCGGGCCAGGCGCGCGCCCCGCACGGCCTGGTGGAACTCGGCATGGACCCGGAGACCGAGCGCGCGGTCCTCGCCGCGCTGAGTTAGCCCGGGGGGACGACCCCCTGGAACCCCCGGTGGCCTGCGGCCCCGTTCCTTCGTCACGGGGCCTTGGTCCTGCTGGCCCGGGGGGCGACCCCCTGGAACCCCCGGTGGCCTGCGGCCCCGTTCCTTCGTCACGGGGCCTTGGCCGTGCTGGCCCGGGGGTGCGGCACCCCGGAACCCGGTTACGCTGCGATCGTGACCGACCGGGATGAACTTCTGCGGGTGATCAGGGACAAGGCCGTGGTCCGCGGGGATTTCGTGCTGTCCTCGGGGCAGCGTGCGGACTGGTACATCGATCTGCGCCGTGTGCTGCTCAGCGGCGCTAGCGCCGCGCTGGCCGGCCGGGTGATGCTCGCCGCGACGGCCGACCTGGGTTACGACGCCGTCGGTGGGCTCACCCTGGGCGCAGATCCGCTGGCGACGGCGATGATGCACGCTGCCTTCGTCCAGGCAAAGAACCTGGATGCCTTCGTGGTCAGGAAGTCGGACAAGGCGCACGGGCTGCAGCGGCGCATCGAAGGGCCGGACGTCGCCGGCCGCCGGGTGCTCGCGGTCGAGGACACCGCCACCACCGGCGCGTCCGTGCTGGCCGCGGTCGACGCGCTGCGGGACGCGGGCGCCGAGGTGGCGGGCGTGGCGGTGCTGGTGGACCGCGGCGCGCGGGCCGCGGTGACCGCGCGCGGGCTGGAGTTCCGTGCCGCCTATAGCGCCGCCGACCTGGACGTGAGCTGAACCACGGCGCGAGCGGCCCGCACGGGCTGCACGGGCTGCCGGCGTCGCGGTGCGCTCGCTACCCGGTCGGCGACCTGTGCTTGGGCTTATGCTCCCGGTGGCCGGTCCCGCCCGCGGCGCCTTCCCTGCGGATCTCGCGCAGCCGGTGCACGATGAAGGCGGCGATGCCGATCACGGCGACCGCCGCGATGGCCCACCCGGCCAGCGAGATCGCCTTCTCGACGCTCTTCCACTGGGTGCCGACCGCGTAGCCGAGCAGGGTGATCGTGGTGACCCAGATGGCCGTGCCGAGCAGGCTCAGCAGCGCGAACATCATCAGCGGCACCTCGACGAAGCCCGCCACGATGGAGATGAACGTGCGCACCACCGGCAGCGCGCGGCCTACCGGGACCGCCCACGCCCCGCGCCCGGCCATGAACCGTTCCGCACGGTCGATGTCCGACTGCGTGATGAGCAGGTAGCGGCCGAACCTGGTCACCAGGGGGCGCTCACCCACCCGGCCGACGCCGTAGGAGACCAGCGAGCCCAGCAGTTCCGCGATCGTCCCGATGATGATGATCGCGACGACGTTGAGCCGGCCCTCGCCGGCCAGGACGCCCGCGTACCCGAAGGTGATCTCCGACGGGATCGGCACGCAGCAGGCCTCGAGGAAGCCGAAGAGGAACACCGCCGCGTAGCCGGCATGGATGATAAAGCTCTCCAACATGAGCACTGTTGTACCAGGTACCGGGCCGTGGTAAGGCCGCCATTGCCGTCCGGTGCCGTCTTCGTGGGATAAACGCTAGTTCGGGTGCCTCGTGGGGCACCGGTGGCGGCCGGCCTGGTTGGGCGGTGGCCTGCCGGTCCAGGAGATACTGGACTCTGGTCACCAGAGGGAGCTGATCGTCATGCCTATCGCGACGCCGGAGATCTACGCCCAGATGCTCGACCGGGCCAAGGAGCACGGCTTCGCCTACCCGGCGATCAACGTGACGTCGAGCCAGACGCTCAACGCCGCGCTGCGCGGGTTTGCCGACGCGGAAAGCGACGGGATCGTCCAGGTGTCCACCGGCGGCGCCGACTACCTGTCCGGCTCGGCCGTCAAGGACATGGTCGTCGGCTCCGTCGCCCTGGCGCACTTCGCCAGGTCCGTGGCGGACAAGTACCCGGTGCACGTGGCGCTGCACACCGACCACTGCCCCGCCGACAAGCTCGACGGCTTCATGCGCCCGCTGGTGAAGCTGTCCCAGGAGCGGGTGGCGCGAGGCGAGGACCCGCTGTTCGGCTCGCACATGTGGGACGGCTCGGCGGTACCGCTGCCCGAGAACCTGGCCATCGCCTCGGAACTGCTCGACGAGTGCGCCAAGGCCCGCGTCATCATGGAGCTGGAGATCGGGGTCGTCGGCGGCGAGGAGGACGGCGTCGTCGGCGAGGTCAACGAGAAGCTCTACAGCACTCCCGAGGACGCGCTGGCCACGGCGGAGGCCATCGGCCTCGGGGAGCGGGGCCGGTTCATCCTGGCCGCCACGTTCGGCAACGTCCACGGCGTCTACAAGCCGGGGCACGTGACCCTGCGGCCGGCCGTGCTGAAGGAGATCCAGGACCGGGTCGGCGCGAAGTACGGCAAGGACAAGCCGTTCGACCTGGTCTTCCACGGCGGTTCCGGGTCGGCGCTGGCAGAGATCCGCGAGGCGATCTCCTACGGTGTGGTCAAGATGAACGTGGACACCGACACCCAGTACGCCTTCACCCGGCCGGTCGCGGCGCACATGTTCAGCCACTACGACGGCGTGCTCAAGGTGGACGGCGAGGTCGGCGACAAGAAGGCCTACGACCCGCGCTCCTGGGGCAAGGCCGGCGAGGCGAACATGGCCGCCCGGGTGCAGCACGCCTGCGAGGACCTGATGTCCGCCGGTAAGCGGCTCACCTGACCTCCGCGGCACGCGGCTCACCTGGGCACCGGGCAGGATGGGTGCCATGGAACATGGCAACATGCTGGCCGGGCCGCCGGCCACCTACCTGCCCGAGGACCCGGCCGCCGCGGAACTGGACGCCGGCGCCGACCCGGCCGCCGTGGCGGCCGCGCATCCCGCCTGCCTGGCCGCCTGGGCGGCACTCGCCGACGCGGCCGCCGAACGCGGTGAGCCGGTGACGTCCTACGCGTTCGCCAGGACCGGATACCACCGGGGCCTGGACCAGCTCCGCCGGGCCGGCTGGCGGGGTCACGGGCCGGTCCCCTGGGAGCACGTGCCGAACCGGGGCTTCCTGCGGTCGCTGCACGCGCTGGGCCGGGCCGCCGCCGCGCTGGGGGAGCAGGACGAGGCCGAGCGCTGCCGCACGTTCCTCCAGGACTCAAGCCCCCAGGCCGCCGCGGAACTCAGCCGCGGCTGACCGCCCGCGCGGGCCGCTGGGGTACCCTCGGGCCCCGGGCGGGCAAGCCGCAGGCTCAAGGCCGGGAAGGGGCTGGTCACATGCCGGCCATCGTGCTGGTGGGCGCCCAGTGGGGTGACGAGGGCAAGGGCAAGGCGACCGACCTGCTCGGTGACCGCGTCGACTACGTGGTCAGGTACCAGGGCGGCAACAACGCCGGGCACACGGTGGTCATCGGTGCGGAGAGCTACGCGCTGCACCTGCTGCCCTCGGGGGTGCTGTCGCCCAGCGTGACGCCGGTGATCGGGAACGGTGTGGTGATCGACCCGCAGGTGCTGATCGAGGAGATGGACGGCCTGGCGGAGCGCGGCGTGTCCTGCGACCGCTTGCTGATCTCGGCCAGCGCGCACCTGATCATGCCGCACCACCAGGCGCTCGACCGGGTGACCGAGCGCTATCTCGGCAAGGCGCGGATCGGCACCACCGGGCGGGGCATCGGGCCCGCCTATGGCGACAAGGTGGCCAGGACCGGCATCCGCGTCCAGGACCTGCTCGACCCCGGCATCCTGCGGCAAAAGCTCGACCTGGTGCTCATGGAGAAGAACCAGGTGCTGGCCAAGGTCTACAACCGCAGGGGCATCGACGCGGGCGCGGTCGCGGCGGAGTACCTGGGGTACGCGGACAAGCTGCGCCGCTACGTGGCGGACACGGTGCTGGTGCTCAACCGCGCACTCGACGAGGGCAAGTCCGTGCTGCTGGAGGGCGCCCAGGCGACGCTGCTCGACGTGGACCACGGCACCTACCCGTTCGTGACCTCCTCGTCCCCGACCGCGGGCGGCGCCTGCGCCGGCTCGGGGATCGGGCCGACCAGGATCACCACGGTGATCGGCATCGTCAAGGCGTACACGACGCGGGTCGGCGCCGGGCCTTTCCCCACCGAACTGGACGGCGACCAGGGCGAATGGCTGCGCAAGGCCGGCGGGGAGTACGGCGTGACCACCGGCCGGGCCCGCCGGTGCGGCTGGTTCGACGCGGTGATCGCCCGGTACGCGGCCCGGGTCAACGGGGTCACCGACTTCTTCATCACCAAGCTGGACGTGCTGTCCGGGCTGGAGAAGGTGCCGGTCTGCGTCGCCTACGACGTGGACGGCACCAGGCACACCGAGATCCCGATGACGCAGACCGAGTTCCACCACGCGGTGCCGGTCTATGAATACTTCGACGGCTGGTGGGAGGACCTGTCGGAGGCACGCGAGTTCACCGGCCTGCCGCGCAACGCGCAGCGGTACGTGCGGGCGCTGGAGGACATGATCGGCGCCCCGGTGGCCGCGGTCGGCACCGGCCCGCGCCGCGACCAGACGCTGCAGCTTAGGCCGCTGCTGGGCAGGTAAGCTCGCCGGGTGCGAGTCCTCCTCCTCGGCTCCGGGGGCCGCGAGCACGCGCTGGCGCGGGCGCTCGCCGCCGACCCCGGCGTCACCGGCCTGCACGCGGCGCCGGGCAACCCGGGCATCGCCGCCCATGCCACGGTGCACCAGGCCGATCTCGGCGACGTCGGGGCGGTGACCGCCCTGGCCCGGTCGCTCGCCCCCGGGCTGGTGGTCATCGGCCCGGAGGCACCGCTGGTCGCCGGGCTCGCCGACGCGCTGCGCGGGGCCGGGCTGAGCTGCTTCGGGCCCAGCCGCCGGGCGGCCATGATCGAGGGCTCGAAGTCGTTCGCCAAGGACGTGATGACCGCGGCCGGCATCCCGACGGCCCGGGCGCGGACCTGCGATACCGAGGCGGCGGCGGAGGATGCGCTGGCCGAGTTCGGCCCCCCGTACGTGGTGAAGGCGGACGGGCTCGCGGGCGGCAAGGGCGTCGTGGTGACCGGGGACCTGGCCGCGGCGCTCGCGCACGCGCGGGCCGCGGGCAAGGTGCTCGTCGAGGAGTTCCTCGACGGCCCCGAGGTGTCGCTGTTCGCGCTCGCCGACGGCGCCAGCGCGGTGCCGCTGCTGCCCGCGCAGGACTTCAAGCGGGCACACGACGGTGACGAGGGGCCGAACACCGGCGGCATGGGCGCCTACGCGCCGCTGCCCTGGGCACCGCCGGGGCTGGCCGCGGACCTGATGGACATGGTCATCACCCCGGCGATCGGCGAACTGCGCCGCCGCGGCACCCCCTACCGGGGCCTGCTCTACGCCGGCCTCGCGCTGACCAGCCGCGGCCCGCGGGTGGTGGAGTTCAACGCCAGGTTCGGCGACCCGGAGACCCAGGTCGTGCTCGACCGGCTCGCCAGCCCGCTGGCCGGGCTGCTCGCCGCGGCCGCGTCCGGCTCGCTGGCGGGCGCCGGCCCCCTGGAGTGGGCGCCGGGCGCCGCGGTCACGGTAGTGATCGCGGCGGAGGGCTACCCGGCCGCACCGGTGACCGCCGACGTCATTGAGGGTATTGACGATGCCGAACGAGTGGCCGGGGCTTATGTGCTGCACGCGGGCACGAGCACCGGCCGGGGCGGGCCGCTGGTCAGCAGCGGTGGCCGGGTGCTGAACGTCGTCGGGACCGGCCCGGGCCTGCCGGCCGCGCGTGCCGTGGCCTACGACGCGGCGGAGCGGATCCGGATGCGCGGCGGCTGGTACCGGGGCGACATCGCCGCGGCGGCCGTACGGACCGCGCCCAGCCCGGCATGACCGGCCCGGGACCCGGCACCGCCGGCCCAGGTCCGGACCGTGCTCCCGGCCCGGCGGCGCGGCCGGTCCCGGCGCCGCGGACCAGGCGGACCCCACCGGCCCTTCCAGTCCGGGAGAACCCGCAGGCACCGGCGGCACCATGGATCCCGGCGATGAGCCGCTGCGGGTGACCACCCTGGAGCTGTTCTTCGACCTGGTCTTCGCGTTCACCCTCACCCAGCTCGCCGCCCTGCTGGTGCACCACTTCACCCCCGGCGGCGCCGTTGAGGTGCTGCTGGTGTTCGGGGTGCTGTGGTGGATGTACGGCGGTTACGCCTGGCTGACCAACACCCGCGCCCCGGTGCGGACCCCGGACCGGCTGCTGCTGCTCGTGGGCATGGGCGGCTTCCTGATCTGCGGCCTGGCCATCCCGCGCGGTTTCGGCCCTGGCGACACCGAAACCAGAGTCGCGCTCGGTGCCGGGTACCTGATCGTGGTCCTTGTCCACTCGGCCCTGTTCTACCGGGTCAACCGGAATATCGTGCGGGTGGCGCCGTTCAACGCCAGCGCCGCGCTGCTGGTGATCGGTGCCGCGTTCGTCCCTTCCCCGGCCAGTTACCTGCTCTGGGTGGCCGCGGTGGCGGTCCAGTGGCTGTCCCCGCTGATCATCCACCCCGGCGGCCGGTTCAACATCCGGCCCGCGCACTTCGCCGAGCGCCATGGGGCCCTGGTCATCGTGGCGCTCGGCGAGTCGGTCGCGGCGGTCGGCATCGGGGCGGCCCCGGCGGGTGTGACGTTCGCCGTGCTTCTGCCGGCCGTCCTGGGCCTGGCCGTGTCCGCCGCGCTGTGGTGGGCCTACTTCGGCGACGGCGACGACGAGCGGGCCGAGCAGGCCATGGCCGCCACGGACCCGGACCGGCGGGCCGGGCTGGCGCTGGCCACCTACTACGCCCATATCCCGATCCTGCTGGGCGTGGTGACGCTGGCCGCCGGGACGTCCTTGACGATCGGCGACCCGGCCCGGCCGCAACCCGGCGGCCAGGCCCTCGCGGTGGCCGGCGGTGCCGCCCTTTTCCTGGCCGGCAGCGCCTGGTTCCGCCGGGCGCTGCGGATCGGGCCGGTCGCGCTGCGCCTGGCCGGGGCCGGGTTCGCCCTGGCCACGGCGGTGCTGGGGACCTTGGTCTCGGTCGAGGCCCAGGGCGCGGCACTGTTGGCCGGGATCGTGGCGATGCTCGCGGCGGAACGCTACGCGAGCGCGCGGACCCGGGCCGCGGCGCACGGGTAAGGGACAATGGGCGTGTGATCGAGCGTTACACACTGCCCGAGATGGGGCGGATCTGGAGCCAGGAGCACAAGTACGAGCTGTGGTGCCGGGTGGAGACCCTGGTGCTGGAGGCGCACGCCGACGCGGGCACGGTGCCCGCGGACGCCGTGGCGCCGGTGCGCGCCGCGCCGCCGCCGACACCGGAGGCGGTGGCCGCCGCGGAGGCGGTCACCGACCACGACGTGATCGCGTTCCTCACCGCATGGGCGGACAACACGGTCCCCAGGTCGGCGGCCGCGTACGTGCATTTCGGCATGACCTCCTCCGACCTGCTGGACACCGCGCTCGCGATGACCCTCACCGAGGCCACCGACCTGCTGATCACCCGCGCCACGGCCCTGGTCGCGGCGCTGCGCGAGCACGGTCTCGCGCACCGGGGCACGATCAGGGCCGGGCGGACGCACGGGATCCACGCCGAGCCGGATGTCTGGGGGCACCGGGTGGCCGACTTCGCGTTCGCCGTGGCGCGCTGCCGGGACCGGCTGCGGCGCGCCAGGGACGCGGTCGCGGTGGGCAAGCTGTCCGGGCCGGTCGGCACCTACTCCAACATCGACCCGGCGATCGAGGCCCGGGTGCTGCCCGGGCTCGGCCTGCGGGCGGCGGACGTGTCCACCCAGGTGGTGTTCCGCGACGGCATCGCCGAGTGGGTGAGCGCGCTCGCGCTGCTGGCCACCGCCTGTGAGGCCATCGCGCTCGAGGTGCGGCACGGGCAGCGGACCGAGGTCCGCGAGCTGGCGGAGGCGTTCACGGCGGGCCAGAAGGGGTCCTCGGCCATGCCGCACAAGAGGAACCCGGCCCGCTCCGAGCGGATCTGCGGCCTGGCCCGCCTGGTCCGCGGCTACGTGACCCCGGTCACGGAGGGCATGGCGCTGTGGCACGAACGTGACATTTCTCATTCCAGCGTGGAGCGGGTGGCGCTGCCCGACGCGGCGGTACTGACCGACTACCTGCTGCACCAGACCACGGCCCTGATCGGCGGCCTGACGGTGGACGCGGCCCGGATGCGGGCCAACCTGGAGTCCACCGGTGGCCTGATCTACACCTCCAGTGTCCTGCTCGACCTGGTCGAGGCCGGTATGTCCAGAGAGGACGCGTATGCGCTGGTGCAGGCCGCCGCGGCGGTGGCCTGGGACACCGGCGCCGATTTCCGGGAGGCGCTGCGCAAGCAGGCCGCGACGGCCGGGCAGGTGCTCGACGAGGCCCGCCTGGACGAGGTTTTCCGGCCGGAACACTACGTGGAGCGGCTCGGGCCGGTCTTCACCCGGCTGGCCGGCCTCACCTGACCATTGGGTCAATTCCGGGCACACCCGTCTCACTTGGAACGATGAGGCCAACCGAATGCCCGCGCCGAGCGTCCACCAAGTAGGCGGACCAAGCCAGGGCCGCTCATCACGCCGAGCCCGGGATGCCCGCAATGACCCGCAGACCCCGAAGCCGGTGGGATACTGGACCTCGCGCACGGCATGCTGCCGCGTTGTCCAGGCAGCCAGCGGACCGCCTCGCAGGGCGTGTCCCGACGATTCATCCGGCCGCCGGTCGGCCCAATTACAGCCAAGGAGCAGCGTGTCCATGACTGTTGGACCCGAGACGTGCTATCGCGTACGAGGCGGCGTACCGCTGCGCGGAACCGTGTTCGTGCAGGGCGCCAAGAACGCCGCGCTCAAGATGATCGCCGCCTCGCTGCTCGCCTCCGAGGGCCGCACGGTGCTGCGGAACGTTCCGCCGATCGAGGACGTGCGCCGGGCCATCGAACTGGCCCACGCGCTCGGGGCCGTGGTCAAGTTCCACGAGGCGGAGCGCACCCTCGTGGTGGACGCGTCCCGGCTGACCAGTTCGGTGCTGCCCGCGGAGATCGCGCGCCGGTTCCGCGGCTCGGTGCTGTTCGTGCCCGCGCTGCTGCACCGCCTTGGGGAAGCCGTCATCGAGGGCATCGGCGGCTGCAACCTCGGCAGCCGTAACCTCGACTTCCACTACCGCGGCTTCGCCCGGCTGGGCGCCACCGTGGACGAAACCGGCGACAAGATCCACATCAAGGCGGGCAGGATGCGCGGCGCGCACCTGTACCTGGACACGCCGTCGCACACCGGGACCGAGAACCTGATCATGGCGGCCTCGCTGGCCCCGGGCAAGACCGTCATCGACAACACCGCGCTCGAGCCCGAGGTGCTCGATGTCATCGCGTTCCTGACCAAGATGGGCGCGAACATCAGCGGCGGCGGCACCGGGTTCATCACCGTCCGCGGGGTCAGCGAGCTGACCGCCACCGAGCACACGGTGATGGCCGACCGGATCGACGCCGGGGTGTTCGCGATGGCGGCCGCCATCACCGGCGGCGAGCTCAGCCTGGTCGGGGCGAACCTGGAGCACTTCGGGGTGGTCCGGTGGAAGCTGGAGCAGATGGGCGTGGAGTTCGCGGCCAGCGGGGCGGTGATCCAGGTGCGGCGTGAGCGCGCGCTGCGGCCGATCAACGTGATCACCAGCCCGTATCCAGGTTTCGCGACCGACCTGCAGTCGCCGATCATGGCGCTGAGCTGCCTGGCCGAGGGCCCGAGCTATATCAGGGAAACGATCTACGACGGCCGGTACACGCTCGTCGGCGAGCTCGCGAAGATGGGCGCCAACGTCGAGGTGGACGGGGACAAGGTGATCGTGCACGGCCCGTGCGCGCTGAGGGGCACCAAGGTCGAGGCGCACGACCTGCGCACCGGGGTGGCGCTGATCCTCGCCGGGCTCGGTGCGGAGGGGGAGACGGTCGTCGCCCCCGGCTACCTGATCGACCGCGGCCACGCGGACGTGGCGAGGCGGCTGTCCGCCCTGGGCGCCGACCTGAACGTGGAAGAAAGCGGCTGAGCGCGGGTCCGGCCGAGACGGTCAGCCATGCTTGCTGGCCTTCGGCCAGCCGCGCCGTGGTCCGCTGTATTAGCCCGGGGGTCCGAGACCCCCGGAACCCCCGCAAGCGGTGGCTCCCGTTGGCGGTTCAACCTCTGCCCTGTTGTCCCGTCCGCGCCGGGCCGCCCACACTTCACGCGCAATTAACGCAATCCCCTTTTCAGTAGTGGCCGGGGTGGGTTACGACTGGCGCATGAGCAACGGGCAGCGCCAGGCCGCGCTGGAGCTCACCATCGGCGTGGTCGGCTCCCACGATCTCGTCGAGCGGATCATGCTGTCCGGCGCGGCCACGTCCGGCCCGGGCGCGCCCGGCGCGGCCATGCCCGGGACCGTACCCGGCGCGGCCGCGCCCGGCCCGGCGTCCGGCCCTGCCGGGGCGGCGGCCGCCCCGGGCGGCAACGGCGGGTATGCCGCCGCGCCCGTCGTGGCCCGGCGGCTCGTCGCCGTGGCCTACCGCACCGAGCAGGAGGCCGGGGACAAGGTCCTGCGCCTCGGCACCGGCATTGACGTGTGGCTTTTCGCCAGCCGGGTGCCGTACGCCTATGCCAGGCAGGCGGGCGTGCTCGGCAAGCCCGCCACCTGCGTGCCGCTGGGCGGCAGCGCGCTGTACGCGGCGCTGCTGCGGGCGTCCCGGCAGGGTGACTGCGACCTGTCCAGGATCAGCGTGGACGTGCTGAGCCGAGCGGAGGTCGAGGACGCGTTCGCCGACCTGGGCCTGGACACCGGCAACCTGCACGTGCGCGAGGAACCCGCCACCGCCGCGACGCTCGCCGCGTTCCACGAGCGCCTCTGGCGGCGCCATCAGACCACGGTGGCCGTCACCTGCCTGGAGTCGGTGGCCCAGCGGCTGGCCACGCTGGACATCCCGGCCCTGGTGGTACGGCCGACCCGCAGCGCGATCGCCGCGGCCCTGCGGACCGCCACGTTGCTGGGGACCCAGCGCCGCCTGGAGGACGCCCAGCTAGCCGTCGCGGTGGTCGAGGTGCCCACGCTGCGGGAGGCGCCGCGCCGGTCGTCCCCGCGGCAGCCCCGCGAGGAGCTGCGGCTCATCGTGCACCGCCTGCTGCTGCAGGAGGCGCAGCGGATCAAGGCCACGCTCAGCCCGGCGGGCGAGGACTGCTTCCTGGTCGTCGCGACCCGCGGCTCGCTGTCCGGCGCCACCGACGGCTTCCGGGTCCCGCCGTTCACCGAGCGGGCCCGCACCGAACTCGGCATCGCGCTCGAGGTGGGCGTCGGGCTCGGTCAGACCGCGCAGGAGGCGGAGGCGCACGCCCGCGCCGCGCTGACCCGTGCCCGCACCGACCCGGGTACCCGGGGCTTCGCCCTGGACCGGGAGGGCCACGCGCTGCTGCCCGGGCCCCGCGAGCCGGTGGCCGTCCGGGCGGGCAGTCACCGTGGCCTGGCGACGCTGTCGCGCCTCACCGACCAGCTCCGCCAGGACGCGGGGCCGCACGTGGTCGACGCCGAGACCGCGGGCCGCCTGCTGGGCGTGACCTCGCGCACGGCCCGCAGGCTGCTGCGCGCGCTCGCCGAGGAGGGCCTGGCCTGGCCGCTGCCGCCGACCCGGATTCCGCAGCCGGGCCGGCCGCGCCAGTTCTACCGGCTGGTGACCGAGAAGCTGGGCACCGGCACGGGTTAGGGGTCATCCGGCCCGCCGCGCGGTACGGGCTAGGGCGTGTCCCGTAGATCTATGCCGTTGCGAGCGGCCGCCGGCGGGATGCATCGCAAGGCGGAGGAGGAGCCCATAGTGGTTTCTATGGGCGACGACGACAACGCAGCGAGGCGCCCGTCCGGCGGACGCGCAGCAGGCTGAATGATCTATGGGGCATGCCCTAGTGCCGCCTGGGGTAGGCCCTGGCCACGGCGAGGAAGGCGTCGTTGGCTTCCGGTGTGCCCACGGAGATGCGCGCGCCCTCGTCCCCGAACGGCCGGATGCTGATCCCGGCCCTGGCGCACGCGGCGCCGAAGTCCTGGGTGTCGTCGCCCAGCCGGAGCCAGACGAAGTTGGCCTCGGTCGGCGGCACCGTCCAGCCCTGGGCCAGCAGTTCGTCGCGGACCCGGGCGCGCTCCTTCACCGCCAGGTCGACCCGCTCGTGCAGTTCGGCCTCGGCCGCGAGCGAGGCGGTCGCGGCGGTCTGGGCGAGCGAGTTGACGCTGAACGGGAGCATGGTGGTGCGCACCGCGCTGGCCACCGGCTCCGGCCCGATCAGGAAACCGACCCGCAGCCCGGCCAGGCCATGCGCCTTGGAGAAGGTGCGCAGCACCGCCAGGTTCGGGTGGTCGCGGTACAGGTCGATGCCGTTGGGCACGGCGGGGTCCCTGACGTAGTCCGCGTAGGCCTCGTCCAGCACCACCAGGCAGTCGGCGGGCACCCGGCCGAGGAACTCGGCGAATTCGCCGCCGCGGATGACCGTGCCTGTCGGGTTGTTCGGGTTGCACACGAAGATCACCCGGGTCCGCGGCGTGATCGCGTCCGCCATCGCGGCCAGGTCGTGCGTCTCGTCCTTCAGCGGCACCCGCACGTCGGCGGCGCCAGTGAGTGGGACCAGGATCGGGTAGGCCTCGAACGACCGCCACGCGTACAGCACCTCGGTGCCCGGCTCGGCGGCCGCCGCGAGAAGCTGCTGTGCCACGCCGACCGAACCGCAGCCCAGCGCGATGTGCGCGGGCGGCACGTCATACCGGCGGGCGATCGCCTCGGTCAGCGCCTCGGCGGTGTTGTCCGGGTACCAGTTGACCTCGGACGCCGCCGCGGTGATGGCCTTCGCCACCGAGGGCAGCGGGCCGAACGGGCTCTCGTTGGAGGCGAGCTTGAACGACTGGCCCTGGGCGTTGGCCACCCGGCGGCCGGGCTTGTACGGGGCGAACTGGTTCAGAACGGAACGGAATCGGGGCGATCGGTCGGACACCGTTGTCCTCCGGCTGGGCGGTCGGCTGCGTCACTAGCAGTCTGCCACCGCGCTCCCGCGCGCCGGCCACCTGCGCCCGCGCACCGGCCGGCCGTGCCCGGGCCGCGGGCCGGTCAGCCGAGCCCCAGCGAGTCCAGGACGGTGCCGAAGGCGCTCAGCATGTCCTCGGTGTACAGGACGAAACGGGCCTCTTCCAGCCCGCTCGGCGTCCGGCTCACCGTGGTCAGCGCGATCCGCGCGGCGCTTTCCGCGGGCCAGCCGTAGATCCCCGCGGACACCGCGGGGAACGCCACCGTCCGGGCGCCCACTTCGTCGGCGGCCCGCAGCGACTCCTGGTAACAGGACGCCAGCACCGCCGACCGGTCCTCGCGGGGCGAGTACACCGGCCCCGCGGTATGGATCACCCAGCGGGCGTCGAGTTCGCCGGCCGTGGTGGCGACCGCCTGCCCGGCGGGCAGGCCGCCGGGGTAGCGGGTCTTCCGCAGCTCACGGCATTCGGCCAGGATGGCGGGGCCACCGCGGCGGTGGATCGCCCCGTCGACGCCGCCACCGCCGAGCAGGGACGAGTTCGCGGCGTTGACGATGGCGTCGGCCCGCTCGCGGCTGATGTCACCGAGCTTCAGCGTGACCCTCATGGCGCTGGCCACCCTACCGCCGGGGCCGGTCGTCCGGTCTCGGCACCGGGCTGGCCGTTTGCCCGGACCGGCCCGGTCTTCTCCGGTTTCCGCGCGGAGGATAGAGTGACGCCGTGAACAGGCTGGGCGAACTCGAGCGTGCCATCATGGACGTGCTCTGGGACAGCACAGAGCCGCTGACCGTCCGCCAGGTCGGCCTCCGCCTGACCAACCGTGACCTGGCGCACACGACGGTGATGACGGTTCTCGACAGGCTCGCGAAGAAGGGCTTCGCCCGCCGTCAGCGCGACGGCCGGGCGTGGCGGTATCGGGCGGCGGCGAACAGGGAAGCCTACGTCACCGAGCTGATGCTGCACGCCCTGGACCAGACCGGCGACAGGTCTGCCGCGCTCGCGAGCTTCGCCCGCCGGGTTTCTGATTCGGAAGCGGAAGTGCTGCGCCGGGCACTCGAATCCATTGGAGAGCTCCCCCGGGACTGACCGCACGTGTTTTTCCTCGTACTTGTTCTCGCCACCGTCGCCGGGGGCACGGCCCTGGGCGCGGCTGCCCTGGCGTCCGCGCGCTGGCCGTACCGCTCACCCGGCGCGGCCGTCCTGCTCTGGCAGGCGCTCGGGCTGAGCTGGGGCCTGGCCGCGGTCGGCGCGCTGGCCGCGCTCGGCGCGGTGCCGGGCAGGTACGGGGTGGCCGGTGGCGCGTTGTCCGGGGCGGCCGGGGCGTTCCATTCCGCCGCACTCGGGTTCGGCGCCCCGGCGCTGATCGCCGCCGCCCGGCTCGCCGTGCTCGCCGCCAGCGCCGCCCTGTTCGCGCTGCTGGTCTGGGTGCTGCTCGCCGCGTCCGCCGCGGTGCTCGTGGCCCGGCGCCGGCACCGGGCACTGCTCAGCCTGCTCGCCCACGGCGATCCCAAGGTCCCCGGGGCCCTGGTGGTGGACCACCCGGCGGCGGCCGCCTACTGCGTGCCCGGGCTGCGGTCCCGGATCGTGATCAGCGCGGGCACCCTGGACCTGCTTGACTCCGCCGAGCTGGCCGCGGTGCTCGCCCACGAGCGGGCGCACCTGCGCGCGCGGCACGACCTGGTGCTGCTGCCGTTCAGCGCGCTGGGCCGCGCCTTCCCGCGAGCCCGGCTGGTCCGCCAGGCGCAGGCCACCGTGGCGCTGCTGGTCGAGATGCTCGCCGACGACCGGGCGCTGCGGCAGCGGCCGGCCAGGGAACTCGCCACCGCGCTGCTGCGGGTCGGCGCGTCCGGGGCCGGCCTCGCGCCGTCGGGTGCCCTGGCCGCGGCCGGCGCCGCGGACGCCGAGGTGTCCGCCAGGGTCGCCCGCCTGCTCATCCCGCAGGCGCGGCTGCCGCTGCCGGTCCAGGCGCTGGTCTGCTGCGCCGCGGCGCTGCTCGTCGCCGTCCCCGTGACGTTGCTGCTTTTTTCCTTCTGAACGACGCCCGTGGCGCCCGGGCCCCGCACGCCCGCCGCCATCCGTGTGCGCCCTCCCGCGACTTCCGGGCGCACACAACCGAACAGGGGAGCACCCGCTCCCCTCCACTTTCAACGTATAGCGCACCGGGGGGCTTGCGGCAAGCCCCGGGTCGTGCCGCATAATCGCTGGCCGGGGCCGGAACCTGCGGAGATGGGGGTCGTGAATGCGTGTGCTGTCGCCGGCGTATGGGTCGCGCGGGGACGTCGGACCGCGGATCGGAGCTGATGCGTGAATCCCGTGACTATCAGCGCGTTTGACCTTCCCGGCCGCCTCACCGCCAAGGCCGCCCCGGCGCTGATCGCCGGCGACGAGCGGCACTTCGCGGCCATCGCGGAGAGCCTCCAGCAGTCGATCGCCGACCTGTCCGACCGCATCGATGCCGAGCGCAGGGTGCCCGGCGGCATCGGCCAGGAGGCGATGGACCGGGACATGGAGATCCACAAGCTGGCCGCTCGCCTGCGCGTCCTGCGCCGCTTCGGCCTGGACCTGTGCCTCGGGCGCATCGTCGGCGCCGACGATCCCGGGCCCGTGTACATCGGGCGGCTCGGCCTCACCGACAGGGCGGGCCGCCGGCTGCTGCTCGACTGGCGGTCCCCCGCGGCCGAGCCGTTCTTCGGCGCGACCCACGCCAACCCGATGGGCCTGGCCAGCCGCCGCAGGTATCGCTGGACCCGCGGCCGGATCAGCGACTACTGGGACGAGGTGTTCACCCCGGACGGGCTTGACGGGCACGCCGCGCTCGACGACCAGTCCGCCTTCATCGCCAGCCTGGGCAGCAGCCGGTCGGCCCGGATGCGGGACGTGCTCGGCACCATCCAGGCCGACCAGGACGCCATCATCCGCGCGGGATCCCGCGGCGCTCTGGTCGTCGACGGCGGCCCGGGCACGGGGAAGACCGTCGTCGCGCTGCACCGCTCCGCCTACCTCCTCTACTCCGACCCTCGCCTCGGTCACCGCCGGGGCGGCGTGCTGTTCGTCGGGCCGCACCAGCCCTACCTGGCCTACGTCGCCGACGTTCTCCCCAGCCTCGGCGAGGAGGGCGTGCAGATCTGCACCCTGCGGGACCTCGTCGCCGAGGGAGCCGCGGCAGCGATCGAGGCCGACCCGGAGGTCGCCCGCCTGAAGTCGTCCGCGGACCTGGTGACGGCGATCGAGCCGGCCGTCAGGTTCTACGAGAAGCCGCCCGCCGAGGGGATGACTGTCGAGACCAACTGGTCCGACATCTGGCTCAGCGCCGACGACTGGGCCGAGGCGTTCGAAGCGCCAGAACCCGGTACGCCGCACAACGAGGCGCGCGACCAGATCCTGGCGGAGCTGCTCGCGATCCTGATCGACAAGCACCACGGCGACGCCCCGGCTGACCTGCTCCGCAGGTCGCTGATGCGGAACCGGGAGCTGCTGGAGGCCGTCAACCGCGCGTGGCCGCTGATCGAAGCGGCTGACCTCGTCGGGGACCTGTGGTCGGTGCCCGCCTACCTGCGGTTGTGCGCTCCCTGGCTCAGCCCCGACGAGGTTCGGCGGCTGCAGCGCGGGGACGCCCAGGCCTGGACGGTGTCCGACCTGCCGCTGCTGGACGCGGCACGGCAGCGGCTCGGCGACCCGGAGGCATCACGGCGCAAGCGCCGGCGTGACGCCGCTGTCGCCGCCGAGCGCGAGCGTATGGCCAGGGTCGTCGACGACCTGATTGAGGCCGTCGACGACGAATACGGCGTAAGCCTGGTGACGATGCTGCGCGGCGAGGACTTCCAGGACGCCCTGGTCGACGAGTCCGCGCTGCCGGGCGCCGACCCGGACCGGCTGGCCGGCCCGTTCGCGCACATCGTCGTGGACGAGGCCCAGGAACTGACCGACGCGGAGTGGCAGATGCTGCTGCTCCGCTGCCCGTCCCGGAGCTTCACCATCGTCGGGGACCGTGCCCAGGCCAGGCACGGGTTCACGGAGTCGTGGCAGGGACGGCTCGAGCGGATCGGGCTCGACCGGATCAGGCTGGCCTCCCTGAGCATCAACTACCGGACGCCTGAAGAGGTCATGGCGGAGGCCGAGCCGGTCATCCGGGCCGTGCTCCCGGACGCCAACGTGCCGGCCTCCATCCGCAGCACCGGCGTCCCCGTCATGCACGGATCCGCTTCGGAGCTGGGCCCGATCCTCGGCACCTGGCTCGCCGCGCATGCCGACGGGATCGCCTGCGTCATCGGCGATCCCACGTTCCGTGCGACGTCCCGCGTCCGGTCGCTGACCCCGGAGCTGTCGAAGGGGCTCGAGTTCGACCTGGTCGTCCTCATCGACCCGGAGGCGTTCGGCACCGGCATCGAAGCAGCGGTCGACCGCTATGTCGGGATGACCCGGGCGACCCAGCGGCTCGTCATCCTCACGAGCTCCTGACGCCGGCCAACGCGGAGCCTCAGCCGGAGACGCGGAGCCTCAGCCGGAGACGCGCAGCCTCAGCCGGAGACGCGGAGCCTCAGTCGGAGACGCGGAGCCTCAGTCGGAGACGCGGATCCGGAGCCGCCGGAAGCCCTTGCCCTTGTTCTCTATCTTGACGACCTCGATCCGGCCGATCTGGCCGGTCGTGGCGACGTGCGTGCCGCCGTCGGCCTGCTGGTCCAGGCCAACGATGTCGATGATCCGGACCTCCTTGACCTCGGCCGGGACCAGGTTGGTGGCGGTGCGGATGATGTCGGGGATGGCGAAGGCCTCGTCCCTGGGCAGCACCCGGACGTCGATGCGCCGCCCGGCGGCCACTTCGGCGTTGCAGGCGGCCTCGACGGCCTCGCGGAACCCGGGCTGCACCTCGGGCAGGTTGAAGTCCATGCGCGCCGACAGCGGTTCCATGTTCCCGCCGGTGACCAGGGCACCGAAGTCGCGGAACACCACGCCGCACAGCACGTGCAGGCCGGAGTGGGTGCGCATCAGCGCGGTGCGCCTGTCGTCGTCGAGCGCACCGCGCACCGCGGTGCCTGGCGGCGGCAGCGGGTCGCCCTCGGCCGGGATCAGGTAGAGATCGTCGCCCTTGCGGGCACCGGCGATGCGGGTCTGCACCCCGCCCCAGAGCAGGACCCCGTGGTCCGGGGGCTGTCCCCCGCCGCCGGGGTAGAACGCCGAGGTGTCCAGGACGATCCCGTCGGGATCGCTGGCCAGGACGGCCGCGTCCCATTCGCGCAGAGTCTGGTCGTCGAGCTCCAGCCGGTGCGTGCGCCACTGAGTCTCACTCACGCAGGCAGCCTACTGCCGGGGCTCACACTGAGCAGAATTTGCACCAGCCGGCCCCGGCCACCAATCGCGGGGTCCGGGGGCTCGGCGCCCGGGTAGACATCACGGCCCGCGGCGAAGGCGGCCAACGGCCGCCGAGCAGGCAAGGCCAGCCCGAGGCGGTTACCAGGGGCCGTACGGGCCGGACGAGCTGCTCCCGCCCCGGAACTCCCTGACCTTCGGCCGGACGTCGGTGAGGTAGATCGCCGCAGCGACGAAGGCGACGATCGGGAAGAGGCTGACCAGGTTCGGCCCGCCCAGCGTGCTGGACCACAGGCCGATCACCGCGGCCACGCCGAGGATCACCAGCCAGAGCGGCTTGGTCTGCTTGCCCGCGGCCACGAACGCCGGGGCCGGGCGGCGGACGGCGTCCACGAAGGCCCACACCTCGGCGCAGAGCGCGGCGACGGAAAGTACCTCGAAGAACCAGTAGAGCGGGGTCAGCGCGCCCGCGGTGACGAACACGGTTCCAGGTTATCCGGTCCGGACCGGGGCCGGGCCCGAGCGGGACATTCCCGCCCAGCCCGGCCCGGCCGTGCGGTCGGTCACCGGACCAGCCTCAGTGGCCGGCGGTGGAACGGGACGTGGTCTTGCCCTTGGCCTTGCCGTTCAGGGCGGTCTTGCCCTGCGTGGCCGGGGTGTTCTTGGCCTGGGCGGTTTCCGGCTGCCCGTTCAGGGCCTTCTCGCCGCGAGCGGCCAGCGTGTCGTAGCCGTCGGCGGCCTTGGTGCGCGCCGTCTGCACGTACCCGTTCGCACGGGCCTGCGCCGTCTGCGCGTAGCCGTTCGCGCGGGCCTGTGCCGCCTGCGCATACCCGGTCGCGCGGGCCTGTGCCGCCTGCGCATACCCGGTCGCGCGGGACGGCAGCGAGGTCACCGGGTTCTCGGTGCCCCACCGGACGAGCCGCCCGGACAGGTCCTTGAGCGTCTGCGACGCGAGCACACCGGCGCCGGCCACGGCGTGCACGGGCTTGCTGCTGGTGAGCTTGCGCATCTCGGTCATCACGTCGATATTGCGGTACATCGGTTTTCCACCTCTCTCGGCCGCCCGCGGGCGGCCTTGTTCGTGCGCCGGCGGTCGCGCGCCGGACGTCTTGTTGTGATCCCCGTGGTTCCGGCGCTACCGCCGGACCGGGCCCGCGAGCCCGGTTTGCCCGGGCCGCCGGCGCGGCGTCAGCCCCGGGTCCCGGTCTGCAGCGGGCCAGCCGGCGGGGGACCGTTCTTCGCGGCGGTATGGGCGGCATTCGGCTGCCCGTTTGCCGGCATCCCCGGCGTGGTTCCGGCATCCGGGCCGCCGGTGCCAGGGGTGGCGGCTTCCGGCCCGGTGACCTGGTCCGCCGAGACGGCGAGCACCTCGGCGGTGGCGGTCGGCCGGCTGCCGTCCGCGCCGCCGGTCACGCTCCCCGCCGGTTCCCTGCGGAACGACTCGTAGATCTCCAGCAGCACCTGCTTCTGGCGCTCGGTGAGGTCCGGGTCCGCGAGCACCGCTGCCCGCACGCCCGAGTCCGGGCGCCGGTCCTCCAGGATCCCCGCCTGCACGTAGAGCGCCTCGGCGGAGATCCGCAGCCCCTTGGCTATCTGCTGCAAGATCTCCGCGCTGGGCCTGCGCAGCCCCCGCTCGATCTGGCTGAGATACGGGTTGGAAACCCCCGCCGCCGAGGCAAGCTGGCGCAGCGAGATCTTGGCCTGCTCTCGCTGCTGGCGGATGTACTCGCCGATGGAGCCGACGTTCACGGGATTCACACTCACAGTGAAGCACATAATGCTTGCAATTGCAAGCGGCCTGCTAGCACCCCAGGCGGGCCGGATCGGGGTGGCCCGGCCGGGCGGTCAGCCGGGGCAGGGCAGCCCGGTCGGCAGGGGACGCGGTCAGCCGGGGAGGGCAGCCCGGTCGGCAGGGGACGCGTCAGCCGGGGAGGGTGGCCCGGATCTCGCCGACCGGCTCGCCCCCGCCGAGCACGGGCAGGTCGGCGATCCGGTCCAGGGCCCCGCGGTCGGTCCCCGGTTCGCGGTCGGCGCCGAGGACGCGCAGCAGCGCCACCGTGATCGCCGGGATCGCCCGGGGCCCGCCGTCCTCCATCTTCACCGCACCGGCCCGGCCGTCGGCCAGGGCGAACGCCTGCACGCCCTCGGCCCCGGACTTGACAAGCAGCCCGGGAACGGCCTGGTGGAGCGCACGTTCCGAGCGGGCCGTCCCCGACGTCCATGCGGGGTGGGCACGGACGGCATCGGCGACGGATCGTCCCGCTGAGTCCGGCTCCGCAAGCACGAGCGCGCGGAAGGCCCGCGCCAGACCGGTCAGGGAGAGCGCGAATAGTGGCGCGCCGCAGCCGTCGATCCCGGTCGCGGTGACCGTCTCGCCGGCCAGGCGCCCCAGGGCCGCCTTGATCTCGCGCTGCAGCGGGTGGCCCGGATCCCGGTAGGTCTCCGTGGGCCAGCCGGCCGTGACGCAGGTGGCGAGCATGGCCGCGTGCTTGCCCGAGCAGTTCATGTGCACCCGGTCCGGCCTGCCGCCCTCGCCGAGGTACTGCCACAGGGTGTCCTCGTCCAGCGGCAGCGCGGGCGGGCACTGCAGCGCGTCCTCGGTGAGCCCGGCGCCGGCGAGGATCTTCCTGACCCCGGTGACGTGGAAGTCCTCGCCGGAGTGGCTCGCGCTCGCCAGGGCCAGCAGCTCGCCCTCCACGGCCAGCCCGCAGGCCCGCATCGCGGCGGCCTGCATCGGCTTGTTGGAGGACCGGGGGAACATGGCAGCGGAGACCTCTCCCACACCGAAGACCGCGCGCCCGTCTGCGCCGAGCAGCACGGCCGAGCCATGGTGCCGGGACTCTTCGAACCCAGAGCGGATGACCTCGGCGATCACCGGGATGTCAGCTACGGCCGCTCACCCCAAGCATGGCGCGGGCCTGCTCGGGCCGCATCGGCGGCCGCTGGGCCAGGCGGGCCAGCGTGCCCGCGCGCTCGACCAGTTCGGCGTTCCCGGAGACCGGGCGGCCCTTCGCGAACGTGACCGTGTCCTCCATGCCGACCCGCAGGTGGCCGCCCGCGGCCAGCGCGGCGAACATGACCGGCAGCGTGGCCCGGCCGATCCCGGTCGCCGACCAGGTCGCCCCCTCGGGCAGCGCGGAGACCGCCTGGGTCAGCGTGGCCGCGTCCCCCGGCATCCCCCCGGGCACGCCCATGACCAGGTCGCAGTGGACGTGGCCGCCGTGCGGGGCGCCGTGGCCGGCGAGCAGCCGGTGCAGCGTGGCGATGTGGCCGAAGTCGAACAGCTCGAACTCGGGCACCACGCCCAGCTCCTGGGTCCTGGCGTACAGGTCGCGGATGAACGGGTAGGGGTTGTGGAACACGTCCTCGCCGAAGTTGACCGTGCCGCAGGTGAGCGAGCACGCGTCCGGGGCGGCGTCCAGCACCGCGAGCCGGCTGTCGAAGCTGTCGGTGACCGCGCCCCCGGTGGAGAGCTGCACGATGAGGCCGGTGCCCTCGCGCAGCGCGGCCACGGTGTCCTTGAGCCGGGAGAGATCCAGGGTGGGCCGCGCGTCGTCGTCCCTGATGTGCACGTGGACCACCGCCGCCCCGGCGGCCTGGCATTCCTTCGCGGTGGTCACCAGTTCGTCCAGGGTGACCGGGAGCGCGGGGACGGCCGATTTCTCTGATTCCGCGCCGGTGGGCGCGACCGTGATCAGGGTGGCCGCGGGCGGCGAGTTGTTGTTCATGATCAGAGCATGCCTACAGTGCCAGGCCCGCGTCCATCCGGGGTGGCTGCCCGCCCGGTCTCGCCGCTCGCGCTGGGTACCGCCGGCCTCATGCCGTGGGGCCGGACGGGGCGTTCTTGGCGGTCCCGGCCGGGGTGGCGGCGAGGTGGCGGCGGGTGAGGTCGAGCGCCTCGGACAGGTCGGCGAGCCGGGCCTCGCGCGTGGTGGCCCGCCGGGTGTTCACCTCAAGCACCACCATCCCGGCGTAGCCGTCCGCGCTGAGCTTCTCCAGCACCGGCCCGCACGGCTGGGTGCCACGGCCGGGCACCAGGTGCTCATCGCGGTTGGGCAGCCCGGAACCGTCGGCCATGTGCACATGGGCCAGCCGGTCGCCGAGTTCCTCGGCCATCGCGTAGGCATCGGAACCCGACGTGGCGGTGTGCGATAGGTCCAGCGTGACGTGCGGGCTGTCCATGAGCAGCGGGTTCCAGTGCGGCGCGTAGGCGGCCAGTTCCGCGCCCCCGGCGCGCAGCGGGTACAAGTTCTCCACCGCGAAGACGATGTCGGACTCCTCGGCCATCCGCGCCAGCCCCGCGGTGAAGTCCTTGGCGTAGTCCCGCTGCCAGCGGAACGGCGGGTGCACCACGACGACCCTGGCGCCCAGTTCCTGCGCCGCCTCCTTGGCGCGGACCAGCTTCCCCCACGGTTCGTAGCCCCACACCCGCTGGGTGATCAGCAGGCAGGGCGCGTGCAGGGCCAGCACGGGCACGCCGTGATAGTCGGCGAGCCGCCGGAGCGCGCCGGTGTCCTGGCTCACCGCGTCGGCGGACACCATGACTTCGAGGCCGTCATAACCGAGGCGGGCCGCGATCTCGAATGCGTCGGCCACCCTGTCGGGGAAGACCGAGGCGCTGGACAGCGCGACGAGCGGCTCACCTGACCTGGTCCGCAGGCTCAACATTGCTCCTTCCCCCCAGCGACCGGCCTGGGGCACCTTCGCGTGGCCAGCTTATGCGCCCGGCCGGCCACGGACGCTCATCTGGCCGGGCACGAGCACTGGTGTCCGACCCTGCCACTACCGTGCGCTGCATGGGTAATTCCTCCGCCGCGTCGCTGTACCGGTGTGCCGACTGCGGGTGGCGCGCCACCAAGTGGTCCGGGCGCTGCGGCGGCTGCCAGGCCTGGGGAACCGTGGAACAGGCGGCCGCTCCCGCCGCCGCGCGCACCCGCCTGTCGGCGCGGGCCGCGGACCGGCTGGCCCCGGCCCGCGCGGTGCCGATCACGAAGGTGGACGCCCGCGCCGCGAGCGCCCGGCCCACCGGGCTCGACGAACTCGACCGGGTGCTGGGCGGCGGCCTGGTCCCCGGCGCCGTGGTGCTGCTGGCGGGGGAGCCGGGAGTGGGCAAGTCCACGCTGCTGCTGGAGGCGGGCGCGCTGGTGTCCAGGACCGGCCCGGTGCTCTACGTCACCGGCGAGGAGTCGGCGGCCCAGGTGCGGCTGCGGGCGGACCGGATCGGCGCGGTGGGCGACAACCTGTACATCGCCGCCGAGACGGAGCTGTCGGCCGTGCTGGCCCAGCTGGACGCGGTGCAGCCGGTGCTGCTCATCGTGGACTCGGTGCAGACGATCCTGGCGCCAGGCATCGACGGCACCCCCGGCGGGGTGACCCAGATCCGCGAGGTGACCTCGGCCCTCATGGCCGTGGCCAAGCAGCGGTCGCTCAGCACGGTGCTGGTGGGGCATGTCACCAAGGACGGCGCGATCGCCGGGCCCCGCGCCCTGGAACACCTGGTGGACGTGGTGCTGCACTTCGAGGGGGACCGGCACGCCCAGCTCCGGATGGTCCGGGCGCTGAAGAACCGGTTCGGCCCCACCGACGAGGTCGGCTGCTTCGAACTCGGCGAGACCGGGCTGGCCGAGCTCGCCGACCCCAGCGGCCTGTTCATCTCCCACCACGGCGGCCATGTGCCCGGCACCTGCCTGACGGTCACGCTGGAGGGCCGCAGGCCGCTCATCGCCGAGGTGCAGACCCTGGTTGCCCCGTCCCCCGGGGCCGAGATCCCGCCGCGGCGGGTCACCGCGGGCCTGGACTCCGCCCGGGTGGCCATGGTGATCGCGGTGCTGCAGCGCCGCGCGGATGTGAAGCTGGGCAGGCAGGACGTGTTCGCGGCCACGATCGGCGGCGTGCGGCTGGCCGAGCCCGCGGTGGACCTGGCCATCGCCCTGGCGCTGGCCAGCGCGGCCGCGGACCTCAGCGTGGCCGGGCCGGTCGTGGCCGTCGGCGAGGTGGGCCTGGCCGGTGAGGTGCGCCGGGTCCCCGGGGTTGCCCGGAGGATCGCCGAAGCGCAGCGGCTCGGGTTCCGGCGGGCCATCGTCCCGGCCGGCTGGTCGTCCGAGCGCGGCAGCCAGGAGGACGCGGAAGGACGTGGCCTGGCCGCCAGGACGCTGACCGAGGTTCGGGAGGTCACCTCCATCAAGGAGGCGATAGCCGCCGCCCTGGGCGGATAACGGCGCGCTCGGCTGATAACGGCGCGCTCGGCGGATAACCGCCGGCCGGAGGATCGGGTCAGGGCAGGAACGTGTCCGGGCGGCCGAGCAGGAAGACCATCACCTGGCTGCTGAGCTGGCCGTCAAACGCGATGGCGGTGTAGGCGCCCTCGCGCACCGCGCGGCCCGGCCGCTGACAGCCCGGGACCGAGGTGGCCCGGTCCCAGTAGATCCAGCGGACGGCGGGCACGCCGCGGTGCAGCACGACCACCTGCGACCCCGTGCCATGCACGCAGTCCGCCGATCCCCAGATCCGGTTGCGGCCGGAGGTAACCACCACGGTGGCGGACCTGCTGCCCATGTCGAAGCGGCACGGCCGATCCCCGGTGGAGACCGCGTCCACGCCGAGCAGGGGCCATCTCCCCCGCTCATACCAGTACCGGGGCGAGATGAGCGAGAGGACCACGTCGCCGCGGGCGCAGGCCGGGACGTGCGGGGCCGGGGCGCCCATGGCCGGGACGCCCGCGGCCAGGGCGTGCCGGGCCGGGGCGCGCTGGGCCGGGGCGCGCTGGGCCGGGGTGCGCGGCGCGGCCCGGCGTTCCGGTGCGCGGGGCACGGGCTGGCGTGGCAGCGTCCGGGGGCCGGCGGAGCTGGCCGGCTGCCGGGACCCCGCCACGGTGAGCACATCGGAGACGCCCGACAGCGTGCCAGGGCCGGACCGCCGGGCCCTGGCGCCCGTGGTCCTGGTCCGGCTGGTCGTATAGGTCCGGCTGGCTGGATCAGTCCGGCTGGCCGTGTGGGCCCGGTCGGCCGCGGGCCCGGGGAGGGACTGCGGGCCGTTCCCCCGGGGCGAGTGGCCACTCCGGCCCGCGTTGTGCCGCCCGGACCGGCTGCCGCCCGCATGCCGGTGCGCGCCGCCCTGCTGGGCCGACGGCCGCCCACCGTGGCCGGTGGCCGGTTTCGCCCGGGAGGCGTGCAGCACCCCGCTGACGGCCCAGGCCAGGACCGTCAGCACGGCGATGCCCACGACCAGGGCGACAACCCGGCGGCGCCAGTAGGTGGCCGGAGAGACCCAGCCAGCCCCATAATCTGCTTCCCAGGGTTCCTCGGCCGGCGGGCCGCCATCCGTGCCCCGGTCCGGAGCGGCAGCCGATTCGGCGGCAGGAACCGGCTCCGCGGCGCCGGCGGGCGCGGGGAGCGGGCCCGCCGCTGGCCCGGAGGCCGGGACGGGTGCAGGCGTGGCGGTCGTGGCGGCCGCAGGCTCGGCGGCTGCGAGCGTGACGGCCGGGGCCGGCCTGAGCACGGAGACCGGCGCGGCCGGGGCTGGTGTGGGCGCGGCGGCTGCGAGCGTGGCGGCCGGGGCTGGTGTGGGCGCGGCGGCTGCGAGCGTGGCGGCCGGGGNNNNCCGGGGCCGGTTTGGGCGCGGCGGTCGGCGCGGTCGGGGCCGGTGTGGGCTCGGCGGCCGGTGTGGGCCCGGCGGCCGTTCCGGGCGGAGGAGCGCCGCCCTGTGGCTTCGCGCTGCCATGGGCCGTGGCGCTGCCGTGGGCCGTGGCGCGGCAGTGCGCCGTGGCGCGGCCGGGCAGGGCGTCGTAGTCGAGCGCGTTGCCGTAGTCCCTGGCCGCGTCGTTGTCCGGCACCGGGCCGTAGTCCAGGGCAGGCCCCTCGTCCAGGGCCGGGACATAGTCCGACACCGCTTCAAGATGGAGCGCCGTCGCCTGGCCGGGAACGGCCGGGCTCACGGTCGCTTCGGTGCTCCCGCTGAGCGGCAGAGCCTCCCTCGGAGCAGACAGCAGATCCTGGTCAGGCCGTTGATCGGGGCTAGCCGCCGTGGGCTGGCGCCCGGACCCCCCGGCCCCCCCGGACGGGTGATGGTCCATACGGTGATTATGCAAGCTTGTTACTAAACGTAATTGAAGGCTCGCCGGCGGTATACGCCGCGTTATTGTGCCCGGTCTCCGCGTCGCGGGGTGTGCGACAATCGGCGATGTCATGGTGGACGGGCGGACTGCGGCGATCCTGCAGTGGTATTCGTCCCATGCGCGCGATCTGCCCTGGCGCAGGCCGGACGCGGGCCCGTGGGCGGTGCTGGTCAGCGAGATCATGCTGCAGCAGACGCCGGTCTCCCGGGTCCTTCCCGCCTATGCGGCGTGGCTGGAGCGGTGGCCGGCACCGCCAGCGCTCGCGGCGGCATCCCCGGCGGACGCGGTCCGGCAATGGGGCCGCCTGGGCTACCCGCGGCGCGCCCTGCGGCTGCACGCCTCGGCCCAGGCGATCACCGAGCGGCACGGCGGCCAGGTGCCCGACTCGCTGGAGGCGCTCCGGGCCCTGCCCGGCGTGGGCTCCTACACCGCCGCGGCGGTCGCGAGTTTCGCCTTCGGGCAGGCGCACGCGGTACTCGACACCAATGTCCGCCGGGTGCTGGCCCGCCTGGTGCGCGGCGACCTGCTGCCGCCGCCAGGCCTGACCGCGATGGAGACCAAGCTCGCCGAGTCGCTGCTCCCGGCGGAGCCAGGCCTGGCGCCGCGCTGGTCGGTCGCGGTGATGGAACTCGGTGCCCTGGTCTGCATCGCGGACCGGCCCAGGTGCCCGGACTGCCCGGTGGTCAGCGAATGCGCCTGGTACCGGGCGGGACGGCCCGCCAGCGACCCGCATCAGGCCCGGCGGCGCAGCCAGGCCTACGAGGGCACCGACCGGCAGTGCCGGGGGCGCCTGCTCGCGGTGCTCCGGGAGTCCGACGGACCGGTCCCGGCCGCGTTGCTCGACGCGGCCTGGGCCGATGAGCGCCAGCGCGCCCGGGCCCTGGCCAGCCTGGTCGCCGACGGCCTCGCCGAACGGCTTCCCGGCGGCAGGTACGCCCTCCCCGCCGGCCGTGCCGCGGCCCGCGAGCGTGCGGCACAGGACTGAACGTGCCGCTGGATGGCTGACTTGCCGCCGGACCGCTGACTGTACTGCTGGCCACCGACCATGCTGCACGGAGCAACGGCCGTGCCGCGCGGGGCCGCCAACCGCGCCGCGCGGGGCCGCCGGCCCGACCCGCGCCGCGCGGGACCGCCGGCCCGACCCGTGCCGCGCGGGACCGCCGGCCATGATCGCCGGACCGTAGCCCGTCCGGCGATGTGCCTAGCCGGGGCCTTCCGGCCCGGCTGACCCGGCCGCGGTGGCGCCGCGGTCGACGACCAGGTCCGCCGCCAGCGCCTCGATCCGGTTGATCAGGCGCATCCGCTGGCCCGTCATGCTGGTGGTCAGCGAGCCATGTTCGTCGCGGACGCGCCGGATGGCGGCGTCGATCTGATCGGCCGCCGACTTCTGCTGCCTGCTGACCACGATGGAGCCCTCGAGCATGGCGGTGGTCGACGTCATCAGCGCGCCCACCTCGCGGGCCTGGCGGATGCCCTGATCGGCGGCCACGATGGTAGCGCTTGTCTCGTCCTGGACGCCGGCGATGATCTCCCTGATGGACTCGGTCGAGGCCACCGAACGCTCGGCCAGCCTGCGTACCTCCCCGGCGACCACCGCGAACCCCCGGCCCGCCTCACCGGCCCGGGCGGCCTCGATCGCGGCGTTCAGCGCGAGGAGGCTGGTCTGGGCCGCGATCTCGTTGATCAATTCGAGGATCTCGCCGATCTGCTGTGCGCGGTCTCCGAGCGATCCCGCCTGGCTGGCCACACCGTCGATCTGGCTGCGCAGGAACGACATGGCATCGCCGGTGCGCTCCGCCGCCTTGACCGCCGTCTGCATGGTCTCCGCCAGAGACCCGGCCGTGTCGGCGAACTCCTGCGCGGTGGTCAGGGCGTCGGTGGCCACCGCTGACTGCTGCTCGGTCACCTCGGTGATCCGCTGGGCTCCGGTCCGCAATTCCGACGCGACCTCGGTCAGCACCGCTGACGCCGACCGCAGCCGCTCGGCCAGCTCGTCCCGGTCCGACAGCCTGCGGAGCGTCCCGGCCAGCTCGCCCGCGCCGGACACCCGGCCAAGCGCCCGCCGCACATACCCGACGAACAGCACGCCAGCGATGACGGACAGGGCGAGGACGCCGGCCGCCAGCGGGACCGCCCGTCCGTGGGCGAGGCTCTGCCCGGCAAGGACGCCCGCTCCGGCCACCGCGGCGATCACCGCGATCCCGGCGGCGGCGGCGAGGTTCGCTGCTCTCCCCGTCGCGCGCTCCTCCCTCCCCGTGGCCGCGCGGCGACCGGGCGGGGCGGCCTCGGGGGCGCCGTTCGAAGCCGCCCGGCGGCTAGGTGGGCCCGCCAGGACGCTGGTGAGCTCCCCGCGGCTGGCGTCCATGGTGCTGAAGATCTACCCAGCGTAAGCGGCCGTGTACCGCGCGGTACCGTCTCGGGCCCCGGGCACCTTGACCCGGGCGCGCCCGGAGCGGGACGGCAACTGGCCCGGGCCGGTCTCCCGGTCCGGGCCAATTGCCACGATGAGCGGACTGTCAGGCCGGGGTAGGCCCGCTAGCCTGCTGCTGCTTGGCGGTGCTGCTCTCCACCTCGGCCAGCGGTGCGTCCGGCACCGAGTCTGGCTTCGGCACGCCCTTGAACGAGAACTGCGCCTCCTCGCCCTCGCCTTCGACATCGACGATGACGATCTGACCGGTCCGCAACTCGCCGAACAGGATCTTCTCGGACAGCATGTCCTCGATCGACCGCTGGATGGTGCGCCGTAGCGGCCTGGCCCCGAGCACGGGGTCGTAGCCCTTCTCAGCGAGCAGGGCCTTGGCGGTCGGCCGCAGTTCCAGGCCCATGTCCCGGTCCTTGAGCCGCTCGTCCACCTTGGCGATCATCAGGTCCACGATCTCGACGATCTCGTCCTGGGTGAGCTGGTGGAAGACGACCACGTCGTCCACCCGGTTGAGGAACTCGGGCCGGAAGTGGTGCTTGAGTTCCTCCTGCACCTTGTTCTTCATCCGCTCGTAGGTGCCGGCGGCGTCACCCTCACGGGTGAAGCCCATCCGCAGGCCCTTCGAGATGTCCCTGGTACCCAGGTTCGTCGTCATGATGATCACGGTGTTCTTGAAGTCCACCGTCCGGCCCTGGGCGTCGGTCAGCCGCCCGTCCTCCAGGATCTGGAGCAGGGAGTTGAAGATGTCCGGGTGGGCCTTCTCGATCTCGTCGAACAGCACGACCGAGAACGGCTTGCGGCGGACCTTCTCGGTGAGCTGGCCGCCCTCCTCATACCCGACATAACCGGGCGGGGAGCCGAACAGCCGCGACACCGTGTGCTTCTCCATGTACTCGCTCATGTCGAGCTGGATCAGCGAGTCCTCGTCCCCGAACAGGAATTCCGCCAGGGTCTTGGACAGCTCGGTCTTCCCGACACCGGAGGGCCCGGCGAAGATGAACGATCCACCGGGGCGCTTGGGGTCCTTCAGGCCGGCCCGGGTCCGCCGGATGGCCTGGGACAGCGCCTTGATCGCGTCGTCCTGCCCGATGACCCGCCTGTGCAGCTCGTCCTCCATCCGCAGCAGCCGCTGCGACTCCTCCTCGGTGAGCTTGAACACCGGGATGCCCGTGGCGATGGCCAGCACCTCCGCGATGAGTTCCTCGTTCACCTCGGCGACGACATCCATGTCGCCGGCCTTCCACTCCTTCTCCCTGGCATCCTTCCTGTCGATCAGCTGCTTCTCGGTGTCGCGGAGCTGTGCTGCCTTCTCGAAGTCCTGTGAGTCGATCGCCGACTCCTTGTCCCGCCGGACCTGGGCGATCTTCTCGTCGAACTCACGAAGGTCCGGCGGCGCGGTCATCCGGCGGATCCGCAGGCGCGCGCCTGCCTCATCGATCAGGTCGATCGCCTTGTCCGGCAGGAACCGGTCGCTGATGTAACGGTCCGCCAACTGGGCGGCGGCGACAATGGCCCCGTCGGTGATCGACACCCGGTGGTGCGCCTCATAGCGGTCCCGCAGCCCCTTGAGAATCTCGATCGTGTGCGAGACCGTCGGCTCGGCCACCTGGATCGGCTGGAACCTGCGCTCCAGCGCGGCGTCCTTCTCCAGGTGCTTACGGTACTCATCCAGCGTGGTGGCGCCGATCGTCTGCAGCTCACCGCGGGCCAGCATCGGCTTCAGTATCGACGCGGCGTCGATCGCGCCCTCCGCGGCGCCCGCGCCGACCAGGGTGTGCAGCTCGTCGATGAACAGGATGATGTCACCGCGGGTCCTGATCTCCTTGAGCACCTTCTTCAGCCGCTCCTCGAAGTCACCCCGGTACCTGGAGCCGGCGACCAGCGCGCCGAGGTCCAGGGTGTAGAGCTGCTTGTCCTTGAGGGTCTCCGGCACCTCGCCCTTGACGATCTTCTGCGCCAGGCCCTCCACCACGGCGGTCTTCCCGACGCCGGGCTCCCCGACCAGCGCCGGGTTGTTCTTGGTGCGCCGGGAAAGCACCTGCATCACGCGCTCGATCTCCTTTTCCCGGCCGATCACCGGGTCGAGCTTGCCCTCGCGTGCGCCCTGGGTCAGGTTGCGGCCGAACTGGTCGAGCACCAGGGAGGCGGAGGACGCCGACTCAGAGGGAGCGCCCGCGGCGGCGGGCTCCTTGCCCTGGTAGCCGTGCAGCAGCTGGATCACCTGCTGGCGCACCCGGTTCAGGTCCGCGCCCAGCTTCACCAGCACCTGGGCGGCCACGCCCTCGCCCTCGCGAATGAGGCCGAGCAGGATGTGCTCGGTGCCGATGTAATTGTGACCGAGTTGCAGCGCTTCGCGCAGCGAGAGCTCGAGCACCTTCTTGGCACGGGGGGTGAAGGGGATGTGCCCGGACGGCGCCTGCTGGCCCTGGCCGATGATCTCCTCGACCTGCTGCCGCACCGCTTCCAGGCTGATCCCCAGTGACTCCAGCGCCTTGGCCGCGACGCCCTCGCCCTCGTGGATGAGGCCCAGCAGGATGTGCTCGGTGCCGATGTAGTTGTGGTTGAGCATCCTGGCTTCTTCTTGCGCCAGGACGACAACCCTCCGCGCCCGGTCGGTAAACCTCTCGAACATCTCGT